>SL_3KL_010_SEDDRAFT_10001430_pt1 | contig 21676 bp, 18 predicted proteins | sample SodLakKL_010_SED_2_FD_10381 | JGI IMG/M metagenome (IMG submission 10381) | reverse complement strand
ATCGTGGTGGTGGAAACCACCTGGAAGGGCCGCCGTCGCCGCTACCACAAGCAGAAGCTGGCGCTGATCCTGGCCAATCTCCGTCACTTCGCCCTGGAGCAGGCGGAGCGTGGGGTCGCGGTACGCCACCTTACGGGCCAGGGCTCGTACGCCGATCTCCTCCGCCCTGTGGCCGAGGAGCTGGGCGGACTCCGGATGATGGAGGCGGCGGAGCGGGAGCTCCGGGTCGACCTGGCTCCCCTGGTGGAAGAGGGTCTCCTGGAGATGCTCCCCCACGAAGGGTGGCTCACCGACGCCGACGACTTCGTCCAGGGGGCCGGCCAGGATCCGCCCTGGCGTATGGACGCCTTCTACCGCCAGGTCCGGGGCCGGACCGGCATCCTCATGGACGACGGCGCTCCCGTGGGGGGCAAGTACTCCTTCGACGCCGAGAACCGGAAGCCATGGAAGGGCGATCCCCCCGCGGCGGAAGAACCCACCTTCCCCCTGGACCCCATCAAGGAGGAGGTGCTGGCGCTGGTGGAAGAGACCTTCCCCCGGCACCCGGGCTCCCTCCGGCCGGAGCACCTCCCCGCCACCGCCGCCGACGCCGAGGCGCTCTGGCAGTGGGCGCGGAACCAGTGCCTCCCCGCCTTCGGCCCCTACGAGGACGCCATGTCCACCCGGAGCCGGACCCTCTTCCACACCCGGATCTCCCACCTCCTGAACCTCCACCGTCTCCTGCCCGGACGGGTGGTCACCGAGACCGAGGCCATGGATATCCCCCTGGCGGGCAAGGAGGGATTCATCCGGCAGATCCTGGGGTGGCGGGAGTTCGTGCGCCACGTGCACCGAGCCACCGACGGCTTCCGGGAGCTGGCTCCGGAATACGGCGGGGAAGACGGGGGAGGCGCGAACCCGTCGGTGCTGGGGGCCCGCCACCCCCTCCCCGCCGCCTGGTGGGGCACACCCTCGGGGATGCGCTGCCTGGACGAGGTGGTGGAAGGCGTCTGGGAGGAAGGGTACGGCCACCACATCACCCGCCTCATGATCCTCTCCAACCTGGCCACCCTTCTGGACGTCTCTCCCCGGGAGCTCACCGACTGGTTCTGGGTGGCCTACACCGACGCCTACGACTGGGTGGTGGAGCCCAACGTCCTGGGAATGGGCACCTTCGCCGTGGGTGAACTCATGACGACCAAGCCCTACGTCTCCGGCACGCCCTATATCCGGAAGATGAGTGACTACTGTGACGGGTGCGCCCTGGACCCGAATCGGACCTGCCCCATCTCAGACCTCTACTGGGCCTTCCTGGCCCGGCACCAGGAGGTGCTCAAGGGGAACCGGCGCATGTCCCTGCCCCTGGCCTCCATGCGCCGCCGGTCCGCCGGGAAGAAGGAGGCGGACCGGCGGGTGTTCCAGGCGGTCAGATCGGTTCTGGACAACGGTCAGCCGATCACTGCCGAGGATGTGGAGAGGGCCCGGGACGGGAGCGACTGAGCCTCATAAGAAAGCGCAGCGCCAGGAGGAGGCCGGCGCCCCCGATGAAGACCCCGGCGGCGATGAAGGTCATGAAGGCCGGCGGGCTGTTCCCGAGGAAGGAGAGCAGGGCCACGCACAGCCCGGTGATGAGAAGACCGATGGACCAGCGCAGATCCTGGCTCATGACGCCTCCTCCACTTCCTCGTAGATCCCGTGGGCCGGGCCGTGGCAGGACAGGCACGAGCGCTCATCCCGGTCCATCTCTTCGGCGAAGCGCTGATGGACATCCGCGGCCTCGTAGCTGTCGGCCCCTTCATGACAGTAGAGGCACTCCCGGTTGGAGTACGGTTCGTAGAGCTGCAGCGTATCGGGGATCTCGCCCAGATAGTTGACCCAGAGGTGCCGGAGCCCCAGCGCCTTGGCGTAGAGATCCCCGTACATGGTGTATCGGGTGTGACAGGCGTAACAGGCCTGGTCCCGGGGGATGGTGCGCTGCCGGTAGTGGCTCGCGGCCAGGATATCCTCGTCGGATTCCAGGGTAGCCCCGTAGGCCTCCATCACATGGCACGACAGACAGAATTCGGTGGACTGGGACTGCTCCAGGTGATGGGCGCCTCCGAAGAGGAAGGCCGCCCCGGGAAGGACGATGAGGAGAAGGGTGCCCAGCGCCACCCCGCCCGGGGCCAGAAGTGGCTGGGGTCGAAACAGGAGCACCACCAGGATGGCGACCACGATGGCCGTCACCCCGATGGCGGATACGATCCATTCCATGGAGTCCCCCTCCGTTCGAGGGTGAAGGGGAGAAGGGCGATCCCGGAAGCCCGGAGTCATTCCTCTCCCCTTTTCCAACCTATGCCCATCCCCGGGTGTAAGTCCATGAAAATCGGGAGCCTTCCGGCGGAGATACGTTGCCCGATCCGCTGCCGATCGGCACCTTTTCCCCTGGTCACTCCCTCCCACCATCCACTGTTCCCCCATTCCCCACCCGGAGACACGACGAATGCGGCGTCCTGAGATGATCGAGCGGCTCTTCCAGGAACGGACCGAACCCTGGGACCTCCTGGTGGTGGGGGGAGGCGCCACCGGCATGGGCGTGGCGGTGGACGCCGCCTCCCGCGGGTACGAAGTGCTACTCGTGGAGAAGAGCGACTTCGGCAAGGGAACCTCGTCGCGTTCCACCAAGCTGGTCCACGGCGGGGTCCGGTACCTGCAGCAGGGGAACGTGGCTCTGGTCATGGAGGCGCTGAAGGAGCGGGGCATCCTTCTCCGGAACGCCCCCCACCTGGTGCGCGACCAGGCCTTCGTGGTCCCCAACTACGACTGGTGGGAGGCCCCCTTCTACGGAATCGGGATGAAGGTCTACGATCTGCTGGCCACCCGCTACGGCTTCACCCGCTCCCGCCTCCTGTCCACCGACGAGGTGAAGAAGCGTATCCCCACCGTGGCCGACACCGGACTCCGGGGCGGGGTTCTCTACTATGACGGCCAGTTCGATGACGCCCGCCTTCTGGTGAACCTGGCGGAGACGGCGGCGGGTCAGGGCGCCACCCTGGTGAATTACGCGCCCTGTGTGTCCCTCACCCTGGACAACGAAGGATTCGTGGACGGAGCCGTGATCCGGGATCTGGAGACGGGGCAGGAGGCGACGGTCCGGGCTCGGGGTGTGATCAATGCCACCGGCGCCTTCACCGACGATGTCATCCGCATGGCGGAACCGGACGCGCGCCCCATGATCGCCCCCAGCCAGGGGGTTCACGTGGTTCTTGACCGCCGGTTCCTCCCGGGGGACACAGCCATCATGGTTCCCCGGACCAGCGACGGCCGGGTTCTCTTCGCCATTCCGTGGAATGGCCATACGCTGGTGGGAACCACTGATACCCCCATCCAGGAAGCGTCCCTCGAGCCTCTCCCCATGGATGAGGAAATCGACTTCATCCTGGACACGGCAGGCGAGTATCTCGGGGAGCCCCCGACCCGGGCCGACGTCCTGAGCACCTTTGCCGGGATTCGCCCCCTGGTCCGAGCGCAGGAGGGCGCTTCCACCGCTTCCCTCTCCCGGGATCACACCATCCACATCGGAAGTTCCGGCCTCCTCTCCATCTTCGGCGGCAAATGGACTACCTACCGCAATATGGCGGAAGACTGCGTGGACCAGGCCGCCACCCTGGCCCGGCTCGAGGAGCGTCCCTGCATCACCAAGAACCTGAACATCCACGGCTACCACCGGAACGCCGAGCGCTTTGGTGCCCTGGCCCACTATGGCTCCGACGCCCCTGCCGTGGAGGATCTGACCCGGTCCAACCCGGAACTCGGGGAACCGCTGGACGCGGAACTCCCTATCCTCGGCGCCCAGGTGGTGTGGGCGGTGCGGTACGAGATGGCCCGGACGGTGGACGACGTCCTTTCGAGAAGGACCCGAGCCCTTCAGCTCAATGCGCGGGCCGCTCGGCGGATGGCGCCGGCCACCGCCCGCCTCATGGCCGCTGAACTGGACCGGGACAAGGCGTGGGAATCCGCCCAGGTCAGCGAATTCCAGGCTCTGACGCGGCGCTATCTCCTGGACGAAACCCCCGACGGATGATCCGCCGGGGGCCGCCCTGTCCTTCCCTCACCTCGCCACCGGCATCTACCGGTGTTGGTGGTGATGGTGCTCATGATGGTCGTCATGTCCGTGGTGCCCATCTCCCTGGTCACCCCCCCCGCTCCGCATGGCGGCGGTCATGGGATCCAGCACGCCGTAGCGACCCATGCGCATGGGTCCGCCGCCCAGGAAGATCCGGACACCGGCCGAGAAGCTGAAGAAGCTCCGGGTGCCGAAGAGGGCTTCCGGTGAGAACTCCGCAGGTCCCCGCTCGTGCCTCACCCGGTTGTGCTGGACCTCCACGAAAGGTCGAAGGCTCAGGGGCAGGTCCGTCAGGAGGTGGCCATAGCCCACCGAGGTGATGAGCCAGCGGGACGCCGCCTGCGCGCCCTCGCCATGCTCGTAGCGGAAGAAGCCGCTCCCCTCGGTCGCGCGCCGTTCATACTCCGGGCGGGTGGCGGATTCGATGCGAAGGAACGGCTGATGTCCGCCCCGGGTCAGTTGGACCTCGGCCAGCGCTGATCGATAGCCGGACCCGCCCTCGGGCCAGCTCCGGGAGAACTCGGCGAGGGCGTAGAGGCGCCCCAACCGCGTCACCGCATCGTGGCGGAGAGCCACATTGGCCAGGTCGGTGCGCTCCTCGCCCCCGTGATCGGCGTGGCCCTGTCCGTGATCGCCCTCCCCCTGCCCGTGGTCGCCATGGTTCTCGCGGATTCGAGCAAAGGAGACGGAGGCCTCCCAGGCCCGGAACATGCCATCTCCCGACCCCCACCGATGGGCAGCCCGACCGGACCAGGAATTGCCGAAGTTGCGGTAGTTCCCCATGTCCCAGGCGTCCTCCGGCTCATCCCCGTCGAACACCCCCACCTCCAGGCTCCACCCATTGTCATGGAGGAAGACGGCGTTGGCCGTCCACCGCTCCAGAACCTGGGAGAGGTGGTGGTTCGTGGGATACTTGATGGTGGGACGGTACATGGGATCGTCGGTTCCGAACGGGGCGAACCCCCGCCCGGCCGAGAGGGAAAACGCCCCTCCGGCCATCTCGTGCACATTCCACGACAGCATGGCTTCGTGGAGGAAGGTGTGGGGGTGGCGACGATCGATGAAGCCTTCCCCCCACCCCCCGAAGGTGGGCTCCCCCGCCTCCAGGGTGAGGCCCTCGAAGTTGGGCATGAAGCGGAAGACGAACCGGGACGACGGGCTTTCCAGATTGAACATGGCCGCCGCGTGGGGAAAGTAGACTCCGGTGCCGTTCAGTGGACTCTCATCGTGGAAGGGCGCCGCTGCGGTGGCGACGGGGAAGACATGGGCCATCCCCATGAGATGCCACCCTCCAGGGTGGATCATCCACATGTCGTGATGGCTGGGGTCCATCTCACCCGGCGATCCGTCCTGGCCGTGGGGATGGGCGTGGGAAGGGTGGTCCTGGGCCCCCAGGGCCGGACCGGGAAGCGCCGTCAGGAGCAGGAGCGCCAGAAGCGCCACTGCTTTGGTGAATCGGAGAACCATTGGATGTACCTCACCTGTCCTGGAACGTCGAAACCCTCGTCGCTGGAGGAGGGAGCGTTCCACGTGGCTGAACAGGTCCGTGGGGGGTTCCGGGATCACAGGGGATCCGGATCCCGTCGAACGGACCGAGAACGCGTCTGGAAAGGTCAGGTGCTGCGGGGAGGGGGTGGGTCCGCAGGGGAAAGGAGGGCCAGGGGGGCATGGGCCGAGGCGGCGTGCACCGCCGTAGGATGGACATGACCCCAGACGGGAGCCGCGTCCGGGGCCGGCGCCACCGGCGCGCTGCACGCGGCCATGGCGACGCATTCCTCGCCGGCGCCGTGGTGGGAGTTGTGGGCGCCGGCGTCATCCTCCGGTGCCGACCCGTGGGCGTGCATTTCCGGCCCGTGAGCGTGTGTTGCTGGGGCGTGAGCGTGTGTTGCTGGGGCGTGGGCGTGCGTCGAGGGGGCGTTGCGAGGGACGGAGGCCCCGGGCTCACCTGCCTCGGAGTCATGGGCTGAAGCGCCTTCCTGTAGCACCGACTCCGCCTCCCCCGCCTCCAACTCGAAGGGACAGAAGAGTACGAGCCCCTGAAGAGGGACGAAGACGAGAAGAATCAGGAGGGCGAAGGTCCGCATGGTGTCCGGACGAGGGTTCTACTGGAGAAAGACCCGCGCCATCAGGCTCAGGTGGTAGACCATGAGGATGGAGTAGGCCACAAAGAAGAACTCCAGCACCCGACGGACCCGAAAAGCCTGGAAGACGGAGTGATCCACGAACATGGCCAGAGCCACCACCCCACCGGTGGTGACCAGGGTCTTCAGTGCGGCAAAGAGCTGCACGTCCCGCTCGATGAGCATCGCCATGACCGGATTCCACTCGTGGACCTGGCCGGTCCCCATGAGGGTCAGGGTGAAGATGGCGTCGAGGCCGCTCATGACGACGATCCCCACCACCATGAGGACCACGGAGGGCTCCAGGCGGCGGCGGACCACCCGCAGCGCCCACGTCTCGTCCACCTCGACGTTCAGCCCTGGTCCACGTCGTTGACTCACCCGGCACTCCTGATCATGGAAAATCCTTTCGATTGTCTTCCTGTTACTCCGGAATCGGCAGAAGGATGCGACCCATCGTTCGGTTTGTCCAGACGCGGGCTGGAGCTTCTGGCGCCCCCCGCCTCCGTGCCGTAGCATCAACCCCATCGTCGCCTCCCTTCGTGAGAGGCCCGGTCCTCGTCCACCCCGGTCCTCCATGGCCCCCCTGCCGCTCTGCATATCCGCCCTCCTGGTCATTGGGATGGCAGGGATCCCCGGGATGGGAGGGATCCCTGCATCCCCGTCCGGCCAGACGGACTCCATCCGAGTCGTACAGGACCTGGAGGCGGCTCCGCGTCCCGCGACCCGAATCCGCCGCGCGACGGCACCCATCCAGATCGACGGGGTCCTGGACGACCCGGCCTGGCTTGGGGCGGAAGTGATCTCCGAGTTCGTGCAGAATCGCCCCCTCGAGGGACATCCGGTGTCGGAGCGAACGGAGGTCCGCCTCCTGTATGATGATCAGTATCTCTACATCGGGGCTGAGCTCTTCGACGCGGATCCGTCTGGAATCATCTCACCCACCCTGGAGCGGGATCCCAACACCCGGGACGGCGACGCCCTGGGAATCCTCCTGGATACCTTCCTGGACCGCAGCACCGGCTTCGCCTTCTACGTGAACCCGGGAGGTGCGGTGCGGGACGGCCAGGTCTCCGATGACGGCCGGAACGCCAACTTCGCCTGGGATGGCGCCTTCGAGGTACGGACCCGGATCCACGAGGAAGGCTGGACCGTGGAGATGGCCATCCCCTTCAGCACCCTGCGCTTCGATCCCGGGCGTGTCGATCAGTCCTGGGGACTGAACCTCCTGCGCCGGATCCGCCGGAAGAACGAGGACGCCGTCTGGGCACCCATGGACCGCCAGTGGGCTCTCCACACCCCGTCCCGGGCCGGTACGCTGAGGGGGCTCGAGGGGATCCGCGCCGGACGGAATCTGTCGGTGAAGCCCTATGCCCTCTCCACGCGTCCCTCGGGCCAACTGGTGGACCCGCTGGACAGAAGCCTGGAATGGGACGCCGGCGTGGACATGAAGTACGGAGTCACAGCGGGGCTGACCCTGGACCTGACCCTCAACACCGACTTCTCCCAGGTGGAGGTGGACCAACAGCAGGTCAACCTGACCCGCTTTTCCCTCTTCTTCCCGGAACGACGCGACTTCTTTCTGGAGAACGAGGGCATCTTCACCTTCGGTGACAACACTTCCTTCGGGGAGCGCACCGGAGTATCCCGACAGGACTTCACCCTCTTCCACTCCCGGAGGATCGGTCTCACGCCTACCGGCGACCCCCTTCCCATCCTGGGAGGAGGGCGGGTGAGCGGGACCATCGGGGGTGCCGAGGTGGGGCTCCTCTCCATGCGGACCCGGGCCGTGGGAGGCGGAGGCGCTCCCGGCGAGAGCTTCTCGGTGGGGCGCCTCCGCCTTCGGCCGGCACCGGGTCTGGACGTGGGCGGCATGGTGGTGCAGCGGAGTACGGTGGGGGCGGTGGCGCAGATCAACCGGAGCTACGGCGTGGATGCCAACTACCAGGTGGGGCCCCACGTCCTGATCCAGAGCTACCTGGCCGGCACCGAGGGGACCGGACCTGGACCGGGACCGAGCAGGCAGGCTCTCGGCCCGTTGGCGGAGCCCCCTGGTAGAGGCCATGGTCCTCTACCGCTCCATCGGAGAGGAGTTCAGTCCGGGCGTGGGCTTCGTTCGACGCCGAGGGATCCGACACGGCTACGGCACCCTGGGCTTCACCCCCAGGGTGCAGTGGCCCCTCCTCCAGCAGATCAATCCCTACGTGCAGGCACACCGCTTCACCAATCGGGACGGAATCCTGGAGACCGGTACCGTCACGCTGGGCCTGGACCTGGATTTCCGCGACGGAAGCGATGCCGGATTCCTGGTGCGCGAACAGCGGGAACGGATCCGGAATCCATTCACACTCCGAGGCGTGACGGTGGAGCCGGGTGACTACACCTTCCGGGAGGTGGAGGGCACCGTACAGTCCAGCCGTGCCCGAGCCTTCTCAGCCTCCCTGAGGGCTGCAGGCGGGGGCTTCTACGGTGGAGAACGCCTCTCGCTGGGCGGAGGCATCCTCTGGCGTCCCTCGGCGCACCTGCTCCTCCGGGGAGAGGCCGACCGGAATCGGATCGAGATCCCCGGCGCCGGCGCCCTCACCGCAGACATCTACGGTCTGAGGGCACAGGTCATCCCCAGCACACGCCTCATGACCAGCGCCTTCATCCAGTACAACGGCGCCACCGAGGAACTCATCTCCAACGTCAGGCTGAACTGGATCCATGCACCACTCAGCGACCTCTTCGTGGTGTGGACCGAGCGTCGCCACATGGCATCGGGAACCACGATGGAACGGGCGCTCAGCCTCAAGGTCACGCGCCTCGTCTCGTTCTGACGAACCCCGATGAGGGGGTGCTGCGCTCCCCACCCAGGTCACGGGTGAGCGCGGCTGGGTGCCTCAGCGCGTGGCGCCGGTGAGACCACCGATCCCCTGCCGGCCGTTCCGGGCGCGAATCCCCTCCTGGACCAGCCGCTCGATGGCAGGGTCGCTGCGGAATTCCCGCAGGATCTCGGCCCGGCGACCCGTGTGCATCTCACCGGCCACGTACCCCAGGACCGTGGCCATCACGGTACCCTCCTCGGACCGGGTTGCCCGGAACCGCTCGCGGAATTCCCGGAGAACCGGGCCGAAGGACGGGTCCTCCCAGACCTCCGGGTCCGCCTCCAATTGCAGGAAATCAGCCAGAACGGCCGCAAACCCCTCATCCGCCGGCCGATGCCAGAAGGCCACGTCCGGCCCGAACTCGGCGACGTGGACCGGGAGGTAGAGCGCGGCGCCGGTGGGGACGCGGCGGATCAAGGCCGGATTATAGCGACGGATCTCATCCAGGGAGAGGCCGGTCCGCTGCGCCACCTCCTCAATGGAGATGGACCGAACGGCGCGCATGGCGTGGATCCGCTCCTGGTGGATGGACTCCCGGAGATCCACCACGTTGAAGGTGTTCCCGAAGACCATCTCCGAATAGAGGAAGGAGCGGGGACCATAGCTCCTGACCAGGGGCCGGAAGCGCTGGTTTGAAATGGCCCGGACATCCCGGGCGAAGTCCGCCCCCACGAGATACCGTTCCCGGATGTCGTCTCCGCCGAGGCGCTCCCCCTTGATGATGGTGCGGCCCACATTCGTCCCTCCGGCGTGGTGCTCCGACAGCGCCGGGATGAAGCTCCCGAACTTGGTGGCCAGCACCGTCAGGTAGGCGGCGCAGTAGGCGGCCTGGGTGGTCTGGTTGTGCCCCTCGATCTCGTGGGGCGAGAGGCGCTTCATGCGGTCCCAGTTTCCGGGGAGCCACTGGCAGAAGCCCATGGCCCGGGCCTCGGACCGGATCGTACCGTTCAGACCCGACTCAAGGATCGCCTGCGCCAGCCCCACCTCGGCCGGAACCCCGAAGCGCTGGTAGATCTCACCCCACTCCGCGATGAAGCTCCCGTAGCGACGGGCATTGGGAAGGAGGAAGCGCCCCCGGGTGGCGTTGTGGATCACCGGTTCACCCAACTGAGCCTGCAGGATCTCCGCCACCTGGTCCCGCCGAGCCCCGAGTCGCCCCTCCAGCCGATGTCCGTCCAGGGAGCGGGCCAGCGCCGGCTCCTCCCATCGACCGGTGCGGTGCCAGTCTCCCTGCACCGGGAACACGGCCAGGATCCGCCCATCCCGTCCGCTCCCGAAGACCACGGAGCCGTCCGGAATGGTGAAGATGTGCCGCCAGAACGCATAGCCTGGACGAAAGTGTGCCATGGCGCCCAGATCCCGATCCATCCGCTCACCCACCACCCGGCGAATCCGGCTGTCCGGCGTCAGGAGGATGGGATCCGGCCCAACCATCTCCGCCTCCAGAGCCGCCGGACGGAGGTGGAGGGACAGATCCCGGGAATGCGCCTCTCCCGTCTCCTGGGCGCTGAGCGTGACCATTGAAGAACTGAACCACGCCCCTTCCCCGGGACTCCCCGAGGTGAGCGGTAGGGCCAGAAGAGCCACCGCAGTGGCTGAAAGAGCGACGAGGGAGGCGGTCCGGAGCATGGCGGCGTCCATGGTGAAGGGGGAACGGAAACCGCGACCCGGGGAACTGAGGAGGGATCCTGCCCCGTGGCGAGGTGGGAAAAATATGCGCACCATGCGGAAGGATTCGCAACCAGTGGGCGAACATCCGCACGGATTCCGGACTTAACTGCAAGGACTCACACTCCCCGTCATGCCGACCCCACCCGCCAGTCCGCAGGTTCCCCCGGGCAGGACCCATGGGACACACCGGTCCTGTCCGCTGTGTGGCTCTCCCGGACCGGTGCCGCTGAAGGTCGCCACGTTCCGCCCCCTCCTCCGTTGCCCCCGGTGTCGGCTGCTCTTCGTCCCACCGGCGGAACGGCCGGATCCGGACGAGGAGCGGAGCCGGTATGACACCCACGACAACGATCCCGGTGACCCCCGCTATCGGGCATTCCTGGGGCGACTGGCCGACCCCCTTCTGCCCCACCTTCGACCCGGTCAGGAGGGACTGGACTACGGCGCCGGACCGGGCCCGGCCCTTCAGGCCATGCTGGAGGAGGCGGGCTTCCCCACCGCGGTCTGGGACCCGTTCTACCACCCGGATCGGGAGGTACTGCGGCGCCGGTACGACTTCATTACCTGCACGGAGACGGCGGAGCACTTCCACCGGCCGGGGAGGGAGTTCCGACGGCTCAACCGGCTTCTGCGCGAAGGCGGATGGCTCGGCCTCATGACCCAGCCGCCGCCCCCGGACCTGGAGTTGTCCAACTGGTACTACCTCCGGGATCCGACCCACGTCTGTTTCTTCTCGAAGCGGACCCTGGCCTGGATGGCGACCCGCTTCGGGTGGGAAGCCACCTTCCTACCGCAAGGGGTCACGCTGTTTCGGAAGCCGGGTCGAGCTCATCCTCACCCCCTGGAGCATCCGGCGCGATGATGGAGGGGACCTCCACCTCCTGGGAATCCGAGTCGATGAACTCGAAACGGACGAGGCGAACTGCATCCCTGCCCCCGGCCTTGGCCGCATAGAGAGCCCGATCGGCTGCTCGGATGAGGGGGTCGGACGGACTCTTCCGGGGCCGGTCCCAACTGGCGATCCCCTGGCTGAGCGTCACGGGCACCGAGGCATCCCCGACCCGAACGGGCTTGCTCGCGATGGTCCGGCGGATCCGCTGGGCCAGCGTCACGGCCTGGTTCCTCTGGATATTGGGGAGGACAACCAGAAACTCCTCGCCCCCGTATCGACCGAGCGAATCATAGGATCGGAGGCAGTTCCGGAGTCGGCGTGACACCTCCCGCAGGACCTCATCGCCCACCAGATGCCCGAAGGTATCGTTCACATCCTTGAAGTGGTCGATGTCCAGGAGGATGAGCGCCAGGGGGTGGCTCTCACGTTCCGCTCGATCGATCTCGGCATTCAGCGCTTCGACGATGGCGCCATGGTTCAGGATCTTCGTGAGAGGATCCTGCATGGCCTGGGTTCGAAGGGCTTCCCTGGCCGAGATGAGTTCATTCTGGAGACGCACGATTCGCTCACCGGCCCGGACCCGAACCCGCAGCTCGTCCCAGTCGTAGGGCTTGGTGAGGTAGTCGTCGGCCCCGGCCTCGAACCCCGCCAGCAGATCCCCGCGCTCACTCCGGCCGGTGAGGAGGAGGGTATAGACGTAGGGCCCCTCCTTGTCCCGGATCCGTTGGCACAGCTCGATCCCNCTCATGCCCGGCAGCATCCAGTCCAGGATGGCCATTCGCACATTGGAACCGGGCTCCAACGCGTTGCAGGCCGACTCCGCATCGTGAAAGGACAGGACTTTGTGTCCCCAGTGCCTGAGATGAGCCGTCAGAGCTTCCAGCGCCAATGCGTCGTCGTCGACGACCAGAACGTCCATAGGAGCGGCATCAGGTGGGATCCGGTGCACCCCCTCGCGTGGACCGGGGGCAGGCCGGGGGGCGACCCCGGCGTGGGTGGAAGAATCCCACATGTCCCTCCACCATTGCATTGAGTATCGGCAGGTAGGAAACGTTTGTTCAACCGGAAGGCTCGGCCGTCGCCCCTTCTCCCGTGATCCGCTCCCGGATCCCGGCGGTTCGGGCCTGAAGCGAAGCCAGGAGCGCTTCCACCTTCAGGTAGATCACGGGGATGAGGAAGAGGGTGAAGACGGCGGCCACCACGGCCCCCCCAATGGTCACCACGGCCATGGGAATCCGAAAGGCCGCGCCGGCCCCACTCCCCAGGGCCTGGGGAAGGAGCGCCACCGCAATGGCGACATTGCTCATGAGAATGGGGCGCAGACGGACCGGTCCGGCCTCCAGGAGGGCATCCACCGCCGAGGCTCCACGGTCCATGAGCTGCCGGGTGTAGTCCAGGATGAGGATGGCGTTGTTCACCACGATCCCCACCAGCATGACGATGGCCATCATCCCGAAGATGTTGAGAGGCGTCTCCGTCAGCATGAGGGCCAATGCCGCGCCGGCCCCTCCAAGTGGCAGGGTGAGCATGATCGTGACGGGATGCACGAACGACTCGAGGATCATGGCCAGGACGATGTACGTCAGGATGATGGCCAGGATGAGGGCCCTGAGGATCTCGCCCAGCGCCTCTTCGAAGTCCTCGAATTCTCCGCCGATGGACCAACTGTACCCCGGCGGGAGGGACTCGGCGGAAAGGCGCTCCTCAACGGCCGCTACCCGGTCGGTGAGGGTCCCGGCGGCGATCTCGGCCTCCACATCGTAGGCCCGCTGGCGGTCTTCTCTTCGGATGGCGGGCACCGTCGCCTCCAACTCCAGCGTCCCCAGGGCGGAGAGCGGCACGCGGGCGCCGTCCACCGGAATCTGGAGCCGTCCCACCTGCTCGGCGCGCCGCCGCTCGCTCTCCGGGAAGCGGACCCGGATGTCCACCTCGTCGCCGGCCTCACGGTAGACCCCGGCCACCTCTCCCTGCACGGCGATCCGAACCAGATTCCCCACCTGACCCACGGTGAGGCCGAGATCGCCAAGGGCGGCCCGATCGGGCCGGAAGACCAACTCGTCCCGGGGTTGATCGATGGTGTTCCGGACATCGGTGAGCCCATCCACCTCCCGGACCCACCCCGTCACCTGCTCGGTCACCTCTTCCAGCCCCTCGGCCGGCCCCGAAATCTGGACCTGGATGGGTGCTCCCGCCCCGGGGCCGCCGGCACCGCCGCCCATCTGCACCGTCACCTCCGTGTCCGGAAGCAGCGCCATGAGGGGCCGGATCTCCCGCATCACCTCCTGTGTGGAGCGGGTCCGATCGGCGTCCAGCGTCACCAGCACCTCAGCCCGGTTCGTGGCCTCGGCCACGGCCAGGAAGCCGCTCCCCCCGGCCACGGTACTGAGGATGGATTCCACGTCGTCCAGGTCGGCCAGTAGATCCTCGGCCCGGATCACCAACGCCTCGGTACGTTCCAGGCTCACATCGGAGGGAAGCTCCAGCTCGATCTGGATGACCCCCTCGTCGGGCTGCGGCAGGAACTCGCCTCCGATGAACTGCGAGGAGAGTCCCAGGGATCCCGCGAAGAACACCACGACGGCGCCGATTACGGCCCAGCCGTTCCGGGGACGGTTCAGCGCCCAGCCCAGCCCGGATCGGTAGGCGTCCAGGAGTCCTGCGTACCCGGCGTCCCACCGGTCCCACAGGGGTCGGAGCCATGTGTCCCGGCTCCTCTCCGACTCATTGCGGCGCAGGATCCGGGCGCCGAGGAGCGGGGGCAGAATGAAGGAAATGAGAAGAGAGAAGAGAGTGGCGAACACCACCGTGAGGCCGAAGGCGTAGAAGAACTGGCCCAGGATCCCCTCCATGAAGGCGATGGGGCTGAACACCACCACATTGGTGAGGGCCGATGCCGCAACGGCGATCCCGATCTCCGCCGTCCCCTCCTCCGCCGCCTCCTCCGGCGTCTTCCCCTGGTCCAGGTACCGGTAGATGTTCTCCAGCACCACGATGGTGTTGGTCACCAGGATTCCCACCGTGACCCCCAGCGCCAGGAGTGTCATGACGTTGAGGGAGAAGCCCGCCAGGTCCAGGAGGAGGAAGGTGGAGACGATGGTGACGGGCATGGCCACCGCAGCGATGAGCGTCCCCCGCCAGGAGTGGAGGAAGAGGAAGAGGACCAGCGTCGTCAGGAGGATTCCGAAGAGGATGGAGACCTGCACATCCCAGACGGCGTCGTTGATGAACACACTCCCATCCTGGATCACCACCAATTCGGCTCCCGCCGGGAGGAGTTCGTCCCGGATGGCGTCCAATTCCTCCCGGATGAGCCGCACCGTGTTCACGGTGTTGGCGTCGGTCTGGCGCTGTACCGAGATGGAGACGGCCTCCTGACCCTGGGCCCGAGCAAGCTGCTCCCGATCCCCGTACCCGTCCCGGATGGTGGCCAGTTCACCCAGTGTGACCACCTCGTCGTCGGCCACGAAGAGCCGCAGCTCCTCCAGCTCCCGGACGGCCCGGTACTCCCCCACCACCCGAATCGACGTCTGGGTCCGTGGATTCCGGAGGCTCCCCGCCGGCACCGAGACATTCTCGGCCCGGATCAGCTCCACCACCTCCTGGAGTGTCAGGTCGAAGGCGTCGAGACGATCCGGATCCACCAGGACCTCCACCTCCCGAACCCGGCCCCCCACGACGCTGATGTCCGCCACGCCCTCCACCCGGGAGAGGCGCTCCCTTATCTGGTCGTCGGCCAGGTCGAAGAGGAGGTCCGCCCCCTGGGGTCCGGAGAGAGCCACATTCAGGACCGGGAAGGCATCGATGTCGAACTTCTGCACCACCGGGGGCTCCGCCCCGTCGGGAAGCTGGGCCCGGATGGCGTCCACCTGGTCCTTCACATCGATGGCCGCCAGGTCCGCGTCCACATCCAGATCGAACTGCATGATGACGATGGAGACGTTGTCCCTGGAAAACGATGTGAGGTCTTCCAGGTTTGCGATGTTGGAGACCGCGTCCTCGATGGGTTCCGTGACCTGAACCTCGACCTCCTCGGGTCCGGCCCCGGGATAGGCGGTGGTCACGCTCACCACCGGGAACTCCACATCCGGGTAGAGCTCCACCCGGAGGTTGGTGAACGAGAAGAGTCCCAGTACCGCGAAGACGATGACCAGCATCGTCGCCAGAACCGGCCGGCGCACCGCCAGCCGGGGAAGGAATCGGAAGACCATCAGTCCACCACCTGAACGCGGGCACCGTCCGAGAGGAGGGACGCCCCCTCCACCACCACCTTCTCACCCACCTCCAGACCGCTGGTCACCTCCACCAGCTCGTCATTGCGGAGTCCCGTCTCCACCTCCCGGAACTCGACGGTATCGTCGTCCCGGACCACCCAGACGCCGCCGTCCCGAAGGGCCTGATCCGGCACCCGGATCACGTCTTCCCGGGAGTCCACCAGGATCCGGACCCCGATCAGCGTGCCGGGCCGGAGGGAGGCGGATCCGGGGAAACGGGTCTCCACCTCCACAAGGCGGGTCCTGGGATCGGCCTGGATGGCCACCCGGTCCACCGATCCCGGCGTGTCCACCCCCACGGCCTCCACCTGCATCCCCCGCTCGATCTCCCGGGCCTGCCCTTCGCTCACGCTCAGCGGGATCCGGTAGGCGCCGTCATCCACGATCCGAACCAGAGGGTCCCCGACCTGTGGGAAGCTTCCCACCCGCGCCGGCACCTCCGACACGATCCCGGCGATAGGGGCCAGGCCGTCCTGGGTTTCGGCCGTGGCCTCCAGGTCGGCTTCAGCCACTTCCAGTCGGGTGTTGGCATCTTCCCAATCCTGATCCGAAAGGGCGCCGGCCTCCCAGAGCGGTCGAAGTCGATCCACGTTCCGCCGAGCCTGCTCGACGGAGGCCCGGGCCTGGCGCATCCGGGCGTCGGACCCCTGACCCGCCTGACGGATCACCAGGTCGCCGGTCCGCACCCGGTCGCCCACCCCCACCAGGATCTCCCGGATCTCATCGCCGCTCCGGGCACGCAGCACCGCCTCCCGATCACCCAATACCGTGCCCGAGAACCGACGCCACGTCTCCAGATCACCCCGATCCACCTCCGCGACCAGGACGGCGAACCCGCTCCGCTCCCGGATCTCGTCCACGGTGGGATCGGGTTCCTCGTCGCCTGCAAGCTGAAAGACCCGGACCACCACCACCACGACCACGATCAGCCCGAGGATGGAAAGGGTCCAACCGGTTCGTCCCATGCGCGCCATATCGCTACCCATCCCTCGGATCGGAATCCATATCGTCACTCCCCGATGCCCGGATGCGCGTGGCCAGGAGAGGAAGTTCTCCTCCTGCCACCCGCTCCAGGCGACTCAGGGCCTGTACGTACCCCAGAAGACCTTCGGCCTCGTTGAGACGGGCCCGCTGCAGATTGAGCCGGGCGTTTGAGAGTTCCAGTGCCGTGGCCGAACCCGCCGCGAAACGGAGCTCCGCCAACTCCAGCGCCCGGGCCGCTTGCTCCACCGTCCCCCGGCGAGCTTCCACATCGGCCAGTACCGCGTCGAATTCGGCCAGCGCCCCATCGAACTCCAGGAGGAGGCCCTCCTCCAGCCGCTGCCGCTCGAGCTGGGCGGTCCGGACCTCGGAGCGAGCCGCCTCGACCTCGGCCGTGCGGCGAAATCCCGTGAACACGGGGATCGAGACCTGGACGCCCACATTCCAATCTTCCCGCCAGTCGCTCCCGGGAAGGACCGAGCTCGGGAAAGCCTGGTAGCCGATGTCGGCGAAGGCGGAGGCGGAGGGACGAAAACCGGCCCGAGCCAGGCGGACCTGATCCTCCTGGATCCGGATCTGCTCGGCAGAGGCCATGAGCGCCGGGCGTTCCAGTACGGCTCGCTCCAGGGCATCCCGGTCCACATCCGACAGCTCCGCCTCCAGTGCCGTGGTAAGCTCCAACTCCCCGTCACGGGGCAGATTCACCAGACGCCTCAGGTTCTGCCGGGCCAGCCGGACGGCATTCTCGGCCTCCACGATTCCCGGACGAAGGTTGTCCCGCTCCACCCGGGCGGTGAGGACGTCGAACTCGGAGGCCAAACCCCGCTCCTGGAAGGACCGGATCTCATCCAGTTGCCGGTCGGCCAGCTCCCACGCCTCGGTGGAGATCTCCACCAGGCGATCGGAGAAGACCGCCTGGAAGTAGGCCTGCTGGACCTCGGATCGGACCTCCGCCTCCGTCTCGTCCAACTCCCGGGCCAGGAGGGTGCGGACCCGTTCGGCGATGTCCAGACCAATGGTGACCTGCCCCTGGGCGTAGAGGGTCTGGTTGATGGAGAGACTGGCGACCCAGGTATTGGGCCGACCGAAGGGAAGATTCGCGAACGGATTCTCCTCGTCCCCATTTCCCGTCCCGTTCCCGGGCATCATCCCGGGAGTCGTGGCCAGATCGTCGAAAATGCTGCGGATCTGGCGGGTGTAGGCCAGATTCGTCGACACCTGTGGGAAGGCTCCCGAGCGGACCTGGGTGATCTCCTCCTCGGCCTGCAGGATCCGTTCGCGAACCAGACGCACCTCCTCACCCACCTCCAGCGCCCGATCCACGGCCTGATCCAGCGAAAGCCGGAGGGTATCCCCGGATACCGCTTCCGGCAGCGGCCCATCCGGCCCCTGGGCATGTCCTGCCACCGCACCCCCGAACCCCATGCTCAGCCCGACGACCATGAAGGGCAGGACCGTTCTCCAACGGATCGGATTCCCCGGGACCTTGTGACTCATGGGCTCTCTCCCCCGATCCCTCTCGGTCGGCCAAGCCCGCTCCCCTCTCGACCGCCGACGCCATTGCCACCCCCGACCCCCGACGAGGCCGACTCGATCTCGGCCCAACGGGCGATGATGTCCCGGAGTTCGACTACGAGGAATCGGTGGAAGTCCCCGATGGCCCGGATCCTCCGACGGCCGGTCTCCAGCTCCGCCGGCAGGGTCTCCAGGGCGTCGTCGAGGAGTGCCAGCAAGGACTTCATCTTGGCCTGGGCCGCGTCGAGACTTCTGAGGGCCATATCCGGAGCCACCCGGTAGAAGTCCCGACGATCGCCGGGCCGGGATACCCGCTCGGCCCAGCCGCCACTCTCCAGCAATCGACAATTGGTCGAAGAGGACCCCTTGCTCACCCGGAGTTCGCCGGAGATGTCGTCCAGGGAGAGCGGTTCCTCCCTGAGGAGGAGCAACCCCATGATCCGACCTGCCGTCCGGGGGAGCCCGTCCGCCTCGAACTGCAGGCCCATCCGTTCGATGAACCGCTCCGATTCCTTGTGCATGGAAGACCATACCTGAAATGAAAGAGTCTGCTCTGAACGTTTAATCTCTACTGAACGTTCAGAACGTCAACCCCCTTCCACCACCGCCACCCGCAGCCCCGAAGGACTGAGGGCAAGGCCGGAAAACGATCCGATGTAGGGGTTCAGGTTGACGATGGGGTGCCAGAAGCGGTCCTCACCAGGCTCGAACCGGTAGACGACGCCCTCGTGCGCCATCACCAACGCCGGGCCCGACCCCAGGAGGCCAGGCGGCATCCAGGCGTGGGCTCGGCTCCCGGGGGGCGTGTCCACCAGGGTCGCCAGGCTGTCCGAACCGGCTTCGACGCGCCGGATCCAGGTCCGGTCCCCTGCCGACTGGACGAAGGTGACGGCGCCCTCCCCGGGAACCGTCTCCGGACCGGAGACCACCGCGTCGGCCACCCGGCGCGGCGTGCCCTCCTCGATCTCCACGACCCAGAGGACGCCGGGACTCCCCGCCCGAATCAGCGCGAGGGTGGATGCGTCGACCCACGCATGCCTCACCACATCGTCCACGTCCGGGATCAGGGAGTTCGGAGCCCCCCCGTCAGGGGAAGCCAGATGGAGGTTCCCCCCCTCCCCGGCACTACCGGGTCGGATGAAGGAGAAGGTGGTCCCGTCCGGCGTGGGGCGGGGATCGACCCCCACCTCCTGGGCACGTTCATGCGGCGCCACACCGGGCTGCAGCCCCGACAAGCTGTGAGCGACGATGCGGGGAAGCCCCCTGTCCACTCCCACGTCCGCCGTCCCTTCCGCAGGCGCTGAGGGGTTGGACGCGTGCGATGGGGGGTTGGACGCGTGCGATGAGGGGGTGAACACCACGAGGAGGGTCTCCTCGTCCAGGAAGACCGGGTCGTTGCAGAAACCGGCCCCGCCGGCCATGGGGTGGCGATCCGCCACGTGCATGTGGTCGCCGTGGGGGTAGAGGTCGAAGACGACGACCCCACAGCCACCGGCACCCGGGTCCGCTACGGCGGAAGGGGAAGGAGCGTCAGGGACCCACAGGAGGGAGACCGCCATGGCGACCACTCCACCCACACCGGTCCTCCGCCGGATTCGGATCACCGCCAGGCCTGGCCCGCTTCAGTCGCCGCACCCACCCTCAGCAGGCCCGGCCGCCTCGACCCCGAGGGTGCTGGAACGCGAATCCGGATCCCATGGTGGGAGAATCCACCCAGTCCAGGCGCAGTCCGTCCAGGGCCCACGCGCTGGTGGGATCCAGGAAGATGCGGACGCCCTCGGCCTCCAGCACCGTATCGTCGTCGTCCGGCTCCATCTCCATCACCATTCCGAATCGAGGCGTCCCCGAGCACCCGGCGCCGGGCTTCATGGTGATCCGCAACCCTCCCTCCTCCAGGAGATCCTCCTCGGTCAGCATCTCGCGGATGCGTTCCAGGGCCGAGGATGTCAGGTTCAGGCGGACGGGAGTCACGCCGGATTCCACGTGCTCAGGATCCAGGACGGCCATGTCGTTGCTCCGGGAAAAGGGCTTCAGGGGGCTTTCGCGGCTTCAGGGGGCCTTAGCAAAGGGCGCCGCGCTGGGAACGGCCAGGGGAGCCGGGCCTGGGCTCGGATCCCCCTTCCCTCCTTCGGACCCAGCAGCACCGACGGCGTTCCCGTGGAAGGGTCATCCGGCTGTGGCCATGGGATACCCGGACCCCCTCGCCAGGTGCTCCAACTGGCCACGGAGGCGCCCCCTTCCTCGCGAGAGTCGACTGCGGACGGTCCCGACAGGAACCCCCAGGGCGGTGGCCACCTCATGGTAGGACATGCCCTGCAGGTCGGACAGTACCACGGCATCCCGGTAAGCATCCGGCAGATCGGCCAGGGCCCGCCGCACAGGCGCCTCGATGAACCCGTGGAAGAAGTCCGCCTCCGGCCCCCTGAGAGGCTTGGGCAGCACATGACCACCAGTGGGCTCGGGACCGGCCGTCGTCTCACGACGGATCAGATCCCGGTGACGGGCCCGGCGCTCCCTGGTCCTGAGAAAGTGGTTTCGACAGATGGTGAAGAGCCAGCTCCGGCAGCTTGTGCCCGGGGTGAACTGATGCCATGAGCGCCAGGCCTTGAGGTACGTGTCCTGGGCGAGATCGTCCGCCTCCATCGGGTCGCCGGTGAGGCGCCGGGCGAAGGCCTGAACCGCATCCCGATGGGGGAGGGCCTCCTGGTGAAAGCGGCGTCGCGCATCCTCGGAGGCCGCGGCGGTGGGGGAAGAGGCCTGGAACGCGGGAGTGGGGGAAGAAGCCTGGAACATGGGTCCTCGGAGGGTCGGATGTGGGCCCTGGCGAAGTCAGGGGATCCGGTCCCCGGTGCCGAGGGGGATCCGGAGCGGACATCCTTGTATTGGGACAAGTCCCATGCCACGAGAAACACTCGACATAAATCATTTTACGACATAGACTTATGACATACACTACCATGCACAGGACCACGAATACTCGTGGTATCCACGATATATCGTGGTCGCGTAGCCCGAAGCTTCGTGGCGACCTATTGTAGAAAGCCGGAAGGTCCATCCCTCCCACCCCATCTCGCCGCCATGGCCAAGCCCGCCACCCGAGCCGATGTCCTCCTGGACATCAATAACCGACTGGTCTCGAGGCTGGAGCGGGTGGATCTGTTCCGCGGAATCGCGGAGACCCTGCGCCGGGTCCTCCCGGTGGATCGCATGAGTCTCCTCCTCCTGAATGCCTCCGGCGACGCGTTCTCCGTGATCACCCTCATGGGAGAGCCGGATTC
>SL_3KL_010_SEDDRAFT_10001429_pt1 | contig 21681 bp, 17 predicted proteins | sample SodLakKL_010_SED_2_FD_10381 | JGI IMG/M metagenome (IMG submission 10381) | reverse complement strand
GCAACGAGCCGCAGTGGCTGCCGTGGATCGCGGGAACGGTTGCGGCCTGTCGCGGCGTCAGTCCGCCGCAGCTGGCGGCGCAGACCACGGCCTGCGCGCGGGAATTCTTCGCCCTGCCGGAGCCGGCGGCAGGGCGAAGCTGAGAGGGCTTCAGGCGGCCTGCGGCTGCAGGCTGCGCTGCAGGGCGGCCAGGCGCCGGCTCTGCATCTTCAGGCGGAACTCAAGTTCCTTGTAGCGGGTGCGGAAATCCGTCCGCCGCCAGCGGTCCCGTAGCGCATCGGCGCCGGCCTGCATGCGTTCGGCCTGGATCGCCTGCCATTGATTGACCGTCTCGCGGAACTGCTGCATTTCGCGCTCGAACACTTCGCGCCAGGTCGGGGCCGCGCTCGGGCACGCCAGGCGCGCCTCCAGTTCCTGGAAATACACCTGCAGCCTGGCGCGCTGGATCTTGAACCGTGCGGTGCGCTTCAGGTCCCGCGCCAGCCCGACCCAACTGCACGCGGCGATCACCCACTTGCCTGGATCGAACTGCCACCAGCGCAGGCCATTGCGGTAATCGGCCTGGAAGGCGTGGTGGAAATTGTGGTAGCCCTCGCCCCAGGTCAGCAAGGCGATGACCCCGTTGTCGCGGGCAGTATTGTCCTGGCTGTAGCCGCGCTTGCCCCAGGTGTGGGCCAGCGAGTTGATGAAGAAGGTGCAGTGCTGCGAGAAGGCCAGGCGGAATGCGCTGGCCAGCAGGATCATGCCGAGCACGTCGCCGGCCAGCCAGCCCAGCGCTGCCGGCACGCCCAGGTTCAGCACCCAAACGGCCGGCCAGTACAGCCGGTGCTGCCACATGACGATGGGATCCTTCTTCAGGTCCGGCACTTCGTCGAAGTTGATCTCGCTGGTCTTCCAGTGGCGCGTCATCCAGCCGATGTGGGCGTGCCAGAAGCCGGACTTGATCGAGTGCGGGTCGCGCTCGACGTCGTCGACGTGGCGATGGTGGACGCGGTGACGGGCGGCCCAGACCAGGATGGAGTTCTGCAGCGAAAAGGTGCCGAAGAAGGCCAGCGCCAGGCGCAGCGGCCAGGCCGCGCGGAAGGTGCGGTGAGACCACAGCCGATGGTAGCCGACGGTAATGGACAGCCCGCTGGCAATCCAGATCACCGCTGCGACCAGCCAGGCCCAGCCGCTGAAGCCCACGGTCAGACCGTAGATCGGCGCGGCCACGAAACCCAGCAGGTTGATGGTGACGAAGAAGATGACGTTGGAAACCACCAGGGGCGGCTTAGATGCTGACATGACTTTCCTTTCGCAAGATGCTTTGGACCGTTTAGCCCTGACTCATTTGAAAAACTGGATCGATAGCGGATAAGGCCAGACCTCGCCTTCTGAGGCCTTGATCGCCCCGATGATCGGGAACACCAGGCCCAGAACGGCGAGAACCGCGAGCATGAAAAAGCCGATGACGACAATCGTCAGAATGGCACTGATCACGACGTAGATGATGAAGCTGATGATCCAGTTGAACACGACATAGGCATGCGGCCTCAGACCGGGCAACTGGTCCTTCTTCAGCAGGTAGATCACGACCGGGACAATCAGGCCGGCCATCGCGACAACCAGCCCGGCCAGCAACGACAAATGAAGAACGAGTGCCCAGGTGTTGGTTTCCTTGTCCGATTGCTGACTGAGTGGCTCTTCCATGGCTAGGACTCCCGTTTGCCGCTTTGGTTTGCATCGAACCCGATTTCCGGCCGGATTCGTGCCGCAGCGGGCAGCATAACCCAGCCGCAGCCGAGTCGCCAATTCCCGGCGCCTCTCACCCGGGCGGCCTGTCAGTCCTTGCGCCGCGGCCGCTGCCAGCCTTCGATCGTGCGCTGGGGCGCGCGGGTCAGGCTCAGGCGGTCTGCCGGCGCGTCCCGGCCGATCACGCTGCCGGCGCCGATGGTGGCCCGCTCGCCGATCTTGACCGGGGCGACCAGGGCGGTGTTGGAGCCGATGAAGGCCTCGGCGCCGATGTCCGTCAGGTGCTTGTTGACGCCGTCGTAGTTGCAGGTGATGGTGCCGGCACCGAGGTTGGCGCGCTCGCCGACCACGGCATCGCCGACGTAGCTCAGGTGACTGGCCTTGGCCCCGGGCTCGAAGCGGGCCTTCTTGACCTCGACGAAATTGCCGATCTTGACGCCCTCGGCAAGCTCAGTGCCCGGGCGCAGGCGGGCAAACGGCCCGACGCTGCAGGCGCCGGTGGTGCGCACGCCCTCGAGCACACAGTAGGGCTCCACCCGCGTGCCGGCGGCCAGCGTGCTGTCGCGCACGATGCAGCCTGGCCCGACGATCGCGCCCTCGCCCAGGTGGACCTCGCCCTCGAGGATCGCTCCGCGGTCTATCACCACGTCGCGCTCGCAGACCACGCGGCCGCGGATGTGGACCGAGTCCGGGTCCGGCAGGGTCACGCCGGCGTCCAGCAACTCGCCGCGGGCGCGGTTCTGGTAGACCTGCTCCAGTCCGGCCAGCTGGCGGCGGTCGTTGGCGCCGAGCAGTTCGTCGGCATCGGTCGCCACCACCGCCTCGACGGATCGTCCATCGGCCACCGCGAGCCCGATGCAGTCGGTCAGGTAATACTCGCCCTGGGCATTGTCGGGCCGCACCCGCTCCAGCCAGGTCCGCCAGTCGCCGGCCCGGGCGCACATCACGCCGCTGTTGACCTCACGCACCGCGCGCTCGGCTTCGCTGGCGTCGCGCTGCTCGCGGATGGCAGTCACCTGTCCGTTTTCGTCGCGCAGGATGCGGCCATAGCCGGTCGGGTCGTCGGCGACAAAGCTCAGCAGCGCGAGATCGGCCGGGCTGGCCAGCAGGGACTTGAGCGTCTGCGCCCGGATCAGCGGCATGTCGCCCGGCAGGATCAGCACCCGGGCCTGGGCATCGATCTGCGGCAGCGCCTGCTGGGCCGCGTGCCCGGTACCGAGGCGCTCGGACTGGATGACGAACTCGCCGTCGAACCCCGGAAGCGCGGCCCTGACCTGCTCGGCGCCCGCACCGACCACGATCCGCACCCGATCAGGGCCCAGCGCCAGCGCGCTGTCGAGCAGATGCGAAATCATCGCCCGCCCGCCCACCGGCTGCAGCACCTTGGGACGGCTGGAGTTCATGCGTTTGCCCTCGCCGGCGGCGAGGATCAGGATTTCCAGCATGGCGTCATTCTCGTGGCTTGGCTTCCCCGCGCCAGTATAGCGGGGGGCAGGCGCCGGACGAACGGGGCACATGGGCGTTTCAGGGCCGGGAGCGGAGGCTCGGGAAAACTTCAGGGGGTTAATAAAGAAAGGCCCCGGGCGAGGGAGGACCCGGGGCCTTGAGTCGGATCCGGTTTGGGGACTGAAACCGAACCCTGCGGATTCGTCTAGGGAGGGAGACGAATCCAACCATGCGCATGGTGACTACTCAGACTGGCCTGTTTCGAGAAAAGTTTCCGTTTCGCAAAAAAATTTTCGACTTTTTTCGAATCAACTGCATTGTCAACAACTTAGTGGGCATCATCCCAATTCGAACCCACACCTGAATCGACCACCAGCGGCACCTTGAGTTCCGCCGCGGCGGCCATTTTTTCCACCACCGCCGCGCGCACGTCCTCAACAGCCGCCTCCTCGACTTCCAGCACCAGCTCGTCGTGGACCTGCATGACCAGTTTCGCCGGCACCTGCTCGGCCTGGATCCAGGCATCGACGTCGATCATGGCGCGCTTGATGATGTCGGCGGCCGTGCCCTGCATGGGCGCGTTGATGGCGGCGCGCTCGGCGGCCTGGCGCCGGGCCGGGTTGCGCGAGCGGATTTCCTCGGTCCACAGGCGGCGGCCGAACAGGGTCTCGACATAGCCCCGCTCGCGTGCGGACTGGCGGACACCGTCCATGTAGGCGCGCACGCCCGGGTAGCGCTCGAAGTAGCGCTGGATGTATTCGTCGGCCGACTTGCGGTCGATTTCCAGCTGGCGGGCCAGGCCCCAGCCGCTCATGCCGTACATCAGGCCGAAGTTGATCGCCTTGGCCGCGCGGCGCTGCTCGGGCTGGACCTGGTCGATGGCGCAGTCGAACACCTCGGCGGCGGTGGCGCGGTGGATGTCCTCGCCGGCGGCAAAGGCCTCGAGCAGGCGCTCGTCGTCGGACAGGTGGGCCATGATGCGCAGCTCGATCTGCGAGTAGTCCGCGGCCAGCAGCACCGAGCCCGGCGGGGCGACGAAGGCCTTGCGGATGCGCCGGCCCTCGGGCGTGCGGATGGGGATGTTCTGCAGGTTCGGGTCGGTCGAGGACAGCCGTCCGGTGGCCGCGACCGCCTGCTGGTAGTGGGTATGCACGCGGCCGGTGGCGGCAAAGACCTTTTCCGGCAGCCGGTCGGTGTAGGTGCTCTTGAGCTTGGCCAGGCTGCGGTGGCGCAGGATGATGCGCGGCAGCTCGTATTCGGCGGCCAGCTCCTGCAGCACGTCTTCGGCGGTCGAGGGCTGGCCCTTGGGGGTCTTGCGAATGACGGGCAGCTCCAGCTCCTCGAACAGAATGGCCTGCAGCTGCAGGGGCGAGCCCAGGTTGAACTCGCGGCCGGCGGCCTTGTGGGCCTGTTCCTCCAGTTCGGCCAGCTGGCCCTCGATCTCGCGGCTCTGGACGGCCAGCTGGTCGCCGTCCAGCGCCACCCCGGTGCGCTCCATGCGGGCCAGCACGGGGATCAGCGGGACCTCCAACTCTTCGTAGATGGTCTTGAGCGATCTTTCAGCCTCGAGCTTGGGCCACAGGTGGCGGTGCAGGGCCAGGGTGACCTCGGCGTCTTCGCCCGCATAGGCCGAAGCCTTGGCCACCGGCACCTGATCGAAAGTGACCTGCTGCTTGCCCTTGCCGGCGACCTGCTCGTAGCTGGTGGTCTGGCGGCCCAGGTAGCGACCGGCCAGCGAGTCCATGTCGTGACGGGTGGCCGTGGAGTTGAAGACATAGGACTGGAGCATGGTGTCGTGCGCCACGCCGGCCAGGTGCACGCCGGCCCGATGCAGGACGTTGAGATCGTATTTCAGGTTCTGCCCCAGTTTGGGCTTGCTGTCGTCTTCCAGCCAGTGCCGGAAGGACTCGACCACCTCGCCGGCCTCGAACTCGGTGTTCTGGTCGACGTGCGCCAGCGGCACGTACCAGGCCCGGCCCGGTTCGGTGGCGAAGGCCAGCCCGACCAGGTCGGCCTCGAGCGGCTCGAGACTGGTCGTTTCGGTGTCGAAGGCAACCAGATCGGCACTTTTGACCGCCTTTAGCAGCTTTTCCAGCTGCGCGCGGGTGCTCACCGTGGTCACCTCAAGCTCGGCCGCTTGCGACGCCGCGGCGGAATCGCCCTCTTCCTGGTACTGCCTGAGCCAGGTCGAAAAGCCGAAACGGCGCAGCAGCTCGACCAGGCGCTCGCGGTCGGGCCTGGCCGCACCCAGGGCGTCGAGTTCGACGCCGGTGTCGACATCGGACTTGAGCGCGACCAGTTCGCGCGACAGCGGCAACTGATCCAGAGCGGCGCGCAGGTTGTCGCCGACCTTGCCGCCGACCTGGTCGGCCGCCTCGATCAGCTTGTCCAGGCTGCCGTACTCGTTCAGCCACTTGGCCGCGGTCTTCGGCCCGACCTTGTCCACGCCCGGAATGTTGTCCGAGCTGTCGCCGGTCAGCGCCAGCAGGTCGCCGACCAATGCTGGCCCCACGCCAAACTTGTCGGCCACGGCGTCGGCGTCGTAGCGCTTGCCCTGCATGCTGTCCTCCAGCACCACCTGGTCGTCGACCAGCTGGGCCAGGTCCTTGTCGCCGGACGAGATCAGCACGTCGAGCCCGCGCGAGCGGGCCTGCTCGACCAGGCTGGCGATCACGTCGTCGGCCTCCACGCCTTCGACCATGACCCTGGGAATGCCCATGGCGTCGATCAGCTCGTGCAGCGGCTCGATCTGGGCGCGCAGCTCATCGGGCATGGGCGGGCGGTTGGCCTTGTAGTCGGCAAACAGCTCGTGGCGGAAGTTCTTGCCCGGCGCGTCGAAGACCACGGCCACCCGCTCCGGGGAGTGCTCCTGCAGCAGCCGCCGGAGCATGTTGGCCACGCCGAAGATCGCGCCGGTGGGCTCGTTGGCGGCGTTGCTCAGGCTGGGCAGCGCGTGAAAGGCGCGGTACAGGTAGGACGATCCATCGATCAGGCAGAGCTTGGGTTGACCGGACATGGCGGGCAGATTCGGGCGGCTTGGGAAACAGGACTGCCCATCATAGAGCAGCCTCCGTGCAAACGCCGGCCCGATGGAATCGCTGGCGCGCACAGTGGTCAAACTCATGAAGGGCGGGCTCGAGCCGCTCTGCTAGACTGATGGCAACAACCCCGGGAGGCGGAGGCAACCATGACCCCACTGCGCGTAATCCTGATCTCGACCCTGGCCATGGTCGCGTCCGCGCCCGTACTGGCCCAGTCCCGCGAAGTCCTGCCCCCGCCGCCGATCCGCGACCCGCTGCCGCCGCCGGTCCAGGATCGCTCCGAACAGATCGAGCCCGAGGTCAGAATCCGCCGCGAGGACGACCGGACCGTCGAGGAATACTCGATCGGCGGCGTGGTCTTCATGATCCGCATCGTTCCAGCCGTGGGCCCGGCCTATTACCTGATCGATACCACCGGCGACGGCAATTTCGACTCCCGGCACGATCACATGGAGCCCGTGCGGCCGGCGCATTGGCGGATTTTTGAGTGGTGAGGTTTTAGGGACTAGGGACTAGGGACTAGGGACTAGGGACTAGGGACCAGGGACTAGGGATTAGGGACTAGGGACTAGGGACTAGGGATGGGACGCGAAAACTGGACACCAGAGTTCCATAAAGTCATGTTCTTTTCTCATCTGCGAACCTCTTCGCAAACGACAGGCATTGATCCTCGAACTGCTCCCCCCAAGTCCCTAGTCCCTAGTCCCTAGTCCCTGGTCCCTAGTCCCTCACCCTCTCCGCCAAACGCAAAAACTCATCTAAACCTAACCGCTCCGCCCGCAGCCCCGGATCAATCCCGGCGGCAACGATCGCGTCTTCGTCCAGCACCGGCCGCAGGCTGTTGCGCAGGGTCTTGCGGCGCTGGCCGAAGGCATGCCGGACGACCTGCTCCAGCGCCGGCCTGAGCGCGAGTTCGGACTCGCTCAAGTGCTTCGGCTTGAGCCGCACGATCGCCGACATCACCCTGGGCGGCGGACGGAACGCGCCGGGCGGCACGTCGAACAGCCAGTCCATGTCGCAGTAAAAGCCGGCCATCACCGACAAACGCCCGTAATCACCGCTGCCCGGGGCGGCGACCAGGCGGTCGACCACTTCCTTCTGCAGCATGAAGTGCATGTCCACGATCGCCGGCAAATGCTCGAACAGGTGGAACAGAATGGGCGTGGAGATGTTGTAGGGCAGATTGCCGACCACGCGCAGCGGGCCTTCTGCGGTCAGCGTGGACAGGTCCACCTTCAGGATGTCAGCCTGGATGATGTGCAGGCCCGGCGGCTGACCCAGCCGTTCAAACAGGGTCGATGCCAGGTCACGATCCAGCTCGACCACCGTCACGCTGGCGCCGGAGGCCAGCAGCGGACGGGTCAGCACACCCTCGCCGGGGCCGATTTCCAGCAGCCGGTCGGCAGCCCGCGGGGCAATCGTCCGCGCCAGGCGGTCGATCACCTGGCGGTCGTGCAGGAAATGCTGGCCGAATCGTTTGCGCGGTCGGTGGGGCTGGGCCACGTGCGTCAGCCCGCCAGCCCGGCCAGTTTGCGCGCCAGGGCAATCGCCTCGGCCAGGCTGCCGGTTTCGGCGCGCCCGCTGCCGGCCAGGTCCAGCGCGGTGCCGTGGTCGACCGAGGTGCGGATGAACGGCAGGCCCAGGGTGATGTTCACCGCCCGCCCGAAACCGGCGTATTTCAGCACCGGCAGGCCCTGGTCGTGGTACATGGCCAGCACCGCGTCGGCGCCGGCCAGGCGCTCCGGCAGGAACGCGGTATCGGCCGGCAGCGGGCCTTCCAGCAGCATGCCGGACTCTCGCAGGCGCTGAAGCACCGGCTCGATGACCTCGATTTCCTCGCGCCCCAGGTGGCCGCCCTCGCCGGCATGCGGGTTCAGGCCCAGCACCATGATGCGCGGCCGATCGATCGCGAACCGCTGTTGCAGATCCTGGTGCAGGATTTCCAGCGTGCGCGTCAGCACGGGCGCACTGATGGCCGCCGGCACGGCCGCCAGCGGCAGATGCGTGGTCGCCAGCGCGACGCGCAAATTCCCGGCAGCCAGCATCATCACCACGCGTTCAACCCCGGCGCACTCGGCCAGGAACTCGGTATGCCCGCTGAAGGCAAGGCCGGAGTCGTTGATCACGCCCTTGTGCACCGGCGCGGTCACCATGCCCGCCGCGCGCCCGTCCAGGCAGCACTCGGCGGCCAGCCTCAGCGTGTCGATGACGTAGGCCGCGTTGGCCGGATCGAGCCGGCCGGGCTGCGCACGAGCCCGCAGCGGCACGGGCAGGCAGGCCAGATGAGCTTCTGGAACGGGGTCCGAGAGTTCAGCCAGGACGTGAATCGGGCAATCCAGCCCAAGCTGGCGGGCGGTGGCCGAGAGCAGGTCGGGATCGGCCACGGCGACCAGGTCCGGCTGGCCGCAGGCCAGCCGGCATACCAGTTCCGGTCCGATTCCGGCCGGCTCACCGGGGGTGAGCAGCAGCCGGGCTGCGGCCTGGCTCAAAGCCGGATTTCGACGAAGGACTCGGCGCGCAGCTGGCGCAGGAAGCGCTCGATCTCGTCTTCGGCTTTCTGCTGGAAGATCATGTCGCGAGCCTGCGCGCGCAGGGCCTCGCGGGTGCGATCGGCCTGGCGGGTGTCTTCCAGCCGCACGATGTGCCAGCCCGAGGCCGTACGGAACGGCTCACTCAACTCGCCCTGTTCCAACCCGTCGATGGCGCGCTGCACATCCGGTCCGTACTGGCCGGACTGGAACCAGTTCAGCAGGCCGCCGATGTTGGCCGAGGTCTCGTCGGTGGAATAGCGCCGCGCAAGGTCGGCGAAGTCTTCGCCGTCGACGATGCGGGCGTGCAGGTCGCGCAGGCGGCGCTCGGCGCCGTCCATGCTCAGCAGCTCCGAGGGCTCGACCATCAGGTGGCGGGCGCGGAATTCCTGGACGATGACTTCCGAGCGCTCGCGCACGTCGTTGACGCGCAGGATCAGGAAACCGCCCGGGGAGCGAATCGGCGCGGTGATCTCGCCCGGACCCAGCGGCCGCAGGGCATCGGCAAACAGCGGCGGCAGGGTGTTGACCGGTCGCCAGCCGACGTCACCGCCCTCGAGCGCATCGGGCGCCTGGGAGAAGGTGATCGCCGCGGTGGCGAATTCCAGGCCGTCGAGGATGCGCTGGCGCACCTCCTCGGCCCGCTCGCTGGCCGCCTGCACCTCGGCCGCGCTGGCGGCCTCGGGGACCATGATCATGATCTGGGACAGGTGGTACTCGGGGCCGCCGATGCCGCCGGAGGCCAGCAGGATGTCGACCTCGGTTTCGGTGATGTCGTCCATGCTGGCGGCCACGCGCTGGCGCAATTCGGAGGACAGGATTTCTTCACGGATCTGGCGCCGGAACTCCTGGAAATCCAGGCCGTCGGCCTCGATCGCCTGGCGCAGCTGGGTCACGGTCAGGCCGTTCTGGCGCGCAACCTGCTGCAGCGCCTGGTCGACGTTGGCGTCCGAGGCCCGGATACCGGTTTCCTCGGCCCGGATCACTTCCAGCCGGGTCATGATCAGGCGCTCCAGCACCTGCTCCTCGATGACGCGCCGGGGCGGCAGGTTCTCGCGGCCCTGGACCTGCATCAGGATGCTGTCGATGGCCGAGTCCAGCTCGCTCTGCAGGATCACGTCCTCCTCGACCAGGGCAACGATGCGATCGATGTCCTGGCGCAGCGCCTGGGCCATGGCCAGGGCCGGCAACAGCAGGCAAAGCGTCAGCGCCACGGTGGCGCGCTTGGCAAATGGCTTCATGTTCAATCCTGTGGTCATGACTGTGGTTTCTTGCCTCGACCCGGCCGTCGCCGGCCGACTCTAGAACAGCGGATAGGGCCGTCGTCCAAGGCTGCCCAATCCGCGCAAATGCAGCTCCAGGAACACGGCGCGACGCGTTTCGGCGTCGCGGTCACGCACGAATTCGCGCGCGGTGACCCGCAGCGCCCAGCAGCAGCTCTCGTACTCGATGCCGCCCAGGGCCTCCAGCGTCTGACTCTCCTCGAACGAGTAGTTCAGCCGCCCGAACAGGTTCATGTTCTCACGAACCGGGTAGCGAACCCGCAGATCCACCTGGTCCAGGCGGTCGCGCCGGAAGCGATAACCGAGCGCCATCTGGCGGGCATCGCGGCCCCGGTAGCTCAGACCGAATTGTGCCACTTCCGTTTCATTTTCGATGCTGTCCCACTGCAATCCCGCGCTCAGGCTCAGCTGCGGGCGCGGGCGCCAGCTCACCTCGGCCACGGTGGCCGAGCGGCTGCGATCGTCGATCGGCTGGTTGGGCAGCTGGACCTCGAGGTCGCTGAAGTAGAAGATCTGGCCGATGCTCACGTCCAGCGGCGACTGGCCGTCGTCCAGATTGATGCGGCGCGAGGTCAGGGCCACGGTCAACTGGTTGGCGTCGGCCTGGCGGTCGGGGCCGCTGAAGCGGTTGTGGTGGAACAGCTGGCTGAAACCGAAGGTCAGCTCGGCGGTATCGAAGGTCGGAATATCTTCCTGGTTGCGCTCGGGCACGTAGAGGTAGAACAGGCGCGGCTCCAGGGTCTGGATATGGCGGCCGTTCGCGCCCGGCCGCTCGAAGACCATGCCGCCATCGAGGCTGGCGATGGGCGTGGTGCGCGAAATGCTGCCGCGCTCGGCCCCGCTCAGTTCATAGGCGGTGCTGCGAAGCCCGAGTTCGGGGCGGACGAACCAGCCGGGCCGGAGCAGGCTCCAGCGCAGGCGCGGATAAAGGTCCATGCGGCCGCCGGTGACGCCCTGGTCGCGGTCGAAATAGACCAGTTCGCTGTCGACGGCGAAATCCAGGTTGCCCGGCAGCGGCTGGTCGTAGAGCACGCGGATGCGCGGCAGCCGGCGGTAGGGTTCGGCGGCCGGCGTCACCGCCTCGTCGAGCACCTGGAAGGTGTCGGCCAGCACGTCGGCGGTCCAATAACGACCGGCCCCGCGCACGCCGGCGCTGGAGCGCAGAAACTGGACGGAAGAATCGGCCAGGTCGCCGCCGAGGTCAACGAAATAGTCGTCATCCGAGGCGCGCCGAAGCTCGACCCGGGCCTGCCATCGGGGCGCCAGCGCCGCACCGTAATCGAACTGACCGTAGTAGCGGTTGCGGTCGGCCTTGCGGTCCGACGGCAGCACCTCGAGATCGACCTGGCCGCGCTGGCGCGGGGTCAGGAAGCGGAACTCGCTGGCCAGCATGCTGCCGCGATCCTGGATCCAGCGGCCGGTGAAGGTGGCGTCGCGGTTGGGCGCGATGTTCCAGTACCAGGGCACGCGCAAATCGAACCCGTCGTCGCTGGAAAACCCGAACTGCGGATACAGGAAACCGCTCTGGCGCTCGTCGCTCAAGGGGAAACTCAGCCACGGCGAGTACAGGATCGGCACGCCCTTGAACTCCAGCCGCGCGTGGCGCGCCACGCCCTGCCCGCGATCCAGGTCCAGCCTGACCTGGCGTGCCTTGAGCTGCCAGTCGGGGTCGTTGGGGTCGCAGGTGGTGAAGTCGAAATCTTCCAGCTCGGCCCGGGTCGCGCTCTTCAAATCGATGACCATGGCCTGTCCGGCGCCCTCGGAACCGGCGATCTGGTAGTCCACGCCTTCGAAGCGGCCGCGCGATTCCTGCGACTCGACCCAGGCGCGCTCGGCGCGGATGGCGATGAAGGCGTCGCGGTAGTTGAGCAGCACCGGCAGGTCGAGACGGCCGGTCTCGCGGTCGAACACCATTTCGTCGGTTTCGAGCTGGCGGTCGCCCTGCACGATGCGAACGCGGTCGCGCGCAATCACCGGCTGGCCCGGCTCGGCGCTGAAGAACTCGGCATCGATCCTGAGCGGCAGATCGTCGCCGCGCTCCGGCTCGATGCGTTCCAGGCGCTGCTCGGGTGGCAGGCAGCTCTGCGGCGGCCGGGCACTGTCAATGATCAGGCCCTGGGCCATGGCCTGTACGCCCGGCAACAGGCCGGCGGCCACAATTCCGACGGCGAAAGCGACGCTGGCAGAGCTGGGGGACGTTGAACGTGTCAAGCGACGATTCCGGAACTTCTTCGGAGGCAGGAGTCAACCCGACCTTGCATTCGGCCAGGGCCGGGCTTTACGCAGTATCGCCCAAAACCCGGCGCCGCGTGGCCTGATCGGCCTCGGCCAGTTCGGCCGCGCGGGCGTGGAAGCAGGCCAGGTCACGCCCGCAGTCCCCATACAGGCGCAGAAATCCGGCCACCGCGGCCTCGTAGGTCGCCACCAGGGCCAGGTGGGTGTTGTTGAGGTCACGCTCGGCCCAGCTGCTGAAGCGGCGGTCGCCGGCGGCCTGGTCCAGGTCGTCCAGGGACTCACGCAAGTCTGCGAAAACACGGTCGCGCGCGGCCAGCATCTCGGCCTCGCTGTGGCCGGAGGCGTAGATCTCGATCAGGCGCTGGCGCGCGGCCAGCAGCCGTTCGGTGAACTCAGCCTGCAGCGCCTCGTCGCGGCGCCAGCTTTCCAGCGCGTCGACTTCGCCGCGACTCTCAAGCCAGCGCTCGACCCCGATGCGCTCCACCGCCGTGGCATAGCCTTCGCTGAACTCGGTATCGCCGGGCAGAAACAGCTTTTCATGGGCCAGCTCGTGGAAGATCAGCGCGGCCAGGCGGGCATCAGAGCGGCTGAGCATGGTATTCAGGACCGGGTCGGCGAACCAGCCCAGGGTGGAATAGGCCGCGACCGGAAACACCGCGGCGTCATAGCCCTGCTCGTTCAGGCGCTCAGCCAGCGCCTCGGCCCGTTCCTGGCGGAAGAATCCGCGGTAGGACAGGCAGCCGACCAGCGGGTAGCACCAGGTCCTGGGCGTCATGTCGAAGCGCGGCGTGGCGATGACATTCCACACCGCCGCCTCGCGGCCCAGGTCGGCAAAACGGGTATAGGAGCGGCTGTCAGGCAGGCCCAACTCGGCCACGGCGAAGGCGCGGATTTCCAGCGCCAGTTCCAGCCGCTCGGCCAGGGCCGGATCGATGTCGGGCCGTTCGATCAGGCCTGCGATATCCTGACGCTTGCTCATGATCTCGAGCTGACCGCGCGCGGCCTGGCCGTACCAGCCCAGCGTGGCGCAGCCCGACAGGCTCACCAGGACACCACACAGGATGACGAACTTGGCCACGGACTGGTATCTGCAGGAAGACTTTTGGCGCACGTTTGGACCACTGATGTTCAACGAGGAAACCTTTGCCGGCGCCGAGTACGACATCGCCGACCTGATCGAGCTGGTCGGCGTCGAACCCGGGCCGGTACTCGACCTGGGAGCGGGCCCCGGCCGCCACGCCCTGCCGCTGGCCCGCGCAGGGTATCCGGTCACGGCCGTCGATACCAGCCGGCTGCTGCTGGACCAACTGGAACAGGCGCGCGGCGAGCTGCCGATCGAGACGGTGCAGGCCGACATGCGCGAATTCCGCCGCGAAAAGACCTATCAACTGGCGCTGGTGATGTGGACCAGCTTCGGCTACTTCCGCGCCGAAGAAGAGCATCTCCAGGTCCTGGCCAATATCCGAGACAGTCTCCAGGCCGACGGGCGGCTGGTGCTGGACCTGGTCGGCGTCGAATACCTGTGCCGCAACCTCGAGCCGGTGCACCTGACCGAGTACGACGACGATCGCCTGCTGATCGAACGTCCGTTGCTGACCGACAACCTGACCCGGCTTGAAAACGAGTGGCTGCTCATTGAAGGAGACCGCGTGCACCGCACCGAGTTCTCGCATCGGGTGTGGTCGGCCGGCGAGATCAGCGCCCTGCTCGCCCGCGCCGGTTTCGAGGTGCTGGGCATTTTCGGTGACTTCCGCGGCGGTCTGTACGACCTCGAAGCCGAACGGCTGGTGGTGCTCGCCGGAATCGGCGCGCCTTAGCGGCAGACCCGAAATATGAAGCGCCCTCCCGCCCATCTCGGTTCGGTACTGATGCTGGGCGTGGTCTCGCAGCTGGCCCAGGTGGTCATGCTGCGCGAGCTGTTGATGGTGTTTCACGGCAACGAGCTGTCGATCGGCATCATCCTGGCCGCCTGGCTGGTCTGGGTCGGCGTCGGCACAGCCCTGGGCACGGCGCTGGCCGAGCGCAGCGAGCGGGTGCTGGGCTGGATGGCGCTCAATGCACTGGTCCTGCTTCCGGCGCTGGCGCTCAGCGTGCTGGCCGCGCGGGCCCTGCGCGGGCTGATCGACGTGGTGCCCGGCGCCTACCTGGCCTTGAGCGAGATCGTGCTCGGCAGCCTGGTCCTGCTGGCCCCGGTCGGCATCCTGCTCGGCATGCAGTTCGTGCTGCTGGCCAAGCTGTGGCGGCTGCACGACCGCGACGAGGACACCCTGGGCGCCGGCAAGACCTACATCGGCGAGGCGCTGGGCAACATTGCTGGCGGCATGGCCTTCAGCCTGCTGCTGGTCCATGTGCTCAACGCCTTCCAGGTAGTGGTGCTGGGCGGGCTGCTGGTGATACTGGCCGTGCTCTGGGCCGGGCGCGGCAGCCGGGGCGCCGGCTGGGCGCTGCCGCGCACGGGTCGCTACGCCCTGCTGGGACTGCTGGCCGCGGGCGTGCTGGGCTTCGCGGCCCTGCCGGCGCTGGACTACTGGGGCCATCGCCTGCAGTGGCAGTCCATCGCGCCGGAGCATGCGCTGATCGAAGTGCGCCAGTCGCGCCACGGCAACATCAGCATCGCCCGGCGCGACGACCAGCTGAGCTTTTACCGCAGCGGCCATTTGATGTTTGCCGCCGCCGGCCCGGAAGCCGACAGCCCGCATTTCGAGGAGCAGGAAGCCGCCGTCTTCGCCCATTTCGGCCTGACCCAGCACCCGAGTCCGGAGCGCGTGCTGCTGATCGGCGGCGGCCTGCGCGGCACGCTGGGCGAGATTCTGAAACATCCGGTGGCGCAGGTCGACTACGTCGAACTCGACGAGGTCCTCACCCTGGCCGCGCGCGAGCACCTGGGCCCGGCCACGCTGGAGGCCCTGGACTCGCCCAGGGTGCGGCTGGTCCACCGCGACGGGCGACTGTTCATCAAGGAAAGCCAGCAGCGCTGGGACGTGATCCTGGTCGACGTGCCCGACCCGGCCACCGCGGTGCTGAACCGTTTCTACACCGACGAGTTCTTCGACCAGGCCCGGGAGCGCCTGAACGAAGGCGGACTGCTGGTGATCAACTCGGTCTCGACCCCGGGCCTGCGCGGGCGCGCCGTGGCCAACCGCAACGCCACCCTGCGCCACACCATCAACGCGCACTTCGAGCAGATCCTGGTGGTCGGCGATCACAGCCTGATCTACCTGGCCAGCAACTCGCCCGAGGTGATCAGCACCGACCCCGGCGAACTGATCCGGCGCTACCGCGCCCGCGAGGTCGCCAGCCCGGCTTTCTCGCCCGGCCACTTCGCCCTGCTGCTGGAGCCGGGCCAGCTGGCTCGGGTCAACTACATCCTGCGCCAGCACGGCCGCAGCCCCGACGCCCACCGCGAAGGCCCGCCGTCGCCGCCGCTGCGCCCGCCCGCGCCGCTGACGGCGGATCCGGAAGTGCTGGATCCGGTCTTCGAGCCGCTGTTCATCAACAGCGATTTCCGCCCCATCGGCTATTTCCATACGCTCATGTTCTGGGGCGACCTGACCGGCAGCCGCGCCGCCGAGCAGCTCGGGCAACTGCTGGAGGTGCGCCCGGCCTGGATCGCGCTGCCGGTCGCCCTGGTGCTGGGCCTGGTCGGCCTGTTGCGGCTGGTGCGGGCGGGCGGTGGCGGCGGCCCGGATCGCCAGCTGGCCGTGGGCCTGGCCGTGTTCACCACCGGGCTTTCGACCATGGCCATGCAGATCGCGCTGCTGTTTGCCTTCCAGAGCCTGTACGGCTTTGTCTACGAGATGATCGGGCTGATCATCGCCATCTTCATGGCGGGCCTGGCTTCCGGCACCGCGCTGACCCATGCGCGGGTGCGTGACCGAACCAGCCTGGGCACGCTGGCCTGGGTCCAGGCCGGCATCGCGCTGTTCGCGCTGCTGATCGCCCTGATCCTGCCGCTGAGTGCCTATCTGCCCTCGGGTGCGGTGGTATTTGCCTTCTTCGCCGCCCTGACCTTCACCGCGGGCTTGCTCAACGGCATCGACTTTCCGCTGACCGCGGCCGCCTTCCGCGCGGTCAACCGCCGGCCCGAGCGCTCGGCCGGCCTGGTCTACGGCATCGAGCTGGCCGGCGCCTGCGTCGGCGCCGCCCTGGCCAGCGTGCTGGTCGCGCCGATCATGGGCATCGTGGCCTGCTTCCTGTTGGCGGCCATCGTCAACGGCACGGCGCTGGCCGCCTTGTTGATCGCCAGGCAACAGGAGCCTGCGCGCGCAAGTTGATTTTGTGGAATTCCAGCGGCCTGCGCTGGTCTATATTCAAGATACGGGATGCCGCCGCCGCGCTGTCCGAGCCGAAACGACAGCCGCGACGCGCCCGCGGATTCAGCCAACAGGCAGGCGTAACGATGTCATCGACGCACACACCCGACTCATCCGATTCCCCCCGCTCCAGCTCGCGCCGCGACCTGCTGCAAGGCGGTGCGGCCGGCCTGTGCGTCATGTGCATGGCGCGCGCCGGCGTGATGCCGGCCGAAGCGCGCCAGATCCCGGCTGATGCCGGCCGCGGACTGGTGCGGCCACGGCCAGCCGCATGGTTTACCGAGCTCGGCGGCGATCGTCTGCGCTGCGATCTTTGCCCCTGGCACTGCGAGCTGGCGCCGGGCGAGACCGGGCGCTGCCGCGTGCGCCGCAACCACGACGGCCAGGGGCAGACCCTGGCCTACGCCAACCCGGTGATCGTGCAGGAAGAGCCGATCGAGCGCCTGCCCTTCTTCCACGTCCATCCCGGCAGCCGCACCCTGGCCGTGTCGACCGCCGGCTGCAACCTGGGCTGCAAGTTCTGCGAAGTCTGGGACATGGCCCAGGTCGGGCCGCACGAAGTGCACGCCTACGACATGCCGCCCGAAACGGTCGTCGAGCAGGCCCGGATCGCCGGACTGCGCTCGATCAGCTATGCCTTCGGCGAGCCGGTGGTGTTCTACGAGTACATGGTCTCGATCGCCGAGCAAGCCAAAGCGGCCGGTCTGCTCAACCTCATGCACACCGGCGGCTTCATCAACCCCGAGCCGCTGGCGGCATTGACCGGGCTGATGGATGCGGTGAACGTGGACCTGAAGGCCTTTGACGAGAACTTCTACCGCGAACTGGTTGGCGGGCGTTTCCAGCCCATCCTCGATACCCTGCTGCAGCTGCGCGACAGCGGCGTCCACCTGGAGATCACCACCATCGTGATCCCCGGACTGAACGACCGCATGGAAGACATCGCCCGCATGTGCGAGTGGATTCGCGACGAACTCGGTCCCGACACGCCGCTGCACCTGTCGCGCTTCTACCCGCTGTTCCAGCTGACCAACCTGCCGCAAACGCCGGTCTCCACGCTGGACCAGGCCCGCCGCACAGCCATGGAGGCGGGCCTCAAGCACGTCTACGTCGGCCGGGTGACCGGCCACGAGGGCGAAAACACGCGCTGCCCGGCCTGCGCGCACCAGGTGATCAGCCGGCTCGGCTTCTTTGTCGACGAGGTCGACCTGGACGACAACGGCAACTGCGGTCAGTGCGGACAGGCAATCGGCGGACTGTGGTCCGCCTGAGTGATCGGACCTGAGCCGCGTCCTGATTTCCAGAGCTTGGCAGGTCCGCTGAGCATTGACGCTGCACGCCGTCCTCGGGCGGGGGAGTGCGCTGAAGGCCTCGCCACCGCGTCGAACTGAAGCGCACTCCCCCGGCCGAGGACGGCAACCCAGGCCGGATCAGGGCACAGCCGAATCCGACGCCAATCAGGAACCCAACCGCTGCCGGTAAACCTGCTCGGCCGCCACGGCGCGCTCGTCGAGGTTGGTCAGGCCGGCCTCGCGCGCCCAGTCCATGGCGTCCAGGAACTCGCCGACCGTGATGCCGCGCGCGATGTCCTCATGTTCGAAGGCGTGATGCTCGACGCGCCACTGCGGCATGATGTTGACGTAGGTATCCAGCGGCAGGTTTTCGGCCACCCAGGCCACGAATTCGCGCGTGCCGGCCACCTCGTTCGGCATCACCAGATGCCGGATCATCAGCCCGCGCAGCGCGTTGCCGCGCTCGTCGGTGACCAGGGTGCCGACCTGGCGGTGCATCTCAAGGATCGCCGCCTTGGCCATGGCGGGATAGTCACCCGCCCGCTCCATGGCCAGGCGCTGCGAGTGCGCCCCGTCCATGAACTTCAGATCCGGCAGGTAGATGTCGATGATGCCGTCGAGCAGGCGCACCACCTCGACCCGCTCATAGCCGCTGGTGTTGTAGACCAGCGGGATACGCAAACCGCGCCGCGCCGCCCGGCCGACGGCCTGCACGATATTGGGCAGCACGTGGGTGGGCGTGACGAAGTTGATGTTGTGGCAGCCGCGCCGCTGCAGGTCGATCATCATGTCGGCCAGCTCGCGGTCGTTGACCAGGCGGCCGCGACCTTCGTGCGCGATCGGCCAGTTCTGGCAGAACACGCAGCGCAGGTTGCAGTGGGAGAAGAAGATCGTGCCCGAACCACGCCGCCCGACCAGCGGCAGTTCCTCACCGAAGTGCGGCGTGTGGCTGTAGATGCGCACCCGGGCGCCGGCCTCGCACAAGCCGGTCTCGCGCGCGTTGCGGTTGACGCCGCACTGGTGCGGGCAAAGCCGACATTGGTCGTAATGCGCGGCGATGGCCTCGATCCGCTCGTCCAGCAGGCCCTGGTCGGCCAGCTTTCGATAGGCTGGCTGCCAGTCGTCGGACGAAGCCCGGGCCTGCACACTGGACGCGGAAGCCGTCGCGACCGCCGTGGCCGCGGCCGCCCCTTTGAGCAGATTCCTGCGTGTGACCGTCATGCCGATACTCCTGTGGCCGATCTCCAATATGAGAGCCACTTTTCGGTCTGGAAGTTCAGTATGCGGAGACCCTCGCGAACCGGTNAACTCAACGTCCTCGCGGCAAGCGATCGAGCGGGACAGGGTCACGCCTGCAACACGGTCACTGTCCCGGCGCTACTCTGAAGACGTGTTTGACTCTGGCCGACCCGATGGAAAAAATCACGAAAACCGACGCCGAATGGCGCGAACAGTTGAGCGAAGAGCAGTACCGCGTCACCCGCCAGGCCGGCACCGAACGGCCGTTCACCGGCGAGTACAACGACCACTACGAGGAAGGGGTCTATCACTGCGTGTGCTGCGACCACCCGCTGTTCGATTCAGGCTCCAAGTTCCACTCCGGCTGCGGCTGGCCCAGCTATCACTCCGAGCTGGAAGACGCCGGCATCAAGCAGCGCCTCGACACCTCGCACGGCATGCGCCGGATCGAAATCCTGTGCCCGCAGTGCGACGCCCACCTGGGACACGTGTTCAACGACGGCCCGCCGCCGACGGGGCTGCGCTACTGCATCAATTCCGTATCGCTGAATTTCAAGCCGCGCGGCGACTCGTGAGCTGACCGACCGGGCCCGGCCGTACGCGCCTGCGACCTTTTTGTCGTCCGGGGCGTCTATGCAGTGACATGGACTTCTCCCGACCCCTCGACGACCTGAGCCTGGCGGCGCTGAAAAAACGCTGCCGCAAAACGCAGGAAAGGGTCTACCGCGACTACGCCAGCACCGCCTGGACGCTGGGGATGCGCCTGAGCGGCTGCGAGGCCCGGGCCTGGGATGCGGTGCAGTCCGGCTTCGTGCGCGCCTTCGAACGCATCGGGCAGCTGCGCGATGCGCGCGCCTTCGGGCCGTGGCTCAGGCGCCTGATCGTCAACCAGGTGATGGACCAGCACCGCCGCGGCTTCGTCGCCCTCCCGGCCGAACACGATATGGCCGCCGAGCCGGCGCCTCCCGACGATGGCCTCGACCTGGAACGGGCCCTGGCCCGGCTGGATCCGCTGGACCGGGCCGTGCTCTGGCTGCACGACGTCGAAGGCCTGACCCATGCCGAAATCGCCGACCTGACCGGCCAGACGCCGTCCTGGTCGAAATCCCGCCTGAGCCGTACCCGTGCCCGCGTGCGCGGCTGGCTGGAACCCGCTCAGCCAGAACCGGCCGAGCCCGAAACCACCGCAATGAACGCGACTGATGAACACCATTAGGGCCTGAATCCATATGAAAACCGATCCGCTGAATCTCCGCCGCCTGCCGCCGCTGGAACCGCCGCCGGGGCTGTGGTCGGCCATCGACCAGCATCTGCATCAGCCCCGGCGTCCGCGCTGGCGAGTCTGGGCGCCGGCAGTGGCCGCGGCCATCACTGTGGCGCTGGTGCTGACCGTCCTCGTGCAGGGCCCGGAGCCGCCGCATGACTTCGCCGCTGACCCGATCCGAACCAGCCCGATCCAGGCCGCCATGGCCCAGTCCGCCGGCCTGGAATCCGAGCTGCGCGCGCGCGAGCAGGGCAGCGTCAACGCCCGGGCGCTACCGCTGCTGCTGCTGCTGGAAGCCGAACTGGCCTGGGTCGACCTGCGCCTGGCCGAACGGCCGCAGGACCTCGGCCTGTGGCAGCAGCGCAGCGACTTGCTGGCCGCCATGATCCTGCGCTACGCCGAGCCGGTCGATCTGGCGCCGTGGTCGACCGAACTGCTTTGAATCCGCTACCCAATCGCGAGTCCCGCGAAGGAGTCCCGCCATGACCAAGACCCTCATTTTCCTGATGCTGCTCAGCCTGACCGCGTTGGCCGCGGCCGAGCCCACCGAACCGACGGATGCCGAGACCCTGCGCGCCGAGCTGGAGCAGGCGCGCAGCGACCTGGCCTCGGCCGCGCAGCGCGTGGCCAGCCTCACCCGCCAGCTCTCGGAACAGGGCCTGGCGCGGCGCTGGGCCGAGCTCGATCCGGAACAGTGGCGCAGCGCGATCGGCGAATTTCCCGACGGGGCGGCGATTCGCCGGGCGGTGGCCATGGCCTGGGCGCCGCGCCTGGGCGTGGTGCTGGGCGCTGAGGATGAGACCGACGGCCGCCTGGTTCGAGCCGTCACGCCCGGGGGCAGCGCCGCCGCGGCCGGGATCGAGGCCGGCGACCGCCTCATCAGCCTGGACGGCGTCGAGCTTGGGCCACAGGCCGCGGCCGAAGTGCGCAGGCTGCTGCGAGAGCGCGAAGCCGGCGACACGGTCGTGCTGGAGCTGGACCGCGACAGGCAGCGGCGCAGCGTCGAGGTGGTGCTGGAACGGCCGGAACTACCCGGCCTTGCGTTGCTGCGCGGCGACGGCGAGATCTTCAACCCGGACGACCTGCGCGCGCTGATCGAGGGAAGGATGCGGCCCCCGCGCTGGGCAGCCATCGGCCAGCGCGCCGAACTGACCCCCATGCACCCGGGCCTCGAGCCCTATTTCGGGATCGACCGCGGCGTGCTGGTGCTCAGGATCGACCCGGACCAGGACCTGGACATCGAGTCCGGCGACGTCATCCTCGCCATCAACGGCCAGGCCGTGAATCGGCCGACCGACCTGATGCTCCA
>SL_3KL_010_SEDDRAFT_10001428_pt1 | contig 21682 bp, 16 predicted proteins | sample SodLakKL_010_SED_2_FD_10381 | JGI IMG/M metagenome (IMG submission 10381) | reverse complement strand
TCGCACCCGGCCCAGCCATACGCGCGTCTGGCCGGGCAACGGCTGGGCAGCGCCCCCGGTATCCTGCACACACGGGGCGCGAGCGACGAGCCCGTGCCCGTTGCGGGCGTCGCCCGCCACGCGGAACGAGGGGGCGCGACGCCGTGCCCCGTCGACCACCAGGACGCCGCACACCGTGAAGGGGATGGTCGCATGACGCTCACACTCAAGTCCGACGCCGCATACGCGTTGCTGGTACCGACCAGCATGGGGGTACGCCTGACCCCGGAGAACGCTCAGCCGTTCCACGCCGGCGAGCGCTTCCTCATGCAGGTGACCAGCGCCGAGACGAACGTGGCCAGCATCTCCTCGCTCCTGGGGTTGCCGGTCAAGGTGCTCACCGCCCTCGTTGAGGACAGCCCCGTCGCGCGAATGATCCGCGACGACTTGGCGGGACGGCGCATGGATGTCGAGGCCACCCTCGTCCCGCAGGGCGACCCGTGGGGGTACCGGCACCAGTTCAACCTCGCCGACAGCGGCCTGGGCATCCGCGGCCCGCGCGTCCACAACGACCGCGCCGGCGAGGTCGGCCGCACGCTCGACGTCGAGGACTTCGACCTGGAGCGGATCTTCGGGAGCGAGGGCGTGCAGATGATGCACCTGTCGGGCCTCATCGCCGCGCTGTCCCCGGAGACGAGCCGCTTCTGCGTCGAGTTGGCTCGCGCCGCGCAACGCCATGGCACCCGCATCTCGTTCGACCTCAACCATCGCGCCTCGTTCTGGGAGGGGCGCGAAGCGGAACTGCGCGAGCAGTTCGCCGAGATCAGCAGCCTCGCCGACGTGCTGATCGGGAACGAGGAGGACTTCCAGCTCTGCCTCGGCGTCGAGGGACCCGAGGCCGGCGGGGCGAACCTGGCCAGCGAGCTCGACGGCTTCAAGGGCATGATCGAGCGCACCAAGTCCGCGTTCCCGAACGTGTCCGTGTTCGCCACCACCTTGCGCGAGGTGGTGCACGCCAACCTCCACCGCTGGGGCGCGATCGTGGCCGAGGGTGAGCGCTGGCACGTGGTCGAGCCACGCGAGATCTCCGTGCTCGACCGCATCGGCGGCGGCGACGCCTTCGTGGGCGGCATGCTCTACGCCATCCTGCGCGGCTGGGAGAGCGAGACCTGGGTCCAGTTCGGCTGGGCCACGGGTGCGCTCGCCACGACCTTCCTGACCGACTACGTCAACGTCGCCGACGAGGACCAGGTCTGGAGCGCCTGGAAGGGGAACGCGCGGGTCAAGCGCTGAGGCCTCGCCGGCGGGAGCCGGCTCGCGGCGCGCCTCGATCCCCACGTCGGATCCGAGGCCTCGATCCTCAGTTCAGAGACGACGGCAGATCTTCTCACCCGTCCACGGGTTCCGGAAGCATTGCTCGGTCGACAGCGTGCCGAACGATGTCTCCGCCTCGCCCGTCGCGGGATCGAGCGTAGGGTGCTCGTGGATCTCGCCATCGAGCGTCAGCGCCCCGCGCTGCTCGAGCGTGTTGAGGATGATCCAGCCGCCAACGTAGCGCAGTCCCTCGACGGTCTCGCCCTCGGCTCTGTGTAGCCCCGCGTCACCCTCCGCCGCGACGGCACTGAACGATTGGGGGTCCTGACCAGCGAACTCGACCTCTCCTGTGACGACGGTCGCACCGAGCGTCAACGCGCCGCTTACGCCGTCGCCCTCCAGCACGATCGAGCCGCCGGTCGTCTGCCCGTAGAGCCAGGTCGACACGTCCGCTTCGTCGCACAGGTACACGACGACGTCCCTCGTCTGACCGTCGGGATGCTCGGCGACCATCACCCCGACGAACACGTTGCCGTCGAGGTCGGCGACGAACGAGTCGGCGAGGAGTTCGGTGTCCGGGTCGGCGTCAGCGGCGGCACACGCCGCGAGCAGCCCGAGGACGAGCGCGGCCGCGGCCGTGCTCGCCAGCCAGCGAGGTCGTACGTTCCACATGCGTTCAGCCATGGTCAGGTCCTTACGATCGGTCTCGATGTCGTCGGATTCCCGGCGCCGTCGAGGGCTCGCGTCCACATATGGCAGACCACGTGAGGGAGATCTCCGACACGCTTGCGCGCCCTGCGCGGCGCACTCCCGCTCGCCGCCTCACCCCCTTTCCACGTCCGCAGCGCTCGATCGAAGCTCGATGGAACGCATTCGTCGATCATGATTGTCTGGCACACCGTGTGCGCACACCGTAGAGACAACGGGCCGGCCTCCATGTCGTCTGGCTTGCGAAGCAGCGCCGGGCGGCCCAACCGGTGACCCGCGTCAGGCACACCTCCCCTGCCGCGAGCAGCGCCTCGTCGACGGTGCAGGTGCGCAGCGCTGCGCGCTCGGGAACACATGTACTCGCGACGCACCTGCACGTAACCCACACGACGCCTTCGGCCCGTCGCCCCTCGCACCATGGCGGCACGACAAGCATCGGGCCGGGTGACCGGTCGGCGGTCCGCCCGACCTCGGTGCCCCGCCGAAGGGGGCAACGATGATCGTCGTACGTGACATCTTCCAACTCGAGTTCGGCAAGGCGAAGGAGGCGACCGTCCTCCTGAAGCAAGGGCGCGACGCGCTGAAGCGCGACGGGTACCCGACCGAGCGGCTGCTCGTCGACGTCACCGGCGACTACTACACGCTGGTGATGGAGAGCACCTTCGATGACCTCGCCGCCTTCGAGACGAGCATGGGAACGGTGAGCTCGAGCGAGGCGTGGAAGGACGTGTACAAGCGCTTCACACCGCTGGTGCGCTCGGGCCGCCGCGAGGTCTTCCGCATCGTCGAGTGACGCTGGGCAAACCTGGCCGCTGGCGCTGGCGCGGTCGTGGATCGCGCCAGCGCCGTCCGTGATCGTGGGCGGCCGCCCCGGCAAACCGTGCTCAGGGGCACGCAGGCGGCGTGAACGCGTCGGCGTGGTCCGTGGCTCCCAAGCCGGCCACCACACCACCGGCCGGCACCAGCACCCTCCCGTCGACGCTCACCGCGCCCATCCCGTGGCGCGGCGTCGGCATCGCGCCCAGGCGCTCCCACGCACCACTCGAGGCCACGTACCGCTCCACCTCGTCGAACATGCCGTCGGACGCGGCGCGGTTCCCCTCGCCCCCGAACGCGTACAGGCAACCGTCCAGCTCGGCGAGCGCGTGCCCACTGCGGCCAGTCGGCATGTCCGCGGCTGCGGTCCACGCGTCCGCCTCCGGGTCGTAGACCTCGTGGGTGGTCAACGTGAACGGGTCGCCCGCGCCGTGGTCGTGCCCACCAGTGCGGCCGCCGAGCGCGTGGACGCGGCCGCCGAGCGCCGCGACTCCGAGATGATCGCGGGGCGTTGGCATGGGCGCCAGCGTGGTCCAGGCATCCGCCGCGGCGTCGTAGGCGGCGATGTCGCTGACCGAGAGGCCGTCTCGGGCNCCCCCGATCGCGTAGAGGCGGCCGTCGAGAACGGTCGCCGCGAGTCCGCCACGGGCCGTCGGCAGGGGCGCCGCGAGCGTCCAGGCGTCCACGGCCGGATCGTAGACCTGCACGGCGTCGGTGGGGTTGGCCAGGAACGGACCGCGGTACCCACCCACCACCACGAGCCGCCCATCGACCACGCCGGCGGCCGGATGGTTGACCGCCACCGGCAGCGGCGCAACGGGCAGCCACGCGTCGTCACCCGGGCGCCAGCGCTCCACGCTCGCGATCGTGGCGCCACGCGCGTCGAAACCGCCGACGGCGTAGAGCGCACCGTCGAGCCAGGCCGCGGCGATCTCCTGGCGCGGCACGCCGAGCGACGGTAGGTCGTCCCAAGAGCCCGCGCTCGCGAGCCAGGCGAGGCTCAGGAGCGCGCTGGCCGCGAGCCACCGGCTCCACGGCATGAGCGCCGTCCACGCGCGCGTCGATCGAGCCACACGATGTCGCTGCATCCCACACCTCCAACACGGTCACCGTACTCGCTACGGCGCCACGACGGCTGCGACCCTGACACGTCGGAAAACCGGGCGAGCTCGGCAGCGCGCGGCCTCAGAGCGCGTCGCCCGGCGCCGGCTCTTGCAGGTGGTGCACAGCGCGCGTGAGATGGTGCGAGAACGCATCCACCCACGCGAGCGCCGCCATCGTGTCGTCGACCTCGTACGGGTCGCGCCGACCACGGACCACCGAACGCAGCACCACGGCCTTCGTGCGACGGCGCTCCTCCTGGACGGCCGCGAACGCCTCGTGTACGTGCGTCGCCGGTGCCTCGGGTGCCAGCACGGGGCACCATGCCATCGTCGCGTCGATGCCTGCCGCGAGCGCCGCGCGGACCTCGGCCAAGGCGTCGTCACGCCCCAGGGCGGCCATCGGCGCGACGCGCCCGAGTTCCGCCACGGCGTCGCGCAGGTGTCCCAGCGCGTGCAGCACCGACACGTAGCGCCGCTCCACCGCGTCGCAAGTGGCGGGCTCCGGCGGGAGCTTGGCTAGGAACGATGCGGTCTCCTCCAACGCGTGCTGTACGTGCTGAAGGCGCAGTCGTGCGGCTTGCGCTGCGCGGCCACGAGCGGCCTTCGTCACGAGGCCGTGGGTCACGTCGGCGAGCTCGGTCGCGGCCATCAACAGCGTCGTGCGGGCGGCCAACACCGCCGCCGTTGGCCCATCCGCCGCGGCCGTCTCGAGGTACTGCGTGAAGCGCGGGCTCCGCTCGGGCGCCAGGCGCGACACGAGCGCAGCGAAACCACCGAGCCAGGGCGCCACGAGCGCCACGCCGAGCACGTTGAAGAGCGTGTGGAACAGCGCCACCATGATGGCCGGGTCGCCAGCCTCGACGCCGCCCGTGACGGCCGTCGCGATGGCGACCAAGAGCGGCAACGCGGCCAACGCCACGACCGCCGTCCCTAGGTTGAAGACGAGGTGCGCTACGGCCGCTCGCCGCGCCGCCGCCACGGCCCCGACCGACGCCAGCAGCGCCGTCGGCGTGGTCCCGACGTTCTGGCCGATCACCAGCGCCACCGCCTGGTCCACGCCGATGACACCTGCGCTCAGGGCCGTGAGCGTGGTCGCGACCGCGGCGCTCGACGACTGCATCACGACGGTCATGGCCNCCCCGACGAGCACGAGCAGCAGCAGGCCGCCGAGCCCACCAGCCGCGGCAGGGAGCGTGATGGCGCCCGCCACGTCGGCCATGGCGGCCTGCATCAGGCCGATCCCGACGAACAGCAGGCCGAAGCCGGCCAGCGGGAGGCCCGCCAGCGCCACGGGCCCACGCCCCACCAGCCGCAGCACCGCGCCGACCGCCACCGCCACCATCGCGACGGCGCTGATGTCGAGCTTCAGCCCGAAGTAGGCGACGATCCACGCCGTCGACGTGGTGCCCAGGTTCGCACCCAGGATCACGCCGATCGCGTTCGCGAGCGGCAGGAGCCCGGCCGCGACCAGTCCGATGGTGGTCATCGTCGTCGCCGTCGACGACTGCACGAGCGCCGTCGCCAGCGTCCCCGTGAGGATCGCCGACGCCGTCCGGCCCGTGAAGCGCATCAGCAACCGCCGCAACGTGGCGCCCGCGACGGACTTCAGGCCCTCCGTCAGGAGGACCATCCCGACCATGAAGACACCGATGCCGCCGACGAGTTCGAACGTCATGACGGCGCCACCACGGCTGAGCGAACAGGCTGCGCGAACGTCATGGGTTCATCATGGCCCCGATCCGACGTGCGCATGTGGGCAGCGACCGGTCACCTGCGCCTGGCACCTCCCGGTACGAGTGCTACGGTCGAGTTCCTCCCTGGTTCGCAGGGGGGCGTGAAGATGCGCCTTCGGCGCGGTTGGATCCCGATGGAACAACGAACGGTCGTACCGTCCACGAGCACCCTCGTGGGCACCACCCCGTGCACGAGTTCGACCGATGGAGACACCACATGAACACCACCACCGACCGCAACCTGCTGCTCTCGAGCGGCAGCCTCAAGAACACCAAGATCGTCAACCTAGACGGCGAGGACCTCGGCACCCTCGACGAGATCATGCTCCACGCGGGCAGCGGCGACGTCGCCTACGCGGTCGTGTCGTTCGGCGGCTTCCTCGGCATGGGCGACAAGCTCTTCGCGGTGCCCTGGAACGCGCTCACCGTCGACACCGACGAGCACCGCCTCGTGCTCGACGCCGACCGCAAGCGGCTCGAGAACGCCCCCGGCTTCGACAAGGACGCGTGGCCGACGACGGCCGACGAGAGCTGGATGACCGACCTCCACACGCACTACGGGTCGACGTACCGGCCGCGCAACGCCCAACGGCGCGACGGCACCGACGCTCCTTTCGCACCGCTTCGGAAGCAGTGACGTCATGCTCATGACCATTGCCATCATCCTGCTCGTCCTCTGGGTCCTCGGGCTCGTCACTGGCACCACGCTGGGCGGCTTCATCTACGTCCTGCTCGCGATCGCCGCGGTGTTGTTCGTGATGCGTCTCATGGGTGGGCGCACGTCCACGGCCCGCTACTAGCCAAGGACGTAGCCACACGCCACGACGAGCGCGCCGGGACCTTCGGGTCCCGGCGCGCTCGTTGCGATGGCGCGGAAGCGACCCGTTGCTACTCGTTGTCCAGTGGTTGCAGGACACCGCCTTCGCTGAACTGGATGTGGCGGACGATCGGCACCAACCGCACGACGACCTCGTCGGCGCCACCTGGCTCGAGGGCGAGGCGTACCTCCGACGGATCGAGCCTGTAGTCGGTCTCGGCCCGTGCCAGCAGCACCAGCAGGGTCCAGTCCCCAGCCGGCACGCGCTGGAACCGGAACGCGCCGCTCGAGTCGGTGAACGTGTGGAGCGCGGTCACGCCGTTGCGCAGCTCGATGCGGACGCCGCGCACCAGCCTGTCGGCAGATCCGTTGGGCGCGATGACGGTCCCACGGTCGGCAGGCTCGTGTGCTTCCGCGACGAGCCTGCCTACGACCGTTGCGGCTTCCTCGATCATGAAGTGCTGCTCGGTCGTCGCGTCGTCGCGGATGAGGACCACGGCCGGAAGGCCGGGCGACAGGTACTCACCCGCTCCGAGCCCTGAAGCGGTGACCACCTGGACCAGATGCTCACCAATGGGGAGTGCCGGGAACACGAAAGCGCCATCTGGCGTGGTCGTCACGGCCTGGCCCGCAACCGTGACGATGGCTCCTGACAGGCCGCGGCCATCGGGCCGGGTGATGCTCCCCTCGAGGCGCCCGATGTCAGATCGCCGTCCCACCGGGATCTGGACGGGCACCGTGANACCGAGCTCGAACGTGAGCGAGAGCGGACCGTCGGGCCGCGCTCGACCGCTGAGCGTCGTCGTCAGGACCCGCTGGTCGGCGAGGAGGTAGCGAACGTCGAGCCCCACGTCCCAGAGCTTGTCGGGGTCGAACAGGTGGAGTGTGGTCTCGACGCTCAACCGTAGGTCGGGTGTCGGCTCACCCGCCCACTTCACCCCGAACGCAAGGGCCGTGGCGAGGCCCGATCCGAGATCATGCACCGACGTGACGGAGGCGGTGAGCAGGCCGGTGGCTGGGGTTCGGATCGCCACCAGCGTCTGGAGTTCCAGCGCCTCACTCAGGAGCGTGTCCAGGAAGAGGCGACGGATCCACACGGCGGAGTGCCCAACGGTGAAGTCGTCGGTGACGCGGGTGCGGACGAGGGTTCGGAGCTCATGCTGCGTGTCGTGGCTGGCCAGGCTCGTGTGGGTCAGACCATACGAGACGCTGACGCGGGCGGGGCCGAGGCCGGCGTATGCCCCTCCCGTGTAGCGCTGCTCCTGGCGCTGCGCAGCGGCGGGAGGCAGCAGTCGGTGGGCGAGGTCGTCGTCCCACGCCCACGTGTGGTCGTACCCGACGGAGAGGCTGAGTGGGATCCGCGTCGGCACTGCGAGGGCGTCGTCGAGACGGAGGGTGGCGGCGAGACGGAGCGAGGCGTGGTGCCGGTCGCGAGCGTCGAACCCTGCTGCGGCGGTGTCGTACGTGAGGCGGGCGAAGCTCGGTCCGGCGTTCACCTGAGCGGCGACCCGAAGCGCCTGCGCGGGGCTGGCGCCGCCACCCACCCGGACGCCGTAGGTGCCCTCGAGCCTGGCGAGGTGGAGCACTGCGGCGTCGCCGGGCTCCGGTGCGTAGCGAATCCCGACCGTGCCGAGGAGCTCCGAGCTCACGCCGCTCAACGAGGCGTCGAGACGCACGCCATGTGGGAGTGCGGCGGATGCAGCAACGCCGAGATGGACGGCGCCGTCGACCAGGTACGCGGCGAGTTCGGCGCGGAGCCGCGAGGCGGTCCCGAGCGGCCACGCGGCGGTCGAGCTCACCCCGAAGGCCCTGACGCTCGAGCTGAGGGGGGAGGGTGCGACGTCCTGGTGCCCGAGTCGCACGCCCCAGGTCGGGCGCTGGTACTCGAGCGTGACGCGCTCGAGGGGGTTCGCCGGTGTCATGCGCAGGCGGACACCGAGGCGACCCGGATCGCGATCGTTGACGGTGCCGCTGCCGCTCACCTCGAGCGCGAGTCGCGGGCGGGCAGCGGTCGCCGCGAGCGTGCCACTGGCGTAGCTGGCTCGAAGCGTCAGGGGGAAGGTGTGCAGCGCCGAAGCGACCGGCAGGTTCGTCGGAACCAGCAAGACGGTGGCCCGGGCCGTCGCGCTCACGTCGGGCGAGGACCGGCTCGTGGCGGTGACGGTGAGGGCGTGCGTCTGCTGCTGCGTCAGGCGCTCGGGGGCAGCGACGAACGCGACGACCGCCGTGGCGTCGCCGGGCGCCAGGGTCACCTGGCTCGGCGTCAGGGTCACGGGCAGCCTCATGCTGCTGCTCGCCGTGAGGTCCCAGTCGTGCGGGGTGTTGCCGTCGTTGCGCAGCACGAGGTGGACGCTGTGCGATTCGGCCGATGGGATCAAAGCTGGCGACTCCACCACGGCCAGCGCAACCTGGTCGATGGCGGGCACGCGGATGGCGAAGAGCGCCTCGCCGGGCGGAGCCGCAGGAGAGGTGCGGTACGCCATGGGGAAGGTGTACGTCGTCGCCCCTGCGTCGGGCGCGACCAGCACCGTGAGCAGCGTGATGCGGGCCTCGCCCGGTGCGAGCGTGACGTCCTCCGGAGGGACCAGGACGACCCAGCCACCGGGAACCGCCAGGTTCGAGACCACCGTCTGCCAGCGCGGGCCGGTGTTGGTGAAGCGAACCTGCAGGCTGACCGCCTGGCGCGGCTGTGCGTCGACGACCGGCGTGAGGACCTCCGCCACCACGTCGAGCGCCAGCGCGTGCGCCGTGCTCAGCGCAGCGATCACGCTCACGAGGAACACCAGTGCGTGCGCACGACGATGGCGCATCTCGTTCCTCTCGGCGCGTGGCGGGATGGTGATGACCTAGCGGCTGGTGTCGAGGCTGTAGCGCACCCCGAAGACGTCGCTGCCGCCGGCGTCCGCGACCACCACCGCCTGGTACGCCTGCTGGCCGAGCGTGCCGAGGTCGAGGCGCGCGCTCATGGAGACGCCTGGGTAGATGCGCTGGTCGTTGGCGTCTACCCGTGTCACCAGCGCGCCCCCTTGGTCGTAGAGCTCGAGCCACAGCTTGGTGCTCACCACATGGGTGCCGGGGTTGTGGAGCACGACGTGCAGGTGGTGCTCACCGGTGGCGGGATCGTGCCGGAAGGTGGGTGCCTCGAACTGCAACGTTCGCGCTGCCGGGGTGCCGACGTGCGTGAGGACGGTGACCCCGTACTGCACGATCACCTCGACGCTCGTCGTGACGCGCTCGGCCTGGGCCTCGGTGGTGACGCGGCTGGCCGCCTCGGGTTGGATCTGCAGGACGCTCCAGTAGCTGCCGTGGAGGCGGGCATCGGCGGGTACCTCGATGGTGAACGGCACCTGCGCCTGCCCTCCGGCGGGCACCTCGACACGAGCGGCGACGTGGATCCACGCCGAGTTCGAACTCGCCGACGAGCCGGCGTCCTCGTAGACGACGGCGCCGACCGCGCTGAAGGCGATGTCGACCTGCGTGATCGTGACGCTCGCCGCGACGGCGCCGCGATTCACGATCGTCAGGATCCCGGAGCGGGTGTCGCCGGCATGCACGGTGAACTCCTGCCGAAGCGAGCTCGTGACGCTGACGTCGGCCATGTCCAGCGGTGAAGCCGCGTTCGTGATCGCGAGAGAGGCAAGCAGCAAGATAGCGATCGCACGAAGGCGGGCGGCGGGTGAGCAGGGGCGGAACGGTGAGTCGATCGTCATGGCGGGTGTCTCCAGGTGGCGCTGGGCGAGGGAGGGGGCGATTGCCCACTCCCTCGCAGCGTGGCGCTCAGTGTCAGTAGGTGAAGAAGGCGTACGTCAGCGTCGTCGAGTACGAGCCGGCCACGACGGTCTGCGTGATGCTGGCGTTGAGCTCAACCGTGGCGGTGCCCTTCACGCTCGTAATGGCGGTCACGATGTCGATGGTCGACCCCGGAATGTTTTCGACGTCGATAAGCACGGCTGACGCAATCGACCCAGTTGCGTCGTCCGTGCTCGATTGGACGAAGCTCAGTACCGGAAAGCTCCCCGTCGCATCTGCGACACCCTCGGTTGGGGTGAACCCCCAGGCAGTCGCGACGAGCGTGATCTTGTAGGTCAAGCCGGAGTTCGTGTCGAACGCGAGTATCGTCGAGGAGTCCGTGGCATCGACGGCGACTGTGGGGGCCAGCGCGATCGTGGAGCCACCGTTGAACGCCAACGTGTTGACCGCGGTGACGGTGGCAGTGACGACGGAGTCCGCAGCGATGGCGAACGGCGCGAGCGCGATGCTCAACGCCACGAGGGTTCTGACGATACGGCCAGTGGTCGAGCGGGACGAGGTCGAGATGTGCGTCATGGAGTGCTCCTTGGTGCGGCAGCAAGCCAGCACCGTTTACGAGGAGAGAACGTTTCTGCTGTGGTACTGCCAGGACCTGACGATCCTCCCCTTCCCCTTCGCAGAGATCGCCCGTGAGCGGGCCACGATCGGCTCGCACGAGATCGATCTCTTGCTCGAAGGCGAAGGGTGTGGATATCGGTGAGACCTTCACCTTCGGCCGGTTGCGCTACTGGCTCCACCCATCCCAAGCGCCCAAGTACGGGAGTAGGTTTCACAGCCTCCGAAGTAGACGCGCCGCGATTCGCGGGCGCCGTTAAGGGGGACTATCGCCCGGCGAGACGCGCGGCGAACTGATTCGGAACGGCACGGAACCGAGCGCGACGAGAAACGCGGTGTGGCGCGACTCGCACCGTCGTGAACCGTGGCGTGGCGACGAAACGGCGAGCGTGCGACTCACGCGTCATCCTCGAGGCATGATCGGCTCGGCTCCCCCCGCACGCGGGTGTCCGCCGCGGAGGTGACCTGACGTGGACCAACACGGGCACGCGTACCGAATCGTGCCGCTCGCCAGCGAGAGATTGGAGCCGATCGCCGAGATGGCCCGCGTTGTCGCCGAGATCGCCTCGCAGGCCGGTCGCCAGTTCGACCCCGACCTCGTCTCGCCGTTCCTGGCCCTGCTCGCCTACCGGCACGGCTGACCCTGCGCATTCGGACCACATGGTGCCCACTACGTGGTCACTTCGCTGGAGATCGCCGTCGTGGGCTTGGTTCGCACGGCGGGACCTCCCGCACGCGCCCTCGGCGTGCGCCGGTTCCCACCGGAACTGCGTGGGGCACGCTCCGGCTGGTGGCGTCTCGTCACTCTACCTCCGGCGCCCTCCACTCGAAGCGCAGACCGAGGGCCGTGCCCTTCTCGAAGCCGCGCCAGTACGTGTGGTCACTCGTGATCGCGCCCGCAGCGTCTTGTGACCACACGCCCGCGACCGCGTCCTCCACCAGGTCGAGGTACGCGGCCTTCGCCTCGTCCCCCTTGAGATGCACGTCGAAGAAGGCGGTCGCGAAGTGCTGCGCGACGTTGTTCATGCGGACCGTCTCGCGCAGCGCTGCGGCGTCGCGAACGACGGCTCCGGCGTCGCGGGTGTCCCGCGGCTCCGGGATCGGTCCAGCGGCGTCGTGGCCAGCGTTCTCGAAGGTCAGCAGGTAGCGCTCGGCGTTGACGGCGCCCTCGAAGATGGCCCGTGTGCCGAGGTCGTACCCCGAGACCTCGTCGTCGCTGCCGGCCATGAACAGCACGGGCGTCTCGATGCCCGCCAGCCCTTCGGCATCCCAGAAGCCGGCCTGCATGCCCCACGGCGCGATCGCGACGGCGGCCCGGATCCTCGGGTCCAAGCTGGCTTCGAACGCCTCTGTGCCCGCCTGCCGCTCGGCCAGGAGGCCGTTCGGCGGCGCGAAGAACAGCTGCGTGCTGGCCTCGGTGAAGCCGGCTCCGAGCACGTTGACCACCCCGTACCCGCCCATCGAATACCCGATCACCCCAGTGCGCGACGCGTCGATCAGGCCGCTCGTGAAGCCCTCGCGCGCCGCCGAACGCCGGTCCATCTCGTCGACCACGAACAGCTGGTCGAGGGGCCGGTTGTACAGCGTGCTCGCGAACGCCGCTCGATCGGCGTACGTGCTGTCGGTGTGGTCGATCGAGACGACGACGTAGCCCTTGCTCGCCAGGTTCTCGCCGAAGTGGGCCAGCTGGAAGCGGTTGCCCGGGTAGCCATGGGACAGCACCACGAGCGGGTAGGGGCCGCGGTCGACGGCGGGCTCGGCATCCCGGACGGCTCGCCCCTTCAGCCGCGCGAGGGAACCGTCGCGCGTAACGACCTCGTAGATGCCGCCCACGCTCGTCCCCTCGGGCAACGCCGCCGGGTACCAGACCTCGAGCGTCAGCGGCCGGTCGTAGCGAGGCACCTCGGCGCCGCGCACCGTGTTCACGATGTCGATGCGATCTCGATCGGCGACCTCGAGCGTGCGCACGCCCACGCCATGGTCACCGAAGGCGGCGAGCTCGGGCGCCTCGGGCCACTGGAGGTCGATGCGGTTGTCGGACTGAGCGAGAGCGCCGCTCAGTAAGGCGACGAGCACGATCGAGATCCAACCGACGAACGAACCGGCACGCACGGTGACTGGATGCTCCCTCAACGCTCTTCGCCAGCGCGTTCGGCCGCGAGTCCTCGCAGGCCGATCTCCTCGAGCGCCAGCGTCGTCTTGCCGACGTGGCGCGCACCGATCAGGGCCGCGGCGGCCTGGCGGTCGAGCCCCTCCTCGATCTCCGTTGCCACATGGCGCGGGACCATCGTTGCAATATATCCACGTGACGGACGATGTGCAGGGACGACGGGTGGCGTGAGGCGCCTTCAGGGAGCGCGTGTGCTCGACCGATTGCCCACGGCGTCGTCGCCGAAGGCTGCGACGCCGGGCGCACCCGCTACGCCGTCTCCAGCACTCCAGAAGCCGGAGTGCGCCGCCTTCGCCCGCACCGCGCGTCACCCAATCGGCACGTCGGCCGTGTCCGGCGCCACGACCGGTGGCACCGGCCGCCACGCCGCGAGCAGCACCGCCGCCAACGCCGTGAACGCGGCGGCGACGAGGAACGTGCCCGCACCACCGAGCGCGTCGTAGGTCACGCCGCCGAGGAGGCTCCCTGCGAAGCCACCGAGGCCACCTGTCACGGCGACGAAGAGCCCCTGCGCCACGGCTCGGCTCCCCAGCGGCGCGAGCTCACGCGCGTACGCCACGCCGGCGATCCACAGCACGCCGAACGACGGTCCGTGCAGGACCTGCACCAACGCAAGCGCGACGTGGTCGGTGACCACCCCCGAGAGCAGCAGACGCAGCGCCATCATGGCGACCGCAACGATGAGCATGCGGCGCGGACCGACGCTCGCGAGGAGCAGGCCACCCAACACCATGAACGGGATCTCGCTGATCGCCGGGATCGCCACGGCGACGCCGATGAGCGTGAACGAGGCGCCGAGGTCGCGAAGGTGGAGCGGGAGGAAGTAGGAGACGACCGCCAGCCCCACGCCACCGGCGAAGCCGGTGAGGAGGAAGGGGATCCAGCGGCTGTCGCGTAGCACCAACGGCAGCCCGCCCCCGATCCGACGCCTGCCGACGCTCGCGGCGAAGGGCACTCGCGCAGCGACGACGGCGACCCACGGCATGATCGCGAGGAAGAGGTAGAACGCCCAAGGGAGGCCGAAGGTGCTCGTCGCCCAGCCCGCCGCAGGCGCCGCGACGGCCCAACCGATGGCCCCCCACACCCTCTGCCGGCCGTAGGCGTGCGCTCGATCGCCCAGCGCCTCGAGCACGGCGTGGTCGAGCAGCGGCATGGCGGGTGCCAGATGGAACGCGAGGAGCGCGGTGAGGAGCGCGAGCGGGACGACGTGGGTGGCGAGGGAGAGGCCGAAGGCGGCGGCCAGCACGACGGCGATGACCGAGACGAGCACCGTACGGTGGCGGCCGGTCGCATCGGCGATCTCCGTCCAGAACGGCGCACCGAGCATCGTCACGAGGGGGAGGATGCTCGTGAGGATGCCGATCTCGAGCCCGCTGAGGCCGCGGCTGGCGAAGTAGATCGCCAGGTACGGCATGAGGGCCGCAAGCGAAGCGTAGTAGAGGAAGTAGAAGGCGCGCGCGGGGCGCATGCGCCAGCGAGCATACGCCGCCGCGGGCGCGTCGTTCGCGGCCGCGGAGAAGGGCAGCACACGCACGTGATCGTCGCGTACGAAGATGCGTACGAGCGTACGTTCGGCGTCGACCGCTCCCGTCCCGAACGTGCACGTCACCGTCGCCCCGCCCACCCCGGCGCGCATACGGACGCTCCTCCTTCTCCTCCTCATCGGCTTGGCGGCATGCGGACAGGGCGCGACCACGGACCCCGCCGTCACCGCAACCTGCGACGATGACCCGACCGAGTCCGCCAGCGCCGATCGGTCCCTCGCCGTGCGGTAGCTCGGTGACCTACGATCGATGTCGATCTTCGCGGGTTGCCCACGCACGGTGTCGCGAAGGAGGTCCTCGTGAAGATCTACGTCGTCTGCGATCTCGAGGGTGTGGCTGGTGTCGTCGACCACCATCAGCAGTGCCGATGGGACGTCGCGACGGGGTGGTACGCGCCGTACCTGGCCCAGGCGCGCCGCTTGGCCACCCTGGAGCTCAACGCGCTGGTGGAGGGCGCGCTGGAGGGTGGCGCGACCGAGATCGTGGCGTGGGATGGGCACGGCAACTTCCCAGGCGGCCTCGACGTCGAACTCCTCCACCCAGCATGCACGGTCGTCATGGCGGCCGGCGACGGCGGGCCTGCCGGCCTCGACGCAAGCTTCGCGGGCCTGTTCCAACTCGGCCTCCATGCGATGGCGGGCGCGCCGCGCGCGGTCCTCGCCCACTCATTCGACGACAGCCTCGTCGGTTACTGGGTCGACGACGTCCGCGTGGGTGAGATCTGGATGAACTGCTACAGCGCCGGTCAGGTCCACGTGCCCTGCGTGTTCCTCAGCGGTGACCGCGCGGCGGCGGACGAGGTCCGGGCACTCGTCCCCGAGATCGAGGTGGCGGTCGTGAAGGAAGGGCTCGCTGAGCAAGCGGATGGCCTGTCCGCGTCGCCGACGCTGTCACTCGCACCCCGCAAGGCCCACGCGGTCATCCGGGCCGCGGCTCAGCGGGCGATGGCCACGATCGGCTCGGTTCGGCCGTACCGACCTGAGCCACCCTTTCGGCTCCGAGCGAAGTTCGCCGCAGAGCGCTACGCCGAGGAACGAGCTGGACGACAGCACGTGAGACGAGTCGATCCGGTCACGGTCGAGATGGATCGCGTCGAACACCCCTGGTTGCTGCTCTGATCGGACACGCAACGCTCGGAGCCTCGACGCCGGCGAAAGCTTGACGATCACCACAACATCTCCCGTCCGGTAGAGGGTTGGTAGGGCCTCGCATGCCACGTTGCGGTCACTGGCCGTGGGAGGGAGGTGCCTCGACCGGGCCGCGCCCTTGGCCAGACGGCCACGTCGCACACATGTGTACAGGCGCACTCGTGCCGTGTCGGTGCCAGCGGCACCTGAGCTGGGCGACGAGGCACGGGTTCGTCGGCTGGCGTTCAGACGGTTGCATCGACTCCAGAAGGTCGAGGTGTACGAGGCGACGTTCGAGGAACCGCCGGGCCAGGTCTTCTTCGAAGGGGGCTCTGGATCCCGCGACGCACGCCGTGGTGGAACGCTGGGCTCCGCACCACGCACGATCTACGGCATCTCGAGCCCGTGAGCGCGCGTCGATTGCTGCTGCCGCTCAGGCCGGATGACGATCTCAGCGCTGCGTTCGGCGACCGAGCCACCGACATCGGCAACGGACTGACGGATCCGGGGGCTTCGCCGCCACGCCAGTGGCCGGCGGAAACGGCGGCAGACGGAGTGGGTGGCGCACCTACCTGCCGGACGACGTCGAACTCGTGAAGCTCGCGGATCGAGTCTCCAACATGACGTCGGTGCTCGAGGACCCGCCCGTCGAACGGAGTGCACGCTTCGCGAGGTCGGCGTGTGCACCCGGAGCGCGGCACCTCAAGAGGTGCGGCGGCCGGCGCGGAAGACCCCGTCTGGGTCGAATCGGAGTTCGATCGAGCGGAGCCGCTCTACGTTCGGCCCGAAGGCTGCGTCGGCTCGCCCGGCGTCGTCGGCATCGAGGTAGTTCGCGTAGACGCCGCCAGTGCCGAACGGTGCCATGACGGCGTGGAGGTCCCGGGCCCAGGCGATCGTCGATGCATCCGCCGCCGGGTCCTGCCAACCCGCCCAGATGCCCAGGTTGAAGGCGGCGTCGCGATGGGGGAAGGGGGTGCCCGAGCGCGGCACGCGCGCGATCGCGCCCCCGAGCGGCTCGATGCCGATGATCGTGTACGTTCCTGGCACCGTGCGCACCCGCTCGACGAGCACGTCGATGGCGGCGTCGGGAAGACCCGGCAGGAACTCCGCCTTGTAGTAGTAGCGGCCACCGTCGGGGGTGCCGGCGTCGAACGCGCACTGGAGGTCGACGTAGGGCGTGGCGCTCACGGAGGCGAGGATGGGTTCGGCCATGGTCGTGAAGCGCTCCAGGGCGGGCACGCCGACGGCGGGGTCTCCGGCGTAGCAGCCGACGAGCGCGAGCGCGACCGTGCCGTGGAGGTCGCTCGGGAACGGCTCGATCGGCGGGACGTGAACGAAGAGCGCGTAGCATCCCACTTCGTCGACGGCGTCCGCCATCGCGTCGCGGTAGGCGCGCAGCACGGACGGCGCGTCCTCGACGCGGTAGAAGGCTTGCACCACGGCCACGTCCGGACCGACCGGATGCAGCGCGAAGGTGAACGCGGTGACGATCCCGATCGCTCCGCCGCCGCCGCGCACCGCCCAGAACAGGTCGGNGTTCGTATCGGCGTCCGCGCGCACGCGGCTTCCGTCGGCGAGCACCGCGTCCACGGCGACGAGGTTGTCGACGGTGAGGCCGTAGGCACGGGCGAGATACCCGATCCCGCCGCCGAGCGTGAGACCGGCGACGCCTGTGCCGGAGTGGACCCCGCCCGTGGTAGCCAGGCCATGGGCTTGCGTGGCGCGATCGAGGTCGCCGATGGTGGCACCGGCCTCGACACGAGCCAGGCGCGCTTCGGCGTCGACCCTGACCTCGCGCATGCGTGAGAGGTCGAGCACCAACCCACCGTCGTTCATCGAGCGGCCGGCGACGTTGTGCCCGCCTCCGCGCACGGCGACGGGGAGGTCGTGCCGGCGCGCGAAGGCGAGGGCCGTCCGCACGTCCTCGGCCCCCGCGCAGCGGACGATGACGGCGGGCCGGCGCTCGATCATCCCGTTCCAGAGTGCCCTGGCGGCGTCGTAGTCGGGATCGCTCGCTCGGACGAGCGATCCTGCGATGGAGCTGGCGAGTTCGTCGAGGTCGAGCCGGGCGGTCGTGCTCATCGTCTGGCTCTCCTGCGTCCGTGTCATTCGACCGTGACGACCCGGTGCAGTGGCGTGGCCGCAGAACGCTCGGAGATGAGCAGGTAGCGACCGGGCTTCAGGTCGACGTTCAGATAGGCGATGTGTCCCTGCGGCATCTCCTGCGTGCCGGTCACGAAGTGGGCCGGCGCCGGCTCGCGCAGGCCCTCGAGTTGGACCCAGTCCATCCAGGCGGTGACCGTGTCGACCCGCACGCCCTCGTCGAGGCGGGCGATGTGGAGGTCGTTGGCGAGCAGGGGCGGCGCCTCGGCATCGAAGCGGACGCCGATCGTCAGCGGCCCGGCGACGAAGGCACCGTCGATCGTGATGCCGCTCTCGGGATTGGTGCCGTCGTCGGGCGAAGGATCGTCGATGGCGATCATGATGTCGGCGGTGGGCTCCGCGGCGCCGTTGGCCTCGTCCGTCACCACCAGCACGTCGAGCATGCCGAGTTCGGTGTGGAAGATGCCGTCCTCGGTCTTCACGTAGCACTCGATCAGGTAGTAGCCGGGCTCGAGGTTCAGCGTCACCTCCGACGTCGCCCCGGCCGCCGTCATGCCGGGACCACCATAGAAGGTGACGTCCGCGTACCACGCCGGCAGGTTGCCGAGGGCTGCGAAGCCGTCGTCGACGCGACCCTCCATGATGAGCTCCCACGCTTCGGCGAAGACCGGCACGACGTCGCGGCGGGCGTCGTCGATGGTGCGCCCTTCGGGCATCCGCTCGAGCACGGCGAAATGCACCGCGGGCGAGGGGTTCGAGAAACGAATCGTGGTCCAGCCGGAAGGGATACTCTCGCGCGAGAGCTCGAAGTGGTGATCGTGCGCCTCGATCTCGAGGACGGGAGGCATCTGTGCCTGCGCCGCGCCGATGAGCGCCGCGGCGGCGAGGGTCAGGATCGTGCGGTGGATGGGTCGATGGTGCATCGTGAATCCTCCTTGGATGGCGATGAAGCCAGCCTAGGCAGGGGCCGCGACGCGCCCGCGACGCGAGCGTGATGCGCACGTCACGCGGCGCCGTGGTGCACGGTCCGTCGCGGCGTACTCTGGCGGACGTGTCCGTTCAGGTTCACCTCCTCGGGGAAGCGCGCATCCTCGACGCGACGCGAGGTCGTCGGCCGCAGGTCGATCGCCGCCTCGGGCTCCTCGCGTACCTCGCCTGCGCGGATGGGGCCGTCGATCGTGACGAGCTCGCCACGCTCTTCTGGACGGACGTGACGACGACCCGCGCCCGCACGAACCTCCGGAGTCTTCTCGCTCGCGTCCGACGCCTTCCGTACGCCGCCGCAGTCGAGAGCGACCGCGAGCGCGTCGGTTGGGACGTGGACTGCGACGTGCCGCGCTTCAGACGCGCCGTCGCGGAGCAGGCGTGGGAGACGGCCGTCGACTCCTACCGCGGTTACCTGCTCGCCGGGGCTTCGTTCGATGGCGTCGGTGACTTCGGCGGCTGGGTGGAGGGGGAGCGCGCGCGGTTACAAGGCGCCTTCCGACGCTCCGCGATGGCACGCGCCGACGAGCTCGTCGGGTGCGGCGAGGTCGACGCCGCCGTCGCGCTCCTCGAGCGCCTCTTAGGCGACGACCCGTACGACGAGGAGGTGATTCGCCTCGCCGTCGCGGCACTCGCCTCGGCCGGCCAGGTCGAGCGTGGGCTCCGGCTCGGTCGCGCGTTCGAGGAGCGCGTCGCCGAACTCGGTGTGGCGCCGTCGCTGGACGTCGAGCGCCTGGTGCGCGACGCCACGACGGTCGAACCACCGGCCACGACGTCGGGGCGCGTGGCCACACCAACGGCCGGCGGCTGGTCCCCCGCGCCCCTGCCGGTAGCGCTGACGCGCTTCGTGGGGCGTGTGCGCGAGCGCGGCGAGGTTGCGGCGCGCCTCGCGCGTCCAGATTGCCGGCTCCTGACCCTGACCGGCCCCGGAGGCGTCGGCAAGACGCGCCTCGCGCTCCAGGTGACGGCGGACGTCGAAGAGCGCTACCGCGACGGCGCACACTTCGTGTCGCTCGCCTCGGCGAGCACGGCCCTCGACGTCGCCGTCGCCATCGCGGGGGGCCTCGGCGTGCGGCTTGCGGGCGACGCCGAGGCCGAGGCGAGACTCGCGGAGCTGCTCGCCCCGCGCCAGGCGCTGTTGGTGCTCGACGATCTCGATGGCGCGCTCGCCGCGGCGCCGCTCCTGATCCACGCGCTCGCGGCGTCTCCCGGCGTCGACCTCATGGTGACCTCTCGTGAGCGGCTGGGGTTCGCCGAGGAGTGGCTCGTGCGGGTCGCGGGCCTCGATCACCCCGCGGAAGGGTCGACGAGCGCGGCCGCGCGTGCGACGGACGCCGTCGAGATGTTCGTCGACGGGGCGTTGCGGGTCGATCCGGACTTCCGAGCGCAGGGCGACACCCTCCTGGACGTGGTGCGCATCTGCCGGCTCGTGGAGGGACTGCCGCTCGGGATCGAACTCGCGGCCGCCGCCGTGCGATCGATCCCCGTGCGCGAGCTCGCCCGGGAGCTGACGGGAAGCCTCGAACTCCTCGGCCGTGCCCCACGCGGCGGCGACCCTCGGCACGGCAGCGTCCGTGCGGCGTTCGCGGGCTCCTGGACCAGACTCGAACCGGTGGAGGCCGAGACGCTCGCGTCTCTCGGTGTGTTCCACGGCGGCTTTCGGCGCGAGGCCGCGTCGGAGGTCGTGGGCGCCACCTTGCCGACGCTCGCGGCCCTCGTCGACAAGAGCCTGCTTCGTCTCTCCCACGACGGCCGGTACTCGGCGCACCCCCTCGTGGAGCAGTTCACGCGCGAGAAGCTCAAGGAGCGCCCCGAGCGCGCGCTCGACGTGGAACGGCGTCATCGTGAGCACTTCGAGGTGTGGGCCCGCATCATGGGCGAACGCTTCGAGCGCCATGCGGATCCGCGCATCGGCGAGCGCATGGCCGAGGAGTACCCGAACCTGCTGGCGGCGATCGACGCCGCGGCCATCGCCGGTGACGCCGACGCAGCGGCTCGGATCGTCTCCTCACTCACGTGGTTCTGGGCGTGGCACGGCCGGCTCCGCGAGGGACGAGCTCGGCTCGAGCGAGTCCTGGCGCTCGACTTCCAGGAGGAGAGCGTGGCGTTGGCGCTGCTGCTGAACGCCTACGCCATCGTCCTGATGTCGCAGGGCGAGGTGGCGCTCGCCCTCGAGCACGAGGAGCGGTCCGCTCGTATCGTCCTCCGGCACGACGCGCCCGACGCGCGCGTGCGGTCGCTGCGAGCGACCGGGGCACATCTCGTGCACCGTGGGCGGCACGACGAGGCGATGGCGCGGTTCGAGGAGGGTCTGGCGTCGGCCGTGGGGGAGGAGCACACGCTCACGCGCATCTTCCTCCTGTGCGATGTGGGTGCGCTCGCCTGTCGCGCCGGCGACGAGCGGCGCGCGCGGGAGACCTTGGGCGAAGCCATGAGGCTGGCCCGGCGCGATGGCAACGGCAAGCTGGCGGGGGTGGTGCACAGCCACCTCGGCCGCCTGGAGCGGCGCATCGGCGCGCTCCGAGCGGCGCGCGAGCACCTCGACGCCGCCGTCGACGAGCTTCGCGCATCACGCCACGCGGGACTCACCGGGAGCGGCTTGCTCTACCGCGCGCTCCTCGCCCTCGAGGAGGAGGATGCCGAGGCCGCTCGTGTCCTCCTCGCCGAGGCGCTCACGCTCTGGTGGGAGGCGGGCATGCTCGGCCGGATCGGAGACGTGTTCCGTGCCGCCGCCGCCTTGCATGCCGACCTTGGCGACGCCGCCGCATGTGGGCGCTTCGCGGCCTTCGCCGAAGCGACCGCGCCGTCGACCGTCCGCATGCTTCACCCAACCGAGCTGGACGCGCTCGATGCCGCCATCGCACGCTGTCGCGCTCGCGACGAGCGTGGCTTCGCCGCCGGCGCGGCCGAAGCCGCCGG
>SL_3KL_010_SEDDRAFT_10001427_pt1 | contig 21688 bp, 20 predicted proteins | sample SodLakKL_010_SED_2_FD_10381 | JGI IMG/M metagenome (IMG submission 10381) | reverse complement strand
TTTTTCCATCCGTAACAATCCCGTAAATTATGAAAAGGTGGAAAAGTTTATCCAGGGTTCTATCATTTTCATTGGAGGTAGTACATGGCCCGCCGATGATCAGCTGCTGGTACCTTTGATTAACAAGTATCAGGACAAAATTAAGTTTATACTGGCTCCTCATGAAATCAATGAATCATATATCGACAAACTTTGCAACACGATAGAGGCACCCGCTGTAAAGTATTCATCTTTTAATGAAGAACAATACAAAGAGGCCGCTGTTTTGATTATTGATCAAATAGGCATGCTTTCAAACCTTTACCAGTATGCATCGGTTGCATATATAGGAGGTGGTTTTGGCAAAGGGATTCACAACATCCTGGAAGCTGCCACATTTGGTATGCCTGTAATTTTTGGGCCCAGGCATCAAAAATTTACAGAAGCCAGGGAATTAATAAAATATGGTGGTGCATTTTCTATTCAAAACAAAAAGGAGTTGGATCAGCTGGCGGTAAAACTTCTGGGTGATTACAATACGCTGAAAAGCTGCTCTCAAATTTCAAAAGAGTATGTAAACCTGAAAAAAGGTGCCACCGACACCATCGTGGTTTTTCTCAATACCATTATTAAACCAGGTGGTTACAAAGCCCAGGCCCTGGATTTGCTAAACATGAACTAATCCAAAAGAAGACATAAAACAATCTATTATGCCCTTTTTAGTAAAAGTCATTGTAACGTCCATTGCAGTAGTTATTGGTGCACATATACTACCAGGTGTTGATGTAGCAGACTACCTGACAGCCATTGTGGTTGCTTTTGTGCTGGGGATATTAAATGCTGTGCTTAAGCCTTTGCTTATAGTGCTTACCATTCCTGTTACCGTATTCAGCCTGGGGCTGTTTTTGCTGGTCATCAACGCATTTATCATATTGCTAACCGATTACTTTGTCAAAGGTTTTGATGTGGCCGGTTTTTGGGCGGCACTTATCTTCAGCATCTTACTCTCGTTGCTCAACTGGCTTTTGGAGCTACCGGTGAGAGGAGGTGGCAACTACCCCCGGCAAAACCGGTATTAACCCTCAACCACCAAGGGCCTGGGGTCTTTTCATTGACTTCACCACAGGTGAAACCACATTAAAAAAGGAGACAGACCGAAGCCTGCCTCCTCAGATTAATGGGAGTAATACAAAGACGAAGATTAATCTTCGTTCTCGTATTCTTTCAGGATATCCTTCACTCCGTCAGTGGTAACACGACCATAGGTTTTGTCACCTACCATTACCACCGGGGCCAATCCACAAGCACCTACGCAACGCAGGCACGTAATGGAAAATTTACCATCGGATGTGGTTTCCCCAACGGGAACTTTAAGGATGCGTTTGAATTCGTCAAGCACTTTATCAGCACCTCTAACATAGCAGGCTGTACCTGTGCATATAGAGATGGGGAAGCGGCCACGTGGCAGCATGGTGAAGAAGGAATAAAAAGTAACCACACCATACACTTTGGCAACAGGGATGTTCATTTCTTCAGCTACCACCTCCTGCACTTCAGCAGGCAGATAGCCAAAATACTCCTGGGCACCGTGCAGAACATTGATAAGCTCACCATGTTCATTGTTGAAGGATTTACATATTTCCTTCAGTTTTTGCACTTCGCTATCTTTAAGTTTTAATTTTATGGATGTCATTATTGTTGATTTTTTTTACGAATAAACTTTGATTCTTATTTTATCAAACTCAGAGCATTTATTTGGAAAAACCCCGGGGGTAAACATACCCCCCCCGGATTTTTTCCATCCTGCAACTTTTTCCTGGTTAATCCAGTAAAACCTGCTTGGCCTTTTTGTCGAAATAATGAGTATGTAACAGCTTGTGAGCTTTCTCACTTCCCGGCTTACCCAGGTACTCTTCATAAAGCTTGATAATATCCGGATTTTCATGCGATTTGCGCAGGGTTTTGCCCTTGTCTTCTTCATAGATGGCTTTGGCACGTGCCTTCAGCACAGAAGAATCGCCATGGTGCAGTGGCTGTCCGCCACCACCAATACATCCACCGGGGCATGCCATGATTTCAATGGCGTGGAAGTCAGCTTTTCCTGCTTTCACGTCGTCCAGCAATTTGCGAGCATTACCCAAACCATGGGCAATACCAATTTTGATTTCGGTTCCATTGAAATCAACACTTGCAGAACGTATACCCTCAAAGCCTCTTAAAGCATCAAAGTCAACTTTTGGAAGTGCTTTTCCGGTGTGCAGTTCGTAAGCTGTTCTTGTGGCAGCTTCTATTACACCACCCGTGGTACCAAAAATAACAGCAGCACCTGTAGACTCACCCATGGGCTTGTCAAAATCTTCATCGGGTAAGCTGTCGAAATCGATATTGGCCTGTTTGATAAACTTGGCCAGCTCACGAGTAGAAATAGAAAAGTCCACATCCGGATTGTTGTCTTCAGCAAATTCTTCACGGGTGCACTCATACTTTTTGGCAACACATGGCATGATAGAAACCACTACCATATCCTTGCGGTCAATTTTTTGCTTTTCAGCAAAATAGGTTTTGGCAATGGCGCCAAACATTTGCTGTGGCGAACGTGCAGTGGATGGTATATCCAGCATGTCGGGATAGTAATACTCAAAGAAGTTTACCCAACCCGGGCAGCAAGAGGTAAGAATGGGCAGTTTCACATCCTTATCACCATTAAGGTGTCTTGAAATACGGTCCAGCATCTCGGTGCCCTCTTCCATGATAGTTAAGTCAGCAGCAAAATCGGTGTCAAACACAAAGTCGAAACCAAGCTGGCGCAGAGCTGACACCATTTTACCGGTAACCAGGGTTCCTGGCTCCATACCAAACTCTTCGCCCAGTGCGGCTCTAACAGCGGGTGCTGTCTGAACCACAACCGTTTTGCGTGGGTCTGAAAGTGCAGCAATAACATTTTTAGTGTGATCCACTTCGGTAAGAGCAGCCGTGGGGCATACGGCCACACATTGTCCACAATAGGTACATTCACTGTGATCCAGGTCACGCTCGAATGCAGGTGCTACTACAGCTTCAAAACCACGGTGGATACCCGAAAGCACACCTACAGTCTGGAAGTCGTTGCACATGGTTTCGCAGCGGCGACACATGATGCACTTGTCCACATCGCGGATGATTGCTGGAGAGAAGTCAGGTTTGTAGGTAGATTTTTCTCCCTGGAATGGAAGATCCCTAACACCCAGCTTAACAGCCATATCCTGCAAATCGCAATGTCCGGATTTTGCACAAACGAGGCAATCAAAGGGGTGATCAGAAATAATCAGCTCCAACACCGTGCGGCGTGCATTAAGAACGCGCAAAGAGTGTGTTTTCACCTCCATGCCTTCCATACATTCGGTGGCACAGGAAGGAGCCAGATTGCGGCGTCCTTCTACCTCTACAACACATATGCGGCAACCACCTGGCTTGTGTTCAATGTTGAGGTCTTTGAGGTTCATGTAGCACAAAGTAGGGATTTCGATATTGAGTTTCTGGGCTGCATGGTATATGGTGGTTCCTTTCTCTACCTCAACCGTTCTGTTATCTATTTTTAATTTTACTAGTTCCATTATTCTTTTTCCTGTTAATGTTTTTAAATTACTGCAATTGCGTTGAACTTACATTTTTCCAGGCAGGCTCCGCATTTGATGCACAAGGCCTGGTCAATTTCGTGTACCTGCTTTCTTTCACCGGAAATACAGTTTACAGGGCAGTTGCGTGCACAAGCAGTACATCCTACACAATTTTCAGCGATTACTTCATAGCGAATGAGGTCTTTACATACGCCGGATGGGCATTGTTTGTCGGTAACGTGTGCAAGGTACTCTTCATGAAAGTTATCCATGGTGGAGAGAACGGGGTTGGGAGATGTTTGTCCAAGTCCGCAAAGGGAGGTGTCCCTGATAACATTGCTGAGGTTTCTGAGCTTGTCCAAATCTTCCTTTTTAGCTTTTCCCTGGGTGATGAGTTCAAGCTGTTCGTACAAACGCTTGTTGCCCACACGACAGGGAGAGCATTTTCCACAGGATTCTTCCACGGTGAAATCCAGGTAAAACTTGGCCACTGAAACCATACAGTCATCTTCATCCATCACAATCATACCTCCCGAACCCATCATAGATCCTGCGGCTATCAGGTTGTCGAAGTCAATGGGTGTATCCAGGTGTTTCTCGGTAAGACATCCACCGGAGGGACCCCCGGTTTGTACGGCTTTAAACTTTTTGCCATCCTTAATGCCTCCTCCAATCTCATAAATTACCTCGCGGAGGGTAATTCCCATGGGCACTTCAATCAAGCCCACATTATTAATCTTCCCGGCCAGGGCAAACACCTTGGTACCCTTGGATTTCTCGGTTCCAATAGATGCAAACCATTTGGCACCTTTGTTAAAAATAACAGGAATATTGGCGTAGGACTCTACATTGTTTACGTTGGTGGGCATACCCAGGTAACCACTTTGAGCAGGGAAAGGTGGCTTGAAGGTGGGCTCACCCCTATCACCCTCCATAGAGTGGATCAGAGCCGTTTCTTCACCACAAACAAAAGCTCCTGCACCATAACGAATTTCAACGTCAAAATCAAAGCCAGACCCCAAAATATCTTTACCCAACAAACCAAACTCACGAGCCTGTTTGATGGCAATCTTTAAACGTTTGATAGCCAGGGGGTACTCAGCCCTGATGTAGATAAGCCCCTTAGTGGCACCTATGCAGTAGCCGTTGATGGCCATGGATTCAAGCACAGAGTGTGGGTCACCCTCAAGAATGGAGCGATCCATAAAAGCACCGGGGTCGCCCTCGTCGGCATTACAAACCACATATTTTTGGGCTCCATCAACTTTGCTGGCAATCTGCCACTTGATACCTGTTGGGAAACCACCACCTCCACGACCACGCAGCCCGGAGTCTATCACTTCCTGGATGGCCTCTTCGGGTTTCATTTCGGCCAACACTTTGCCCAGGGCTTCATAACCATCGGCAGCCAAATACTCTTCAATGTTTTCGGGGTCAATCAAACCGCAATTGCGCAATGCAATACGAATCTGTTTTTTGTAAAAACCCATATGTTTGGAGTCAGGAATCTGTTCCTTTTTTGCAGGATCTGTATACAACAACCTTTTTACACTTCTTCCTTTAATAGCATGCTCGGCAACGATGTCTTTGGCATCATCAGGCTCCACCGAAACATAAAAAGTGTTGTCAGGGATAACCTTTACGATTGGCCCTTTTTCACAGAAACCAAAGCATCCGGTGGTTACCACCTGAACATCATCTTCAAGATTATTGTCCTGTACTTCTTTTTTTAGATTTTCATAAAGCATGTCGCTGGCAGAAGCCCGGCAACCGGTACCTCCACAAACCAACATGTGCATTTTGTATTTTGCCATTGCTAAATTCCTCCTTATTATTTATTTTTTTCAATTGTTTCATAGTTCACGGGAATGATGCCTTCGAGCAACTCACCGTTCTTAATATACTTTTCAATGATATCATCAGCCTTTTTGGTGTCCACATATCCAAACACCACAGGATCTTTTCCCGGAACGGTTACTTCAATAGTAGGCTCTGCATAACAATATCCCATACAGCCGGTTTGGGTAACAATAGCATCTACATTACGCTTATCGAGCTCTTCCACAAGAAAGTCCATCACTTGCTTGGAACCTGAAGCAATACCACAGGTGGCCATGGCTACTTTGATCAATGTACGTCCTTCCGGGGTATCACTTTTCTCCCGAAGGGCAATCTTAGATTGAAGATCACTCTTCATCTTTTTTAAGTCTGCTAAAGATTTAATCTTTGTCATTTTTTAATCTCCCATTTAGTTAATGAATAAATAGCGTATTTTTTATTGAATTAAACTTTTGAAAACGAGTAATATATAGTTGATTTCTAAATTGCTTTTCTCTAAACTTTCACTCCAACTTTCCTGTTCAATGGCTTTTTCAGCAAAGTTTGATCCCAATAATTCCAGGCTGCCATACAAAGCCTGTTATTTTTTGTTTTCCTGGAGTTCCTGCAGGTTTTCCCTAATCATTTCTTTCAAATACCTTATCACTGAAGGTTCGTTGATGGGAATTCCATCCAGTGCTTCCCGTGCTTCCCGGGTATCAAAAACATATTCTTTCCCATTGATGCGATGTTTGTAATAAAACTCTTTCTCGGGGTTGGACCCAACCAGTATCATAATCACACCGGGAACATCGCCAAGGGGCTGTCGATCAATATGATGATACCCAAAATTAGCCTTTACCACTGTTCCTTTGCTGGGCTGGGAATCGATGGTAAATGATCCACCACTCATTTCGGCATTTTGCCTGAAAAGGGGCAACCCCAATCCCACTTTTCGGGTAGTACGTGAAGTATAGTAGGGGTCGGTAACTCGCTCCAGTACATCGGGTGCCATTCCCGCACCATCATCCTGTATCAGGATGTTTAACCTGTCGGCCACCGCATCTTCATCTATGGTAATGATGATGTTTTGAGCCCCTGCTGATAAGGAATTCTGAACAATATCCAGTATATGTAGCGAAAGATCTTTCATTTTTCTCCTGTTATTTATCCTTTTGCTGATATCCTGTTTCACAAAAAACACCTCTCCCCTTTTCGCCTCTCAGGGCCATCCTGATTTCTTCAAAACAGGGAGTCTCCATCTCAAAAAGGGTATAGCTGCTTCCCATCTGGTCGGGGTGGTGTGCATCCGAGCTGCGGATAAAGCTGAAACCTTCCAGGTAGGGAAACTTTTCGATGATTTCCTCAACACGTATGTACCTACTTATTTCCAGGGCATCAGCCTGGATGTCGGGAGGTACAAAACCCAGTTGACTGATCAGGCTGTATTTAGCCCGGTCTATGTGCGCCGGAATGAAAAGGCCATCCAGTGCATGCACTTTTGCCTCAACCTGATCCAGGGACTGACTGATTGCTGATATCAGTAATTTCTCCACCTCCTCTACAATCATCTCATCCTCATCTATTACTACCTGGTAACCAAAGTATTTGGGATCGTTTTTAATATCGGGCAAATGGTTATCCAGGTATTGCTGGAACTGTTGAAGTTTATCATTGTTTTCAAAGAACGCAAGGCAGTGAACCTCTTCTCGAGTGGTGACTTCCGCACCGCAGAGGGTGAAAATGCCGAAAGGCTCTGCCAGTTTTTTTATGAGCGGGGCATGCTTTGTACTGTTATGGTCAGCAATACCCAGTATATTTATATCCATGGCAGCTGCGCGATTTACAATATTCTCAGGGCTCATCTCCAGGTCTCCGCAGGGAGATAAAAGTGTGTGTACATGTAAATCAGCTTTATATTGCTGCATTTTTACTTTCTTAGCAATTCATACAATTTGCCTGACACATCAAAAGTACCCATAGAAGTAGCCAATACAGGAATACCTTCCTCATTGCTTTGGGCCAGCATATCATCTTCCGGCTTATGATTGTTTACCAGTATGATGGCAGCAAGGTCTTTGAGAGAAGCAATAGCCATCACGTTTTTGTGGGTCTGCAAAGTAACCCAGATGCTGCCTGCGCGGGCATTGCCCATCACATCACTGAGCAAATCTGACACATAACCTGTGGTAACAGCTTGATCCAGTCCTTTTTCTCCACCAAGAACCTGGAAGTCTAATTTTTCTGCAATTTCCTTTACAGTCATTTTTTACACATTTTGGTTATTATTATCCTGGAACTTTTCAGCACCCCATATTTGTTTCATAATCTGCATGGAGTCATCACTTTTTAAAGTTCCCTGCTGCTCCATGCGTTTTTGCACAAAAATACATTGATTCATTTGTGCCTGTCCCTGTACGATATCTTCAGCCAGGGAGCTGCATTTGGGTGAACCACACAAGCCACAGTCCACATAAGGCAAGACATCCATAATTTCGTGCACCTTCTTCATTTTTTTCATGGCCTGGGCAATATCTTCATCCAATTTGTCCATCGACCTGGGCTGAATGCTTCCAACCCGGGCATTGTCCCTGAGGAAGTCCGTATATTGTACCACGGAACCGGGAGAGGTATATCTGTAATTTCCTTTTTGCTCTTCCGATTTGGCAAAGGCGGCCCTGTTGCGCATGCGCTCAACCGTATAAAACCGGTTGCTGCTGGTCAGGATACCTCCGGCACAACTTTCATCACAGGCCCGCAGCTCTAAAAAATCGATATCTTGCTTTTCTTCATTTTCCAGCTGCTCCAAAAATTCAATTACATTGCTTATTTCATCAATGGCCAGAGTGCGACCAGGAATATTGGCAGCTTCGCCATTGGTGGCCGACCATGTGACACCAGTAGACTTAAGAGGTGCCATATCGGGGATTTGGCAAGTGTTTTTACCAATGAATCCTTTTTTGACAGTAGTATATACTTTATTAAATATGAAGTCCATATTGATAACCCCCGTAATGGGCGAATCATCCTGACCTACGGGGCTTTTCACTGCGGCAATTTTGGCGGCACAGGGTGTAATGTAAAATATCCCTATCTCATCCTCTTCATTTCCCTGGTCGATAAGCATTTGCTTGTAAAAAGAGGCGGCGATTTCAAGAGGCGGCTTGAGATGTACGAGATTTTCAGTTAGNGTGGGGAAGCGAACCTGGATAAGCCTTACGATGGCCGGACAAAAAGCGGACATCAGGGGCTTATTATCTTTGTGGTTCTCCATGTACGACACGATTTGATCGCGCAGCACCTCCACTCCATGTTCCACTTCATATATATGTGTAAAACCCAGTTCCATCAAAACACTGGAGATTTGGGTGAGAGATACCTCTTCGGGAAACTGCCCCATAAGTACCGAAGGGATCAGGGCTACCCGTTGTTGGTACCTGAATATTTGGCTGAAGTCGTCCTGCTCAACAATAATGGCTCCCACAGGGCAAGCCCGGTAACACTTTCCGCAATCCACACAATAGTTGTCCATCAGCTCCGCCTTTCCTTCACGGATGCGAATGGCTTGTGTAGGGCACACATTCATGCAATGGGAGCATCCTATACAAACCTCCTTACGAAATTTTAATGCATGATGGAAGTACTTACCGTCCACTTTATCAGGAATTATTTATCAATTTTTAATTTCAAATATCTTCTGTTGTTTGCCCAACATGGTCAACCCAAATCATTAAGCCTTCAACCTTTTACTGCTCACTCTTTGCAAAGAACATGGTAATTATCACTGTAGTACCTTTTCCTACCTCACTGGTAATTTGCAGGTCGTCGGCATTTTTCTTCATATTGGGAAGCCCCATACCTGCACCAAAACCCATCTCACGAACTGTGCTGCTGGCTGTGGAATACCCTTCGGTCATTGCCTGGTTGATATCATCTATGCCAGGACCTTCGTCCACCAGTTTAATTACCACTTTTTCCTCATCAAAATCCACATAAATGGTACCGCTATACGCATGAGCTACAACATTTACTTCAGCTTCGTAGGTGGCAACCACCGTTCTTTTTATGATCCCCAAATCCACATTGAGCTGCTTCATCATTTTTTTGATTTCGCTTGAAGCAAATCCTGCCCTTGTAAAGTTTCCTCCTTCTATTTGGTACTCAAAGTGCATATTAAGGCTATTAAAATATTGCTGAAACACCAGCCTGGTAAAGAAGTCCACAGGTTTTAAAAACAGAATACCGGCATTCCAGTACGACCATATTATTCTCCCGGGCCAACTCTTCCATTTCCGGACTCACTTTTTTATTGCGGGCAAAAACAATACAATGTATATCGGACATCTCTGCTGTCCGGATGGTTTGCATATTGGCCAGACCGGTGATAAGCAAAACATTGTCATCTTTCAGGGTCAGTACATCACTCATCAGGTCAGAAGCAAAAGCTATGTCGAGAAGATGGTTAAGATTATCCTGCCCACATATTACTTTTGCATCTAATATTTCTACGATTTGTTTTACGGTCATGTTAAAAATGTTAATGAGTCATGATTGGATTTCCCGGGATGCTTAAATGTTTTGATACGCTTGACCTACGGTTATCAATACATTTAACTTATTGGTTTTTAACATCGCGCTGCAAAGATAAGGTGTTGTAAATCAAAAACCAAGGATTGTTGTTAATTTTTTCACATCTAAAATTACCTGACAAAACACCCGTTAAATAAGACTTTCCAGGTTTTTTATACAACGAAATGGATTTCTGACACCCACCACATAGTAATTTAGAATTAGTTTAAGTTATTTACTGTTTTTCAAATAACAAAGGTGTATGGAAGGGAAGGCAAACCGCTTTTTATCCTTATTGATTCAAGCGATTTAAAATAACGGCCAAATCAGAATAAACCGAAGTATTTTCCACGACAATATTATCAGGAACTTTGATGGATTGGGGAGTAAAATTCCAAATGGCTTTAATACCCCAGGCAATCATCAGATCAGCAGTCTCCTGGGCCCTGGCATCAGGAGTGGTAATAATGCCCAGTCGCACATCCATTTTTTGGGAAAGATCGCGAAAATCGCCGGCAGGATGAATGCGAACCCCATTAATGACCTTATTTACCACACCCGGGTTTATATCAAAGCCAGCCACAATATGTAACCCATAATCCTTCAAACCCTCGTAGTTGATTAGCGCTTTACCCAGGTTACCCACACCAAACAAAAAGGCCTTTTCCTGGTGGCTGAAGTCTAAAAACTCAATGATGGTATCAATGAGTTTATCCACATTGTAACCTATCTTGGTTCTTCCCTTGATACCCGTATAGGACAAATCCTTGGTCACCAGGGTAGAATCCATTTTAAAATTGGCAGCTATATGCCCGCTGGAAACATGTTCCACATTATTTACTTTCAATGCTTTCAAAAAACTCAAATAACCAGGCAGCCTGCGAAGGGTCGGTTCGGGAATCTGGTTTGAATCGCTCTTTCCGTGATTTGCTCTTACTCTCATAGGGTCGGGCTTATGTTGTAACTACTGTACTATAATTATAAAAACCTGGTATTCAACTTGCAACATTAAAAACCTAATCTGAATAGGGTACCTTAAATCCTAAATAATTAATTTTTTCTTTAATGCAAAGTTATAAAAAATAACAACACATCAAATTCAAAATTCATTTAATTGTTATCTTAATAACAACTCGCTTTTGTTTATCATAATTTTATGTTATTCACAGTGCTGATATCATGCTACTTACAGTTATTGCTACTAAAATATAAGGCGACGTAAGCCTAAATTAAAGGATTTAATTCAGTGCAAAATTACAAACAATACTTTTTAAATGGTTAATATTTTCTTTATTGTGTGAAAAACAGGGAACCGCCAATATGCATTCCCGGGCAAAATTTGTTTCTGTTGAATCCAAAACCCATGAAATCAAATACCGGCCATTTTTTTTGCCAAGAGATGGCACAATCAAGCTAAAAAAAGCAGTAAATTACCGGACAGCGCATAACAAGGCGGGAGGCTAAGAAGGGTCCGGTTATTATTGTTGTGTAAACTTATCTCTACCAAAACATACCTGATATCTCTGGGCACAGGTAACATTCAAGCTTACTTTTTATTCCTGCAGGGTGGAGGAAGTCTCCCATAATTGCCAGGAGAACAATACATATTAGAAGACAGGCGTTAAAATTGGCCGGGGTAGCTCCACAACAGCAGCTAATTGAATTGGTGTCTAAAAGTGCCTTGTTCTGAAGCAGCCCACGGCCACTAATTCTTCACAGATATTCGCCTATTCGCCTGGATTAATATCTTTTTTTAGGTGAATAGTGCGTATGCAGCAAATCATGCGAGCGATGCCCTCCTGGATTATGAAGGAATGATTCATAAATAGCGGTAATTTCAGGGTTCTCATGCGATTTACGAACAGCCATTTTTTCATCTTCCTCATAAATGGCTGCTGCCCGTTTTTTCCGGATTTCCATATTGGTTGGAATGGGCTGTCCACCCCCTCCAATACATCCGCTGGGGCAGGCCATCACTTCAATAAAGTGGTAGTTGGCACTTCCATCCCTGACTTTCTCCATCAGCTTTTTGGCATTGGTCAAACCGTGCGCAATGGCTGTTTTTAGCTCAACACCCTCCAGGAAACTCCATTCGGGTTTTACATCTTTGATTTTCACGGCGGCTTCCTTAATGCCTTCCATACCGCGTACAGGTTTGATGTTGAGGTTGGCAAAAGGCACCTCGCGTCCGGTAACAATTTCATAAGCAGTACGCAATGCGGCCTCCATCACACCACCTGTAGCTCCAAAAATAACCGCAGCACCGGTTGATTCACCCAGGATACTGTCGTATTTCTCATCATCCAGCTTATCAAACTCAATACCTGCCTGATGAATCATACGCCCAAGCTCACGTGTGGTGAGTACAAAGTCCACGTCTTTATAGCCGCTTCCCCGCATTTCGGGCCGGTCAGCTTCATACTTTTTGGCTGTACACGGCATTATCGATACCACAACCATTTCAGCAGGATTCTTGTTGATTTTCTCTGCATAGTAAGTTTTAGCCAGGGGACCAAACATCTGCTGGGGAGACTTACAGGTAGAAAGGTTATCCAGCATATCAGGGAAGATATGCTCCTGGAACTTGATCCAACCTGGTGAGCAGCTGGTCATCATGGGTAATGCAACATCTTTACCATCAACAAGTGCTTCTTTAAGCCGGGTGAGTAGTTCAGTACCTTCTTCCATGATGGTTAGGTCGGCCGTAAAGTCGGTGTCCAACACTTTGTCAAATCCCAGGCGGCGCAATGCTGAAACCAGTTTGCCGGTGGAGCGGTTGGGCCCCAGGCCAAACTCCTCGCTGATGGCAACACGTGTGGCAGGAGCCGTTTGTACAACCACAAACTTTTTGGGATCATAAATGGCATCAAACACCTGGTCGATATAATTGCGCTCAACCAGTGAGGCAGTGGGGCAACGGTTGATACACTGGCCGCAATTGGTGCAAACCACATCATTCATGGGTTTGTCCAGGAAAGTGGATATTTTCATATCTTTCCCTTTGTGGGTAACAGCCAGGGCACTTACCGACTGAAGCTGGGTGCAGGTTCTCACACAACGCTGACAGCGGATACATTTGGAATCATCCTTCTCGATAGAAGGTGAAGAGATATCCACTTCATTTTGAGATCTAACATCCAGATAAACATGGTCGCCTGTGCGGTATTCATTGGCAGCTTCCTGCAATTCGCAGTATCCACTTTTAAAACACTTGGTACAATCGGCATTGTGTTCTGAAAGCAACAATTCAATGATGTTCTTACGTGCCTGGCGCACTTTCATACTGTTGGTGCGGATTTCCATTCCTTCTGAAACCGGAGTGGCACAGGCAGCGGGCAAGGCACGGCTTCCCTCCTGCTCTACTACACAAACCCTGCAATTACCGGCCACACAAAGGTCATCATGATGACACAAAGTGGGAATCTTGAAATTCAATTGACGAGCCGCCTCCAGAATGGTGGTACCTTCATCAACAGAAACAGGTAAGTTATTAATTTTTAAACTGACTTTATATTTACTCATAATGGTGTCTCCTTATTTAGCATTTTACATTTCAGTTTCATCTACCGGGCATAAGCCGGACGGGTCATTAATAGATAATCTCCTCCCTGAAATTGTTAATAATTGAATTGAAGGGATTTGGGGCGGATTGTCCCAGTCCGCATTTGGAAGCTAACTTCATAGTTTCCGAAAGTTTTTGAAGCTCATCAAGGTAGGCCGGAGGTTTTACTCCTTTTTTAACGGCTTCTATACCTTTAAGGAGCTGTTGGCAACCTACCCTGCAAGGGGTGCATTGCCCACACGACTCTTCTTCAAAAAATTCCAGGTAATCTTTTAATATGTTAAACATGGAGCGGGTGCTGTTGAATAGCATCATAGAGCCTCCCGTGGGGATTCCTTCAAAACCAATAACTGTATCTTTGAAATCCTTGCGTGAAACACAGAATCCTGCAGCACCACCGATTTGTACAGCCTTGGTATCACCATCGCCAAACTCATTGACAAAATTTTCAAGCGACATCCCCAACTCCAGCTCAAAGATACCAGCGGTGGGGGTATCTCCTGATACGGAGAATACTTTGGACCCCCTGGAGTCGAAAGTTCCCATCTCTTTAAATTTAGTGGGACCTTCCTTGGCAATCATAAGGGCAAAAACCAGGGTTTCCACATTATTGATGGAGGTGGGTTTGCCCAAATAGCCGGAAGAGGTGGGAAATGGAGGCTTGTTGCGGGGTTCTCCCCTTTTTCCTTCCATGGATTCCATCAGGGCAGTTTCTTCACCGCACACATAAGCACCACTTCCTGAATTGATTTCGATGGTGAAATCAAAATTTAGTTCTTTCAAGTCTTCGTGAAACTTGTTAATAGTGGCACTGAGGCTGGGCAATAAGAAGTTGTACTCACCACGGAGGTAAATATACCCCTTGCTTGCACCAGTAGCCATTCCGCATAAGGCCATACCTGCCAGTACTTTTTCGGGGGATTGGGTAAGAATTTCCCGATCTTTAAAAGTGCCGGGTTCGCCCTCATCGGCATTGCAAATGACATATTTTTGATCGGCTTCTTCGTTTTTGGCAAATTTCCATTTCAGACCGGTGGGAAAGCCTGCACCACCACGGCCACGCAGCCCTGAGTCAATAACATCAAGAATGATCTCATCCTGAGTCCTTTTGAAAGATTTCTCCAGAATGTCGAGATAATCCACTTTCTCAAAAATCAGGTCTACTTTTTTTATTTTGTTATCCATAATATAAATGCGTTTGAAAGATGAATAAATTTTTGTGAATCACAATTACTTCTGCTTGAGGTATTCCTGGATGACTTCCACAGCAGATTCGGGGGTTACCTCGGGGTAAACCTCATCGTTGATCAACATCACCGGGCCTTTATGGCACCAGCCAAGGCAATTGGCCTGCAGCAAGCTGAATTTGCCATCGGAGGTGTTCTCTCCCAGCTTGATTTTTAATAAATCTTCCAAAGCACCTATTACCGCATCCTTCCCTTTCATGTGGCAGGTAATGGTTTTGCACACCCTTATTACATTTTTGCCTTTGGGCTTGGTGTCCATAAAGGTGTAAAAGGAGGCTGTGCCGTATACATCGGCTGTGCTGATATCAAGCTCTTTGGCGATAGCAACCATGGCCTCCTCAGAGATGTACCGCTCAGACCGTAATACGGCCTGAAGGATGGGCATAAGGTTCTTACGTTCTTTGCCGTGAACCTCCGCCTGCTCTTTTACTAATTCTTCAATGTTCGTCATATAAGTAATCCCTTTCTGATTTATATATGTTACTTGGTTTGAATTAAGGTTTCTTTCGCGTCAAATATAAGAAGGGTTTTTTAATTAAATAATTTTTTCTTTATTTATTTTACCAAACAACCCTAATTTAGAATCATACTAAATAATTTTTTCTTAATTAAGTTGTATTACTGCTGTATTTCAACACTTTAAATAATTAATCTGTTTTCAACGATATTCGCTAAAAAATTACTAGGTTTGCTTAAAATCTACTGCCATGGAAAATAAGGAGGAATCTTTTCGTTATTTTATTGACCTGTGTTTTTATGGGACCCATTATCATGGTTGGCAGGTGCAACCGAATGCAGCCAGTGTGCAGCAAACTCTTGAGAAAGCGGCATCCGTGCTGCTTAAAGAACAGATAACCATGACAGGCACCGGACGAACCGATACACAAGTGCACGCCAGACACTTTACAGCCCATTTCGACACCTTGCACAACCCGGGAGTTATTAAAGAACTGAACCTGGTATATAAACTTAACAGCATACTCCCTGCCGACATCGCCATCCAGCAAATCCGACAGGTAAAACCCCAGGCACATGCCCGATTCAGTGCAACATCCAGAAGTTATGAATACATCATAAGCCGTAAAAAAGATCCATTTATGGTGAACCGGGCCTGGAGAATGGAACGAAAAATGAATTTCAATTTGCTGGAGGAAGCCACAAACATTTTGTTGGAATACAATAACTTTAAAAGTTTTACCAAAAGCAACACACAGGTAAATAATTACATATGTAATTTAGAGTCAGCATCCTGGCAAAAAAAAGATCATTTATGGATTTTCACCATCCGTTCAAACCGGTTTTTGCGCAATATGATACGCGCCATAACCGGTACCCTCACAGAGGTAGCACTTGGAAAAATTTCTTTAATGCAAATGCGTGAGATTATAGAAAGTAAAAACCGTAACAAGGCAGGGTATTCTGTGCCAGGCTACGGTTTGTATTTTTTAGGGGCAACTTTCGATGACGAGATATTTCTATCCTCGCCCCTGTAGTTTTACTCCAATATCATTTTATTAGAAGGTATGCCCCATTTTGTTTTTTTTGGTGTCCATATAGGTCTGTGAATGCGGGCTTACAGGAACAATAATAGGTACATTTTCGGTGATCTCTATCCCGTAACCAGAAAGGCCGGTACGTTTGCTGGGGTTGTTGGTAATCAGGCGCACCTTACTTACCCCCAGGTTTCTTAGTATTTGTGCACCGATGCCATAATCCCTTTCATCAGCTTTAAAACCCAGTTCAATGTTAGCCTCCACCGTATCCAATCCTTTTTCCTGCAAATGATAAGCCTTTAATTTGTTGAGCAGTCCGATACCACGCCCTTCCTGGTTCATATACAGCACCACTCCTTTGCCTTCTTCTTCTACCATTTGCATGGCTTTGTGCAGTTGTGACCCGCAGTCACATTTGCATGATCCGAAGATATCCCCGGTAACACACGATGAGTGCACCCTTACCAGCACCTCTTCCTCAGGCTGCCAGGCGCCTTTTATCAGGGCCAGGTGTAGTTTACTATTGGTAGTTTGCTTGAAAGCCGTAATTTTAAAATCACCCCACTGGGTGGGCAGGTCAACGGTTATTTCTTGTTTGATAAGACTTTCATGCTTCATACGGTAAGCAATGAGGTCTTCTATGGAGATGATTTTAAGGTCGAACCTTCTGGCTATTTTCATTAACTCGGGTAACCGGGCCATGGTTCCATCTTCGTTCATGATTTCCACCAGTGCGCCTGCAGGTTGCAGTCCGGCAAGTCTTGCCAGGTCGATAGCTGCTTCGGTATGCCCGGTTCTTTGCAATACACCCCCCTCCCTGGCACGCAAGGGGAAGATATGTCCGGGCCGACCCAGTTCTTCCGGCCGGGTTTGTTCATTGGCCAGTGCTTTAATTGTCTTGGCACGGTCGGAAGCAGAAATACCAGTGGTGCATCCTTGACCGATAAGGTCTACAGAAATGGTAAAGGGGGTTTCGTGCAGGGCCGTATTGTGGGGCACCATCAAATCCAGGTTGAGCTGATCGCATTTGCGGCGTGTAATAGGCGCACAAATAAGGCCCCGGCCATGGGTGGCCATAAAATTCACAATCTCCGGGGTGATGGCTTCGGCAGCAGCTACAAAATCGCCTTCGTTCTCCCGGTCTTCATCATCCACCACGATAACCACTTTTCCTTCCCGGATATCCTGGATAGACTCCTCTATGGCATTGAACTTTATGTCATCAGGCTTGGTTCCTTTGGGTTGGTTTCCAAACATTTGATTCTATTTTTTTTAAAGATTTAAAAAAACCCTTGAGCAAAGCAATATTCATACTGTAAAAATGGGTGATGAAACGTAACAGCCCAATATGAACACCTGCTTTTTGCAACAAAAGGTCTGACAAAGGTAGTACAAACAAAAAGCAATGAGCCAATAAAATGTAAAAATAAAGGGTGTGGTTCATTGCCAGGGCAGCATTGGTCAGCAAGGCCAGCAGCAGGAAAAAGGGCCCCAGCCACCGCAATGCCTTATGAGAAATAAAACAAAAAGAAAGCCCGGTGGTTTTATGCCACAACAAATTGGAAAACTTTCGCAAATTCTGAAAGTTGCCAGTGGAGATACGCACCTTCCTTCTGAATTCATCTTTGATGTTATTGGAAATATCCTCGAAAACAAGGGCTTCCAGGTTATTGATACACTTAAAACCTTTTTCCAGTACTTTCATATTGATATAAAAATCGTCAACAAGAAAGTTTTTAGGTACCGGCTCATAAAGATTTTTTCTAACGGCAAAACAACCTCCAAAGGGTCCCATCATGGTACCATAAAGTATGCTTTCATGCTGTTTAATACCTACTTCCCTTGATATGTAAGCTTTCTCCTGATGAGAGATGCCACTCTGATGCATATTGGTATTGTTCATATGTGTGTCCACCAGGCCCACAGAAGGATCTTTGAAGTACCTGGCAAGCTGAAAAATGGTATGACTATCCAACATCACGTTGGCATCGGTAAATACAAGGATATCACCTGTAGATTCATGAACCAAATCGTTGATCACATTGCCTTTACCTCGTCTTTGACGATAAGGAAAAAAATTCAGGTTTTCGTATTGCTCACTCAGCCGGTTTACAATTGGGTTGGTATTGTCATCGGAGGCATCAGATCCAATGAGTACTTCCATCTTATCCCGGGGGTAAAGATTGTCATAGATACTGGTCACCTTTTGTTCTATCACCTCTTGCTCGTTGTAGGCCGAAATGATAATGCTAACACGAGGGAGGTCATCTTTGCGTTGGTATTGAGCCAATTTCAATTTTTTCCCCTTGGCCTTCCAGGACAAAAGCAGGGGGAATACTGCATAAGAATAAAAAACAGCAGCTACACTTAGCCAGAAAATAGCTGACAAAACCCGGAAAAGAAAAGGATCCATCACAATCTGGGGCATATCAAAGTTGATTTTTATAAAAATCAGCCAGCGAGGCAGAAATTTTTTGGTTATCAAAGTTTTCTCCTACAAACCGCACAGCTTCGCGGCCTATTTCTTTAAACCATTCAGGGTTGTTTATCAGCGCGATTATATGGCTGGCAAACTTATGGGCATCATCTTCAATGATAATATCCTTTTCATGTGTCACATCAATTCCTTCTGCACCAATGGTAGTGGTTACAATGGTTTTTCCCATGGCCATGCCCTCAATAATCTTTACCCGCATACCACTTCCCGAAAACAGGGGTACCACCATAACTGCATTTTCATTCATATAGGCATGGGCATCATCAATTTCACCCAGGTAATTAACATTGGGCAATGATGTAAACTTTTTCTGGATCCATTCTGGCGCATTTCGACCGGCAATTTGAAATTGCAGTTGCGGAAAAGCCTCCAGGATTTTTCCCAAAACATTATCCAGGAACCATATCAGGCCTTCCTGATTAGGGAACCAGTCAAGTGTACCGATAAAAAACACCGAGGGAAACTTAATTTTTTCTGGCTGGGGGGTAAGTTTGCCTGCATCAAAACCAAAAGGGACCGTATGACAGGGCTTGTTGTTACCAAAGTACTCAAACTGACGTGCGTCGCGCGCGGTAATGGGTATAAGCAGATCGTAGGTATTAAGCACTTCCAGTTTAAATTGTTTGATACGCCTTGCCAGCATGCGCAGGTAAAGCTTTTTGGGTAACCGCTTCTCCTGCTGGGCTGTACGTTCCCATATTTCATGTTCAATATTGTGGGCCCTCAAGGCAATCTTTGCTTTACTGTACTTCCGGATGGTGCTTATGTAATAAGCCATGTAAAGACCTTCCAGCTGAATCACATCAAATTCATTCTGGCTGAGCAACTCAATAAGTCGTTGTTTGAAGTTTTCATTGAAGAACCTTTCGGCATTGTAAGGATTACGCGAAAAAAGCAGGTTTTTCAATGCCGCCCAAAAGCACAGGTTGGTATCCACTTTTACAGCCTCTATTTTAATGGATTTGGTAAGATCATCAGGGATTTCTTTAAGATCCACGTAATGCTTGGATGTATTCATCCCCAGGATGGTAATATCGTGGCCCATACGGGCAAGCCCCCTTGAAATATTCAAAGTTGCTATAGCACCGCCATCTTTGGGAGGATAGGGCATTTTATTGGTTAATTGAAGTATCCTCATTATTATTTTTCAGCTTTTTAAACCTAAAAATATTTTTCCCTTTCAAACGTCCTATTTTTCCAATATAGCTGTCCATATCCATAAGCGATGAGTCGGTAGTGGCCTGGATGGTGAGCAAGATTGCAATGGGTAAAAGAACAGCACTGGACAGCCACATTCCCTGCCATGCTTCCAGCACATTCTCCCTGGCAAATTTTTCACCTGTCATTGAAACCACATGATATAAAACAAAAAACAGTACCGAAGCTATTACCGGTAATCCAAATCCTCCCTTCCGGATAATGGCCCCGAGAGGGGCTCCGATCATAAACAAAACCAGGCATGCAAAAGAGAGGGTAAATTTGCGGTGAAACTCAATCTGGTAGCGAGCCAAACGTCGATTACGCTGCCGCAGTTCCTCATGTGCAAACTGACCACTTTCCCGAATTTGACGTACCCTGTTCATAACCTGGTCTGCAGTATTGCGAACAGTTGATACTTCCTCTGTCTCGAAAATATCCAGGTAATAAGCATCTTCCTTGTATGCCAGGTTTGTTTTTTCTGTACTGTCAATGGCGTTGTAGAAATGGAGGTTATTGAAAGTGTTTTTCATAAACTCCTGCTCCCTCTCACTGATTTTACCTTGCAGAGAATCCTCAAAATGAAGAAGTTGTGTTAAATTCATCATTCTAAAGTTGGAACGAAAAAGCTCCTCATCCGTTCGGGCAAGGGCAAATTCGCTCAAATCAAACTTTCGAACCTGCTCTTCAAAATGTGTTCGCTGAAATGGTTTTGACTGGTCGCGTGAATTGCTGGGCTCCACTTCCTGGAAGTTGGAGCCGTTATACAATGTAAGCACTAGGAACATTTTATCTTCGGTCATATGCATTGTGCCCCATTCAGCAACCGTAACATTGGTATTACCACGCCTTTCGGTATGATCATAAATTTTTATACCCCTTAATATACTTCCATCCCCCTCCTTTTTCTCAACCCGGATTACATAATTGTCGATGCCTTTGTAATAAATCCCCTCCATGATGTTGAATGCTGGTCTTTGCTGACGTATGTCATATAACAGGGAGCCCATTTTCAGGTTAGCAACAGGCAATACATTATTGGAAAAGTAGAAAGCCGTTAGAACCAACATCAGTGAAATCATTACCAGGGGCCACATGATTTTTGTGAGTGAAATACCGGCCGATTTGAGCGCAACAAGCTCATAGTTTTCGCCAAGGCTTCCCATGGTCATGATGGATGATAATAAAATAGCAAGGGGGAGCGCCAAAGGGACAAAGGTAGCTGAGGCATAAAACAACAGCTCAGCAATGATATACCATTCGAGGCCTTTTCCTACCAGGTCATCCACATACTTCCATAGAAATTGCATCAACAAAATAAATAATGCAATAAAAAAGGTCATAATGAATGGCCCCACATAGGTCCGTATGACTAAGCTATGTAATTTTTTCACTTACCAATGTATTATTACCAAGACCCAGCAAAGTTATGCCTTCCATCAAAGCCTGTTGACGTTCCTGATTTGGAAACGTTGCCCCTGCCCAAATTTTGTGCAAATATACAATTCATAACCGATAAAATGGTAAAATATCAACGGGTTTTTAAGGCCACTTCAACGGTTAATGCAACTCTTCAATTCATTAGCAGAATACACTGTTGTCCGGTTAAATTGTTCCGTTCCTACGGAACTCATTTTTAAACATATAATTGCATACTATAAACATTTCATCCCTACGGGATTAGAGTTAAAAGCATTGTCTGTAACTAACTCCGTTAGGAGTGGAATATT
>SL_3KL_010_SEDDRAFT_10001426_pt1 | contig 21694 bp, 18 predicted proteins | sample SodLakKL_010_SED_2_FD_10381 | JGI IMG/M metagenome (IMG submission 10381) | reverse complement strand
GGCGCCCGTCGGGCGAGAATTTCGGGAACAGTTCCTTACCCGGGTGGGCCGTCAGACGCCAGGCCGTCCCGCCGGTATCCGGCGCCATCCACAGGTCACCGCCGTGAACAAAGACCACGCGATCATCATGCAGGTCGGGAAAGCGCAGCAGCTTGGTTTCGGCCAGCGCCTGGGCGCAGAACAGGGCCAGGAGCAGGATTGTCAGCACAATCCGCCCCATGCGGACAACGCGGTTTCTCATTGAATCGGATCCTCGTTTCGGGCGGCCTTAGTCGGCCGCTTCTATGTCGGTCTCGTCCTCATCGTCTTCGGACGCGGCGATGCGCGCCATGCCGATCAGCTGCTCGTCGTCGCTCAATCGAATCAGCGTGACGCCCTGGGTGTTGCGTCCCAGGCGGGAAATCTCCGCCACCGAGGTGCGCACCAGGGTGCCCGAATTGGAGGTCAGCATGACGTCGTCGCTGTCACTGACCATCAGGGCGGCCATGAGTTCGCCGTTGCGCTCTGAGGTCTGGATGCCGATCACGCCCTGCCCGCCGCGCCTGTAGATCGGGAACTCGGACAGCGGCGTGCGCTTGCCGTAGCCCTTGGCCGTACCCAGCAGCACGTCGCCGTCGTCGTTTTCGGTCACCAGCATGGAGACCACGCGCTGGCCCGGCTTCATGCGGATGCCGGTCACCCCGCGGGTCTGGCGGCCCATCGGGCGCACGTCGTGCTCGTGGAAACGCGTGGTCTTGCCCGAAGACGAGAACAGCAGGATGTCGCGCTTGCCGTCGGTAAAGGCCACGTTGACCAACTCGTCGTCGCCTTCCAGCAGCACGGCCCAGATGCCGTTGGAGCGGATGTTGGCGAAGTCCGACAACGGGGTCTTCTTGACCCGGCCGGGAATTCACGCGTGGTCAGCACCGCGTTGATGCGTTCGCCCTCTTCCAGGGGCAGCAGGTTGACCATCGGCCTGCCACGGCTGTTGTGGCCGGCCTGGGGCAGCTCGTAGACCTTGGTCTTGTAGACCTTTCCGGCGCTGGTGAAGGCCAGCAGCGTGTCGTGGGTATTGGTGACCCAGAAGCGCTCGACGAAATCCTCTTCCTTGGTCCTGGTCGCCGTGCGCCCGCGCCCGCCGCGCTTCTGGGCCCGGTAGCGGTCCAGCGGCTGGTATTTGGCGTAGCCGGCGTGCGACAGGGTCACGACCACGTCTTCCGGCGTGATCAGGTCTTCCATGGTCAGGTTCAGGTGATCGCGCACGATCTCGGAGCGGCGCTCGTCGCCGTAGCGTTCCTTCAGCTCGCTCAACTCGTCGCGGATCACCTGCATCAGCGCGTCCGGCTCCGACAGGATGCGCATCAGTTCCTGGATCTGGCCGAGAATCTCGCGGTACTCGTCGGATAGTTTTTCCTGCTCCAGCCCGGTCAGCTTCTGCAGGCGCAGATCCAGGATGGCCTGGGCCTGGGCAGGCGAGAGCTGGTAGCCCTCTGCGCTCAGGCCATATTCCGGCAACAGTTCTTCCGGCCGCGACAGCTCGGCCCCGGCCTGGCCCAGCAATGCGCGAATCACGCCGGCTTCCCAACGTCGGCCCTGCAGGCGCTCGCGCGCCTCGTTGGGCGTCGGCGAGGTCTTGATCAATTCGATGACTTCGTCGAGGTTGGCCAGGGCGACGGTCAGGCCTTCCAGGATGTGGGCGCGTTCGCGCGCCTTGCGCAATTCGAACAGGCTGCGCCGCGTCACCACCTCGCGCCGGTGGGCGAGGAAATGGGTCAGCATGTCGCGGATGTTGAGCAGGCGTGGCTGGTTGTCGACCAGGGCGACCATGTTGATGCCGAACACGGTCTGCAACTGGGTCTGCTGGTACAGGTTGTTCAGCAGCACTTCCGGCACTTCGCCGCGTTTGAGTTCGATGACCATGCGCATGCCGTCCTTGTCGGACTCATCGCGCAGTTCGGAAATGCCCTCGATCTTCTTCGCCTTGACCAGTTCGGCGATCTTCTCCAGCAGACGGGCCTTGTTGACCTGGTAAGGCAGCTCGGTGACCACGATGCGGTTGCGGCCGGTGTCCTCGGTCTCGACGTGCGAGCGGGCACGCAGGTAGATGCGTCCGCGCCCGGTGCGGTAGGCCTCCTCGATGCCGTCGGCGCCGTTGATGATGGCGGCGGTCGGGAAATCCGGGCCCGGCAGGAACTCCATGATCCTGTCGATGGACAGGGTCGGGTCGTCGACCAGGGCCAGCAGCGCGCTGACCACCTCGTTCATGTTGTGCGGCGGGATGTTGGTCGCCATGCCGACCGCGATGCCGGAGGCGCCGTTGACCAGCAGGTTGGGCACCCGGGTCGGCAACACCGAGGGCTCGCTCTCGGACTCGTCGTAGTTGGGGACGAAATTGACCGTCTGCTTGTCGATGTCGGCCAGCATTTCATGCGCCAGGCGCGCCATGCGCACCTCGGTGTAACGCATGGCCGCGGGCGAATCGCCGTCAACCGAACCGAAGTTGCCCTGCCCGTCGACCAGCATGTAGCGCATCGAGAACGGCTGGGCCATGCGCACGATGGTGTCGTACACCGCGGTGTCGCCGTGCGGATGGTACTTACCGATCACGTCACCGACCACGCGGGCCGATTTCTTGTACGGCTTGTTGTAGTCGTTGCCCAGAACCTGCATCGCGTAGAGCACCCGGCGATGCACCGGTTTGAGCCCGTCGCGCACGTCCGGTAATGCGCGTCCGACGATCACGCTCATGGCGTAATCGAGGTAGGACTGCCGCATCTCGTCTTCCAGGTTGACCTGGAGCACTTCCCGAGCCAGTTCCGCCATCAACTAAACCTTATTCTTTTTCGTAGGAAGATCGCCCAAATGACTGAATTAAATAAAATCACTTGGCGAATAGTTCGCTGCATCCGGATCGCCAACTGCGACCCGGGATAACTGATCAATGATACCACGATGACAACTTCGACCGCACCGCAAGGACCTGCGCGGAAGGGGCCTGCGGCGGCCCCGCAGGCCGGGTCTGCGACCCCGTGCAGAGAAGGTTTCTCCGGAGGCGGAAAACGCCTCGCGCCGGCCATCAACCCTCGACCGGGCCCAGCCAGCGATCCGTCCAGTCCAGGTAGGCCCTGATCACCTCGGTGTAGGTCGGTGGCAGATGGCCCCAATCCAGGATCATGTGCTTCTTGCGCTCCGGAGGGGTGCCCAGCAGGTTGAAAAACGGCAGCTGGGCCGTTTCCACCGGAAAGTTGTAGTCGTCCCGGCCGTTGATCAGCAGCAGCGGCAAGGTCACCCTGGGCAGGTAGTGCTGCGGCTGGATTTCCGGCGGCAAATGGGTCCATACGCCCAGCCCGCCGGACAGCAGGATGGCCGCGGCAAAGCGGTCTTCGACCGCCAGCGGAAACGGCGCACGATTGGCCCCGTAGCTGACACCGTGGTAGAGCAGCCGCTCGAGATCGAAGTCTCCACGACTCTCCAGGTAATCGATCGCCCGCCGCAGGTCCTTGACCTGGTTGACCAGCAACTGGCGCTGGGCCATGGGGCCGGGCCTTGTGGGCAGCTTGCGCTCGAAGGTGCCCTGGTATACGGGGTAGACCACTGCCCTGCCCGTGTGCAGGAAAGGCTCCACGTGGTGCAGGCCCGCCTGCCGGCTCGAGTCCAGCAGCAGGGCGTCGCCACCGGGGAAATTGATCACGCCCTGGTACGGCGGGCGGGAGCGGTGCGGAATGAAAACCTGGAGGATCAGGCGTTCATTGCCGTAGGCCGCATCGATACTGACGCGCTCCCGGCGCCAGTGCGCGTGCGAGTCATCGGTCTCCTCGACCCGCGCGTTGAGCGGTGATCGGTCGTACTCGAACTGGCGGGCGTAGAGCCGGAAGGTGTCGTCGTCGACCGGCGGCGGCAGGGTTCGGTCCGGCGCCACGACTTCGGCCAGCACCTCGGCGGCGAGCGGCTCATCCTGCAGCATCAGGCGCACGCCGAAGCCCGGCCCGCGCTCCAGCGGATGGCGGGCCTCGACATCGGCAAAGCGGTAGCCTGCCTCCCGGTAGAACCCGCCCAGGAAATGGCGCAGATCACCGTCGGCGTTGAAACACCATTCGCCGACATTTCCGCTCATGTCGAAGGTGCCGTGACTGCCGAGACTGTCCAGCGATCCGACCGGCACCGTGCCGGAACTGTTGAAGTTGCTGACCAGCAGCACGTCGGAGAAGTTCTGGTGCTGTGGGATGCCCAGGCCCGCCGCCCGACGCCAGTGAAACACGGTGGGCAGCTGTTTGCCGGCGAATTCGGCAAAGGCGGCCGCCTCGTACCAACTGATGCCCTCGACCGGGTGGTCACCCTGTCCGGCCGGATAAGTGCCCATGCTCCAGGTCGACGGGCCGGGCAGCCCGGTGCTGTCGACCAATCCTGCGGTCAATTCCGCGAACGAAAGCGGCCGGCCATCGACCTGGACCGGAAATCGCCAGAACTCCGAACGGCGATAACCGCCCGCCTCGACGAACTCCCGATACTGCCGGTTGGTCAGCTCGTGGCGGTCGATCCAGAACCCGGGAAGCTCGCGAGACTGGCCGAGATAGGTCACCGAACCCGCCGGCACGTAGACCATGCCGTCCCGGGCTTCTTCCGCCGGCCTTAGAACGAAAGGCGCAGCCAGCGGCAGTATGGCCGGAGCGCTTTCGATCGGCGCGTAGCCGTCGAGCATGACCCGGAAGCGCAGTTGGGCCAGCGGCAAGCGCACGTCCTCCAGCGGCGTGCGCCCCAGGACGATCCAGTCGGCGTCGGCCTCGCGAAATCCGCGCACGGCCACTTCCGCGCCCGGGGGCTCGCTGAGCAGCCGGTTGGGCAAGGCGATGTCCAGCCACAGCTGCTCCAGCCGCTCATCCCTCGGGGCACGTTCCCGAACCTCGCGCAGGCGTCGCCAGGCGCGGGCCAGGTCCTCGCCGGCCAGCTGGCGAATCTCGGGCAAGGCCTCGCGCTCCAGCCAGCGGTGCACCGACACCTGGTTCCACCACAGCCCCAGCACCAGCGCCAGGGCAGCCACCAGGCCCAGGGTTCCGGCGAGCAACAGCCGGTTGACCGGCTCGACGGTGAATTCCGGCGCTTGTGCAGGATACGGCTCGCCTGCGGAATCGGAATCCGGTTCCTGCTGCGCATCGATCCGCTCGACCGGACAAATGATCCGGTAGCCGCGACGATGGAGGGTTTCGATGTAGCGTGGCGCCTGCGCCTGGTCGCCCAGCGCCTGCCGCAGCTCGCTGATGGCTTGCGGAACGACGTTCGGCGACAGGGCCGTGCGCCCCCAGGCCTCGTCCAGCAGGGTGTTCTGATCCAGCAATTCCGGCGCATGCTCGAGCAGGACTTCCAGCAGCCGGCATACCTGCTTTCGAAGCGGCTGAGGACCTTCCGGACCGCACAGAAGGCCCAGGCGCGGATCGAGTTCGAAATCGCCAAAGCGGTAGATCATCCACTCTATATAGCTGACAAACCTCTGTGAGACAACGCTTTTGTGGCCTTGAAGAAAAGCTTGAGAGATTCTTCAGGTTTTCTGAAAGCCCCGGCGCGCAGCGTTGGACAGGATGCATCCACGCCGTCCGCGACCGGCCGGCGACCGACACCACGCACAGAGGAGCATCCACATGAACGCAAGCCAGACCTTCAAATGCCTGGGCGCCATCGCGCTGAGCGCCGGCCTGGTGGCCCTTTCCGGTCCACTGGCCGCCCACGGCGATGAACCCGCCTACAGCACTCGACACGCGTGCGAAATCTGGCTGGACGGCAGGCCCGCCCAACAGGTTCCGCCGCGCTGCCGAGAACTGGCCGGGCAGCTCAACCAGGTGCGTCGCGCGACCAGCGCCTTCTTCAGTTTCGACGTCGGCATCGCGGCCGGCTGGGACACCGCCATCAGTCCTTGCGTGGAGAGCCCTGGGCGGCATGGGCTACCACATCGCCAACATGGAGCAACTGGGCAACGGCAGCCTGTCGCTGCTGCGCCCCGAGGTGCTGCTGTTTGCGCCCACCGAGGACGGTTCGATGGAGTTCCTGGGCGTGGAGTACATCGTTCGCGCCCCGGACTGGCCGCACGCCGAGCCGCCGCAGATCCTGGGACAGTCCCTGCACTTCAACCCCGCACAGAACATCTGGGCACTGCACGTCTGGATCGGCCGCGACAATCCGGCCGGCGTCTTCGCCGACTGGAACCCCGAGGTCAGCTGCGAGTTCGCCCCGTAGCCAGCCGATACGGCAGCACCCCAAGCTTCGGCCGGGCACTGCCCGGCCGTTTCTTGTTGACTTGGCGTCAAAGTACCGACGGTATTTGATGCTCGGCATTTGCGGCGCATGTCCGCGTATGCCTACGCTTCGCGATTCCGACCGTGCCGGCCCGGCGATTGACCCGGCATGCCAACCTACAAGCCCGGTTAATCAGTCTGGCTGAAATCGTAGGGCGGCCGAAACACCCCGTTTTCAGTCACGATGCAGTCCACCAGCCCGGCCGGGGTCACGTCGAACACCGGGTTCCAGGCAGCGTGACCGGCCGGCGGCGTCTCGATCCCTGCGGCGCGCCAGATCTCGCCGGGGTCACGCTCCTCGATGGTGATCCCGCTGCCGTCGGGCATCGACGGATCCAGCGTCGAGCCGGGTGCCACCACCATCATCTTCGCGCCGTGATGACGGGCCAGAACGGCCAGGGCGTAGGTGCCGATCTTGTTGGCCACATCGCCGTTGGCGGCAATCCGGTCAGCCCCGGTGATCACCCACTGCACCGCGCCGCTGGCCATCAGGGCCGCGGCGGCGCCTTCGACGATGACCCGGAAGTCCAGCCCTGCCCGCGCCAGTTCCCACGCGGTCAGGCGCGAGCCTTGCAGCCAAGGCCGGGTTTCGTCAGCGTAGATGCGTGCTATCCGGCCGCTGCGGGCGCCGGCCACGATCACGCCGAGAGCGGTCCCGATACCTCCGGTCGCCAGGGAGCCGGTGTTGCAGTGGGTCAGCACCCCGCTACCGGGCTCGATCTGCGCACTGCCCGCTTGCGCCATGGCCCGATTGGCCTCGATGTCGGCACGATGGATGCGCTGCGCTTCCCCAGCCAGCGCATCGGCGTCAAGCTCACCCTGTTCCAACGCGAACTTGCGCATGCGCTCGACCGCCCAGACCAGGTTGACGGCGGTCGGGCGGGCCGCGGCCAGGCGCGCCAGGTCGTCCATCCAGCCCGCAAGATCGGAACCGCGGACGCGGGCGGCGATGACCGCGCCATAGGCGGCAGTGATGCCGATGGCGGGCGCGCCGCGAACCACTAGGTCGGCAATGGCCTGGATCACGCCATCGACGTCGGCGATGCTCAGCCAGGTTTCCGACGCCGGCAGGCGACGCTGGTCGATCAGGTGCAGGCGCCTGCCGTCGAAGCGCACGGCCTGGAAGCCGTCGACGGATTCATCGAATAGCGGATTCATGCGGCTATTCTAGTTGAGAGCCCCAAGTCAATGCTCCGGGGCACTGCGCAGGACTCCGCCGCCGCGGCATGACCGACGGAAAAGCCGTATCATTGGCGGCCCCAAACCGAGACAAGTGGAACGAAACCATGAGGATTCTGCTTTCGCTTTTCCTGCTGCTGCCGATGCTGGCCGTGGCCGAGACCACTGAAACCGAAAACGACGACGAAACCACGGAGAACCCCATAGTGATCCTGCACACCAATTACGGCGCCATCACCCTGGAACTGTTCGAAGACAAGGCGCCTGCCTCGGTCGCCAATTTCATCCAGTACGCGCGTGACGGGCACTACGACGGCACCCTGTTCCATCGCGTCATACCCAACTTCATGATCCAGGGCGGCGGCTTCGACACGGATTTCCAGCAAAAGCCGACGCGCGACCCGATCCAGAACGAGGCCGACAACGGCCTGTCCAACACCCGCGGCACCGTGGCCATGGCGCGCACCAACGACCCGCACTCCGCGACCTCGCAGTTCTTCATCAACGTGACCGACAACGCCTTTCTCGACCACCGCAGCCCGGCTTCCGGCCAGACCTGGGGCTATGCCGTATTCGGGCAGGTGACCGACGGCATGGACGTGGTCGACGCCATTCGTCAGGTGGAAACCGGGCGCCGCAGCTTCCACCAGGACGTGCCGGTTGAAGACGTGATCATCGAGCGGGTTGAAATCCCTGAGTGATCGCCCCGTATACCTGATTTCCGACCTCCACCTGGAGGCCGGCCGGCCGGGGACCACCGGGCTCCTGCTGGACTTCCTGAGCGGCCCGGCGCGCCGGGCCCGCTCCCTCTACATTCTGGGCGATCTGTTCGAGGTCTGGATCGGCGACGACGGCGCCGATGAACTGGCTGAAACCGTCGCCGCTGCGATCTCTCGCCTCGCCGCCGCCGGCACCCCCGTGTACTTCATCCCCGGCAACCGCGACTTCCTTGTCGGCCAGGATTATTGTCGGGCAGCCGGCATGCAGGCGCTGGAAGAACCCGTGCTCCTCGAGGGTCTGGAGCCGAAAACCGCCCTGGTCCACGGCGACAGCCTGTGCACCGACGATGTCGAGTACCAGCGCTTCCGCCAGCGCGTGCGTCATCCGAAGTGGCAGGCCCGCGTGCTCTCCCGCCCATTGTGGTGGCGACGCCTGCTGGCGCGGGCTGCGCGCGGCTTGAGCAAGCGGCGCAATCGCGGCAAGGCGCCCGAGATCATGGACGTCAACGCCGATGCGGTTCGGCGTTGTTTCCAGATACTGGCCATAGCCAGGCTGGTTCACGGCCATACCCATCGCCCCGGCCGGCATCAGCTCGACATCGACGGCCGGGCGTGCGAGCGTATCGTCCTGGGCGACTGGCACGGCGAGCGCGGCAGCGTTGTGGAACTCCAGGGCCGGGCGGCCCGGTTGTTGATCCTGTCCCGCGACGAGCACGGCCGGCTGCAGATGCAGCCGGCCTGAGCATCCAGTCCGGAGAACCCGGTAATGCACGCTCTTGCCGCAGCCGCGGGGGAGCCGCGTACCCAGCTCCAAGGCCATTCAGCCCCAGGCGAGAATTTCCTCCGCGCTGGCCATGCCGCTGGTCCATGCGCCCTCGATCCGGTTCCCGGCACACCAGTCTCCGGCCACCACCAGCCCTGCCCCGGCATCGCTCAGGCAGCTGCGCTTGAGCGGCTCAGGCGCCAGGGCATAGCGCCAGCGGTGGGCGCTGGCCACACGCGGCTGCAGGCTGCGGGCGGCCGGCACCCGCTGGCGGAAGGCATCCAGCAATTTCCCGGCCACGCTCGCCGCGTCATCCTCCAGATGCCAGCCGGACCAGTCCGGGCTGGCGTGCAGTACCCAGGCTTCACCGGAACGTCCCGGCTTGGACGAGTTTCGCGCCAGCCAGGCCAGCGGCCCCTCGTTGTCGAAAGCGGCGTCGAAGTCAGCCTCGATGGCCTGGTCGAAGCCCAGCATCATGGCCCAGCATGGATTCATCGGCACCTTGGCCACGGCGGGCGCCAGGTCGCTCAGGTTCGACAACAATGCGGCAGCCTGCTGGGGCGGTGCGGTCATCAGCAGGTAGCGGGCGCGAACCTCCTGCCCGGATGCATCCGTTCCGATCACCCAGCAGCCGTCATTCCGCCCGAGCCTTTCAACGCGCACACCGAATCGACAGTCGAGGCCGGCCGCCAGGTGCTTGAGCACGCCGTTCATTCCGGGCAGCCCAACCAGGCGCTCGTCCGGCGAACGCCCCGCGTCCGATGGCCGGGGGCCGAAAACCGTGATCCTCGGATTCCAGGCCCGGAGCAGCCCCTGCGCTTTCCAGCCACGCACCGCCTCGGAAAAGGCATCCGAGCGCGCAGTGAAGTACTGCGCACCGTGGTCGAAGGCGAAATCGTCCTGGCGCCGCGTGGAGCAGCGACCGCCCGGACCGCGGGCCTTTTCCAGCACCACCACGTCCCGGCCGGCGGCGTGCAGGCGACGTGCGGCGGTCAGGCCGGCCCATCCGGCGCCGACGACGCAAACCTCACGCATGCCGGAAACGGCTGACTGCCTTGAGCGAGATCTGCCGGGTAACCAGGTTCCCGGACGCCGCGAGCCAACAATTGCCGGGCACGATCATTCGACCTCCGGCCGCAGGTAGGGGAACAACAGCACGTCGCGGATAGAGGGCGAGTCGGTCAGCAGCATGACCAGCCGGTCGATCCCGATGCCCTCCCCGGCCGCCGGCGGCATGCCGTATTCCAGAGCGCGGATGTAGTCGTGATCGAAATGCATGGCTTCGGCGTCACCGGCCTCGCGCGCGGCGACCTGGGCACGGAAGCGGTCGGCCTGGTCCTCGGGATCGTTGAGCTCGGAAAAGCCGTTGGCGATCTCGCGCCCGGCCACGAACAGTTCGAAACGGTCGGCCAGCTCGGGGTCCTCGTCGTTGCGCCGCGACAGCGGGGAGACCTCGATCGGATAACCCGTGACGAAGGTCGGCTGGATCAGCTGCGGCTCCACGCGGTGCTCGAACAGCTCCATCAGCAGTCGCCCCCATTGCCAGGACTTCTCGGTATGGATGCCCTGTTTTGCGCAAGCCGCCCGCAGCAGATCGGCGTCGCGCAGGTCGCCGTTGGCGAGGTCGGGATAGTGCTCGGCCACCGCCTCGGCGACGCTGAATCGACGGTACTGGCCGCCGAAGTCGATCTGCTCGCCCTGGTAGCTGACCCGTCCGTCCTTGAGCCCGGGCATCAGGGTGACGACCTCGTGCAGCATTTCTTCGGTCAGCCGGATGAGGTCGCGGTAATCGGCGTGCGCCCAGTAGAACTCCAGCATGGTGAACTCGGGGTTGTGCCGGGTCGACACGCCCTCGTTGCGGAAGTTGCGGTTGATCTCGTAGACCTTCTCCAGTCCGCCGACCACCAGGCGCTTGAGATGCAGTTCCGGGGCCACGCGCAGGTACAGGTCCAGGTCCAGCGCGTTGTGGTGGGTGACGAAGGGCCGGGCCGTGGCGCCGCCGGGAATGTGGTGCATCATCGGCGTTTCCACTTCAAGGAAACCGCGCTGGTCGAGGAAACCCCGGATTGCGCGGATGACCTGGGACCGGCGCAGGAAAGTCTCGCGTACCTGCGGATTGACGATGAGATCCACGTAGCGCTGGCGGTAGCGGGTTTCCTGGTCGGTCAGGCCGTGCCATTTTTCCGGCAGCGGCCGTAGCGCCTTGGCCAGCAGCCGGATTTCATCGGCGTGAACGCTCAACTCGCCGGTCCGGGTGCGCATCAGCCGGCCAGCCACGCCAACCAGGTCACCGATATCCCACTGCTTGAAGGCGCCGTAAACCCCCTCAGGCAGATCGTCGCGGCGCAGGTAGATCTGGATGCGGGCTCCCGAGCCGTCCTGGATGTGCAGGAACGCGGCCTTGCCCATGATGCGGCGGCTCATGATCCGGCCGGCCAGGCAGAAGCGTTCCCCCAGTTCATCCAGCGCCTCCTGGCCCCAGGCCTCGGCATCGGAAAAACGCTCGATCAGCCCGGCTGCCTCGGTGTCCGGACGCCAGTCGTTCGGATAAGCCGCCCCGGCCTCGCGCAAGCCGCGCAGCTTCGCCCGCCGCTCGGCAATCAGCCGATTCTCGTCAGGAGTCTGGTCTGCTGTCTTTTCTTCGGTCATGCATTTCTGGCCTTTGCGTCGGATTTTTTTACCGCGGATGAACGCGGATGAACGCAGATGGGGATCGGAGCCTGCCGGCTTGGTCGATAAATAATGCACTCATGCTCTTAAGATCATCTATCAGCGGCTCGTTCTTTTTATCCGCGTTCATCTGCGTTCATCTGCGGTTAAAAAACGATCTTCAAACTAGACCCGCCTTGAGCTGCGCGGCGACGAATTCGTCCAGGTCGCCGTCCAGCACCTTCTGGGTATCGGAGCGCTCGACCCCGGTCCGCAGGTCCTTGATGCGCGACTGGTCTAGCACGTAGTTGCGAATCTGGCTGCCCCAGCCGATGTCGGCCTTTTCGTCCTCCAGCGCCTGCGATTTTTCGCGCTGCTTCTGCAGCTCCAACTCGTACAGCTTGGCGCGCAGCTGGCCCATGGCCCGGTCCTTGTTCTTGTGCTGGGAGCGGTCGGTCTGGCACTGCACAACGATTCCGGTCGGCTCGTGGGTGATCCGCACGGCGGACTCGGTCCGGTTGACGTGCTGGCCACCCGCGCCCGATGCCCGGTAGACGTCGATGCGCAGGTCCGAGGGATCGATGTCGATTTCGATGTTGTCGTCCACTTCGGGTGAGACGAACACGCTGGCGAAGGACGTGTGGCGGCGGTTGCCGGAATCGAACGGGGACTTGCGCACCAGGCGGTGGACGCCGGTTTCGGTCCGGCACCAGCCGAAGGCGTAGTCGCCCTCGACGCGGATGGTGGCGCTCTTGATGCCGGCGACTTCGCCGGCGGAGACCTCGATCAGCTCGCTGCTCCAGCCGCGCCGTTCGGCCCAGCGCAGGTACATCCGCAGCAGCATTTCGGCCCAGTCCTGCGCTTCGGTGCCGCCCGAGCCGGCCTGGATGTCGATGAAACAGGGCCGGTTATCCATTTCCCCGGAGAACATGCGCTGGAACTCGAGGTCGGCAACGCGACGCTCCAGGGCCAGCAGATCCTGGGTGACGCTGTCGAAGGTCTCGTCATCTTCTTCGAGGATCGCCAGGTCCAGCAACTCCGCGGCATCGGGCACACCGCTGATCACGGCGCGCTGAGCGCTCACGGAGCGATCCAGCTCCGCCCGCTCCTTGCCCAGTGCCTGGGCATGTTCAGGCTTGTCCCAGACCGCCGGATCCTCCAGCTCCCGGGTCACCTCTTCGAGGCGTTCTAGCTTGCCGTCGAAGTCAAAGATACCCCCTAAGCGCAGCAACGCGGCGCTCCAGATCATCCAGAAGGTTCTTTGCGGCAGTCTGTTCCATGGGTTTGTGCGAGGTGGTGGAGACAAGCCCGCTATTGTAAGCCGAGCGTCATGAGCTTGCCTTGCACGAGCGGCGGTTTCATCTCGCCGGGGGCAATCATCTGCTAACGTGGTGAAAATTTACCCTGGCAGGCTTTCATGAGCGACGACTCGCCTTTTCTTTCCGCCCTGCGCCGCCTCGATGCGGTCGCCGAGGTGGTCGATATCCCGGAGGAAACCTTCCTGCGCCTGCGCCATCCCAAGGCGGTGCTGACGGTTTCGGTGCCGCTGCGACGTGACGACGGCAGCCTGGAGATCTTCACCGCGCACCGGGTTCACCACAACGACCTGCGTGGCCCGGGCAAAGGGGGCTTGCGCTACCATCCCGACGTCACCCTGGATGAATGCAAGGCGCTCGCCTTCTGGATGACGTGCAAGTGCGCGGTCATGGACCTGCCCTACGGCGGCGCCAAGGGCGGCATTGCCGTCGACCCCAAGTCCCTGTCGCTGCTGGAACTCGAGCGTCTCAGCCGCGGCCTGATCCGGCGCATCGCCGAGTTCATCGGGCCGCAACTGGACATCCCGGCGCCTGATGTCTACACCAACGAGCGCATCATGGGCTGGATGATGGACGAGTACGCCCATGTCGTACGGCGGCATGAACCGGCGGTCATCACCGGCAAGCCGCTCGCGCTGGGCGGCAGCCACGGACGCAGCGACGCCACCGCCCGCGGCGGCTATGTCTGCATCGCCAAGCTGGCCGAGGAGCGCGGCTGGAAACCCGCCGAAACCACCGTCGCCATCCAGGGTTTCGGCAACGCGGGCCAGGGCATCGCCCGCCTGCTGGACGAAGCCGGCTACCGCATCATCGCGGTCGGCGACTCCAGCGGAGCCATCTTTTCCGAAGACGGATTCGACGTTCCCAGCCTGATCAAGGCCAAGAACGAGACGCGCAAGCTCGAGGCCGTTTACTGCGAAGGCTCGATCTGCGACCAGGTCGACGCCAACAGGATCTCCAACGCCGAATTGCTGGAACTCGACGTCGATATCCTGATCCCGGCGGCGCTCGAAGACGTCATCACCACCGACAATGCCGCCAACATCAAGGCGCGCACCATACTGGAACTGGCCAACGGCCCGGTCACTTCGGACGCCGATGACATTCTCGACGAGGCCGGGATCACCGTCATCCCGGACATACTCGCCAACGCCGGCGGGGTGACCGTGAGCTACTACGAGTGGGTGCAGAACCGCAGCGGCGACTACTGGTCAGCCGACGAGGTCCGGCAACGCCTGGAAAACCGCATGAGCTACCAGTTCGACCGCGTCATGGAGCTGGCGGCCGAAAAGGAGATTTCCCTGCGGATGGCAGCCTACGCCCTGGCCCTGAAACGCCTGGGCGAATCGGCCGAAGCCGTCGGCACGCGCGACCTGTTCAACGGGAAGGATTGAGCGACGGTCGAACTCGCTTCATCCTCCAGGCATCCGCCTCGCTTACCATCATCGAGGTGCAGGCATGAACACTCAGGGAACTCACTCATGAAAGTACTCATCACCGGCGGCAGCGGCTTCATCGGCCAGGCCCTGTGTCAACGCCTGATCGACGCCGGACACCAGCCCCTGGTCGTGTCGCGGGCTCCGGACAAGGCGAAAAAGGGCTTGCCGGCCGAGGTCGTCATGCGCGAACAGGTGTCGGACTTTGCGGCAGAGGGCCCGGAGGCCATCGTCAACCTGGCCGGCGAGCCCATCGCCGAAGGGCGCTGGACCGAGGCCAAGAAAAAAGCCCTGATCGAGTCCCGCATCGGCATCACCCGGGACGCCGTGGATTTCTGCTCGACGCAGGAGCGACCGCCCGCGGTCCTGGTGTCGGCCTCCGCCATGGGCTACTACGGCGACCAGGGTAGTCGCGACGTGACCGAACAGACCACGCCGCATGACGAATTCGCCCACCAATTGTGCAAGCGTTGGGAAGAGGAAGCCCGGCGCGCGGAGAGTTCCGGCGTGCGCGTGGCCATCCTGCGCATTGGCCTGGTGCTGGACGCCGGCGGCGGCATGCTGGCCAAGACCACGCCGGTCTTCAAGCTCGGGCTCGGGGGCAAGCTGGGCGACGGGAGCCAGTACATGCCCTGGATTCACCGCAATGACATGGTCGGCATGATCCTGTTTTTGCTGGAGCGCGACGATCTGTCCGGAGCCTTCAACGCGTCGGCGCCGAATCCGGTCACCAATGCCGACTTCACCAGGGAACTGGGGCGCGCGCTGAAGCGGCCGGCCGTGCTGCCGGCCCCTGCGCTGGCGCTCAAACTGGCCTTCGGAGAAATGTCACGCCTGCTGTTGACGGGCGCTAAAATGCTGCCCGCCCGCATGGAGCAGGCCGGCTTCGAATTCGAATACCGCGACCTGGACCAGGCCCTGAACGCCATCTTCCGCTCGTAGGACCCACACGACGATCCATGTTGACGCTCAACGAACTGCTGTTCATCCTGGTGCTCAGCATTCCCTTCCTGCTCATCCCCACCGCCGTGGGCTGGTACCGCAAGCATCCGCGCCTGGGCGCCCTGGCCGCGCTCAACATCCTCGGCCTGCCATTTTTCGGAATCGGCTGGATCCTCGCCCTGGTCTGGGCCGTTACCGTGCCCGAATCCGGTGGCACTCCTCGGTCACAGCGCTGAGGTAAGGGCGTAGCCGTCTCGGACGGTCTTTAGAAAAAGCTTCTCGCAAAGACGCCAAGACGCAAAGGACGCCAAGGAAAACTAAGGAAGGGTCAAAAGCTTAGGGGGATAAATTCGGCCCGTGCCCGCGGCCTCCACAGTGCAAACCGCACTTCCAATCCAATTCCTCCCTTTGCTTTTCTTGGCTTTTCCTTTTTTTCCTTGGCGTCCTTTGCGCCTTGGCGTCTTGGCGAGAGGCTTTAGATGTCAGAACAAGGCACCTGCCCCAGAACCGACTCAAGCGGCGTGGCCCGGGCCCGGCGCGCGGAAGCCTTGTTCGCGCAGGCGGCTGATCTGGTCGCGCAGGGACGCGGCTTCTTCGAACTCCAGGTTTTCCGCGGCCTTGAACATGGCCTTTTCCAGGCGGGCGATCTCCCCGGCCGCCTGCTCCGGCGAATACACCTCGGGCGCGTAGGCGGCGCGCTTTTCGGCCGCCTTGCGCGCCGTTTTCTTGCGTCCGGGCGCCTGGTGCGCGTCGGCCATGATGTCGGCGATGTTCTTGACGATGGTCTGCGGGGTAATCCCCATTTCCTCGTTGTGCGCGACCTGCTTGGCCCGCCGGCGCTCGGTCTCGTCGATGGCGCGGCGCATGGATTCAGTGGTGTGGTCGGCGTACAGGATGGCCTTGCCGCGCACGTTGCGCGCCGCCCGTCCGATGGTCTGGATCAGAGAGCCCTCGGAGCGCAGGAAACCCTCCTTGTCGGCATCCAGGATCGCGACCAACGAAACTTCAGGCAGATCAAGACCTTCTCGCAACAAGTTGATGCCAACCAGAACGTCGAAAGCGCCCAGGCGCAGGTCACGGATGATCTCCACGCGCTCGACCGTATCGATGTCCGAATGCAGGTAGCGCACGCGCAAGTCGTGCTCGCTCAGGTACTCGGTCAGGTTCTCGGCCATGCGCTTGGTCAGCGTGGTCACCAGAACCCGATCGCCGATGCTCACCCGGTCGCGGATCTCGGACAGAAGATCATCGACCTGGCTGGCTACCGGGCGGATTTCCACTTCCGGATCGACCAGGCCGGTCGGGCGCACCACCTGCTCGGCCACCACCGGTGAGCGCTCCAGCTCCCACTGGCGCGGCGTGGCCGAAACCAGGATCATCTGCGGCGCCCGCTCCTCGAACTCCTCGAAACGCAGCGGGCGGTTGTCCAGCGCCGACGGCAGGCGGAAGCCGAACTCGACCAGGGTCTCCTTCCTGGCCCGGTCGCCGCGATACATGCCGCCGATCTGCGGAATGGTCACGTGGGACTCGTCGGCGATGAGGATGGCGTCGCGAGGCAGGTAATCGAACAGGGTCGGCGGCGCCTCGCCCGGCTGTCGCCCGGTCAGGTGGCGGGAGTAGTTCTCGATGCCCTGGCAATAGCCCAGCTCCAGCATCATTTCGATATCGAACTGGGTGCGCTGCTTGATGCGCTGCGCCTCCAGCAGCTTGCCCGCCCCTTCAAGCTGCGGCAGGCGCTCGGCCAGCTCCGCCTTGATCGCCTCGACGGCGTCGAGCACGACCTGGCGCGGCGTCACGTAGTGAGTCTTCGGGAAGATGGTCAGCTCGTCGAGCTTGTCGCGGATTTCGCCGGTCAGCGGATCGAAATAGCTGATGCGCTCGATCTCGTCGTCGAACAGTTCGACCCGCACCGCCTCGATCTCGGAGTCGCCGGGGAAGATGTCGATGACTTCACCGCGCACCCGGTAGGTCCCGCGCCGGAGTTCGAAATCGTTGCGCGCGTACTGCATCTCGGCCAGCCGGCGCAGGATCTCGCGCTGGCTCATGCGCTCGCCGACCCTGAGCGGCAGGGTCATCTTGAGAAAGGCGCTGGGGTCGCCCAGGCCGTAGATCGCCGAGACCGTGGCGACGATCAGGCTGTCGCGTCGTTCGAGCAGGGACTTCGTCGCCGACAGGCGCATCTGCTCGATGTGCTCGTTGATCGACGCATCCTTCTCGATGAAGGTGTCGGTCGACGGCACGTAGGCTTCCGGCTGGTAGTAATCGTAGTAGGAGACGAAGTACTCGACGGCGTTGTCGGGGAAGAACGACTTGAACTCGCCGTACAACTGGGCCGCCAGGGTCTTGTTGGGCGCCATCACCAGGGCCGGCCGCTGCACTCGCTCGATGATGTTGGCCATGGTGAAGGTCTTGCCCGAGCCCGTCACCCCGAGCAGGGTCTGGTGCCTATGCCCGGCGTCCAGGCCTACGACAAGCTGCCGGATGGCTTCCGGCTGATCACCGGCCGGCTGGTATTTCGAGGCCATGCGGAAGCGGCGGCTCATGGGGACACAAGGGAAGCGAAAAGGGACAGGCTCAGTATACTAGCCCGATGTGCAGGTCCAGCCGGGCCGCCCCTTGATGCCAGGACGAGGAGATTATCCGTGACCATTCGATTGTCAGCCCGCGTTGCCCAGGTCAAACCCTCGGCGACCATCGCCATGAGCATGAAAGCCGCGGAACTGCGCGCACAGGGCCGCGACATCATTTCCCTGAGCATGGGCGAGCCAGACTTCGACACCCCGGAACATATCAGGGCCGCTGCGATCAAGGCGATCAACGGGGGACAGACGCGCTACACGGCGGTTGACGGCACGCCATCGCTGAAGAGCGCCGTCATCGACAAACTGCAGCGCGACAACGGGCTGGAGTACGAGCCGAGCCAGATCCTGGTCTCCAACGGCGCCAAGCAATCGATCTACAACCTGCTTCAGGCCACCATCAATGAAGGCGACGAGGTGCTGATCCCGGCACCGTTCTGGGTGTCCTATCCCGACATGGTGAGGCTGGCCGACGGCGAGCCGGTGATCCTGTCGACGACCCCGAAGACGGATTACCTCATCTCGCCGCACCAGCTGGAGGCGTCGATTACCGAGGCCACCCGCATGCTGATGCTCAACTCGCCCAGCAATCCCACCGGCCAGGCCTATACGCGCCGGCAGCTGCAGGAGATCGGCGAGGTGCTGCTCGAACACCCGCGGATCCTGATCTGCTCCGACGACATCTACGAGCACATCTGGTGGGCCGATGAACCCTTCGCCAGCATCGGCGAGGTCGTTCCCGCCCTGCAGGATCGCCTGATCGTGGTCAACGGCGTTTCCAAGGGCTATGCCATGACCGGGTGGCGCATCGGCTACGCCGCCGGCCCGGCGGCGATCATCAAGGAAATGCGCAAGGTCCAGGGTCAGAGCACTTCCAACCCCTGCTCGATCAGTCAGGCCGCGGCCGAAGCCGCCCTGTCCGGCGACCAGGCCTGCGTTGCCGAAATGTGCGCCGCTTTCCGCCAGCGCCACGACTGGCTGGTCCCCGCACTGAACGCGGTACCCGGCGTGTCCTGCATCGCCGGCAAGGGCGCCTTTTACGTCTTCGCCGACTGCACCGAGGCCATCGAAGCGCTGGGCCTGGCTGACGATCTCGCCCTGGCCGAGCACCTGCTCGAGCATGCCGGCGTCGCCACCGTGCCCGGCACCGCTTTCGGCGCGCCGGGCCACCTGCGGCTGTCTTTTGCCTGCGGCCTCGACACCCTGAAACTGGCCGTCGAGCGGATCACGGCCGCGCTGGAATCGGGCTGACCGAAAAGCGGTCCGGTTTCCGACCGGCAACTGCGGAAATCTCCGACAGGAAGCGACTGCGCGCGACCACTGACCTGACGGCCCGGCCGGCCGACACTGATTCCGTCCCTGAATTTCGAGGTACGGAACCATGCTTCAGCGTGCGCAAGGTCTGACGCTCATCGAATTGATGATCGTGTTGTCGGTTGCCGCGATCCTGGCGACCATCGGTCTGCCGGCCATGGCCGGACTGCTGGCCGAGAACCGGATCACGGCGAAATCCAACCTGCTCATGTCGCACGTTCAGTACGCCCGTCACGCCGCCATCACCCTGCGCGCCAACGTGGTCGCCTGCCCCAGCATCGATCACTTGAACTGCAGCGGCAGCAATCGCTGGGACCACGGCTGGATCGTGTTCATCGACCGCAACAACGACGGCCGGCCGGAGTCTGCCGACGATGTCCTGCGCGTCATCAACCCGGAGCCGCACCTGCTGATGCATTCGGCGGGACGGACGCGGGTGCGCTTCCAGCCCACCGGCGGCGCTTTCGGCACCAACCTCACCATCCGGGTGTGCGATCCGTCCGGGCGCGCCAGGCCCCGGGCAGTGGTCGTTTCCAATCCGGGCCGTGCGCGCGTCAGTACCGAAGTGCCCGCAGGCGACTGCCCGGTCTGAGCTTCATCCGACGAAACGGCACGCCGGGGTTTACGCCGGCATCCGGACCTGTGCTACCATTCAAACAACCGTTTAAATCGAACGTTTGTTTTGACCCAGGCTCCGACCTACGACCGCATTCTCGACGCCGCCGAGGCCCTGTTCGCCGAGCAGGGTCTGCACGTTGCCACCCTGCGCCAGATCACCCGGTCCGCCGGGGTCAACCTGGCGGCGGTCAACTACCACTTCGGTTCCAAGCAGGCACTCCTGCTCGCCGTTTTCCGCCGCCGGCTCGATGCCCTGAACCGGGCGCGGCTGCAAAAGCTGGAGCTGGCGCTCAAGCGACCGGGCGGCCCCCTGCTGGACGATGTTCTGGACGCCTTCGTTTATCCGGCGCTGGAATTCAGCCGCGGCTCCGACGCCGATGGCCATCGCTTCATGCAGCTGCTGATGCGCGCCTTCGCCGACCGTGACGAAGACCTGCATGCGGCCATCAGCCAGGAATACGCCTTCGTCATGCGGCGCTTCGCCGATGCGATCGCCAGGGCGCTGCCGGAACGCGAGCCCCAACAGCTGCGGCGCCAGCTCGATTTCATCGTTGGCGCCCTGACCTACACCATGGCCGAAAGCAGTGCGGCCGACACCCGCTCCATCGCCTCCGACCTGGTCCGCTTCGCCGCGGCCGGACTGCGGGCGGAGCTGCAAACCAGTGATTCCTTCCGTCGAAAAAACGGTGCCGAACGCACCCTGGAGACACCACGATGACCCTGACCCTCTCACTCATCTTTCTCGCCGGCCTGCTGGTCGTCGCCTACCTGCGCGCCCCGGCCTGGGCCGCGGCGACGCTGTCGGTGCTTGCGCTGCTGGCCTCATCCCAGCTCACCGTCGCCTGGCCGCTGGTCGCCGTGCTTGCGCTGGCGACCATCGTCTTCGGCGTCATGGCGTTCCGCCCCCTGCGCCGCGCCGTCATCTCGGCGCCGCTGTTTGCCTGGTTCAAGGGCGTGCTCCCGGCCATGTCGGCCACCGAGAAGGAAGCGCTGGACGCCGGCACCGTGTGGTGGGATGCCGAGCTGTTCTCCGGCAAGCCCGACTGGAAAGTACTGTTCGACATGCCCGCGCCGAGCTTGAGCAAGGAAGAGCAGGACTTCATCGACGGTCCTGTGGAAGAGCTGTGCCGCATGCTCGACGACTGGAAGATCAATCGCGAACTCAAGGACTTGCCGCCGGAAGCCTGGCAGTTCATTCGCGAGCAGCGGTTCTTAAGCATGATCATCCCCAAGGAATACGGTGGGCTGGATTTCAGCGCCCAGGGCAACGCCGCGGTCGTGACCAAGATCTCGACCCGCAGCCTGACCGCCGCGGTCAGCGTGATGGTGCCCAACTCGCTGGGACCCGGCGAGTTGCTGATGCACTTCGGCACCGAGGAGCAGAAAAACCACTACCTGCCGCGCCTGGCCCGCGGCGAGGAAATCCCCTGCTTTGCGCTGACCTCGCCCCAGGCCGGCTCGGACGCCGCCTCCATGCCCGATGAAGGCGTGGTGTGCAAGAAAGTCATCGACGGCAAGGAAGTCCTCGGCCTGTCGCTGACCTGGGACAAGCGCTACATCACCCTGGCCCCGGTCGCCACCGTGCTCGGCCTGGCCTTCAAGACCCGCGATCCCGACGGCCTGCTGGGCGGCAAGGAACACCTGGGCATCAGCTGCGCCCTGATTCCGACCTCCACGTCGGGCGTCGAGATCGGCAAGCGTCACCTGCCCGGCGGCAGCCTGTTCATGAACGGCCCGACCCGCGGCAAGGACGTGTTCATCCCGATGGACTGGATCATCGGCGGCCGCGAGCGCATCGGCCAGGGCTGGAGCATGCTGATGCACTGCCTGGCGGCCGGACGCGCCATTTCCCTGCCCTCGCAGGGCGTGGCCGGCGGCAAGGCGGCCAGCATGCTGACCGGCGCCTACGCCCGCAT
>SL_3KL_010_SEDDRAFT_10001425_pt1 | contig 21703 bp, 17 predicted proteins | sample SodLakKL_010_SED_2_FD_10381 | JGI IMG/M metagenome (IMG submission 10381) | reverse complement strand
GCAAAGGTAGGCTTTTCCTGCCAATCCAATGGTTTTACAACTGCTGATGAAGATAATACAATACTTTATTCATCTCTTCTCTGTGAGAAAAAGACGCACCCGAAAAGTTGTTGTGCATAAAACTGAAAATAAATACTCGTCCGGATTTTCCCTTCAAAAATCCACTGAGGGAGTGGTGATTTCTAAGTGTTCCGGTCTTGGCGTAAATCCATGGATCGGGCTCTCCTCCGTACCAATCCCTGAGGGTTCCCGTACGACCTCCTGCGGGGAAATAGTGGATCAATTCTTCAAAATCCATTTTTTGATACAGCATTCTCAAAGCAAATGCCGTATTGGCAGGAGTGGTCATATTGTAGCGCGACATGCCCGAACCATCCCACCAGTTCATCCGGTCTGGAATACCGAAGAACAAACTGTCCACAGCGTACCGAATCGCCATAGACCCCAAAAGAGTATCGTATAGTACCCCTGAACAACTCAATAACAACTGCTCTGCAATAAAATTATCGCTTTGCAACATCATCCGTCTGTAGAGAGAATCCGGTTGAGTGGAATAAAGCGTTTTCCATTCCCGCTTGTTTTCCGGCTCCTCAGACCAAAACACTTCTTTACCACTCAATTCCGAAAACAATTGAGAAACAACTGCACGGTCAACCCTAAATGGAACCAGCCTCTCCAGTGTATCGGTCGCGCCACCGTCTACAGAATAATAAAATTGGTTTTCAAACTCTTTTCTATCAGCGAGTAAAGAGCCTCTACCGGGAAGATCCACTTTACTCTTTTCTGTTCGGTTTTCAAAAAAAGCGGGATGAACCCGGGGCACGGTATCATTGGGGAAGAAAGTAAGTTTGATGCGATTCCCGTAAAAAGTTATTGGAGACCGCTCCGCTTGATAGTTGAAGCGATATCCATCCCATGCCCATCCCGGCCCAAATCGCTCATCCAAATAATGATCAGCAAGCAGACCGATATACCGATGCTCTCCTTTTCTCAACAAATCCAAGGCCCTTTTTTCATCATTGAAGTGAGGCGACGTGATAGATGGACCACCAGATGCTTTTATATACAAAGTGTCACCAGACTGCATATAGTGAAACAACGGTATGGAATCGCCGAGAATTTCAAGGGCCGTATACAGTGTAAAAATCTTTATATTCGATGCCGGTGTAAAGTATTTGTGGGCATTGTCTTCATACATTACGTGACCAGATTCGGGTTCCATCAATAAAAATCCGGTGGATGCCGATTGAAAAACGTCTGACTCAGTTATCAATCGATCCAATTGAACCGATTGTGACCGACTCAGGGATTCAGGACCCTTACACGAACAGTACAAAAGCATTGCCAATCCCACCATTATCATTCCCGCAAAATTGAATTTACGCCGGACTTTTACCATGGAAATATCTATTTAAAACCGATTCAACCTTTTCAAAAACATGGACTTAATTCAAGATGAGTTAACTTCTCACAAATTCAAAGGTATAAATAAAAAAAACCTTCCCAATATTCTAAATAATTTCGTGGACTTTATCTCTTTCTTATGGCTGTCATATCGTTGCCTTCGAGAGCCTCAGGCAACGATGACCCGGTGGCTGAGGTTGACTTTTCGGTAGCTGAGGCTCTCGAAGCCCCGGAAATAAAATCCCATAATTACACCACCTAAAGCCCGGGCCTTAAAACCTATTGGAATCTACTTTGTAGAAGGCTTCAATTAATTCCCCCGGGTAGTGAGTTACCATAAAATTGGGCTTTCCTCCAGCCCATGATTAATGTAAATGGGTCATGTTTTATGTACTAAGAAAAAACAGCTGACCCACTCATCTCAAAATTCCTTCAAGCCCCTCACATATTAATCGGTCAAATACTGAAAAAAGAATGAGAAATATGCTTAAATTCCCCCGACTTTAATGGCCCGGTTTTTCATCAAAAAAATTAAGCCGGCACGTTCATAATCGTTGCAATGCAACGAGAGACTCAAAGATTTCACTTTGAATTTTCTCGTCCGCAGCCATAGGTACAGTAAAAATTTAAACAAATGAAACGGTCCATGACCGTGAGATTTACTGCCGGACACAAAGGTGAACGAGTGATCCTGTAAGGTGAATGTCCAGTGGACATTCAAGTGAGTGAACCTCGAAGAGGGCGGGAAAGCAAATTTTCTCGTCCGCAGCCATAGGTACAGTAAAAATTTAAACAAATGAAATATATTCTTCCTTTTTTCTTGTTGTTCCTTGTTCCCTTTTACACCCTGGCTCAGGATCACCGGTTTTTTTACGAGGAGCACCACAAATACAAAGAAATAAATCTGTATGATCGGTTTTTTAATCATGCCGATATCGAGCCTTTGTTGCATTCGCTGGGCTTACATCCCGATTTTGAGGTAGAGTTACAGGGTCAGTCCATCGAGGGCAGAGATATTCACCTCGTCAAATGGGGACACGGCCCGAAGAAAATATTTCTCTGGACCCAAATGCACGGCGATGAGCCCACTGCAACCATGGCGGTATTCGACATTTTTAATTTTCTCAAGTCGGGAGATCACATGGATTTTAAAGAAGAACTGTCTGAAAAGGTAAGCCTGTTTTTCCTGCCCATGGTCAACCCGGATGGCGCAGAAGTTTACAAAAGGAGAAATGCCATTGACGTGGACTTAAACAGGGATGCCGTTCGCCTTCAGTCTCCGGAATCCAGAATTTTAAAATCGGTCAGGGATCGCTATCAACCCCAGTTCGGTTTTAATTTGCACGATCAGAGCCTTTATTACGGATCCGGTCATTCCGGAAATCCAGTAGCGATCGCTTTTTTGGCACCTGCCTACAACAGGGAAAGAGAAGTAAATGAGGTAAGGTTGAACGCAATGAAATTGATTGCCGAGCTCAATGAAATTGCCCGGGAATACGTAGGGGAAAAAACAGCCAAATTCAGCGATGCATTTGAACCGCGGGCATTTGGTGACAATATGCAAAAATGGGGCACTTCTACGGTCTTAATTGAATCGGGCGGCTTGCTGGACGACCCGGAAAAACAATACCTGAGAAAACTTCACTTTACCCTACTGATGTCATCGTTTGTCAGTATAGCAGATGGCAACTACAACAATTTCAGCCGATCGGCCTACGAGGCCATTCCCGCCAACAGAATTTCTATTTTTGACCTTTTGATAGAAAATGCGGAAGTCGATTTGGGGGATCAGCAATTTGTATTGGACCTCGGTTTCAGAAACCACAAGGTTTTCTCTGACGGAGATCACCGATTGCTGGATGTAGGTTCCAGACTGGCAGATGTAGGAGATTTATCCACTTTTGGTGGATACAAGGTGTTCGATGCCAGCGAATATCAGATTCAGAGAGCAGAACTGTACCAGAGAGTTTACGCAGATATTGAAGAATTGATCAATTCCAATTGGATGGAATTAATCAATCGCGGTTTTGCTCATTTCAGAGTGCGAAAAGAAGTGCACGAAGACCTTAAAAATATACTGCCCTTTAAGATACTCACTCCCGATCAAAGGATTCCTGAGTTTCCGGAGATCGGCCACAATCCCGCCCTACTGATGAAAAAAGACGGCCGGATTCACTACATTTTGGTCCATGGAAAAATGCACGGTCTGAGTCCTTTTTGGGATATGGAATGAATCAATTGGCCATATCCTCTGCAATCCTGGCGCGTAGTTTTTCATAAGCCTCATTGGCTTCTGAGTAGGTCGGTGCGAGGCTTAACGCCTGGTCGTACTGATCCAGAGCTCTGTTGTACTCTCCTCTCAACTCGTAAATTTTCCCCCTGAAAAAATACCCCCGGGCCATGGTAGGTCTGATTTGAACCGCCATATGGAACATCTTATAAGCATCGTCCAGTTTCTCTTGTTCCAATAACAGCATGCCGGAGCTGTAAAAACCCTCGGCATAAGAGGGAAACCTCAAATGCATATTGGCGTAAACATCCAGGGCTTTTTCCAGTTTGCCTTCAAGGTAATAGTACTCCGCCAATGCGTGATAAACGGTGGGATTGTCAGGTGCAGACCTGATCGCATTGCTGAAGTATCGCTCTGCAAGATCATTGTCCTGTTCCATTAAAATCTGCCCCATCAACAGGTAGGCCTCAGTATATGTCGGATCCACCTCAAGTGCAGATAGAAAGTAAGGAATGGCATTTTCTGTCTCACCGGTTTCTCTGTGAGTCAGTCCTACCATAAACAATCCATCGGCATTATGAGCCTCAATTTCCAATACCGCGTTAAAGGAAGTCATGGCTTTCTCGTCCAGTCCCATAATTAAATACATCTCACCCAATTTGAGCAATCCGGGAATTCTATCGGGATATAATTCAACAATAGCCTCCATTACCTCTATGGCATCCATAGGTCGGTCGGTGTCCATCATCACATCCGACATGCGGTGGTAGTATTCTGGGTTTTCTCCATCCAACTCTATGGCTTTCCTCCAGTCCTCTTCCGCAATTTCCATTACGCCTTCGCTGTAGTACAAAACAGCCCGATCGTGGTACAATTCAGGATCCTCGGGATTGTCCAATATCTTTAGAGTCAAGTTCGCCACTCCGGGAATACCCGAGTTAAGGTGTTTCTCAACCCCATGATTGCCGGTTTTTTCACCCCCTCCGCAAGCCATGACTAAAATTCCCATACCCATGGAGAACAGGAGGAAAATAAAAAAACCAGNGGGTCTNGCNANCGATCTAAAATTCATGAATTTNCCGATTCNGTTTCTGTTAATGCTATTAAAAGTATGCTTTTNAATGCATAGNTAACGNNTNATCCGTCGTTTTTTATATTCCCGATCNATTAAACAGTGGNTTAAATCAAATACATTAAGATTTTTTTTAACTTAAAAAATCCTGACTTGCAATACTTAGGCANAGTTTTTGCTGTTATTTATTTAAAAAAAGCTGTTCATATGAAATCGACTTTAGTACTCCCCCTTATTTGCGTACTTTTTTTAATGCAAAGCACTCTTTTTGCCGGAGATGGTCGTCAGGCCATATACAATTATATAGACCAATACCAGGAAATTGCCATTGTAGAGATGGAGCGCACCGGTATTCCGGCCAGTATCAAGATGGCTCAGGCCATACTCGAATCCAATGCGGGTCGCAGTGAACTGGCATTGAGGGCCAACAATCACTTCGGTATAAAATGTGGGAATGACTGGACCGGAGGGACTCATTACCGAAAGGATGACGATCGGGATTCCCGCGGACGACTGATCGAAAGTTGTTTTAGAGCCTATGCGGATGCTGAAGAATCATTTATAGCACATTCTGAGTTTTTGGCCGGTCCGAGCAGGTCTCAGAGGTACGGCTGGTTGTTTGAACTGGATCCAAAAGATTATAAAGCCTGGGCCCACGGTCTGCAAAAGTCCGGTTATGCCACCAACCGTCGTTATGGTCAATTGCTGATCAATGTAGTAGAAAACTATAACCTGCATGAATTGGATACTCAGTCCAGGCCATTGGCCTCCGCCAGCGATCGAAAGTCGGAGCCCGAAAACACCACCCGTACTGAGTCAAAAAGAGAAGGTGACTTTTTCCAACGGGATCACCAACAGAGGGCGAGAAGGGAATTTGAAATCAATCAACTCAAAGTAGTAAAAGCTCAAGCGGGCGAAACACTTGCAGATATAGCCCTGGAGCTGGAATTGCCTATCAGAGCACTTTTGAGATTTAACGACGATATCGAAGATGGGTTTGTGGCTTTTACTGAAGATCGAAATGTGTATTTGCAACCAAAAAGACGAAATTATCGCGGAGACAGAAGAGTTCACCGCGTCGCGGAAGGAGAAAGCATGCTGGATATATCTCTCAGATACGGGCTGCGTCTGAACAGACTTTACACCAGAAACAGAATGGACGAGGGCCGTGAACCGGCAGCGGGAGAGACCATTTACCTGAGGGGTAGGCGCAACAGAAATGAAAACATAAGATACCGAGCTCCTGAAAGGATTCAGGAGAGAAAAATCGAAGAAAAAGAGGAGAGCCATTACCGGGATGATACTGCATCACCGGATGAGCCACCCATTGCACAAAATCGGAAAACCAGCCCGGATACCAGTAGTGAAAATGCAGGAGCTGAAAGCCTTGCTTCTTCGGATATAAATGATACAGAGGTTACATCCATCGACCAGGTGGAGACGGTGGAGGAAGTGCCTTCTTCAGAAAACCTAACTCACGAAGTAAAAGCCGGAGAAACCTTATTTGCCATTTCGAGAAAATACGGTTTATCGGTCTCAGAGATAGCGGAGAAAAACGGATTACAGGATAACCTCATAAGTATTGGGCAAGTTCTGAGGATACATTGATCCAAAGAAGTAACTTTGCTGAATACTGAAATTCTTATAAAATGAGCTACCAGTTAAAATTTCTCCTCGTTTTTATATTGTCTGTTTCTATATTTGTCCTTGACTACGAGGAAACCCTCGCTCAGGGTTCTGTTTACAGTGTCAAAACCGGTTTGACAGCAGGTACACAGAGGTGGAACAACTACAACCGAAGGCCTTTAATGAAATACCATATTGCCGGGGCGATTGAAACTCATTCACCGGAAAATCTCAGCTCCCTTTTTGTGCAATTGGGATACCATCTCAAGGGAAGTGCACTGAGAAGGAGCAGCTTTGTTAGTCAAATGAATGAAGTAATTCCCGGGGGAACCGATGAGTTTAAGTTTCACAATGTGTCACTGGTTCTGGGAGGCAAGCAAAAAATGGAAGTGTTTACGGAGAGTCGCTTGTACTATTTGGTCGGAGTCCGTGGCGACTTCAATATCAAGGCAGAGTTTGACCGCGGGATATACGATAACTTTTCAGACCACATCAACAAATTCACTTTTGGAGTCACCGTAGGCGGTGGGTTGGAAGTTCCCCTCAGCACTCATACCGGGATATTTTTTGAACTCAGTGTATCCCCCGATTTTTCCAATCAAATTTACATTCCGCCACACCGGAGCTTTTGGGATCCAAACAGAATGAACCCGGAACAAAAGGTCATCAATATTGCAGTGGAACTTTCCGTGGGAATGAGATTTCTCCACGAAGTCATCTACGTCCAATAAACCCCTTCAGGCAGTTGACCTTGACACAATGAAGTTGATGAAAAAGTTCGATTGGTCTTTTAAAAAGATGATGTGACAACGCGCAGCGGTTTCAAATTTCGCTCGATTTAAAGAGAAAGGAAATTAACAATTAGCGATTTTTGTTGTTGTAAAAAGAAAAAAGATGGCAAATATCAATATCCTTAAGAACGGTCCCTATCAAATTCAAGGAGATTTAAAAATCAAAGACGGCGATGGAAACCCCGTTGACTGCAGTGAAAAGGTATTCTTATGCAGATGTGGGCAGACATCCAACACACCCTTTTGCGATGGATCCCACAAAGCTGCCAATTTCAAAGGATAGTATTAAAATTAAAAAATTAAAATGGCATATACAGAAAGCACTATGTTGCCTCTCGGAATTGAGGCACCAGATTTTAGATTGCCCGATGTGGTGAGTGGAAAAAAGATGACTATCGAGGACATTAAAGGGGATATGGCAACCGTCATTGCCTTTGTCTGCAATCACTGTCCATTTGTACACCACATCAACCCCAAATTTTCAGAAATTGCAAAGAAGTATCAAAAACTGGGAATTGGCTTTGCGGCCATCAGTTCAAACGATGTTGAAAACTATCCGGAGGACAGTCCTGAAAAAATGGTGGAAGTGGCAAAAAAAGAAGGCTACTCCTTTCCCTATTTATACGATGAAACACAGGTTGTGGCGCGCTCGTATCACGCCGCCTGTACTCCGGAATTCTACGTTTTTAACCGAAAAATGAGGTTGGTCTACAGAGGTCAAATGGATGACTCCAGACCCGGAAACGAAATTGAGGTCACCGGAAAGGATCTCAAGAGTGCCTTGGACTCCCTTTTGCGGGGTGAACACGTCAGCACCAATCAAAAGCCGGGAGGAGGTTGCAATATAAAGTGGAAGAAGGATATGGATCCCAACAACTAATACCCCACTAACCTTTATTGAAAATAGGGGAATGCCTATCGTATTGATTCAATCTTGAACAGCTAAATCTATCGTATTAGGCCATTGAATAATAAATGGCAATGTATGGAGTAAAGGAGGCTGAGGTGATAAGATTAAGATGTCCCCACGCTGTGGCTTTTTTTGCTTCATGTTGAGACTATTAAATCCCAAAATCCTCAGGTTTTCAAGTTATTATTACCTTTTCTTTACCACATCCCAAATTGTTAAAGGAGTTTCCTTTATCTGTCATGTGCCCAATTCGAAAAATCTAAGCTCAACGGCTCTCCGGCTTTTTGGGTTGTTCCTGCATAGCTCGTTCCAATTCTTTTTGGCGTTCAATCTCCTCGTATTCCTGTTTGAACTTTTCCATCAATTCCTCATTCTTCAGCAGGTAAGCCATCATATCGTCCTTGACTTCTTCGGAAGGTTTAGAGTACGGAGGAATTTTTGATTGTTTCTCCGGGAAATCCTCAATATAGATAGTGGAGGATGGGAAGGCAAACCTCACACCTACAGATTTAGCCAGTCTCATGGCCGACAGGTAAAACTCCTCTTTTACGCGGAGCTCAGTGGCGTAGTCCGGAACATCGATAAAGGCGCGAATAAAAATATTGAGGGAGTAATCAGCCATTTCGAAAAACTTAACGATGTAGTTTTCATTGACTATTTTGGGATGATCGATTACCAGTTTCTTTAAACCCTCGACAAAAATTTCAATCCTGCCCGGAGGGGTGTCGTAAGTCAAAGCAATCTTGGTTTCCAACATCCGCATCTTCCTCCTGCCCAGGTTGGTCACATCCATATCTGCCAGTCGTCCGTTGGGAATGGTAACTATAGAAGTATTGATCAACATCAGTCGAGTTGACCGAAAACCCACCTCTACTACCGAACCAAAGTAACTTCCCACATTGATGAAGTCCCCCACCTGAAAGGGTTTGTCGATAAAAATCATGACCGAGCCGATAAAGTTTTTGACTGTGTCCTGAGCTGCTAAGGCAAGTGCTAAACCACCTATGGATACTCCGGCAAGCAGAGCGGTTATATTCACATTGAGTTGACCCAATACATGCAGGATTACAGCGAGAATGACGATAAACTTCAGGGATTTATCGATGATCGGGAGTGCCTGCTTATCCATTTTGGTATCTGTCTGTTCGGAAACCATCCTGAAATAAGAGGTGAAGACCTCCACCACTCTGTAAAACAAAACTCCGACAAAAACAGTATGTGCAATTCCTACCCCCTTTATCAAGAATTCACTGATATGAATGGGTAGCAACAGGGTGGGCAAGAACAATTTGAGCACATAGAGCACCAGTAACAAACTAATGACCCGGGAGATCTGCTTGACCAATTTTGGTTCCAGTTGAAGCCGTCGAATTCTCCGGTAAATAAACCTGCTGACAACAGGCCGGAAAAAGCGACTCAAAAGGAAATGCAAAAACAAAACGATGATCAACACGATGGCAATGGCCATGTACTGCCAAAGATGTAACCCAAAGAATTCTCCCTCTATGCCAACGGGCAAAATATTGATCCAAAGGTCAGCCCCAAAGGGATAAAGAGAACTATGAGTCTCCCGGATAACGGGTATAGATTCAGGAGAATAATACCACAAGCTGTCAATTCGCTCGATAAACACACCGGGCAATTGCCTTGGAAAAGGCACGTAAACGTGCGCACCCGTAGTATCAACGTGCTCGGGATCGTCCGGAATTCGATCGACGGACACAAAAAGCCCCCTGCCATCGTATACCTGAAACAGTTGTTTTGCCAATTCGATCCTCTCTTCCTCATCCAAAACAGGCGGCATGGCCTGAGCAGCCAAGGAGGGGTCGTAAGAATCGCGCTGGAGATAAAAAAGATGTATATATGCCGTATTCCTCGGATTGTCCAGGGTCACTTCGGGTCCATCCTCCAGAGACTGCGCAAATCCAACCCCCATCATCAGTAACCAAATCGAAAAAATCGAAAGTAATACCTTCTTCATCTGTTTAAAATTTTATTCATAACGATTGACTGCAGACGCTAAAGTCCCAAGTATAACTTTTGTGTCCTTTGTTGTATATTTAGCACGCCCGCTTCTCATCTGTATAGAATTTTTCCTTCCAATGAATGTTCTACATAAAAATTAAGGTAAACTTTTTTTAAAGCTCAATCCCGAGGTCATTGACCGATCTCTTAGCTTATACATTGGAGCTGAACTAATTCCGAATATTATATACGTGAGTGCGAAGTTACCATCTCAGAATCAAAAAGAGCAATTTTTTTGGAAGATAATTCGGGCAATCAAAGTTTAAACTAAAATTGGCCTCACACATATACCCCGGCAAGGTTCCCATAGAAACTGAACAAGGATTCATCTTAGGGCATTGGATGAGTCTGATGGATCTCAGTCAAAAGGAGTGTTCGCGATTCTTTCACCGGCAACTTTGAGTGTTTCAGGTTTTTTAGCAAAACAAAACCTGACTACTTTGTGATCGGTTTTGGCCGTATAGAATACCGAAACCGGTATGGTGGCCACACCCATTTGGGAAGTCATCTTTTTTGCAAATTCTACATCCGGCAAATCGCTGACACTGCTGTAATCATACAGTTGAAAATAAGTACCACTGCAGGGAATCGCCCGAAAAGAACTGTCTTTCATGTAACTGGCAAACAAGTCTCTTTTTCTTTCATAAAACCGGTCGAGACCACTGTAATTGGCCGGATTGGAAAGGTAATCGGCCAGTCCGTACTGAAAAGGTGTGTTGACTGAAAAAACATTGAACTGATGCACCTTTCTGAATTCCTTCATCAAGCGATCAGGTCCGACGGCATATCCCATTTTCCAACCGGTATTGTGAAAAGTTTTTCCAAAAGAAAAAGTGGCCAGTGAACGCTGGTACAAATCACTGTGCCCCATGACCGTTCGATGGTCCATTCCATCGAAGACCAAGTGTTCGTAAACCTCATCACTGAGAACAATCGCGGATGTATCCTTTATGGCTTTGAACAAGCGATCCAGCTCCCATCCTTCCATGACCATTCCACTGGGATTGTGTGGATTGTTGATGATGACCATGGCCGTTTTGGGACTCACCAGAGATTCCAGTTTTTCCCAATCAATCCTGTAATTCATAGGCGCCAATTCCAGCGGTACCGTTTTCCCACCATTGAGCCGAACCGCAGGGGCGTAACAATCGTAAGCCGGCTCAATGAGGATGACTTCATCCCCGGGTGAAACAAAAGCAGCTATTGCGGTAAAAATGGCCTGAGTTGCTCCTGCCGTTATCGTAATCTCGAGATTCGGATCAGGCTTGTATCCATAGGTCTTATCAATTTTATCGGACAACACCTCTCTCAGTTGTGGAACACCCGGCATGGGTGCATATTGGTTGAATCCCAAATCCATGTAATGTTGTACGAGCCTCTTCAGATTGGGGTCGCAATCAAAATCCGGAAAGCCCTGAGCGAGATTTATGGCTCCTTCCTCTTTGGCAAGTGCAGACATGACAGAAAAAATAGTCGTCCCAACATGGGGCAATTTACTTTGCGGTGGAACAAATGACATGGAAAAAAATTTATGAATGAAATTCGCCTAAAGAAAAAGAGTTACAGTGGGTCTCAGGTATTAAAGTTAAGGTAAATTTCTGAAATACACTTGGCCAGTTTCCGATCTTTTGGTCCAATTACATTTCCGTCATCGTGAGTTGTCAAAGCAATCTTAACTTTGTTGTAAACATTACTCCATTCAGGGTGGTGCTTCATTTGCTCGGCCTTAAGAGCCACAGCGGTCATAAATGCAAAAGCCTGTTTAAAGTCTTTAAATTCTACTTCCGTTTCGAGGCGGTTGTTTTTTTCTATCCAATCCATTTTTTAAGTATTTTATATTCTAACATGGCAGTCTAAGATAATGTTTTTACCGGGCACTCTGCTCTTCGGCTTTTTTTCAGGCTGAAAAGCGACTGACCTCTTCTTTTGTCAAGGTTCTCCACTTTCCGGGTTTCAGATTTCCCAAACCGACGTGCATTATCCTGACCCTTTTGAGCCTGGTAACACCGTAACCCAGATATTCACACATTCGTCTGATTTGGCGATTGAGTCCCTGAATGAGAATTATTTTAAAGGTGTAGTCCTCCAACTTTTCCACGTAGCAGGGTAGCGTAATGGTATCGAGTACAGGCACCCCTTCAGCCATTTTTTTAATAAAAGAAGAAGTGATTTTCTTATTGACATTGACGATATACTCTTTCTCGTGAGCATTTCCCGCTCTCAGTATTTTATTGACAATGTCGCCATCATTGGTGAGGAGAATGAGTCCCTCGGAGGGTTTGTCCAGCCTGCCAATGGGAAAAATCCTTTGGGGGTAATTGACAAAGTCAATTATATTGTTTTTGACCGATTGGTCGGTAGTGCAAATGATACCTGTCGGTTTATTCAAGGCGATATAAACAAGTCTGGCTTTGTCTTTTTGCGTCAGCGACTTTCCATCCAGCTTCACTTGGTCTCCCGATCTAACGCGATTGCCCGCTCTCGCTGTTTCTCCATTGATGGTGACCCTGCCCGCTTTAATAATTGCATCCGCCTCCCTGCGCGAACAAAAACCGGTTTCGCTAATAAATTTATTTAAACTTACCGATGCGTCAGAATGCTGTTTCATGAGTCAACTGTAATGAGATATCGTATCAGCAATGAATTTGGCTCAATGTAAATAAAAAAGACAAAGGCAAAAAGAATGCGGTATTAAAGTTCCCAGATAGCCCCAAGGCTGGCAAAATGGATCATGGTAAAATTGTAAACTTCATCGATGTCGGCACCTCCCTCCAGTATGCGGTAACCTGCTTTTACACTAAATCCGTCCACCAGCAGATACGTTCCACCTATGAACACATCAATGGCCCTGCCGGGCCCTCCTGCCAAGGCATCTCCCTTTAAAAACACACTCCACTTTTCCTCTTCCCTGGCAATTTTTGTATGAAGAAGAGGGACAAAGCCAAGGTCCGATTTATTGTCTCTGATGGTACCCGTTGTCAGTCTGATGAGGGCATCTCTTACTTTTGCCGTGAGACCGAGTCCAAAACTCCAGTTTTCGGATCGCAACAGATCTCTTCTGTACGTCAAGCGGTAACTATTGAATTTATAAAAACCAAAAATCGGTTTTCCGGCCTCAAAAAGGGTTTGTTGAAATTGAATATCAAAGGGCGGCTCCCCCTGGTAGTCGATATTCAATGGGGCAAATAAAAATGAAAAGTGATTCATGTCCCCTATAGAGTAATTGACCCTGAGCCTAATGGGAATGACATTCCCACCACTTTTAAAATCATCGGTGAAACTGAATAAAGTCCCCGTCTCATTGGGTATCCTGACATCGTTATAAGACTGAAAGACCAGGCCGGACTCGATATCAAATCCCCACTGTGCGCTGAGTTCATTCAGTGAAAAAAATACGAATACAATCAATATATAAAAGAATCTCATCTATTGGTCTTGGTCGAAAAGGTAAAACAGAAATATCCAATTAAAGTTTGAATGCGAAACACTTGCAATCCGGAATTTCATAAAACTCAATTGAAAAAGTAAAAAGTTATTGGCATTAAAACGGCTACAAATTTACGGTATTTTAGGCAAAAAAAACTTTGTAGGTTTTGCAATCAAATATGACCGATTCTTTCCGGAAAAGACCCAATAAAAAAACCTGCAAGAGCAAATCCAGCTCCTACAGGCTTTTGTATTTTTTTCGTTTTAATACTCCCCGGATCAGAATATTTTTTCATACCCAAAAAACAGGGTGTCAAATAGACGATCTGTCAATGTCTCCTCCGATCCAATTACCATCTGGGGCAGTACACACCCCTCACTTCTTGTCCACAGATGTAGTAGATAAAAGAAAACTCAAAGGCACCGTTTCCATTGGTAGCTCGTCTCAAGTCACTCACATTGATGTCGTAACTGAATCCAAGTCCAAAGTACTCGAAGTCAAATCTCGAAGTAAGAATGAAAGCATCGGCTCCCAATTTTACGTCTTCTTCAACAACGGCCGGTTCAACAGTGGTATTGATTCCCCAGTTGTAGTTATTCACTATCCTCACCCATGCTCCAATCTGGAAAGATTGACGGTCCATTCTGGATCCCAGGTCAAAACGGGCACTTACACCACTGTTCAACTGAAATGAAGGTCCTTGAAACATCGCGACAGCATTGGGTACAAGTGCGAAATTGTGTCCCATGGGCACCTCTCCACCACCGTGAAGGGTGTATTTTGTATACAGCTCTATGTCGGTGTCGCCGAAAAAGGATTGATTGGGCCTGTTCACATGGTGTGCGGCAGCGCCCAAATACAAGCTGCGCCCGTCGTTCCAGGTGGTAAACCACATCAAACCGAGGCTGACATCGCCGAAAAAGAAATTGTCTCTGTCAAATTCCTCACCGGAAGGAGCATTTTCATCCCATCCTCCGGCTCCGTCGTGCTGGGTACCCCACTGCAATCTGCTCAAATCAATTCCCCTTTGTGCCACGCCAAAATCAGCGCCGGCAACCAGGTAACTGGACTGATTTCTGTCGCCACCCATATATTTACTGAATGAGCCGGACAGTCTTCCCTGAGTTGTACTGAAATTGGATTCACCAGCGCGATCTCCCCAAAGAGAAGCACCCACTCCAAAGTAGTCGTCTCTGCCTACAGGAATCCTGTGGTCATAACTCAATGAGTAGGTGGAGAAAGAATTGTTTTTCATTACACTGGACCACTGATTTCGGTAGTTGACCACAAATCTATGGTTGCAATGCATCACCCCTGTCATCGCAGGATTTAAATTCAGGGGAGACATATAAAACTGAGAAAAATGAATATCCTGAGCCTTCACTTCACCGAAATTACCGGTAAAGAGAAACAACATCGCCAATACGTAGTAAAATTTTTTCATAGTTTTCCAAAAAATTTCTTTTAATGAATTAGACCGATAAAGGTATATATAATTTTTTAAAAAAATGAGATAATCGGCCCCGCTTTAACATATTTAAAATTCAACAATACAATAAAACATCCTATGTGTCGGCTTCAACCCTCTTATCTCATCCGCAAACAATAGACTCCCGGAAAGCCAAAAACGTTGGTTGACCCGGGAAAAAAAATTGATTTATTTTTCCCTCAATCAATAAATTGGGCATTTTCTATATCAAAATCAGGCGCTGAATTTTTACTCTCCTGGCTTATACACAACCTGATTTTTAGGGAAAACTGCCTTTGATTAACGTTTGCACCCCACTGCCCTGCCCGGTTTTTACATTCAGAAAATAAATGCCCGGTGAAAGCTCCGCGGGAACTTCTACCTCAAATTGCCTTTGCCTCGTTTCCGGAAATAGGTGAAGTATTTTTCTGCCGAGGACATCCGAAAGTACGACTTCTTTAATTTCCCGGTCAATCCCCCATTCAAGTGTGATTTTACTTTTAAAGGGGTTGGGATAAACCGAAAAATTAAAAGAGGACGATTCATCAACCGAAGAGATGACAACACTCAATTCCATCTCGAGCGTGTCGGAAAAACACTCGTTGGCAGCAATGAGGGAAACGGTAAAAGTTCCGGACTCCTGGTAGCTGTGGATGGGTGATTCTTCCGTAGATAGACTACCATCGCCAAAGTCCCAGTGAAATTGATCTGCTTTCTCCGACAAATTTTCAAAGTACACGGTACCCTCTTCGATCTCTACCAAAAAATCAGCATAGGGGCTATGGTCGATTGAGCTCAAAATGGTGTCCACCGACCCCTGAGCCAGATGGTAAAAGCTGCCACCACTCGATTCTACCAACCTCACTTCCCGAATCATATAATGATATACGGAGTCGGCCTTAAGACAAGGGTCACAATAGGATTTTTCTGTAATCGGTTCCTCATTTATCAATGTATACTCCTGACTCCCACTGCTTTTTTTGTACAGATAAAAAGGGCGAAATTCGTCCCCATCGTAGTCCCAGCTCAATTCTATACAATCCTCTTTTTCACTCAAAACCAAATCGGCATCTGCTCCCATAGGGTACATATTCAAGGTCGGATCTCCCATCAATGTTATGTAAGTCGCACGCGCAAAGTTGATGAAGTATTCACCGGGAATGGCATTTTGGGTCTTTCTTACACTAAAACCGACACTTTCACCCATGCCCATGGGGTGGAAAATAAAAACAGGTCTTCCCGCCCATACATTGGTCAATACTGTCCCCGAGGCCAAGGCACCCCTGAGCAGATTGTTGGAATTGTCCCAGTCTCCGAAATAACTACCGAACAACATGGTGAAAATCGTTTGAAGGGAATCGGACGCGAGCTGCTGCGTATTGATAATACCACCTGCACTGGTATAGGTGCCCGCACCACATCCGTAGGACCACATCCAGGGTTGATCGTTCAGAGCGGAGCGATAATTTCCGTATTGCACTGCATCGGGGCCCAACAGATTGCCAAAGTTTTTTAAACCACTTTGCCCGAAGCCCTCTTGAAAACTACCAAAGTTGTTTTGAACGATCCCACGCATCTGTGTGGGAATTTCGCCTCTCCGATAAGAGATGTTTTTTCTGAGGTACTGCTGTGTCAACTCGGCCTCCGAAGCCCCAAAAGCGGGCAATCGCGACAAGTCGACCCGTCCGACTTCCAGTTCCAGTGAAGAGGGAATGAAGTTTTGATCGAATTTCCCGTCTCCCGGCAGATTGTGATTTTCAGGCCGGTCAGCTACCGCAATGTTCACACTAACATCCGTCCAGTTTCCCGTCATGTCTCCGTAATAAGTATCTGCCGGCCAGGCGCCACGGTGGTCGGGTACATGCCCATCCGGAGCCATGTCGCCACTGTAGGGAACAGGGATATTTCCCAACAGCAACACCGATCTCAAGTCGGTGTGGAATCCATAGTGATTGACAATCGCCTGTTTCACTTCCTCCACTCCATCGGATTCACTCACTTCCAGGATATCAACACTCCATCCCGATTTTGTTACCTCCAGGGAATACTCCACCAGATCCGGCCTTATTTCCTCGGCCAGAGATTCCGGGATCAATATGAGAAGCCTGCCCCGGTAATGCCTCGGAGCTACATCCATTCCGGCGGCTATGAAACCGGTTCCCACACCTTCATCAGTAGTTCTCCTCAACCTGTACTCGTAAACTTTTCCCTTTTCTATCATGGAATCCCGATAGTGCGTGATTTCTCCGGGAAGCGTTGCCAAAACAGAAAAATTGCCGGAGTAATTTTCTCTCTTCGCCACCTGGTATGAGGATGCCTCAAACCAATCTTCCCAGATCAATTCAATAGAAGGCGCTTCCGAGTCGATCTCCACTTCAACAATTACAGTCGCCAGTGAATCGTGCCTCTGGGCTTCAAGACTACTCACAAATAATACAGCCACTGGTATCCAAAGCATTAAATAAAAAGCTCTCATTTTTTAATTATTTGTTGAATTAAACCAAATTCGACTCATGGTCTGGCCAAAGATAAGGGTAAAAAAGTGATCTCTTCAAGGGCGTCATAATAAATTTTTGCAGTCATTCGGAGTAGAGTAAAATTTTCCACATGGATTTTTCCATCTGTAAAATAGCCTTGACAACCCTATATCCACAGTAACCCTGTAAAGGTAGTCCTCGTGAATAAATGAGGTGAGATTTATAAAAAAATGAAAACCTGCTTATCTTTAAAAAAAATTCTGTCTGTTTTGAAGTGGAAAACCAGTGTAGATCCGGAGCCTTTAACTGTGAAGATAAATTTCGACAGCAAAATAACTGCCATTGGATCCTGTTTTTCAGAGCATCTGAGTGCTTTTTTGAAGAAGAGAAAATTCTCGCTTATTTCCAATCCCACCGGCATTGTTTACAATCCCTTTTCTATTGCAGAACTCATCCATGACCTCTGCGATAAAAAATCGATTGATGAAAAGAAGTTGTTCTTTCACCAGGGGCTGTGGCATCATTTCCAATTTCACGGAAAGTTTTCAAACAGAAGTAAAAAAGCCGCACTGAATCAGATGAACGAAAGTCTTCAAATGGCCTCCGAACATTTAGCTTCTTCTGACTTTCTCATACTGACCCTGGGTACCTCTTTTGTATTTAGAGAAAAAAACGGGGGCAACTTTGTCTCCAATTGCCATAAATTGCCCTCAAATAATTTCAGCCGGGAATGGTTGAGTCCATCCAAAATTCATCAGGAGTTGTCCACCGCACTGACCCGATTGCTGAAAATCCGGCCTGCGTTGAAAATTATTTTTACCGTCAGCCCTGTCCGTCATATTCGCGATGGACTGGTAGCCAATAACCGAAGCAAGTCAGCCCTTCTTCTGGCGGTTCATTATCTACAGACATCCATGCCCGACTCCGTTTTTTACTTCCCTTCCTATGAAATTGTTATGGACGAGCTCCGCGATTACCGATTTTACAAGGAAGACCTCCTTCATCCCAGCGATCAGGCCATCGATTACGTACTTTCAAAATTTGCCACCGCAACTCTGAGCGAAGAGGCCGGGGAGTTTTGCAGTCAACTTGAAGGCATTCTTCGAGCCATGGATCACAGAATTCTCCATCCGGGAACACCCGATCACCGGGCTTTTATAAATAAACAGTTGGAGAAAATTGAAAAACTCCGGAAAAGTCATCCCGATCTCGATTTTCAGAGGGAATGGACCCATTTCGAAAAGCAGTTAAAGGAACATTTTGATCCCCAAGGTCATTGATATAAGCGCGATCGAATCTCGAAATATGTCTCCTGTAAAAACAAATATTAGGTGACACCTAAAAAAACTTTTAGGATAAACTAATAAAAACCAAGTGCCCTTTTGTATATTGCAAAAAAAATAGGCTCCCATGAAACTTCTTGTATGTATTCTGTTTTTTCTAATTCTCCAAACTCCGCGCACAGAGGCCTTTGAATTACTTGTGGATACCGAATCGAGAGACAGCATACCCCCGATTACCCTGGGAGTTCCGGAAGGGTCATCAGAAGAAAAAGAACAACGAACGAATGATCTCCACTACGGTCTTTTAATAGATGTCAATCCGGTGTTTTTCCGTTCATTCCAAAATGTCGTCGGTTTGGACAACCGAAAGTTATTGGATCAGTCTGCATTCAATTTCGGACTGGAGGGCGGCATCACTTACAATCAATGGCAAATCTCCCTTCAGTTGGGGTTTATGAAACAGTACAACACCGATTTAGATACTCTACATTTAAGTGTCGGGACGATATTCAGTTCGCTCGATTTGGGGTACAAGATAATCGACGGTGAGAGTATATACGTCATCCCAAAAGTAGGCGTAAGGTGGCACAGGTACCGGCTCTTAAACAGCAACAAAGAATACTTAATCGACATCCATCGTCATTTGGAGGATCGGGATTTAGATCTGAGGTTCAATCAGGGTTTGGGGTATCTCGGACTGAGGGTGGGCTATAAGATATACGACCCCTTTTATGCCAACAGGTATTTTACCAACTATTCGGTAGGCATTTATGCTGCCCACTCATTTAAATTACACGATCGGCCGGGTGTGTACTCCAGGAGGAACCGACTGAGAACCGAGGGCAGGTTAAATTTCGACCAGTTTTTTGTGGGCATTTACTTCAACTCTCATTTCAGCTATCCCGATCCATGAGCTTTTGACATACTGCTTCCCGCTATCCAACCACCGGTCCAGGCCGCCTGAAAATTAAAACCGCCCGTAATGGCGTCAATATTTAATACCTCACCTGCGAGAAACAGATTGGGAAAGTCCTTACTTCGGAACTCCCGAAGATCCACTGCTTTCAGGTTTACCCCGCCGGCGGTTACAAATTCCTCTTTAAAGGTACTTTTACCATTGACCCTTAATTTGCAGTTGGTGAGTTGTTCGACAAGTGCATTCATTTGCTTTTTTCTCAGATCGGCCCATCGGGTCTCCTCTGAAATTTCGAGGTAATCCACTATGCTTTTCCAGAGTCTGACTGGAAATACGGCAAACGGTTTTTTGCCGACCTTTTCCGAGGGATGTATGTTTCTGGAGTCTTCAATTAATTTTAAGGCCGTTTCTACATTCACCCATTTTACCACCAGTTCAAAGCGGTAATTCATTTCAGCCAGTTGTCGAGCCCCCCAGGCGGAGAGCTTGAGAATGGCCGGTCCACTCAACCCCCAATGAGTGATCAGTAAAGGTCCTGTGCTCTTCAACGGGGTGCCGCTAATCTCCAATTCAACCTCCGGCAGTGAAATCCCCTGAAGTCCTTTTATTCTGGGATCGCGAATATTAAATGTAAAAAGAGAGGGATGGGGTTTCACTACGGGCAATCCAAGTTCGCTGAGCACTGCCCACATGGCCGGACTGCTTCCACTCCCCAGAAACAGCTGTTTACAGCGGTAGTGGTTTCCACTTGCCTGAAGGTCCCAGGAATTGTCATCCAAACGCCGGATTTTCTTTACATTTTCACCCGTTTTCACTGCAATGCCGTATTTTTTCACCTCCCTCATCAGACAATCTATAATACTTTGAGAATTATCGGAAACGGGAAAAATTCTGCCGTCCGACTCTGTTTTCATTTCGACACCTNTGCTTGTAAACCATTCCACAGTATCCCGGGAACTGAATCGATGAAAAGGTCCGATTAAGCTTTTTTGCCCCCGCGGATAATTTTCACTCAATTGGCGGGGATCGGTGATGGCGTTGGTCACATTGCAGCGTCCACCCCCCGAAATGCGGACTTTATTCAGAACGGTTTTTCCCTTTTCCAGGATTACACATTGAATTCCGGGCACCAATTCCGCCAATCGGATAGCAGCAAAAAAGGAGGCTGCACCCCCACCCACAAAGATGGCCTCGTAATACCCCGATTCAGAGTTCATATTCTATTCTGTTTGAAACCCACAAAACTACAAACTGGCCCGAAATATCCTTGAAGACTTTAGGATATTCCGGGCCAAACACCAATAAGGGGGGAGTTAAAAACCTGAGTTAGATTATTCTAACTAGCGTAAATTTTTAGAAATCAAAGTTTTGCAAACATTGTAAAACTTAAACTGTATTGATGTCTCTTATTGTTTAACTTTTTAATCTTTTGAAAACTCACTTTTCATAGCATTCCTCCCTATACGTCGTTCCATTTTCTTGGTTTATCTCGATAAATCTTCAAAAAAGTGCCCGGTATTTGGAGTTTTCTAGCTTGTTCCCCATTTATTGGGAATGAATTATACGTCGTGATAATAATCGAACTCAGGTTAAAAAAAACTGTATCACAGCCTGTGGGAAACCGGCTTCAAAGTTTGGGGTGCTACCGGATTTGCCATGTAAAATTCAGACCGTATTCTCCCCTCAGCTGATCGAATCCCACTTCTCTAAACAAAAGATTGCCGTAGACTTGTAATCTCAATTGATCGTCTACCGGATAATCCAATTGAACACCCAGGGGCCACTCCTTCAATTCCTGAGAAAAATATCCGTTTACTCCGGGGTTCATTTCAAAGCTGGAGTGGCGAAATCCCAATAAAACATCCAGGTAATCAAAATGATCCAAAGGCTTAAATGCCAGTCCCGGTTGAAAAACCCTCGCACTAAAAGGGGCGGAAATGCCACCAATAGGATCGGCTATCATTCCATTGGCCTGGTGGTACCTACCGGAAAAAGAAAATCGGGAGCTGACGGGAGACATCTGCATGAAGAAGCCTGAACTCCGTTGGAAGTGTAAAGTACTCTCCCGACCAAA
>SL_3KL_010_SEDDRAFT_10001424_pt1 | contig 21712 bp, 22 predicted proteins | sample SodLakKL_010_SED_2_FD_10381 | JGI IMG/M metagenome (IMG submission 10381) | reverse complement strand
ACTTCCGTCACCTCCGTGTTCCACTCCACTCGGATCTTGGGGTCGTCCAGGGCTCTTTGGGCCATGATGGGAGAGGCCCGGAATGCATCCCGACGATGGATGATGACCACCTCACGGGCGAACTTGGTCAGATACGTGGCCTCCTCCATGGCGCTGTCCCCGCCACCCACAACCGCCAGAACCTGCTCCCGAAAGGCAGGAAGGGCACCGTCACAGACAGCACAGGCCGAGACTCCCCCCCCTGTCTGAGCCAACCGCTCCTCATTCTCCAGCCCCAACCAGTTGGCCCGTGCACCAGTGGCTACGATGACCGTCCGGGCCCGGACCTCCTTTCCCTCCGATGAGCGGAGTCTGAAGGGACGCTGGGAAGCATCCACCTCGACGATGTCCTCGGTCACGATCCGGGTGTCGAATCGCTCCGCCTGGCTTCGCATGGTCATCATGAGGGTCTGGCCGTCCACACCCTCGGCAAAGCCGGGATAGTTCTCCACCTCTGTGGTGAACATGAGCTGCCCGCCTGGAATCATCTCCCTGGATGGGGCGCCTTCGAAGACGAGAGGATCCAGCTGAGCCCGGGCAGCATAGATGGCCGCTGTCCAACCGGCGGGTCCCGAGCCGATGATCACCACGTTCTCGATCTTGTCCTTGCTCATCTTCACGTCTCCGTGGCCTGAAAAGGCCCTGCTGATAGATGGTTTCGAGCGATTCCTGTGGTCCTACCGGAAGACCTTCATGTTGGTGGAGTGGCCTGGATTGACCCGGGCGTCTGGATCCACGAAGTGGACTGCATTGTTCACGGCGATGGCCGCCTCGGCAAAGCCACTGGCGATGAGATCCAGCTTCCCTTCATAGTCCACGATATCTCCGGCCCCGAAGATGCCCGGGAGATTGGTCTCCATCAGGGATGAGACCAGAATCCGGTTCTTCCGAATCTCCAATCCCCAGTCCTTGATCGGGCCCAGATCAGGCTTGAACCCCAGGAAGGTGAGGACCAGATCGGCCTCCACCGTCGTCCTGTCGTCGGTACGGTTGTCGAAGAGCGTCACTGCCTCCACGTGTCCATCCCCGGCGATCTCGGCCACTTCGTGGAAGAGACGGACTTCCACCTCACCCCGCTCCTCCGCTTCGAAGAGTTGCTCAACCGACCGCTCATGGGCCCGGAATCGGTCGCGCCGATGGGCCAGGATGAGTCGTTCGGCCTTCTCCTTCAGGAGGAGAGTCCAATCCAGAGCCGAGTCGCCTCCTCCGACCACGACGATCCGCTTCCCACGAAACGCCTCAGGATCCTTCACCGCGTAATGGACGCCCCGCCCCAGGTGCTCGTCATATCCGGGAACGTCCAGCTTCCGGGGCTCGAAAGCCCCCTTTCCACCGGCGATGACCACGGACCGGGTCCAGCGGACGCTTTCCCGGCATTCCAGGGCAAAGGTCTGGTCTTCATCCCGACGGATGGTGCGAACCTCCTCGTCCAGGACCACCTCTGGATCAAATTGCATGGCCTGGGCGATAAGTTCCACAGCCAGGTCCTTGGCCAGGACCTTGGGAAAACCTCCCACATCATAGATGTATTTTTCCGGATACAGGGCCGTGAGCTGACCGCCCAGCTCCGGAAGTGAGTCGATGATCCGAGCCGACGCACCCCTCATCCCGGCATAGAAAGCGGCGAAGAGCCCCGTAGGGCCCCCGCCGATGATGGTGATGTCCCGAATGTCCTTCGTCATTGCACCTGAAGCTTGAGCGTCATCGTCAAATCCCGGAGTTGGACCGTCTGGCGCCGGCCACTCCAACGATAAACCATGGAAAAGGTGAAGCAACCAACCTGCAGAACGATCAGGTGGTTCAGGATCGGGCAGGCTCCTGCCAGCCCGACCTACCCCTCCCCGTCCTGGCCGGTCCCCTCGACGGCAGGCTCAAAGAGCGCCGAAGTCCGGTACCGGGCCATGCCGATCTGAAGGAGAAGCTTGATCCCCACCGCCACCGGCACGGCGATGAGGAGCCCCACGAAGCCGAAGAAGAAGCCTCCCACGGCAATGGCCAGGAGGATCCAGACCGGATGCAGGCCCGTGGAATCCCCCACGATCCGAGGGCTCACCACCCCGCTTTCCAGGGATTGGGCAATGGTGTATACCACGCCCACCTTCACCAGGGCGATGCCTGGATCTCCACTGGCCAAGGCGATGGCGATGGCAGGAAGCAGACTCAGGACAAGTCCCAGATACGGGACCACGTTGAAGATGGCGACCACGGCGCCCAGAAAGAGGGCATAGGGAAATTGGACCAGGAGAAGTCCCACCGCCGTCATGGTCCCCACCGTCAGTGAGACCAGGACCTGGCCCCGCATATAGGAAGAGAGGAGGCGGTCGTACTCGGTAAAGGCCTCCCGGATCCCCTCCCTTCCCGGGGGGATGAGGCCATCGACCCCCTGCACCAGACGGTCGTAATCCCGGAGCAGATAGAAGGTCAGGACCGGAGCCAGGACCAGGTAACCCAGGAGGGAAAGGGCCGTCCCGATCCCTCGCCCCAGCCCCAGAACGCCCTCCCATATCCACTCCTGGATCACTTCCCGCCGTTCCTCCAGGAAGGCCACTACGTCGTCGGCCTCCAGATCCAACAGTCGATCCATCCATTCGACCCCTTCGATCCCGGGGATCTGGATCCCAGTGAGTCGCTCCTCCAGTCCGGAAAAGACGGTAGCCAACCGTTCCAGAGCCTCCGGTGCTCGACGGGCCACACCGCTCAGTTCGTAGGCCAGATAGGGGACGCCCCAGATCAGCAAGGCGCCGCCCCCTCCAACCACCGGAATGGCCAGGAGGAGCACAGCTCCCGTCCGAGCCAGGCGGCCCTGTCCATCGTCCCCGGCCAGCCGAGCCAGGGGACGGCGGCTGGCCAGCCACCCTACAGCCGGATTCAGGATATAGGCCAGAACCAGTGCCAGAACGAAGGGCGCCAGGAGGAATCCCATTTCCCGAAGGAGCCAGAAGAGGACCAGTCCGCCGGCCGTAGCCACGACGGCAAGGAAGACGGGACTCCGGCGCAAGGGGAGGAGAACCCCCACCAGACCCAGGAAGAGGAGGGCCGGGTTCATCACCTCTCGGAGGGAGAGGAGGAGGAAGATGAGGAGAACCACGCCGGCTCCGGCCGCGCTCCACCTCAGGAGGGAGTCCTCCCGGCTCAAACTCCACCCCCTGGGGCTGGTCCCTGATCAGACAACCTTCTCCACGGCAGCCCTCCCTCCACCTCCGGGACTCGAATTCGTTCCGCTGCCTGCAGAATCACACCACGAGCGTTCTCGTATCCTACGAGATCGACGGCTTCTTCCAGATGGAGCCATCGGCACTCGGTGATGCCTTCGGTCACCTGGGGCCGGGTTTCACCCCTGGGTGAATTCATGAGGTAGAAACGACAGAATTTGTGAATCCGCCTTCCACGAAGCCTGAAAGTCCAGTCGATCTCACCCAGGTCGGGTCCCAGAATCAGCTCCCTGAGTCCAGTTTCCTCCCGAACCTCCCGGAGTGCCGCGTCGGCCTCCTTCTCCCCTCCCTCCAGGTGGCCCTTGGGGAGCCCCCATTTTCGATACGGATCTCGGATGAGGAGGACCCGTGGAGCCGCCGCCACAATTCGAACCACCACCCCCCCGGCACTTCGCTCCACCCGGATCCCTCCTGGCCCCCTGTAGGGGCCATCGTCCCTGGCGGGACGGGGTGGGCGAGGAGAATCAGAGGACGGAGTCACAAGCTCATCTCTTGGGCAAGATCCAGATCAGAAGATGGAAAGCCGGAGGTAGCGCCTGGGGTTCTCACGAATGTCTTCCAGGAGGAGCTGGAGCTCCTGCAATGCCCCCTCCATCTCGGCTGCCATGGTGGGATCCTGGAGAAGTCGGCCGATGGAGCCTTCCCCAGCTTCTACTCGGGCCAGGAGGACGTTGACCTGGGCGAAGGTCGAGTCGGCTCGGGCCGCCATCTCCCGAATGTCCTGCCCGGTGACGTCCAGATCGTGAGAAAACTCCTTCACATTCTCAGTGATGACCACCAGGTCTTCCAGCGTTTGAGAAAGCTCTTCACGAGCCAGGAGGTCGTTCACATGGGTCAGAGTAGCCTGAGCACTTCGGGCCGCCTGGCCGATCTCCTGGCTTGCCTCCTGGAGCTCCTCAGTGACCCCGGTGAAGGCGTCGGCCTGCTGAGAAACGAGTTCGGAGAGTCGCTGAGTCACATTCTCCACGTTCTCGATGAGGGAAGCCACGTTCCGGGCCGTCTCTTCGGAAAAAGCGATCCCCACCCGCTCGGTCAGAATCTCGATGTCGGCCGAGATGCGGTCGGCCGTGGCCGTCAACTGGGAAATATCCGGAATGGAGTACCCTGGGAGGTGATCCGGATCTCTCGGCGTTGCGTATCGATACTCCGGGAACCGGTCTCGGGGCGCGATCTCCAACTGCCAGTCTCCGAAGAGGGACTCGGGAGAGAGGATGGCCACTGCGTCGTCCGGGAGCGGTACCGCGTCATCGATCCGAGCCGACACATGGACCAGATCACCCTCTGGAGACACCGTGATCTCCCGAACCCGACCAATTCGCACTCCCCGAAGCTTCACCGTGTTGCCCGGCCGAATCACCCCCACATGGGTGAAGGCCGCCGTTATCTCGACTTCCGTGGCCCGAAGGCTCACGCCCTGAAGCCAGAGGGTTCCAACCGTCACCACGATCACACTGGCAAGGATCACGGCTCCTACCAGGGCTTCGTTGGATCGCTTCACTTTTCACTCTCCATCAGTTCAGGACGTCCCTCGATGAAGCCCCGTACCACAGGGTCGTCGGTTTCCCGGATCTCATCGGGGGTACCGGAGAAGCGACACCGCCCGTCATACAGCATGGCGAACCGGTCAGCCACCCGGAAGGCGCTGTCCATGTCATGTGTGATGACAATTCCCGTCACTCCCAACTCACTGCTCATCCGCAGGATGAGTCCATCGATCATGGCGCGGGTCACCGGATCCAGACCGGTGGTGGGCTCATCGTACAGCAGATACTGGGGACGGGTTGCAATCGCCCGGGCGATTCCTGCCCGCTTCCGCTGCCCTCCGGACAGCTCTGCCGGAGACCGTGGGCCATATCCGTCCAGATCCACCAACCGGAGACACTCCGCCACCCGTTCCTCGATGTCTTCCCCCGTCAGGTTGGACTGGCGGCGGAGCCCCATGGCCACATTGTCCGCCAGGGTCATGGAATCGAAGAGAGCAGCAAACTGAAAGACATACCCGACCTTCCGTCGGAGTCTATAGAGGGCCTCCCTTCCCAGCTCGGACACCACCTCCCCATCCACCTCCACCTGTCCTGAGTCGGGCGTGAGGAGGCCCACCACGTGCTTGAGGGCAACCGACTTCCCCGACCCTGACCCGCCCAGAATCACCAGTGTCTCGCCCTCACGGGCCTCAACCGAGAAGCCGTCCAGGACCACCTTGGATCCGAAGGACTTGTGCAGGTCGCAGATACGGATGGCCATGGGCGATGGACTTTAGAGAAGGACGACGGCCCAGAAGGCATCGAGGACCAGGATCACCATGCTGCTCACCACCACTGCCCGGGTGGTGGCATGGCCCACTCCCTCTGCCCCGCCCTGCGTGTGGAAGCCGAAGAAACAACCGATGGATGCCACCATGAAGCCAAAGCTGGTGGCCTTGATCATGGCAAAAGTCACATCGAAGGGAAGGAAGAAGAGTGTCAATCCGCTGATGAATTCAGCCGAGCTCATGTCCAGGAGCTGGATCGAGGTGGCCCATCCGGCCAGGATACCGGTCCCGATGGCCAGAGCCGTCACCACCGGGAACATGATAACAGCCGCCAGGACTCGTGGGACCACCAGGTAGGCCACCGGCGGATAGGCCAACGTCTCCAGGGCGTCCACCTGCTCCGTCACCCGCATGGTCCCCAGCTCTGCGGCAATGTTGGCACCGACGCGCCCGGAGAGAGCCAGGCCGGTGAGGACCGGTCCCAACTCAAGCATCATGGTCTTCCCGACCAGAACCCCCACGAAGTAGAGAGGGATGGCCCCAGTGAAGGTATATGAAGCCTGGAGGGCCAGAACGATTCCGGTGAAGAGGGCGATGAAGAGGGCGATGGGGACCGAATCCACGCCCACCCGTGCCATCTGTGGGACCAGGAGGCGAAACCACACATCCACGTGGCGCAGAGCTCGGATCATCTCCGCCGTCAGCGCACCCCACCGACCGATACTTGAGGCCAGGATCAGACTGCCCCGTCCCAGGGCAACGAAGGGCTTTCCAAGGATCTGGATCATGAATGGACCAGGATGTGGGGGCACCTCTTTCGCCTGACTCACGGCCGTGGACATGAGCTTGGGAGAGCTGCGGGCCACGCCCCCCCTGCCATCAGCAACTTTTCCTGCCTGGCCACTTCTTCCTGACCACGCCACGGACGGTCATAGGACTGGCCCCCGCTCCCTCGGAAGACTGCAGTCAGAGTCGGCTAAGATAAGCGAAATTCGTCCCCAGACGCTACCCGATGGGCTTCCCATCTCCCTTCCCGGCGCGGAGCCGGCGACCGTTAACTCAGAACGCTGGCGGGAGGCCATCCTCCAATGTGAAGATCAACTCCTCCTCTCCCGGGCCATCCACGGCGTCCACGATGCACGACACCGTGATTCGACAGACGCCCCGCCGGCCATCCCGGAGGACGACCTCCACATCCACATCTTGTTCGCGGCAGGTGATTCGGGTCCGCACCTTCCGTCCTGGAGGGCGTTCCCGGACCTCGCTGGGGTTTCGGAAGAGGGTCATGGTGGATTGGCGCCCCGAGGGTAGCGCTCGACTCACCTTCACATGCCTCAACCAGTCAGGCTGGTAGCTGATTCGATACTCGAAGCCTCGCTGATCCGCGCCGGTCCCTTCCCGGTTGTGTCGCGCCACTGATCCGGTCCCCTCTGGCTGAGTGTCCCCTTCTGGAGCCGGGCCCATCCTCCCCTCAGGATGCCCTCATCCGGGCGAATGTCCCGGGGCGCACCTCTGGTGTCAAGAAAAGCTCCGCAGGGAACCAGGCCTGAAATCAGAAGGAAATGGGGATTGGGGGGAGAAGCAGGAGAACGGAGACCATGACCCCCCATGCCACCCAGCGCCAGCCTCCTGTGGGCGCCGGTTCAGCAGGAACCGAATCGGTTGGAAGGGGACGACCCCTTCCCATGACGAACATGAGTGCTGCCCAGGCCCACCATCCGGGCCAGATGAATCCCATGGCGAGGAAGATCCCCACCGTAGCCCGGGCCCACCACCTTTGTCGCCCGGGATGCAGTGCGTGGAGGATATGCCCACCGTCCAGGCGAGCCAGAGGCAGGAGATTCAAGAAGGTGAGCATGAGCCCCAACCAACCGGCGAAAGCCAGTGGGTGGAGATGGAGGGCCGCCCCTCCTGCCTCCACCGGAAGGATTTTCAACATCCCCTGCACCAGAAGGGGTTCCCCCAGCCGGATCTGTATCTCCTGAAAAACGATGAGGAAGGGCAGGTGCTGCCGAGCTTCCACCTCCGCCGGCGCAGAGAGCAGAATCCCCAGAGCCAAGATGGGAAGAGAGAGGATGAGCGACACAAGCGGTCCAGCCAGGCCGATATCAAGGAGAGCCCGACGGCTGGGCACCGGACTCCTCATCCGAATGAATCCGCCCAGCGTCCCCACCACCGAAACGTGGGGCGGGAAGGGAATCAGAAAGGGCGGACTCGTCCGGACTCCGTGGCGGCCGGCGGCCATTCGATGTCCCCATTCATGGAGGAAGAGGATCGCCATGAAGGGGAGGGCGAAGGCAGCCCCTTCCACGAGCTCGCCCACCGCCAACCGGGTGGGCCACCATAAGGTCGTACCCAGAACGGGCTGAAGCTCGAGACCCAGAGGATCCACTCCCCTCAGCAGCGCCCCTGCCGTCAGGGTGGACAGAAGTGTAAGAAGAAAGAGGAGGACGCTCAGTCCACGCTCCCAGAAGGGATTGGGGCCTGCACCCTCCCTTCGCCCCCCCACCCGTTCGCCCCGGAGCTCCGTCTCGTCTGACACGATTGACGAATGCACCTTGACCCGATCAGCGGCCCCCATTACTATGGCCGCAATTCCTCAGCATTGGGTGCCGCTTGTCCGCTTCGGTCAACTCCTTCGGGACCCCACCTTACCTGATTTTCCCAGCCTTCGGGCTGCACTTCAATAGAGCTGGCCGGGCCGGGCCTGGCACAGAACCATCCCCCCCTTGCCCATCCATCCGTCGGTTCCAGCCGATCTGGAGACATTCGTGGACATCGCCGAACTGAAGAAGAAGAACGTCAGCGAGCTGCACCAGCTCGCTGACGAGCTGAACATCCAGAACTATTCCGGCCTCCGCAAGCAAGACTTGATCTTCCGGATCGAGCAGAACCTTCTGGACACCGACGTGGTCCTACGGGGAGAGGGGGTCCTGGAGGTCCTCCCCGAAGGCTATGGTTTTCTCAGGTCGCCGGACTGGAACTACCTCTACGGCCCCGACGACATCTACGTATCCCCCTCCCAGATCAAACGATTCGATCTCCGGACAGGGGACACCATTCTGGGTCAGGTCCGTCCGCCCAAGGACGGAGAGCGCTACCTGGCTCTCCTGAAGGTGGAGCAGGTCAACCTGGATGACCCAGAGAAGTCCAAACACCGGATTGCCTTCGACAACCTGAAGCCCCGGTACCCCGACCACCGGATCCTTCTCGAGGAGGAGAACGGAGACATCGCCATGCGGGTCATGGACCTCATTGCCCCCATCGGGATGGGTCAGCGGGGTCTCATCGTCTCTCCCCCAAAGGCCGGTAAGACAACCCTTCTGCAGCAGATTGCCAACTCCATCACCGCCAACCATCCCGACATCTACCTCATCGTCCTCCTCATCGACGAGCGCCCCGAGGAGGTGACGGACATGGAGGAGCACGTGGATGGCGAGGTGATCTCTTCCACCTTCGATGAGCCGGCCGAGCGCCACACACAGGTAGCCGAGATGGTCCTGGACAAGGCCAAGCGTCTGGTGGAGCAGGGGAAGGACGTGGTCATCCTCCTGGACTCCATCACCCGCCTGGCCCGGGCCTACAACGTGACCGTTCCCCACTCCGGAAAGATTCTCTCCGGTGGAGTGGACGCCAACGCCCTGCACAAACCGAAACGCTTTTTCGGCGCGGCCCGTAACATCGACGAGGGCGGCTCCCTCACCATCATCGCCAGCGCCCTGGTTGAGACAGGCAGTCGTATGGACGAGGTCATCTTTGAGGAGTTCAAGGGCACCGGGAACATGGAGTTGGTGCTGGATCGCCATATCGCCGACAAACGGATCTTCCCCGCCATCGACATCAACCGATCGGGGACCCGGAAGGAAGAACTCCTCCTGAGTGAGACCGAGCTGAACCGGGTCTACCTCCTCCGGAACTTCCTCTCCGACATGCCCTCCGCCGAGGCCATCGAGTTCCTCATGGACCGGATGAAGCGGACAGAGACGAACCAGGAGTTCCTGGATTCGATGCAGGCCAGCTGAGGCCGCCGAATCCCCTCTCCCCCTACTCCTCGATGGCCCCCTGGTAGCGAGGGTTCACTACCCAATCCTCCCCATCAAAGACCTTCCGGTCCCAGGGGAAGATGATGGTCTGATCCGTCTCCAGGGCCTGGAAGTCAGGTTGATGCCCCATGGGCCGAACGAAGGTGGTGGCGGTCCGGATCTCGGCCGGGTGGACGTCCCTGAGGGCCGCCAACCCCAGTCGCAGGGTGTCACCGGACGTGGTGATCTCGTCGACCAGGACAACGCGTTTTCCACGAGCCTGAGGTGGGGCAGCCGAGAAGACGGCTGGCCGGTCCCGAACCCGTTCGCGTCCTTCCCACCGGGAGATCTTCATGGAGTAGAAGTCGATCCGGAGGAGAGATGCCAGGATAGCCCCGGGGATCACTCCTGCCCGAGCGATCCCCACCACCATCTCCGGTTCGTACTCCCTGGCCACCCGCATGGCCAGAGCGCGACAGAGTTCCCCGAACATCTCCCAGCCCAGCTCCAGGAACTGATCGTCCCGGACCAGGGGATCGGGACGCGGTGCCGAGGGATCAAGGGGTTGCATGGAACCTCCCGTAGTGGTCAAGCTGCCTGAGTTGGTTGAATTCGGGTGACCAGGAGTAGAACGTAGGAGAAGTTGGTTCCCCGAAGCAACGCTCCGTGTCCGGGAGTCGGCCCAGAGTCATCCCACTGCCACCCCACGATCAGGAGACCCGGATGGGTCAGGATCTGCAGGACGAAGCCGATCGGCGATTCGAAGAGGCCCTCAACTCCCGGGGAGCTCGAGACCCTCGGGAATTCTACCGTGGGCTCCTGCGAGACTTGAAGGAGCAGGATCGGGACACCTACACCGACACCGTCCGTCGATGGAAGGAGGAGGTCATCGGGCCACTGGCCCGGGGAGAGCAGGATCCCCTGGACGCCTGGCACCGATTTGGGCTCCAACTGGCCACGACCCTCCATCCGGGGCGGACCGTGATGATCGGCCCAGAAGGCCGATCCAGCCCGCTGGAGGGAGCTCCGGACTGGACCCGACTGGTCCTCCATCTCCCCAGGGAGCCCCGGGCCAGAGCCGTCCCCATCGCCATTCCGCAGGAGCCTTCACCGGCTCAGCAGGCAACACTGGACCTCCTGGTCCAGGGCCGACTCAAGCTCCCGGAGGAATAGGAGGCGGAACGGCCTGCTCCCGAGGGCGTAGGAAGTCCCCGGTGTTCCCCTTTCCCCAGCCATCCCACGAACCCCGAGCGCCTGCATGAGCGCAAGAGAAACCCGGATCCAGACCTCCAAGAACATGTCGTGGACTCCCCGCCCTGGATGGGTCACCGTCCGACTGGTGGGAAGCTGCGCCGACCCAGCCCTCCGCCGCGGTCAGGTCGTTGTCCACGCGCCGGCGGGGGAGGACCCCATGGCAGTACCCGATTCCGAGTTGATGGCCGGGACCACGGTTATCGTCATGGCCGAGGCCGCCCATCTGGTGGAGGATGACCTCCACCTGGTCCCGGAGATGGCTGTCGTGGCTGTGGGAGAGATGCTTCCTTGAGTGGTTGTTGAAGAACCGGAGCCGGCGGCCCCTCCGGTTCTTCAACAGCCTCTCAGTGCTCTCCCGACATGACCCGGAAATCCCGATCCACCCCTTCCGGGCGGGTCGTCATCCGACTCACCACCACCGTCGCGACCCCGGCCAGGATGAAGGCGGGAATCAACTCATACATGAGGTCTCGGAGAACAGGCGTCAGGTACCAGACGATGGTGGTCAGAGCTCCGGTGGCCACCCCGGCCAGCACCCCGGCTCTCGTCGTGCCCCTCCAGTAGAGAGCCAGGATCATCGTCGGGCCCAGAGCGGCGCCCAGTCCGGCCCAGGCAAACAGAACCAGCCAGAAGACCAGCTCCTCAGCCATCCACCCCAGGGCCAGCGCCGCCAGAACCAGCAGAATGACCACCACTCGGGAGAGGACCACCAGGAGGCGGTCCGGCATCTCCTCACCCCTCCGAATCACCTTCTCATAGACATCCCGCACAACAGCTGAAGCCCCCACCAGGAGCTGGGAGTCGGCAGTGGACATGATGGCGGCGAAGATGGATGCCACCACGATGCCGAAGAGGATGGAGGGGAGCAGAGACTGAGCAAGGAGTGGATAGAGGTTCTCCGTGTCCTGGGCTGGAAGCATCTCCAACTCAGGAAAGTAGACCCGACCCACCAACCCGATGAGTACGGCTCCGGCGCCCATGAGAATGTTGGCGGCAGTCCCGGTCCATGCCGCGAATCGAAGCTCCTGGGCGCGGGCAATGGACATATAGCGCACCAGGATGTGGGGATTACCCGGCGAGCCCAGGCCGATGGCCGCGAGCCCCAGGAGGGCTCCCCCACCCAGGGAGAGGACGTCCACGAAGGCGGGGTCGTACGTTGCCAGCTCGCCGAACACCGGTCCCCAGCCACCGTACGCCGTCACCCCCAGAAGGGGAATCCCCAGCAAGGCCACCATCATGAAGACGGCCTGCAGGGTGTCGGTGAGGCTCACCGCCAGGAACCCCCCCACGGTGGTATACAAGAGCACGATGAGTGCCGTCAGGATCACCCCGAACTGGGGGTCCAACCCGAAGCTGGCCCCAATGGCCTTCCCTCCTCCCACGAACTGGGACGAGACATAGGCCGTCATGAAGATCAGGAGGACCACCGCCACGGTCACCCGGAGGACGCCGTCCCGATCCTGGAAGCGTTCGGCAAGGAAATCGGTGACGGTTACGCAGTCCCGATCTTCGGCAAACCGGCGAAGTCGAGGAGCGAAGTGGAAGAAGAGGAAGAACTCCACCACGGTATACCCCACCACCGCCCAGAGAGCCGACACCCCCATCTGCCAGGCCATCCCGGTGACCCCCAGGAGGAGCCAGGCGCTTCGCCCCGAGACCACGGCGGACAGGGCCACCACCCACCGGTTCATGACCCGTCCGCCGACAAAGAAGTTGCCGATCCCCCGGGAGGAGAACCGGGCCGAGTAGGCGCCAATGCCGACCAGAAGCAGGAGATATCCGATGAACGCAGCAGCGGCATAGCCGTCGGCCTGGATCACCGGCGCCAGATCTTCCTCCATCACCACCTCCCTTCCCCGTCGTGACTAAGCCCGTCCGGCTCAACTCCCTGTCAGCCTGCGCAGAGGCCTTCTTCTCGGCGTGGAACCCAACCCGTCCCCGTCACCACTGGCCCCGGGCCCGCTCCTTCCCCGGCAAGACCTCCAGGCAGGTGGTCCACCAGCCGGTCCGGATGGTTTCGATGAACTCCACCGGCAGCCCCTCATCACGCATCTCATCGGCCAGCAGGTCCACCGGATAGCTCACCGGAATGAACTCCGCCGACAAGGACCGGCCGTCTCCCGCAGGATCCACCTCCAGCATGGTGTACCAGACCTCCTGGCGTCCATCATTGGCCGGCCGTCCCAGGGCCCCTGCGTTCACGTACCATCGCCCTCCATCCAGGGCTCTGCTCCAGTGGATCCCGGTGTGGGTCCCCAGGAGGACATCCGCACCTTCCTGCGTGGCCATCCCCTCCAGGAAATGGGACGGGGTGGTGGTCTCCCAGAGGAATTCGTTCATCCGTCGAGGACTCCCGTGGAATGCCAGAACGTCCAACTCACCCAGTCGGAAGCGGATCCGGTAGGGAAAGCCGGTCATCCACTCTCGGTGCCGGGGCGAGGTGTTGGCAAGGGTATACTCGTAGGAGATACGGGCATAGTGATTGTCCCTGGGATCGGTATAGCCGCACTGGCAGTCCTCCAGCCCACGAGCGATGGAGTCGTCGTAATTCCCCCGGACCACCGGAATTCCTTCGTTCCGAAGGATCTCCACTGTCCGATCCGGACTGGGTCCGAAGGCCCCCAGGTCCCCAAGGCACAGGATGGCCTGAGCTCCTCGATCTCGGGCATCCTCGATGGCTGCCTGGAGAGCTCGATGATTGGAGTAGATCCCTCCGAAGACGGCGATCCGGGTCAGAGGAGTGTCGGCCGGATGGGCCAGTCGAGCCTCACCGCGGGCGCTGACAGCCTTCCCGAAAGGGTCCAGTGGCCATCCGGACATCAGCGGTCCCGCCCGGCGCTGGATGGTGTGTTGGAGCAGATCGCTCCGGAGAGGTAACAGGTGTAACAGGCCGATTCCTTGAGAGACGCAGGTCGGGCTGCCGCTTCACCCACCGTGTTCCCCAATCGGGCCGAAGGAGATTCCAGGAGGATGGGACACGCATAGACGCCCCGCGCCGTCACCAGGCGGGCTCGGGTGCAGAGGAGCTGGGATTCATCGAAGCCCTCCATCATGGTCTGGGTGACCCGTTCCGTCTCATCATACCCCCGGGTCCGCTCTGCCTCCTCACCCATGAGAAGGGGGGGGAGGATCTTGATCCGGGGCCGATGATAGCCCACTTCCCCCAAGAGCTCCCGGAATCCCTCCAGATAGTGCTCCGTGTCCTCCTCGGGCCAACTCCGCATACAGGTGATGATGGGAAGAAACCCTTCCTCCACCAGTGCCTCCACCCCCTCCATGCATCGCCGGAAGGCCCCCTCCCCTCGGATGTCGTCGTTCATCTCCTGGGTGATCCCGTCCAACGAGACCCGAAGCTCCAGAGTGTACATGGAGTCGGCAGCCAGCTGTGCCAGAGACCGGGCTCGTCGCTGAGGCATGAGGGTTGCGTTGGTCAGAACCGTCGCCGGCCCCAGCGCCAGGGTGTCAGCCAGGATCCCTTCCATCTCCCGGTTCATGAAGGGCTCGCCTCCGGTGAAGTAATACTCCTTCACCCCCAACTCCACCGACTCCTCCAACGCCTGGGCGACCTCCTCCCGACTCATGAACCAGAAGGAATCGTTCTCCGGAGAACAAGAGATGAAGCAGTGGCGGCAACGGAGATTGCAGACCGTTCCCGCCACCTGGAACCAGAGCTCGTCCAGGGCTTGAAGCCCTACGGCTGGCGCATCGTCCAGAACGGCAAGCTCTATTCGAGCCACGAGAGGGAACCTCCAGTTTCAGGGATCATGGGTCTCTTGAGACAAACGCCTCGCCACCATCCCAGGTTCCACCCATCTCTCTCGATTCGCCCGAGCCGGCTCCCCGGGACCCTCCAGGGGTACGAGGGCAAACCATGAATGACTCCTCCTCCGAACTCGGGGCCGGCAGAGGATCCAGCCCCGAACCCGGCAACGATCCCGGTACCCATCCCCGAGGAAGTGTCCGTCCACCCGTCACCCGGCTCGGTGTGCGCAGGGCGTTGACTCTGTTCCTCCTTCTGGCTCTGGGCCTTCCTGCCCTGGTGTGGCTCCTTCATCCCTGGCCTCCCCCCCTGCGCTGGCTTGATCCCCACACCACGGCTTTCATGGAGCATCGGCAGGCCGAAGCCCAGGCCCGAGGAGATTCCATCCAGATCCAGTGGGAGTGGATTCCCCTGGATTCCATCCCCGGCCATCTGCAACAGGCCGTCCTGGTGGCCGAAGACGATCGGTTCCGGGACCATCGGGGAGTGGACTGGGAGGCTCTGGCGGAAGAGGTCCGATACCAGGGGCAGATCCCGTTCCGGCCCGGAGCAGCGGAGGACCGCCAGGCCCTCCGGCACGCCGTCACATACGTCCGTGAGCACCGGGATGAGATTCGAGGGCGAAGCACCCTGACCCAGCAACTGGCCCGCAACCTCTACCTGAGCCCCGACCGGGCATTCATCCGGAAGGGACAGGAGCTCATCCTGGCTCGCCGCCTGGAAACCTTTCTCTCGAAGGACCGGATCCTGGAGCTCTACCTGAACGTGGCTGAGCTGGGCGACGGGATCTTCGGCGTGGAAGCCGCCGCCAGGGAATACTTCGGCCGGAGCGCGAGCCAGCTCAGTCGCCCCCAGGCCGCCGCCCTGGCTGCCACCCTTCCCCACCCCCGGACGTCCAACCCGGCTCATAATCCCGGGCGGATGCAGTGGAGACAGGGCCTCATCCTCACCCGGATGGATGGGGGCTCCGTCCCCGTCAGTCCGCCGGAGGAGGGCCAGCTCGAAGAACCCACCCAGGGCGACAGCCTCCCGGAGCTGGAGTTGGAGCGGGAGTCCCTGGAGGAGCTCCCCGAGCCGGCGATCCAGGGAGGTGAAGAGGAGCCGGGAGAAGGGGTTGGCCACTCTCCGGAAGAGGGAGAGGGGACGGCCCTCGGGCGCGAACTTGTCGAAGATGGTCAGGCGCCCACCGGGACGGAGGAGCCGGACAGCCTCCTCGAGGCAAGCTCGGCCATCGGGGACCACCGCAACGATGAGGTGGAGGAGGACGGCGTCGAAGGAGGCACCTGGGAGTCCGGTGGACTGGGCATCCATCTCCCGAACCTGGATCGATGACCCGGACTCGGCCGCGATCCTTTCGGCCCGCCTCCGAAGCCGGCGAAGCATCCCTGGCGCCAGGTCCCCGGTCGTCACCTCCACCCCCGGAGGCAGGAACTCCAGATCCCTCCCTGGGCCGGCTCCGGGAATAAGCACCCGATCTCCGGGCTCCAACTCCAGCAACGCCACACTCCGGCGCCGAACCCCATCAAACCCTACGATCCAATCGTAGAAGGGGGCATAGAGGGAGTACCGAAGGCGCCTCCATCGCTTCCGGAAACAACTGGCAGGGCCACCCTCTTCCAGAGGCTGAGACCCTTCCTCAGCCATCCGGCCTCCTTCCCTCTCCCTCTGGCTCCACTCGCTCTTCCCCCGCTCCCTCCACCCGATCCCGAAGGGCCTCCAGCCAACTGGTCCGGGACCTCTGGAGCGTCTTTCGAAGTGTCCGGCGAAGAAACCGAACACCCAGCCCATCCCAGACCTCTTCGCTGCGCACCAGGGTGCCCCCATCAAGCATGGGCTCCAGGCTCCAGCGGAAGTATCCGCTGGCCCCCAGCGTCTTCAGGGTGAACCCGAACCGGCGCTCCACCTCCACCTCCTGGACGTAGGAAGTGATTCTCATCCCATCCGCCCTCCACTGCATGAGGGTTCCTGGAACCAGTTCGCCCCGGAGAGCGGCAAAGCGGACGCCCACGTGCCATCCAGGCCAGCGGTCCACCTGGCTCACCAACCGCCAGACCTGCTCCGGCGAGGCATCCACCTCCACCTCCAGGCGGATATCCACCGGCGCGTCCTCCACCGCCAGAGGGTCCGGTTCCATACTCCTCTCCATCAGTACCCCAGGTCCCTGGACTCACTCGACATTGTGTCCACTCCAAGCACAGTGCACTCGCCCCCGGGCTCCTGAAGTGGAAGCTCCCCTGCCCCAGCCCGGAGTTCAGACATCCCGCAGGAGGCCTACCTTGAGCGCGAAGCGCACCAGCTCGGAGCGGTGGGTGAGCCCCAGCTTCCGCATGATGCGTGAACGATAGGTATCCACGGTCTTGGGCGAAATGAAGAGCTTTTCGCCGATCTCCGACGATGAAAAGCCCTCGGCAGTCAGAGCCAGGACTTCACGTTCCCGGGAGCTCAGATCCCGGAGTCGGCCCTCCTCACTCTCCGAGTCCTCCACGGTCCGGTACTGCTGGAGGAGGAGGGTGGCCGCTCGCGCCGGAAGATAGACCTCGCCCCGAGCCACGGTCCGGATGGCTTCCATGAGGTCTCGGTCAGCGCTGGCCTTCGTAAGGTACCCGCTGGCTCCGGCATCCACGACCGGAACCAGGTACTCCTCTTCGGCATGAACCGTCAGGACCAGAACCTGCACCCCCAGATTCAGGGCAGCGATGCGGCGGGTGGCTTCGAGCCCGCTTCCTTCAGGCATGGAGAGATCCATGACCACCACATCGGGCCGAAGCACACGAGCTCGCTCGGTGGCTTCATCGCCGGTGGCGGCTTCTCCCACCACCTCTACCCCCTCCTCCAGCTCCAGGAGGGCACGGAGGCCCGCCCGGAAGATGGCGTGGTCATCGGCCAGTACCACCCGAATGGGATCAGCCACCTTCACCTCCCTTTTCGATGGGTATTCTCAGGTGGATACGGGTGCCCTCTCCCGGAACGCTTCGCACGGTGAGGGCGCCTCCGACGAGACGGGCCCGCTCATCCATCCCCACCAACCCCAATCCTCCCTTCTCAAGGAAGGCCCCTTCCAGGAAGGCATCCTCGGGATCGAACCCCCGGCCATCATCGGAGATGATCACCTCCACCTCGGGACCGGTGCGCTTCACCTGAACTCGGGCCGATCCGGCTCGAGCGTGCCTGACCACGTTGGAGACGGCCTCCTGTATGACCCTGTAGACCATGAGTTGGGCATCCAGGCTCAGGAGCCCGGCTACCGGCTCGACTTCCACGGCCATCTCCAGCCCGACTCCATCCAGAAAGGATCTCAGGTACGAGCGTATAGCCGTCTCCAGCCCCACATCCTCCAGGGCCGGCGGACGGAGGCCCCTGGAGATCTGACGGACTCCTTCCACTGCCTCCGCCAACTGCTCATGAAGCTGAACCAGGAGCTCCTCCCGGGCCAGGGGATCGGCCGTCCGTCGAAGGACCCCGAGGCGGACCAGGAGCGCCGCCAATCGCTGGGCCGTGTCGTCGTGGAGTTCCCGGGCGATGCGGCGCCGTTCCTCCTCCACGGCCTGTAGGGTTCCGGCCCCCAGCCGCCGGAGTCGGTCCCGCTCACTGATGTCCCGGACGACTGCGATGACGAACTCCCCTTCGTCGGTCTGGAAGGGACTCAGGCAGACCTCCACCGGCATCTGTCGCCCATCCTTCCGGACCCCCCGGAGCTGGAGCCCGATCCCCATGGGCCGTTCCTCCGGGTTCTCATGGTAATGAGCTCGCTGCTGAGGGTGCCGCTCCCGATACGAGGGAGGGACCAGCTTCTCCACTTTGCTTCCCAGCAACTCCTCCCGCGCGTAGCCGAAAAGCCGTGCAGCCTGGGGATTGGCCTCTCGAATGGTACCCGACCGGTCCACGATGATGATGCCGTCAGGGGCCGCCCGGAAGACGGCCTGGTAGCTCACCGGGGGAAGTTCTTCCCCACCGTTCCCATTCTTCCGCCCCTCCGTCATCCAGTTGCTCCTGTGGCAAGGTTCGACGATCCAACCCCACGGGCTGGGTTTAGGTGCATGGCAACTCCCGCCTCCGGCCCGCCCAGTCCAGAGGCTTCCGGCCTTCGACGCGACGTCCTCTCCAATCCCGTGTGGAGAAAATCCCCACACGATTCTCGGCCGTCTCCCGACAGAGCCAACGGCGGCAAGATGCCACATTTGGATGACGCTGACCACCTGGAGCCAGGAGATCCCGTGTGAACAAATCCTCCCCCGGTGTCCGTGGGTCCTGGCTTCTCAAGGTCCTGCGGGTACCCCTCTTCTGGAAGATCGTGGTGGCCAATGGTCTGCTCCTGGGGATTCTGGGCGTACTGGCCCTTCTCCTTGCTCCCGACCCGGACACCGTGGGCCTGTGGTTCCCGGTGGGATGGACCGGGGTTATCCTGGTTCTTGTGGCCGTCAACGGATTTCTGGTCCATCTGGCCCTGCGGCCGCTCCGGCAGATGGAGGTGACCGCCCGGGAGGTGGAGGCCGGCAACCCATCGGCCCGGGTCCCCTCCTCGCCCCTGGCCGACCGGGAGCTCCACCGCCTTACCGAGGTCCTCAACCGGATGTTGGATTCCATCGAACGCGTGCAGCACCGTCATGCGCACCTGTCCGCCCAGATGGCCCGAGCTGAAGAGGCGGAGCGAAGCCGGCTGGCCGGAGAGCTCTTCAACGACACGGCCCAGATCCTGGCTGCAGCCCTCCTCCACCTCCAGCTGGCTTCTCGCCACCTTGACCCCGGCGACGGGAAACCTCCGCCACCGTCCCAACCCGGTCCTCGAAGTGGACTGGAATCGGCCCGGAACGACGTCCTCTCGGCACTGGCCGGGATCCAGCGGATTGCCCGGAGCCTGCGGCCACCGGAACTGGACGAACTGGGCCCCCTGGCGGCCCTGGAGATCCAGGCCCGACGGCTGAGCAATGAAACCGGCATCCCCGTCCAGGTCTCGGGAAGCATCCCACCTTCGGCGCTCTCTTCCGAAGCCGGGCTCGTCCTCTACCGCGTCCTCCAGGAGGGGGTGACAAACGCCCTCCTCCACGGAACTCCATCCAGCATCCGGATCCATCTTCAGACCGACTCCGCATCGGTGCGGGCCACCCTGGAGGACGATGGGAGGGGCTTTGACACCCAGGAAATCCAGGCTGACCCCGAGGGGCGCCCAGGGCTTCAGCATATGCAGGACCGAGCCTCCCACGTGGGCGGGCGACTGGAAGTGGAATCCCGACCCGGGAACGGGACCCGCCTGATCCTGGAGCTTCCCCGGAAGACAGAGTCTTCACCCGCCCATCTCCGGACGTCGGATCCCTGAGCATGATCACCATCGTGGGAGCCGGAATGTCNGGGCTCGCCCTGGGCCATGCGCTGGCCGATGAAGGTCAGGCGTTCCAGATCCTGGAAGCCTCTCCCCTCCCTGGAGGTGTCATCCGAACCCTCCACCGGGACGGCCACCGGATGGAGCTGGGTCCTCAACGTCTCCGGGCCGTCCCTGCCGTCACCCCATTCCTGGATACCATCCCCTGTTACCGGCACGAAGCAGGGACCCTCCAGGTCCAGGTGGCTCGGCACGGCCGACTCCACCCCCTGCCCACCAGTCTCCTCCAGGCAGCAGGGACCTCAGCCATCTCCTTCAAAGGAAAGCTCAGAGGAGCCCTGGAGCCCCTGGCCTGCCTCCTCCCCGACCGGGAAGGCCAATCGGCTGCCCAACTCCTTCGCCGGCGACTGGGCGATGAGATCTACCGGGCCTTTGCCGGTCCCCTTCTGGGGGGCCTCTATGGGAGCGACCCTGAAGAGATGGAGGCCTCCCGGACCCTGATTCCCGCCATGGAGACCATGGGGATGGGGTCCTTCATATTCCGCTTCCTCCCCCGGATCCAGTTGAAGGCTCGCAGTCAGACCGGTGGCTCCAGCCTTCTGGACGCGCCCATCGTCCTCCCCATCGACGGAATGGAAGCTCTTCCCCGTTCCATGGCCGCCGACCTGTTCAGGCGCAATCCCGGGAGGATTGCCCTGAACTGCCCCGTTCACCGGATCGAGCGCCTGGGCGGAGGAGGCATTCGGCTGGAGACCGAGGAAGGCATCCTGGAGTCCCAGGCCGTCGTCCTCACCACTCCTCCCCGGATCACCGCACAGCTGCTGGACACGATCGCCCCGGACGCAGCTCAACGCCTCCGCGCCCTTCGGGTCAACGACCTGGCCCTGGTCCACCTCCAGGTGTCCAGTCTTCCCCCTTCTCTGGGTTTTCAGGTGGCGCTGGGTGAACCTCAGCGGATCCGGGGAGCCACCTTCTCGGGAGCCCTGGACGGAACAGGAGACACCGCCGTCGTCTACCTGGGGGGCATGCTGGACCCGGAACTGGTCGCTCTCCCGGATCACGAGGTAATGGAGATCGCCACTCGGGAGTTCACCAGCCTCACCGGGCTCCCTTCCCGCCCGCTCCATCTCCACAGGACCCGGATGCCGGCATGGGACCGAAGCTGGGAGGCCCTGGACGGACTCACACTTCCGGAGGGAATCCACCTCCTGACCAACTACACGGGGCGGCCCGGGATCGTGGGTCGGATCAGTCAAGCAGGCGCCCTGGCTCGGACCCACTTTGGATCCGGGCCTGACCTCCCTCAAGCCACACTCAGGGGTCAGACACCGTAGGAGCGATCCTCCAGCCCCTGAGGGTCCAGGATGCGGACTCGGGCCCCCTCCTGCTCGATGAATCCCTCCTCCCGCAGCGTCTTCAGCGCCCGTGCCACACTCTCCCGGGTGGTGGCCAGCCCCTCGGCCATACCGGTCTGAGTCACGGGAAGCGTGAAGGTTTCACCCTTCCCGTAGCCACCGGCTTCGGCGTACTCCAGGACCGTGAGCCCGACCCGCCCCACCACGTCCCGCAATGAGATCTTCCCAATGAGGCGAACGGCACGACGGAGGCGACTCCCCAGCTCCAGAATCACCGCATCAGCAATCTCCGGCTCGGATCGATACAGCTCCTTGAACCGGTCCCGGGGCAGGAAGAGGAGCTCGGAGTCCACCTCGGCCCGAGCGTTGGCCGGGTAGGGCCCGCCGTCGAACAGGGGGACCTCAGCCAGGGGATCTCCTGGGCCCTGGCCGTGGATGACCTGCTCCTGACCCTGGGCGTTGGCCCGGTACACCCGGACCCTCCCTCGGACCACCACGAAGA
>SL_3KL_010_SEDDRAFT_10001423_pt1 | contig 21723 bp, 17 predicted proteins | sample SodLakKL_010_SED_2_FD_10381 | JGI IMG/M metagenome (IMG submission 10381) | reverse complement strand
CACTAATCTGCACGAAGTTTTTATTCATACAATAAATTAGTGAAGATTCGTGTAGATTCGCGGGTCCCTCATTTCCTAACCACGAATCTGCACTAATCTGCACGAAGTTTTTATTCATACAATAAATTAGTGAAGATTCGTGTAGATTCGCGGGTGTATATTCTTTAGAATCTACTCCAAGGTTAAACGCACGACATTCTCAATATGATACGTATGGGGGAACATATCGACCGGTTGTATTCGGTCGATCCGGTAACCATGCCCGGTCAAAACGGCAATGTCGCGTGCCTGTGTGGCGGGATTACAGCTTACATATACTATCTTCGGTATTTTCATCTGAATTATCTCGTGAACCGCTTTAGGATGAACACCGCTGCGGGGAGGGTCGAGATAGAGTACCGTGGGCTCCTCGTCGATCCAGACCTTCTTTTCTTTCAGTTTCTCAAGTACGTCCCCCTCGATAAACCGTACATTTTCGACACTGTTCAAATGCGCGTTTTCTTTTGCATCCTTCACCGCATCTTTCACCGATTCAATACCATACACGATTTTAACGGCATCCGACAGGTATATCGTTATCGTCCCGGTCCCCGAATACAGGTCGAGGACAATATCCTCATCCGATAGATCTCCGAATTCCTTCGCGACGGCATACAGTCTCTCCGCCTGCCCGGGATTCGTTTGGAAAAACGAATTTGCCGATATCCGAAAGGTATACTTCCCTATCCGTTCGGTAATATACCCGTCGCCGTAGTACACGATCTCTTCATCACCGACCGCAATTTGAGCCTTGCGCCGGTTGATATTGTTGATGATAGTCGTCACTTCCGGGACATCGTTACGCAGCCGTTTGATCACCGGTTCCATAATATCCTGACGGTTATCTGCCGTAACGATATTCACCATGATCTCACCGGTTGCGCGGCTTTGTTTAATAACAAGAAAACGAAGGAACCCCTTCTGCGCATGTGTCGTGTACGGTTCAATCTGCAATTCCTTTGCAGATTTTCTTACGGAAGCAAGGATTCTGTTGCTCTCGTTGGATTGCAGCCAGCATTCCTCAATATCGAGCACCTTATCATATCTGCCCGGGACATGCAGACCGAGCGCAAAGTTCTTATCGTATTGCTGTCCCGATTCTATCTCTGCGGTCGTCAGCCATCGCTGATCGGAAAATGAGAACTCCATTTTATTCCGGTAAAAGAAAATATCCGGAGCACCGAGAGGGGGCGGTATATCGGTATTTTTAATTTTACCGATGCGTTCGAACGAATCAATAACATGCGTATGTTTGAAAGAAAGCTGTGCCGGATAATCGATATGCTGCATCTTGCAGCCGCCGCAGGAGCCGACATACCGGCATTGCGGTTCGACACGGAGTTCGGAAGGTTCAAGCAATGCAAGATGGCGCGCTTCGAGATATTGTGATTTTACTTTTGTGATAACCGCGCGTATCGTATCGCCCGGCACCGCATCATGTACAAAGACAACCATACCGTTCAGACGCGCGATGGCTTTCCCTTCGAAGGCAAGTGTCTCGATTTTTAGTACTACTTCATCGCCTTTTTTTAGTTTCATACTTTTTATGTATTGCTTCAATGGTGGCTGTTCCTTCTTCCCATTCCCGATACAAGATTTGCAGTTTTTCTTTTGCTTCCGAATACTCGTGATGTATAGTACGGATGGTATCGGGTTTTACATATACTGTTTCATCCATCATTTTTTGTTCAAGTCCCTGTAGACGGGATTCCAGTTCGTGGATGTCGGATTCGATTTTTTCCAGTTTCGCGATGAGCGCACGTGTTTCATTATGCCGCTCCTGTCTGATCTCCGCTTCCCGTCGCTTACGGTCTTTATCACTACGTTTCTTATCTGTTTTATTTTCTGTTTTCCGGTTAGACGTTTGCTCCTGCTGCGACTCAACTCGTGCGAGATATTCTTCAAGTGTTCCCTGATATTCTTTCAGCACGCTCCCGTGCCGAAATTCCACGACTTTGTTCACTATGCCGGTTAGAAATGCCCGGTCATGGGATACAATTATATACGTACCTTCATACTCCAGCAATGCCTGTCTGAGTATTTCCTTTGATCGCATATCGAGATGGTTGGTCGGTTCATCGAGAATAAGGAAGTTTGCCGGTGTGAGAAGCATCTTTGCAAGCGCAAGACGTGATTTCTCTCCTCCCGACAGGACCCGTACCGCTTTAAATACATCATCGCCCTGGAACAGGAAACATCCGAGAAGCGTCCGGATATATCTACGTATATCTCCCTGAGCAACCGAATCCATAATACCAATGGGTGTAGACGAGGGATCAAGTTCCTCCGCCTGATTCTGCGCAAAATAGCTGAGCATAAGATTATACCCCAGTTCAATGGTGCCGCCGGTCGGCGGTTCAACACCGGCTATCAGTTTTGCCATAGTCGATTTACCCGCGCCGTTTACCCCCACAAATGCAATCCGGTCACCCCGCTCGACGGAAAAGTCCACATCGCGGAATACTTCAGTTGCGTCATATTTTTTTGTAACATTTTTCATGTTTACAACAACGGCACCGCTGCGCGGCGGAGGCGGGAAATGGAAGGATATCTCGCTTTCCTCGTCTTCAAGGTCTATTTTCTCGAGTTTGTTCAGTTGCTTGATCCGGCTCTGGACTTGTCGGGCTTTTGTGTTCTTGTATCTGAACCGTTCGATGAATCGTTCACTCTGTTTAATGTGTCGCTGTTGATTCTTATACGCCGCTTCGAGTAATTCTTTCCGGGCTTCTTTCTGCTCGATATAGTTTGCATAATTTCCGGTGTATGTCGTCAACGCACCGAGACTCAACTCCCAGATGTGCTTGCACATGGTATCGAGGAAAGCACGGTCGTGGGAAACGATGATGAGACTTCCTTCATACGATAATAAATATTCTTCCAGCCATCGGAGCGACACAAGATCGAGGTGGTTGGTGGGTTCATCGAGTAAAAGCAGAGAGGGTTGACGCAACAATAATTTTGCAAGTTCGATTCGCATCTGCCATCCGCCGCTGAAGTGTTCTACCATCCATGTAAGTTGCTCCTCGCGAAAACCAAGCCCCATGAGTACTTTTTCGATGTTTGACCGCATCCTGAAAGCGCCTGACATCTCGAGATGCTGTTGCAGAGCACCCATTTGTTCGACCAGTTCATTGCGTTCATCATCTTTCAGATCCGCTCCGGAGAGATCCTCTTGTATAGATTTTAATTTCTCCTGCGTTTCAAGGATGTCACTGAAGGCCGTTGCGACCTCATCGTACAGGGATCTCCCTTTCATGCTCACGACCTCCTGCGGGAGAAAGCCGACCGATGCGGTTTTTGCCTTCCCGACACTCCCGGTGTGCGGATCCATATCACCATTGATGATCCGCAACAGTGTCGTTTTACCGGCACCGTTTGAACCTACCAAACCGATACGTTCACGCGTGCTGATGTTTAACGTGACGTCTTCAAACAAAACATCATCACCGAATTGTACACCAATGTTTTTCAAATGTATCATACGATCAATCGACGCTCTTGGTTCAGACCGATGTAGCAAACCTCAGAATTTTTTCGACCTTCTCCGGTGAATCCGCTTCGGCATAGAATCGGATCAAGGGTTCGGTCCCGGAAGATCTCACCAACAGCCACCCGTTGTTGATATAAAATTTGTATCCGTCAAGATCATTTCGCGAGATGACCGGATAGCCCGCTATAGTCTTCATTCCCTGTTTAAATGTCCGCATTATACGTGGTTGCTCCTTCTTCTCCACATGAAGGTCGATCCTGTTATAAAAATGGTATCCGTATTCTTCCATGATCTCATCGACGAGTTCGCTCAATTTCTTCTCACGGACCGCCATCATCTCACATAATAATAAACCTATGAAGATGCCGTCCCGTTCGGGTATATGATTTTTTACTCCGATGCCGCCGCTCTCTTCGCCGCCTATCAGCACACCGCCGTTGACCATTTCACGGCAAATATGTTTGAAACCTACCGGCGTTATGATGAGCGGCAGGGTATACTGCTCGCATATTTTATCGACAAGTTCCGTGACCGAAAAAGATTTCACCACGGTACCGCGCAGTCCCTTTTGCTCGTATAAATATTTGATCAAGAGCGCAAAAATCCGGTGGGAGTCCACAAACTGTCCCTTTTCATCGACGGCTCCGATACGGTCGGCATCACCGTCGGTTGCAAACCCGATATGATAGTCACCCGATTTCATGGCATCGAACAGGGGTCCCAGGTTTTGCGGAATCGGTTCGGGATTGATACCGCCGAAGGACGGATTGTATTTATTTCGTATCTCGTCAACGGTATCTACGAGCTGACCGATCACTCCGGCCCCCGCTCCGTACATCGCATCGAATGCAATTTTGATACCGGTCCCGCGGATCGCATCGATATTGATTTTCTTCCGGATATCGTCGACATACATTTTCGTCAGATCGACATGTCTGACGATGCCCTTATTTTTTAATTCCTGAAGAGATTTCATCTGCCGCGGTCTGCGTTTGTCCTGATCAAGCAAGGTGTGCACATATTTCTCGAGTTTTTCAACCATTTCGGGATGAGCGGCCCGCCNTATTCTTCTTTTAGTTTAAAGCCNTTATACTGAGGCGGATTATGACTCGCGGTTATGACGACACCGCCTGCCGCCTTTCGCTTTGCAATTGCAAGCGACACCATGGGTGTCGAGGATATCGTATCGGACAGATATACTTTTATACCGCGATTACCGAGCACCTGTGCAGTATATTCGGCAAAATCATCCGACATGAAACGGGCATCGTAGCCGACAACGACACCTTTACCGACTTTCTTGTGTCGTTTAAAGTACCGCACTGCAGATTCCGCAACAATATACAGGTTGTCAAAAGTAAAGTCATCCGCGATAACCGCGCGCCAGCCGTCGGTTCCAAATGCAATACGATAATCCTTTTTCATGATTAGTTCCCTTTATTATTGGTAACGAATATGCGAGAGTGGGCTGTTTATTTTACCGGCAACCGGAAAAACTCCCCTCCCGATCTTTTCCGGTGCGTACACTGGGGGAAATATACACAGCCGGAGGACCGGGAGGAGAAATAGAATTGAAGAAGTGAATTTAAGATTTAAAAGCATCAAAACCGATGTATGAACCGATAGCATCAAGTTCTTCTTCGATTCTGAGCAACTGATTATATTTCGCAATACGATCTGTTCTGCTTGCAGATCCGGTTTTGATCTGACCGGCGTTTGTCGCTACGGCAATGTCGGCAATCGTGGTATCTTCCGTCTCACCCGATCGATGACTGATGACAGATGTAAAACCGGCTTTCTTCGCCATCTCTATCGCTTCGAACGTTTCGGTGAGAGTACCGATCTGATTTACTTTAATGAGAATAGAGTTACATGCTTTTTCCTCAATTGCCCGCGCGAGAAACTTCGTATTGGTTACAAGCAGATCATCTCCGACAAGTTGTATTTTGTCGCCGAGTGCGCCGGTGAGCTGTTTCCATCCATCCCAGTCATTCTCGGCCATGCCGTCTTCGATTGAAATTATCGGATATTGTTTTACCCAGGACTCCCAGAATTTAACCATGTCACCCGGTTTCTTTTTAGAGCCGTCGGACTTATGAAAGACATACTGTCCGTCCTTATAGAATTCACTTGATGCCGGATCGAGGGCGAGCGCGATATCTTCACCGGCCTTGTATCCTGCCTGAGAGATCGCTTCCAGAATAACCTCAATAGCTTCATCGTTCGATTTCAGATTAGGTGCGAATCCTCCTTCGTCACCGACTGCCGTATTGTAACCCTTTTTACCGAGCACCTTTTTCAAGGTATGAAATACTTCAGCTCCCATTCGCAGTGCTTCGGCAAATGTCGGTGCATTACCCGGAACAATCATAAATTCCTGCAAGTCGACATTATTATCCGCGTGTTGTCCTCCGTTCAGTATATTCATCATCGGAGTCGGTAATATACGGGCATTGGTGCCACCGAGATACCTGTAGAGCGGAAGTTGTAAGCTGATTGACGCAGCGTGCGCGGTCGCCATAGAAACACCGAGCAGGGCATTCGCACCGAGCCGGTTTTTATTCGGAGTACCGTCAAGCTCCAGGATAATATGATCGACACCTGCCTGATCAATCGCGTCGAGTCCGATAATTTCATCGGCTATAGTATTATTTACATTTTCGACTGCTTTCAGAACACCTTTGCCGAAATAACGGTTTTTGTCACCGTCACGAAGCTCTACCGCTTCATTTTCACCGGTTGAAGCGCCGCTTGGCACAATGGCTCTGCCAACAATACCGTTTTCTAGTTCTACATCAACTTCAACCGTGGGATTGCCGCGTGAATCAAGAACTTCCCGGGCATGTACGTCTATTATAGTTGTCGACATATTCAATAAACTCCTTTTCCCTTTTTCATTTCTTTAACTACATCATGGCTTTTAAAGCTTAAATTTCTATAAATTACTACTTTTTGGGATACAAATCAATTCAGAGGACAAAAATGTCACTAAGTTTCTGATGCCATTGATTACCGCCACATATTAATTGCACTTAACCAATTTGAATATCCGCCGCGTATATTGGAAATCCAGTAATGCGCTTTCCTATCATCGGGGTCTGCTGTTCGTTCGCGTATAAATACAAACTCGATCCCGCCGCTCTGGAGGTAATACGTCCAGGTTTCGATTCTTTCTATACCGATTCGGCAATCGACAAAATGAGGCTCACCGAGAATAACAAAAACCATTCCCATAGGTGTTTTCCAGCCCTCGACATTCGTTGTAAATAACTCGTTCGCAATTCGAATACGTTCGTAATAATCGCCCATTTTCCAGGCACCGACATTTTGCCAATATTCATTTAAAAGTCTCCGCCGTTCCTCGATCGTCTCACCGCTTTTTATATTATTTAAATCCCGCGTCGACGCAACATAATGCAAAGCTTCGATCTGTTGATCGACATCGGTCATATGCGGGAAATCAAGTACATGAGTCATAAACTCGGTGTGCGACTTTACATTGACATTCGCGTTATTGTTTTCCACACCGATATTTTCAACGAAAACTTCATAATACCCTGCATCGATAATGAGATCAAAAGGTAGAAATATTTGTGTTGTCCCCTCTCTCAAAGTCAACAAAGTATCACGAAGCACGATGGTATCCCGATCCTCAACAAATATACCGGTTCGATGATAGGGCCGCTGTGCCCGGTAAGAAAAGGGATTGTCAATCAGAAAATCGTTGTTGTAATATTTCCGAACCAAACCATACCGCAGCGGGAGATTTTCCACATTGCTGTCGGAGTAAATTTCGGTAAAAACGTGGAACGGTTCGGTGATTGTCAGCACGCGATCCGATAACATAGGATTGATAACACGACGACCGTTTTCGATTTTGATGGAACGGATGAGTAATAAATCTCCGATTGCTATCGGATCAGGTCGGATTGGGTCTACCTGCAGAATTTCACGGATTTGTGTGCTGATATTAATCGCCCGATCCAGGATTGTGATCGTAAAACGGTATTCACCCGGTCCGAGATAAAAAGATTCCAATATACGATCGCTTGCACCGTACCGTGATACACGCTCACGCGTTGTATTGACTTTGCGGATAATATCTTTGCGCTCAACAACTTTGTTTTGGTTGTCGTTGATTGTGATATTAATTGTATACTCAGTCGCGAGTACATCCCCCCCGTCTGTGGTAAAGTGGAGATTGTTATGGGGGACCTCGAGGTACGCATCAATACGGGTTTTCTCGGGTCCTTTGAACTGAACAAAATCTACTACCAGAGAAGGTCTTCCGATATCCCGTATTCGCCCGTCGTAATAACACCGAAAACCATCCGGTGACGCATCCAGAGCGGAACGGGACGGGGAACAACCAAATTGTAGCAGAATCAATAATAATACTATCACTCCCACGAACTTAACACGCATCATACCCTCCGTTTGTTTCTTTTGTCATACTGTATAATACAATATAATACAATAATAGCCAGTATTTCAGGAAAAATCAATATTATTTTAATTATCCCTTGAGGATTTATCTCCAGGGAGGTAAAGTTTCCCAGATTGTACTTCCGAATTCGTTCGCAAACTCAATCCGGTCTATCCACTCATTGATGCCATGCTGCGCTGCGGGAGAATTCGTATAATTCAAGGCTTCCCAGAATTCCATTTTCGCCTCCTGAAAATTGCCGGTGTAAAATAGAGATTCACCTGCCCGGATAGTGGCAAGATATTTGAAAAAATCGTCTTCCAAGCGGTCGCGTACAACTCTATTATATTGAGCGGATCTTTCAAAATCACCCGTCATATGCATATATCGGGTAATTACCCACTGTAAACCGATCGACAGAGTATCATCGATGGACTGGCCGGCAAGAGACCGCAGAATGGATTCCTGGTTTTCCCGTTCATGATATAATAATCTTCGGAGATCGGCATCGTCGGGAGTTTCAAGCGCCAGCAATCTGATCCGCATTAATTCGTTTATTGTATCAGAAAAATCGATAGCGAGCAGCCGACGGTATACTTCTTCGGCAGACTGATAGTCTCCCCGTATGGCGTGAATATCTCCGGTGGCTCTGTACAGAACGGGTATAATCTGAGGAAACTCTTCCTGTAATTTTTCATCATCAAAGTAATCAATAACACCCTCGTATTCTCCGAGATGAAACGCTGTTTGGATCAGACCTTCAAGCGCAGTCACATTAGGCACCATGTCCCATGAACGCCGGAACAATTCATTTGCCGCGGTGTGATCGCCCTCCCGGAAATGTTCGAGAGCAGCTCTGTTGATTCGGGCAAGCGCCCTCGGACATTTCAGTCCGAAGAGCGAGGGACGTTTAAAATGTATCATCGTCTTTACCCGCTGCCGTTCCGAGACGTTTATTCGCCGCAGGAAGCTTATCCATTCCGCGGCAAGTTGTTCTCGCGGACGATCAAACGCGGTTTCGTAATCAGACCAGGCATAAGCCGAACGCACTCTATGAATTCCGTAGCGATCTATCAGGTACTGTACAAAACTCCCCATCAGCACATAGCTCACCGGTGAATACTGTTGAGCGAAAATCTTACTATGAAGCAATACGGACGGATCACGAATAACTTCAAACTGTAATAGTGCGGCGGCATGTTCGTGTAACGTCCGATTACCCCATACTCCTTCCGCAGCCATTGCAACGCCCTCAATGAGCGCGGCGGAATTCGATATGCGTAATACCGGCATCCCGAAATGTCCGGCAACAACGTGGGCAAGCTCGTGAAGCAGCGAGCGCTGATATGTATCGGCATTGATATGTATCTCTCTTGACCAGGGCTTCGCAATATTTGTAGTTGCCGGTCCGATAAGAGATCGTTTCATTCCGGGGTCCGGGTACAAATAGCTTCGTGTCTTACCGATATGCATAACACCGAGTTTACGCATTGCCTGATGTCGCTGAAATTCATGCTCAAACGCAACCCACTTGATTTCATTTTCATTAAAGCTGTCGGAAGAATAATGAATAGAGAACGACCGTGTCTCAAATACACTGCCAAGGCTGCTCTCAAGTTGTCCGTACGTCGTACTGAAACCGAGTGCACCGCGTGAGAGCATCTGGACGAACAGTAAGATGACACCGACGGTTAAGAATATACTCACATAGCTGTTTGCGTATGCGTGTCTAACCAAGCGAATGCGATCCCGAAAAGATACACCGCGTACAGGCGTGAACCGGAGCATAGACATGAACAGAACGAACAGCAAAGCAAGGAATACCGTATAACCGCGGTACAGCACAAGTGTGGATGTTACGGGTAAGAGCTGGTCGTAGCTTAATCCCGGGAAAAATCCGATAAACGGATTATAGAAAAATATTTTCGGTTGCAGTAGAGTCGAAAGTATCGAAAAAACAAACGAAAGAATAACAAAACATACAAATACCGTTCGCGCCCACCTGAATAGCATACTCACCAGCCAACCGAGCAAATATGAAAAAATGACGCTTATGACAGGGAGGAGAGCATAAAAGGTAAGTCCTTCGACAGGATCGCAGGGTAATTCCGGTAAAGCGACAACGAAAACAACAATAACCGGAACGAGCAGATATAAAAGATTAGCGATCAATCCATTTCGCAAACGAACCGTCGGGGGCATATCACTTTTTCGACGCTCATCATGGATCGCGTAAAAACCGGCAATACCTGATGCAATCACAGCGAACAGTGCGGCATATTCATAGCCGAAATTACCGATCAACGGTTGACGCACAATGAGAATCGATACGAAAAGATACAGTATGACGGCGATATAATGATTTACCCGGGTATACATTGGTATGATTAAAATTCCTCGGTTTTAATCCGCCGGACATCCGCGCCCAGCTTCTGCAATTTTTTCTCTATCGACTCATATCCGCGATCGATATGATAAACACGAAGAACTTCTGTTTCACCCTCGGCTATCAATCCCGCCAGGATAAGCGACGCGCTCGCACGAAGATCGGTGCTCATNACCTTGGCACCTTTCAGGTTACCGTTGCCGTGTACGATAGCAACATTTTCTTCGACTTCAATGCGTGCTCCGAGACGATTCAATTCTGGAACGTGCTTAAAGCGGTCGGTAAAAATCGAATCGGTAATAACCGATGTCCCCTTTGCTTTGCACATCAATGCTATCCACTGTGCCTGCATATCCGTGGGGAAGCCGGGATACACATCGGTCGTAAGACTGACCGGTTGGAGAGTATGAGGGGATTCCAATGTAATCCTGGACCGTTCAACCTTGATGATACATCCCGCCTGTTCGAGTTTTGACAATAACGCGCGAAGATGATCGGGTATACAGTTTGTAATTGTTATATTTCCGCCGGTAATAGCACCCGCGACGAGAAATGTACCGGCTTCGATCCGATCCGGAATGGTTGCAATCGGGGCGGGATTTAAATTTTGCACTCCTTCAATTTCGAGATGTTTTGTGCCGATACCGTGTATTTTTGCCCCCATTTTATTGAGGAAATGAGCAAGTTGATTTATCTCCGGTTCCATNGCAGCATTTTCAATATAGGTAATGCCTTCTGCCAGCACCGCCGCCATCATTATATTGCCTGTCGCACCGACACTCGGTGTATCGAATGTAATATGGGTACCTTTTAACCTTGCTGCTTTCGCGACAATGTAACCATGCTCAATAACCACGTCGGCACCGAGTTTTTTCATTCCCTCGATATGAAAATTGACCGGGCGGGGTCCCCAGGCACAGCCGCCCGGAAGCGATACCCTGGCTTCACCGTACCTGGCAAGTAACGGGCCGAGGACATAGATCGAAGCGCGCATTTTTTTAACATGTTCATACGGGGCTTCAAATTTATTGATCGTAGAGGAATCGATGTAAAGTCTGTTTTCCTGTATTGAAACACCGAGACCCATCATTTCAAGAAGCCGGCTCATAGTCCGAACATCCCGTAAATCCGGTATGTTATCAAAAATAAATTCGCCGGGTGCCAGAATAGATGCCGGCATGAGAGCCAGAAGGGCATTTTTTGCACCGCTGATACTGACTTCTCCCGAAAGTTTTTTACCACCCTGAATAACAAATTTGTCCATAGAAACTGCAATAATAATTGTACATAACGGCCGGTTATCCGGATTAATATACAAACCCTTCACCTGGAATGCAATCAGAAGCGATGGTGCCGTTGCAAGGGTATTACCGCGGAGGACCGGGTCTTCATTTGCCCATAAAATTGTTTATATATATATTATAGAGTAAGTACACCAGCGATTTCCATATCTATTAAAGAATACGTATTCCTATGTCTTTACCGGAGATTCAGATGAATAACAAATCACGCCTTGTATATATATGCTTACTTTTATTTTTAACAATAACGATTACCGTATCAGCGACGAATCTACATTCAAGCCCGAAACCGTCGTACACCTTGAAGTTGTAACAACCGCCGCTATTTCCCCGGATGGTGAAAAGGTTGCATACATCCGGCGAACCCAGCGAGCACCCGAAGACGTGCGTGGTGCAGCGTATACGGAAATGTTTCTTTCCCGGCCGGGGGCGGAGAGGCACAGCAATTTACTTTCCGGCCGCATAACGTGGCCAATCTGCAATGGTCACCGGATGGACACTACATATATTTTCGCTCTCATCGACCCGAAGTACACCGGGGCATGCAGGTATACCGTATATCGGTCAAAGGCGGCGAAGCCGAGTTAGTGACGACGGAACCATCGCCGGTTCTTGCATATAAAATTTCGCCCGACGGAACAAAGCTTGCATACATACTTCAAGACCCCGAACCGGAACTTGTACGAATGAGAAAGTCGGCAGGCGACGATTGGCGTATCGAAGATGAATTTTACCGACACCGGCGTATCCATTTGGTTGATCTCAAGACAATGGAAAAGCATGTTGTTACGCAATTCGACAAATCGGTATGGGATTTTGCGTGGTCACCCGACAGCGAATACCTGCTTATACAGGCAAGTGAGATTCCGGATACCGATCATATGTATATGTTTAAAAACATGTACATAGTCCCATCATCGGGTACGGATACTGCGGAGCTCTTCGTTGAAACCGAGGGAAAGCTCGGCGGGATGACATTCTCACCGGACGGCAAGCACGTTGCCTGGCATGGCGCAGTCGATATAAGCGATCCGACGGAGGGAACGATGTTTATCGCGGATGTTGCAACGCGTGAAACGTGGCCGGTTACACCCGATTTCGAGGGCACCGTTACGTGGGTCGATTGGAAAGATAATAACACGCTCGTTTTTACCTCGGAGGAAAAAACATGGACCCGTATGAGCACCGTTTCTTATCGCGGCGGGAACCGGGATATACTATTCGATGAACGGGAGCACCCGGAATTCACATCCGCTCAGTTTGCCGACAATAAGACAACATTCGTCACGGTCGCATCCGCATTTAACCATCCAAACGAAGTGTTCGTCGGCAACATCCGGGAAAAAGTACTTGGACGAATTACGTATCACAACCCGGAACTCGAGCATGTAGCATTCCAAAACTATGAATATGTAGAGTATGAAGCACGGGACGGACTCCTTATAACCGGATTACTGCTGAAACCGGTAAACTACCGGGACGGCACACGCTACCCGCTCATATGTCAGATACATGGCGGACCCGAGGCCGCATATACACACGGTTGGAATACCAGCTATGCCGCGATGACGCAATTATATTCACAACAGGGATTCATGGTCTTTCTGCCGAATTACCGGGCAAGTACGGGAAGAGGTGTAGAGTTTGCAAAAGCGAATCACCGGGACGGAGGCGGTAGAGAATTTACGGACGTCATCGACGGTGTGGAATATTTATATCAGCAAGGATTGATCGATCGTGACCGCGTCGGTATAGTCGGAGGATCGTACGGCGGATATTTCGCCAACTTAGCCGCGACACGGTATGCAGGCACCTTTGCGGCTGCGGTGAGCTGGGTCGGTATCTCTAATCAATTTTCAAAAACAGGAATGACCGATACACCGCTCGAGAATATACTGGTACATTTCGACCGTGCACACTATCAGGACGAACACCGTATCGGTATTATGGAAGCATCTCCCATCTGGTATCTCGAACAGGCGGTCCGCGAAGAGAATCAAACACCGCTCCTTATTCTTCACGGTGAGATGGATGCCCGCGTACCGTACGGTCAGGCAGTTGAATTGTACCGTGGTTTATTATTATCATATAAACACCATCGGGGTATGACGCGCGATGAAATACCGGTCACGCTTATCTCATATCCCCGCGCCGGGCACGGGACGGGCGAAGTCCGGCAACAACTCCATTTCTCAAATACGGTACTCGGGTTTTTCAAAAAACACCTGGGAACAGAAAATTAAAGCTGAGAGTCAGAGAGATCATCACTACATATGTACACAATACAGGAGGTTACCATGTTTTATAAGAAAAAAATCATTTTCAGTTCATCGATATTGTTGTTCCTTCTCATTTCATTTACAATCCCGAGCGCACAGGCGCAGGACATACTGACACCCGAGATCGTGGTGAATCTTGAGGTCGTTACAGGTACCGCTCTGTCTCCCGACGGCAGTCATATAGCGTTTATCCGGCGTGTACAACGCGATCCCGCAGACGACCGCGGCGGAGCATATACCGAACTCTTTGTCGTTCCATCTTCCGGCGGCGATCCCGTGCAGTTTACACACAGACCGCACAACGTTACCGATGTGCAATGGTCTCCGGACGGAAATTATATCTACTTCCGTTCAAACCGCCCGGCGATATTTGCCGGTATGCAAGTATACCGACTCCCTATGGCCGGCGGAGAAGCTGAGCTCATAACGAAATCCGAAACACCGGTCGCCGCTTATCAACTTGCCCCCGACGGTGAAAAAATCGCATATGTCGCATCGGATAAAAAACCAGCGGAAATTCAAAAGCAGGAAGAAAACTGGATTATCGAAGCCGATTATTTCCTGCACCGCCGTTTATATGTAAAAGACATTCACGGCGGAGATCCTGTAAAGATAACCCGGGAAGATAAATCCGTGTGGTCAATGGCGTGGTCGCCCGACGGGAACACAATACTTTATCAGGCAAGTCCCCTGCCGACAGTCGATCATTCGTACATGTTTAAAAAAATGTATCTTGTTGAAGCAAGCGGGAATGCCGGACCCCGATTGCTGGTTGACACCGAAGGTAAACTCGGCGATATGGCCTGGTCACCCGACGGACGCCATGTTGCCTGGATCGGCGGCGTGGATATACACGATCCGATCGACGGCATGTTATTCGTTGCCGATGCGGCATCGGGTGAGATGTGGGAACTCATACCTCTTTTTGAAGGGACGGCAACATGGCTTGACTGGATAGATGACAGCACAATAATATTCACATCGGAAGAAAAGGTGTGGACGCGGATGAGTACCATTCCCTACCGGGGCGGTAACAGGACAATCATTATAGATGAGACCGGTCCGAATTTTACCTCAGCTCATTTTGCGAATGATCGCCTGACATTCACGACAAACGCATCATCATTCGATCATCCGCCGGAAGTATTCCTCGGCAACATCGATCAAAAAAGTATCGAGCGGATTACGAATCATAATCCCGTACTCGAGACTATGAGATTCAACAATTACGAGTATGTTGAGTATGAAGCGCGTGACGGATTACTCATTACTGGATTGCTCCTGAAACCGATCAATTATCGGGAAGGTCAACGGTATCCGCTTATCTGTCAGATCCATGGCGGACCGGAAGCTGCGTATACACACGGCTGGAATACAACCTATTCTACGATGACACAATTATATTCACATAATGACATCATGGTGTTTCTCCCCAACTACCGCGCAAGCACCGGACGGGGCGTTGAGTTCGGTAAAGCAAACCATGAAGACCTCGGAGGGAAAGAGTTCACCGACGTTATCGACGGCGTCAACTATCTTGCTCAACAAGGACTTATTGATCGCGATCGTGTGGGCATCACCGGCGGATCATACGGCGGTTATTTTTCTGCCCTTGCCGCTACCCGGTATGCCGGAGAATTTGCTGCATCCGCGATGTTTATCGGCATATCAAATTGGTTTTCCGATACCGGGACTTCCGATATACCCTGGGAAAACTCACTTGTTCATTTCAACCTGTGGCATTTCAAAGAAGATCACCGTATGGCGTTTATGGAGTCTTCGCCGATATGGTATCTCGAACGTGCAGTACAACCCGGAAATGAAACACCGTTGCTGATTCTCCATGGTGCAGAAGATCAACGAGTACCGATGGGACAGGCGGTAGAGCTATGGGTCGGACTGAAGATGGCATATAAGGAATTACGGGACAAAGCGCTTGAAGAGATACCGGTTACGTACATTACCTATCCCCGCGGCGGACACGGATTGTTCGAGGTCAAACAACAGTTGCACTACTCCGAGACGGTACTCGGGTTCTTTCACGAACACCTGAAGTAATAAAACATTCCGCACGGTACCTGCAGCAGAAAGAGTTTACACGAACTCGTTCATTTTCTTCTGCTGCAGGTAGCGGGCATAACCATTATCAAATCTGAAGAGAAAAACGGGGAGTCTTCCGTTGATCGAATGTTACCTTCCTCACCAAAAAGCAAGCAGAAAAAAATGTTATGAGCTTTTTGTTTTCCAATAGAGTATCAGGATAACCANTCCCATACCTCCATCAACAATACCGGAGAGTAATACCATAACTATGGATTCGATGAGAAAGTAATACGAGAGAAGGAATATTGTCGCAACACATTTTATAACGATGGAGAAGATAACAAGATATTCATAGCGTTTCGGGTCGGTGCTCGCTTTGTAATAAACGTAAGGAACAAGCAAATGGAAGACACCGCCCTGCATTTGAAAAAACCGGCTCTCCAGATACGGGAAACCGAAAAATCCCATAACAGACGGACCTGCAATAATTAACACAATACCGACACCCAGCGTATGTGCGGCCACAAGAAGAAGAAACCACCTGAGTAAACGATCGGATGTGTACATTTTATTCCTGTACTATATCGATTATATAATACGGGGCTGTGTAACAGACAGCCCCGTTATGAGAGAAAGACATACCGATCCACACCCGTATAGAGACGGCATGTCCTTCATCGTTAGATTATCAGCTTAATCCATTATTTTCCGTAAGAATGCCGGTTTATCCGGATTTTGCTTATCGATCTTTTCTTTTTCCTTATCTTTCTCGAGACGCTCGTCACTGCTGCGGTAATGGCTTACCGTGAGATCGATACCCCGTCGCATATACGCCGGTTCATCCAACCGTTTTAAATCCTGTACACCCGATGGGATGTGGTCAAGTATTTTCGATTGTTTCGCCGGACGTGCCGATGGTTTTTTGTTAAAGCCGGTAGCAATAACGGTAACCATAATCTCTTCATCCAGTCTCTCATCAACCACGGCACCGAGTATAATATTCGCATCATCGCCGGCAGCCTCGGAAATGACATTCGTCGCCTCGTCAATTTCGACAAGACTCATGTTCTTACCGCCCGTGACGTTGACCAGAACTCCCTGTGCACCGGAAATAGATACGCCCTCGAGCAGCGGGCTCGATATTGCCGACTGTGCTGCTTCGATGGCCCGGTTCTCACCTTTACAGACACCGGTTCCCATCAGGGCATCGCCCATCTCGCGCATAACGGTCCGCACATCGGCAAAATCCACGTTAATAAGTCCGGGCACGGTTATCAGTTCAGAAATTCCACGGGTTGCATTATTCAATACCTCGTTCGCAATATTAAATGCTTCTATCAATGAGGTATTTCTCTCGACGATGGAAAGCAATTTCTGATTGGGAATGACAATCAGCGTATCGACATGCTTTTTGAGATCTTCGATACCCATTTCCGCCTGCGCCAACCGTTTCTTCCCTTCGCAATTAAACGGCTTAGTCACAATGCCGACAACCAATGCACCGATTGTTTTTGCGATATTTGCAACGATCGGAGCACCGCCGGTACCGGTGCCGCCTCCCATACCTGCGGTGATAAAAACCATATCGGCGCCATCTAATGTTCGGGCAATTTCATCGCGGTCTTCTTCCACGGCCCGGTGTCCGATCTGCGGATCGGCCCCTGCTCCCAAACCGCGGGTTAAGTTTTTACCGACCTGAATTTTGTGCTTTGCGCCGTTCTTTTCGAGTGCCTGGGTATCGGTGTTGATAGCAACGAATTCAACGCCCTGAAGACCTTTTTCGATCATGCTGTTGATTGCGTTGCCGCCCCCGCCACCGACACCGACGACGCGGATTTGCGCACCATTTTGTTTTTTGATATCCAGTTCAATCACGGTAACCTCCTTTATGTATTGGGTGTGGATGTATTATATGTACTCTTAAAATCTGATTCCTTCTTTTACAGCCTCTTAAAGTTCGTCGAACCATCCTTTCATTCGATCGATTATTTTTTTAACACCTGCGCCCTTACTTTTGCCGTTGAACTCAAGTGTTGCCTGCTCATTATTTTTCAATCTGTGTAAGATCAGACCCACGGCAGTCGAATATATCGGGTTCTCAACTTCTTTAACCAATCCCGCCCGGAAACCTGTTGGAATACCGAGTTTGACAGGCATACCGAGAACTTCCTGNGCAAGATCAACGGTACCTTTGACGAGGGATCCGCCGCCGGTCAGNACAGCCCCGGCAGACAAATGTTTCGAATAGCCGGAACGTTTTATCTCCATAGCGGCAATTTCCAGNATTTCCTCCATCCGCGGCTGAATAATCTGGCAGAGTAAGCGGTTATCGATCTCGAGCGGGGGCCGCCCGCCGATGCCCGGTAATGTTATTTCTTCGGTATCAATGATCGACGGCATATAGGCACAGCCGAATTCACGCTTCAATCGTTCCGCCTGTTCCTTCAATACACCGAGTCCCTTGCGAATATCGTCGGTAACTTTTTGTCCGGCGATACCGCTGTCGTAGGTATGACGTATCGTGCGTTCTTCAAAGACAGCGAGATCGGTGGTACCGCCGCCGATGTCGATGAGTACGACGCCAACCTCTTTTTCCTCATCGTCGAGTATCGCATAACTCGATGCCAGCGGTTCGAGCACCATGTCCTCTACATCGAGTCCCGTACGTTGTACACATTTATATATATTCTGTGCGGCAGTAACCAGTCCGGTAATAATATGCACGTTCGCTTCCATGCGTACACCCGACATACCGACCGGATCATGCACACCGTCCTGGCCGTCAATAATAAACTCCTGCGGGATAACGTGGAGGATTTGCCGGTCGGAAGGGAGCGCGACACGTTTCGTATCCTCTATGAGACGGTCGACATCCGATTGCATGATTTCGTTATCGGCATTACTGATCGCAATGACTCCCCGACTTTGGAAACTCTGAATATGTTCTCCCGCGATCCCGACGTTTACCCGTTTTACCTTTATGCCCGATTGTGCCTGTGCTTCCTCAACAGCCCGCTGTATCGATTTCACCGTCTTATCGATGTTTGTAACTACTCCGCGGGTCAGGCCCTCGGACGGGCTCCGGCCGATGCCGAGAATATTTAAGTTTCCTCCCTCTTCTTCGGCAGCAACGATTACACACACCTTCGTCGTTCCTAAATCAAGTCCTACTATAATATCATTATGCATATGCTCATCTCACTTTATATATTGTACATAAACTTCATCTGGCCGTCCGCCAGCGGGTAACAATCTGACCATCGAACCTCAAATCGATACTCACTATCTGATCCGCTCCCACCGGTACGATTTCCTGCAGCCAGAATTCTCTGAATCCGATTAATATCTTTGCCGTGATATCCCTGCCGAGTATGACCGGGACTCCGCCATCGGTCGTATATGCAACGACTCCGCCATCGTCGAGTACGTGCATCTCCGAAAAAAGGTGATGCAACATCTCATCCGCCGATTTTGTCGCGCGAAAAACCTGTAAAGCCAGATTGACCCCCTCGTTTTGTAACGTATCACCGGTTTGCGGAATCGCAAACGATCCGCTCACGACTGCTGCATCCCGTACTGCATCTCCATATCGCATCGGCAGCACGATATTCTCATCATCGATAAGTGCCATTCTCGAGCCCAACAACACCGCCTCGGGTTTTCTTTCCCGTACCGTCACCCGTATCATCGAGGGGAAATCCCTGTTTACCATCACGGACCGAACATAGGGATGGCGTTTCACCCGATCTCGTATTTCACGAAGGTCAATGTCATCAAACAATACGCCTTTCTCCAATGCAATGAGATGCAAAATCTCATCCTGATCGATATAATTCGTACCGTGGATGGTAACCTTAGACACCTCAAGATGCCTTGACCAGGATTGTGCGGCGAACCAAAGACCGCCGAATAATCCGATAATCAATATAGTCAACAATCCTTTTCGCATAGTTTACTGAGGTATCTCCGACGGAATATCAGTTAAAACTTTTAATTCACTTTTATCGAATCCGACAAATATAATTTCGTGTTCAAGCACTATTTCAAACCGTTTATAGACTTCCTGTCGTATCAAAACCATTAACGCAAAAACGTCTTTCGCAGATGCGTTTTCTGCATTGACGATAAAGTTTGCATGAAGATCGGATATCATTGCACCGCCGATCCTTCTTCCCTTCAGTCCACAGTCCTGGATAAGCTTCGCCGCAAAGTGTCCCTCGGGATTTTTAAAAATACTCCCCGTATTGGGAAGGTTAACCGGTTGTGCGGCATTGCGTCTTATCAGCAATTCACGCCGGATACGAATCAGATCTTCTTTATCCTTTTTAGGGAAACTGAAACTGGCAGATAATATGATGTCGGATTCGAATCCGGATTTTCGATATGCAAATTCTGCATCCTTCTTTTTCATTTTCAAAATCTTCAACCCACGAAGGATCTCAACTTCTTTTATATAATCGGATATCTCACCTCCGTATGCTCCCGCGTTCATTCGTACGGCACCGCCGATAGTTCCGGGTATACCGGCAAGCATCTCAACGCCGGCGTATCCGCGCTGTACACAGAAATCGACAAAGGTCGACATCCATACACCGGCATCGGCAATGATTGTGTCATCTTCCAAACGTATGCCGTCAAGTAAATCTTCGAGACTGATAACCGCGCCCCGAAATCCGTCATCGTGGACCAGCAGATTACTTCCGCGGCCGATGATCATATGCGGGAATTCACGTTCCCTGAAAAAAAGGATAATGTTGATGATATCCTCACGGTCGGACGGTTTGAGGTAATAATCCGCCGGCCCGCCAATCTTCAGCCACGTATGCTGCGACAGGGGTTCACTGATCCTTATTTCCCCGCGAAACACTTTTTGCAAATCTTCCAGCGAAACCATCTGTTTATCCTCGTAATATATTTACACGCGTATGAATTAACGGCTATCTTTTCAATTTATCACTCAGAGATCGTTTCGGCCGTCTGGGGACCTGTTGTGCAATTTCCTTCATCGCCTTTAGAAAATCGTCCGGTCGCTCGTATCGCCCGACACGTATGCGTATAAGCCGCTTCTTTCTCTTCCTTTTAATTATGACCGCCTGTAGCTTACCTGCTGTCTCAACTTTTCTTTCTCTTGTAATGTGCATCCACTCGATATCCTCAATCGCCAGTGACCATTCCTTAAACCGGCTTACAAATTTGATTGCATCATCGGTAATTTTTATTCGCCGGTTCCTGATGCGGTTACTCACAATCATTGAAAAAGCAAAAACAACAAAGAACAACATTATACTGAATATCGGATCCTGATAGACAAACACGAATTGTGCATCGGTAAATGTACCCCGGATGATCGTATACGCGATCAACGTTATGAGGTACATAATCGCCTGCTGATAATAAAAATCGAGTTTATACGGAAAAACTTTCATTGTCTTTCTCTTTCGACTAATTCGACAATTGCTTGTGCAACGTTCCTGCCCGCATCGGGCTTTCCCAGAGATTTAGCCTTGTTTCGCATCTCATTGAGTTTTTCCGGTGTATCGAACAGATCTCTTAACAATCCCGGTAGTTTATGTTTCACGTCATCATTACGGATCAAGATTGCCGCCCCTTGCTCCGATAGGGTGCGTGCATTGAACTCCTGATGATTTGCCGCTGCAAACGGATAGGGTACCAAAACCGATGGTACCCCCGTCCTGGTAAGTTCTGCAATAGTTGTCGCACCCGCGCGGCATATCACAAGAGACGCGGCGGCATACGCA
>SL_3KL_010_SEDDRAFT_10001422_pt1 | contig 21726 bp, 18 predicted proteins | sample SodLakKL_010_SED_2_FD_10381 | JGI IMG/M metagenome (IMG submission 10381) | reverse complement strand
AGTTTGCAGAACTTTTAGTTTTGGGTGAGTTAGTTGATAAAGCCAGGAAAAAGGGTGTGCAGGTTTTGGTTGAAGGACCCGGACACATGCCAATGGATCAAATTGAAATGAATATGAAAATAATGAAAAAGGTTTGTCATGATGCTCCTTTTTATGTCCTTGGACCTTTAACTACCGATTCAGCTCCGGGATATGATCATATCGTTGGAGCTATCGGAGGAACTTTAGCAGCAATTCATGGGGCTGATTTTCTTTGCTATGTTACACCAGCTGAGCATTTGTGCTTACCCGATTTAGATGACGTTAAACAAGGTGTTATTGCCAGCCGTATAGCCGCCCAAAGTGCCGATATTGTTAAAAATATTAATGGAGCAAGAGAGCATGACTATATGATTTCTAAAGCCAGACGCGACCTCGACTGGAAAAAAATATTCGAGTATTCAATTGATCCAGAGCTGGCAAAGAGAAGAAAACAAGATTCTGAAAGTGGTGATGATGAGTATTGTTCAATGTGTGGTAATCTTTGTGCTGTAAAAACAGATAAAGCTGAATAATGAATTTTTTGCTTACTATAGCAGCCTCCGATAATTCAGGAGGAGCCGGCATTCAACAAGATGTAAAAATTGCAGATAATCTCAATTACTGGGCATTATCAGCGATTACCGGAATAACTGTGCAAAACTTTAAAACAGCTTATGAAATTGAACCGGTTAAACCGGAATTGCTTGATTCTCAAATAAAACAGTCTTTTTTGTCGTTCCCTGTTAAATCTGTTAAAATAGGAGCCATATCAAGTTATGAAAATTTAAAAGTGATTATTGATAACCTTAATAGGTTTTCGCCGGATAAGGTTGTTTTGGATACGGTACTTTCCTCAACAAGTGGTCTTAAATTAATTGATGAAGTTTCTGTAAAGACCATGAAGGAAAAGTTGTTTCCTTTGACTACTCTTATTACTCCTAATAAAAATGAGTTTAATTTACTTTGTAACGCTGAAATAAAGACTATTGAAGAGGGAATCAGTATAGCTGAAAAGAAATCTAAAGAATGGAACACAGCAATATTATTGAAAGGTGGGCATTTTAATAGCAAAAAAATTAATGAGGCTATAATATCTGAAAATGAAGTTTTTTGTTTTGAAAGGGATAGACTCGAATTTAATTATAGTCATGGAACCGGTTGTGCATTATCAACTGCTGTAGCATGTTTTTTGGGGAATGGGTTATCACTTACTCAAGCTTATGAAAAAGCTTCGGATTTTATAATCAAATATTACAGTGAACTGCAGTTTAAATTAAAAATAAACGATTAAGCCGGATTCATAAAAATAAGATTAGTCAGATTAAATCCTCTAATTGTTATTTTTAGTTTTTAAATAAAATTATCTAACATTTTTTTAAACTCATCAATTTCTCTGATGACAAAAATATTTTCCGGTGTGTCTTTAATTTTTTCTTTACATGCTTGTTTACCTGCTACAAATATGGTTATATCCGGAAAAGTTTTTGAAATATTCTCAATATATTCACATGCTCTGTAAGGTACAGATGGAGAAACAAGATGAGTCATGAGAAAATTTGCACCGGTGATTTTTTTTGTTTTAATTAGATCGTTAAAAGGCGTGTCTTGTCCAAGATATATAACTTTATGTCCGTACTTTCTTATTATATAATAACAAAACAATAATCCTATTTCATGAAGTTCTTTTTCAGGTAAGAATAGCAAAAAAGTTTTAGCATCACTTTTTATATAGTTTTTTTTAGCCTCAATTACAACCAACAATTTTCTTCTTATAAGATTGCTGGCAAAATGTTCTTGGGCAGGAATTATTGAGCCAACTTGCCATAAAACACCAACTTTGTGTAAAAAAGGATATAAAATATTTGTAATAGTATCTTCAAAACCAATTTTTAGTATTGAGTCCGCCACGGTTTTTTCGAAGTGATCTTCATCAAACTCAATCATAGAAACAAATAAATTATTTATTTGAGCATCAAGCCCGCCTTTTTCTGATGTTAACTCTAATATCTTTTCATTTATTTCTTCGTCTCCTAACTCCATTATTTTAGATATTCGTAGTCCATATTTTTTTAATGTACTTATATTTAAAAGCTTTTTTACATCTTTATCCAGGTAGTAACGGATGTTTGTGGAAGTCCTTTTTGGAGATACAATACCATATCTTTTTTCCCACATTCTTATAGTGTGAGCTTTAATATCAGTAATTTTTTCAAGGTCGTTTATGGAGTATCTGATCATTTTGCTTTTGTAATGTTGGCACTAATGGCTAAAAAAATAAAACAAACTATTTTTGATAATGTTCATTAGGAGTTTATTTTTGGTTAATAACTTAGGTTTTTTATAATATAATAAAGTAATAGTCTGTTAATCTAAGATATCATCAGGATTTCTGCTTAATCTTTCCCCTCTTATCAGTATTGAGGGAGATTCGTTAATTTTCATGGAGGTCTCATTAAGATTTTCGAGTGTAGCTCTAAGGAGTATTAGGCTTTCTGAGAGATCTTTACTTGATCTGTCAATATCATCGTCAATGCCTGCTAATAATTCCTGACTTTGTTTTGTAAGTTCAGAAAAATTCTTGATGAGTTGACTTAAATTTGCTTCTTTTAGAGTTAATGAGATATCTCTCAGGTTACCCATAACTTGGTTTATTGTATCGCTATGTACTATTTCTCCTGTTCTTTGAACAACTTTATCAAGTTCTTTACTTGTTTCTCCAAGCTGAGAACTCAATTCATTCATAGCAATTATTGTGCTTCTAATATCTTTGCGATTTTCAGTAAGTAGTTTCCCTACATTACTTATTGTATAGTTTGTGCTTTCTGCTAGATCAGATATATTGTCAATGGTTTCTCTTATTTTTCCTATATTGTCAGGATGTGTCAATTCCTGCAAGTTATTAAGAACTTGTTCGGTTTTAAATGCTATTACTTCAGCTTTGCCTGTAATATCATCAGCAAAAGATACTCCGGGCGTAATAAATCCATACTCTTTAATAGTTTCTGCTTCATGACTTCCACCTCTTATTTCTATTGTTTTAAGACCTGTAATACCTATAGAAACAATATCTGCAACGGCATCTTTTTTAATAGGAATATCTTCTTTTATTGAAAGTTCTACTATTATGCTACCAAAGTCATCAGGGTCAATTTTTATGTTTGATATTGAACCAATATTTATCCCAAGATACTTTACAGGGCTGCCTATTTCTAAGCCACTAACAGAGATATCTTGGTAAGCAACATAATAGGTTTTTTTTTGTTCAAAAATATGACGGGTAGTGAAATACCCTAAAATTACAAATAAAATTACTATGCTAATTATAAAAAATAAACCTAATCGGAAATTTTGTGCCTTTCTATTCATATAATCTATATAGTTTAGTTAAAAAAGTAAATAATCTTATTTATTACTTAATCAATTATATTAAAAAAGTTAACTAATTGTTATAACGTATAAAATATATTGCAAGTTATTCAAATAAGAAAAAAAATAAAAACTAATTATATGAGATATGTTTTATGCAATAATAGGGGAACTATAATTTACTTTTGCTTTGTCGAGCAGATCGTAATAATAATTGCTCATTTCACTGACAAGTCTTGTGTAGTGAAATTTGCATTTAACGTGCTCCCATCCTTCTTCAGATAAATTGTCTCTTAAATCTTTATTCTCTACAAGTTTTAATAGCTTATTTGAGAAATCTTCAGCGTCATTTTTAGATATTAATGCTGTTTTATCAGGCAGTATTACATCATTAATCCCTCCAACAGATGTTGTAACTATTGGTTTTTTTGATGCTTGAGCTTCAATTAGACTAACAGGTGTCCCTTCATTAAGAGAAGTAAGCGCTATTATATCCATCCCCGCATTTGCCTTATCCATTTCTGTTAACCAACTGGTGAAAATTATATCCGCATTATTCGCATATCCGTTACCGTTAACAGATGTATAACTTAAGCCGATTTTTGTTGAAAAATCTTTTAAATGTTCTCGCATTTCTCCATCACCAATTATAAAGGCTTTAAATTTTTTGCCGGTATTTTCTTTTAATAATTTTATTGAATTTAAAAATAATTTGTGATTTTTAATTGGAACTAATCTGCCAATTATCCCTATAGCTATTTCATCATCTTTAATATTATATTTGCTCCTAAATTCAAATCTCTTATAATTCGCATTTTCTTTAAATTTTTCAAGCTCAAAACCTAAAGGTATTACTTTTACCTTTTCTTCTTCGCAAATGTTATATTTATTAACAAGATCATTTTTTTGATTTTTGCTGATAGCTATAATCCCGGAGCTTTTTTTAGCAAGTTTTCTTTCAATAGATTTGTAAAAAGATGTCTTCATTCTGTCAAAGTAAGCATCAAAAATGTGTCCGTGAAAAGTATGTACTATTACAGGTACATCAAGGCTACTTGCAGCAAATCGACCTAGAGCACCTGCTTTTGATGCATGAGTGTGAACAATATGAGGCTTAAATTTGCGAATTATATTTTTTAAACTATTGTAAGCCATATAATCATATAAGGGGCATATTCCTCTACGCATTAAAGGAATTGTTACAGGATCAATTCCAAGCTTTTTTACAATATATTCTGAGTTTTTTTCTGAATTATCATTAATGCCACCAACTAATAAAGTTTCAAAGTTTTTATCCATGTATTTTGTCAAATACGCAGCATTGTAGGTAGGTCCACCTAAATTAAAACGATTCAGTATTCTGACTACTCTTAGCATAATGATAGTAAATGTAATGTTTATGCAAAATTACAATTTATTTTAACACAAAAAAACATTTGATTTATCTATTATTTAAAAAATTATTCCACCATTTCTGGAAGACTATTATGTTCCATACCTTTGATGCGGAATCCCCCGGGTTATTGCTACTAAGCTTGTTTTTTAGATAAGTTATTTCTTTTGGGTCAAAAATCCCTTGTTCAATAATAAAATTATCTTCAAGTAATTCATCGTGAATTAAACTATATATCTCGTTACGCATCCACTTTAGTAAAGGGACTTCAAATCCGTGTTTTGGTCTATTAATTATCTCCTCAGGTAGCAGATAGGAAAAAGTGTCTTTTAGTATGATTTTTTTATTGTTTTTATTTATTTTGTAGTTATAGGGTAAAGTTTGAATAAAATCTACAAGTCTGTAATCTAAAAATGGTGTTCTGACTTCAAGAGAGTTAGCCATAGACATCAAATCTACCTTTGTAAGCATATCATAAGGTAAAATCATTTTTATATCTGAGTAAAGAGTATGATCAATTGTGTGTTGTTTATCGTTAAATGCTTCTAAAAGCTTATCTTTATTTTTTAAATAATCTTCAGGAATTTTTTTATTTAATAAAAGCTTAGATACATCTTCCTCTCCATTGATGCTACACCATTTCCAGTATCTCTCACTTGAAGGTAATTTGTAACCGTTTGCAAATCTTACGATTTGACGAATTTTGTTAGAAAATTGAGTATCTCTGGATTGTGGAAGTTTGTTGATTAATGGATATAAAGATAAAGCAAGCTTTTCTTTGATGCCGGGATTTAAAGCTCTAAATTCTGCTGAGTGTTTGTTATATCCCGCAAATAGCTCATCTGCGCCATCTCCTGAAAGAGCAACTTTTACCTTTTCTCCGGTCTTTTTTGAAAGAATATATACAGCAAGTGCTGATGAGTCAGCAAATGGTTCATCAATATAGTTCAAAACATCAAATAAGCAGTCAAAAAGGTCATCATTGGTTAGGTTAAAAACAGTATGATTCGTATTATGCTTCTTAGCAACTGCTTCCGCATAAGTTGTTTCATCAAACATTGGCTCATCCTTGAAACCTATGGAAAAAGTGTTTAGTTTATTTATATGCTTGGAAGCCAATCCTGTTACTATGCTGCTGTCTATACCTCCGCTAAGAAAGGAACCTATGGGTACATCACAAACTAATCTGTCTAAAACGGAGCTTTCCATCAAATCATGAAGTTTTTGACAAGATTTCTCATAAGAAGTGCTTTGATTATCCATATCCCATTGCTTAGCAAGCGAATAGTATTGTCCTTCTTTGATTTTTTTATCCGAATTAATATGTAAATAATGACCGGGAAGTAATTTTCTGACATTTTCAAAAATAGTCCATGGCCCGGGAATATAATTCAATTGTAAATACATCCTTAATGATGATCTTTCGATATCACTGTTAATGTTATACTTTAAAAGTGCCTTCATTTCAGAAGCAAAAGCAAAGCATTCATTATCAGCATAATAATAAAGAGGTTTTATACCAAACCGATCTCTGGCTATAAAAAGAGATTCTTCTTGTTTGTCATAAATAACAAATGAAAAAAATCCGTTCAGGTCATTTAAGCACTCTTCTTTTTTTTCAATGAACATATAAAGCAGTACTTCTGTGTCGCTTCCGGATTTAAAGCTGTATCCTTTTTGTTTTAGAAAATTTTGTAATTCTTTATAGTTATATATAGCTCCATTAAAAACGATTGTAAATCTTCCTGTTTGATCTGTAAATGGTTGTGCTGAAGATTTTGAGACATCAATGATAGCAAGTCTTGAATGACCTAACAGTACATTTGAATGAGAAAATATGCCTGAATCATCGGGACCTCTTTTATTGAGAGTGCTTAAAGCGTCTTGCAACTGCTTTTTATGCTTTTCATTAATGCCATCATTAAAAGAGTATATCCCGGTTATTCCACACATTGTTTATCTTTCTTAATGTTTTTAAGAGTATTTTTCTTTTTTTATTATAGATGCACGGCTTCATCGTAAGCGGCGGCGGCAGCTTCCATTATAGCTTCCGACATTGTAGGATGTGGATGTACTGATTTTATTATGTCATTTGCTGTGCTGCCGAGTTTTTTTGCTAAAACTCCTTCTGATATCATTTCAGTAACATTATCGCCTGCCAGATGTAACCCTAACAGCTTATCGGTTTTTTTATCAAAAATTATCTTTACTAATCCGTCTTTGTTGCCTGTAGCACTTGCTTTTCCTGAAGCCATAAAAGGAAATTTACCTATTTTAACTTCATAGCCGACTTCAATTGCTGCTTTTTCAGTATATCCTACAGAAGCGACTTCAGGTGAGCAGTAAGTACAGCCCGGAATATTATTATAGTCAATAGGTTCAGGATTATGACCTGCGATTTTTTCTATACAAACAATACCCTCTGCTGAAGCAACATGAGCTAAAGCCTGCCCGGGCGTCACATCACCTATTGCATAATAACCGTCAAGATTTGTTTTGTAAAAATCATCAACAACAATTTTTCCATCTTTTACCTCAATCCCGGTTTCTTCCAGTCCTATATCTTCAATGTTTGGAGTTACTCCAACGGCTGATAATACTATATCTGCATTAATTTCCTCTATCCCTTTTTTGGAATTAACAGTAACTATACATTTATCTCCTTGAGTTTCAACCTTCTCAACATTAGATTTGGTCATTACCTTTATTCCTGATTTTTTGAAAGACCTTGCCAGTTGCTTAGAAATTTCCTCATCTTCAGCAGGAACGATATTAGGCATAAATTCTACAAGGGTAATTTTAGTTCCCAGAGCATTATAGAAATAAGCAAATTCGGATCCTATGGCACCGGAGCCGACAATTACCATCGATTCAGGTATTTTGTCAAGAGTCAATGCTTTTCTGTATCCTATTATTTTTTTTCCATCCTGCTTTAATCCGGGAAGTTCTTTTGAACGTGCACCTGTTGCAATTATAATGTGATTTGCTTTTAACTCTTTTGTTTCTCCCTCTGTTGTTTTTACTTCAATTGTTTTACCAGGCTTTACTGTACCATATCCTCTGACAAATTCGATATTATTCTTTTTAAAAAGGTATTGCACTCCTTTGCTCATATTACCGGCAATTTCACGGCTACGTTTTACCATGTTATTTATGTCGGGCTTAAAATCAGCACTTGTGCTTATCCCATAATTTTCAGCATTTTTAACATAATTATAAACCTGAGCACTTTTAAGCAAAGATTTAGTAGGGATACAGCCCCAGTTGAGGCATACTCCACCTAATTCGGCTTTTTCTATTACTCCGGTTTTCATTCCAAGTTGTGATGCCCTTATAGCTGCAACATAACCACCCGGACCACTTCCTAATACTAATACATCAAAATCCATAGTTCAAAATAATATTTTAATATTTATACAATCTATTTATGATTTATTTCATTACGCTTGTTAACCAAACTTTTTATAAATTCAGGGTTTTTTTCTAATGCGTTTCCTACTACAAGCAAATCTGCTCCGGCATTCCAAATATCAGATGCCTGGCTTGTTTCTTTTATTCCACCTCCAACTATCATTGGAACAGTAATATTTTTGCTTACCTGCTTTATCATTTCTTTCGGAATGGGCTTTGAAGCGCCGCTGCCTCCTTCAAGGTAAACCATCTTAAGACCGAGCATCTCTCCGGCTATTGCAGTACATATCGCTATATCATTCTTGTCTGATGGAATAGGGGAGGTGTTACTCATATAATTAACTGATGTGGTTTTTCCACAATCAATAAGCATATAACCGGTTGGTATTACTTCTAATTCGGCTTTTTTTATTTGTGGAGCTGCTATTACATGATTCCCTATCAAGTTTTCGGCGTTTCTGCCGGAAATTAGTGATAAAAACAATATTCCATTAGCGTGTGAACTAATTTGCATTTTATTGCCAGGAAATATAATAACCGGGATGTTGCAGTTACTCTTTATTGATTTAATACAACTATCAATGTCTCCGTTTAATAACAAACTGCTACCTACAAAAATATAGTCAATTTTTAATTTTTCACATTCAATGGCTATTGATTTAGCATCGCTGATATTAGTTTTGTCAGGATCAATTAGTATAGCAAGTTGTTTCTGTTTATTTATAAATTTTTCGTAAATATTCTTATAAATAGCCATTTTTATATGTGTGTTGTTAAGAGTTTTGTTTGATTTTAGCTGATTTAATATTTTTAGATAATTTACGCAAAATTATATTTTTTTATCTTAGTATCGTCAAATTTTTTCGGAAATAGGTTAAGTTGTAGTTTACCTGTTTTCTTTCCGGCTTTATTTTTAAAATTAATTATTCGTCAACTTGTTTTTTATTCTTTTATCAAAATCTTTTTTGCCTTCAACGATAATGGTTATTTCTCCTTTAATATTGGAATTTTCAAAATATTCCAATACATCTTTTATGTTTCCTCTTTTGTTTTCTTCATAAACTTTGGTTAATTCTCTTGATACTGAAATTAACCTTTGCTCTCCAAAAACAGATATAAAGTCTTTAAGTGTTTTTATTAACCTGTGAGGAGATTCATAAAAAACTATCGTTTTCTCTTCTTCTTTAATTTCATTTAGCCTTGTTTGGCGTCCTTTTTTTGCAGGAATAAACCCTTCGAAAACAAATCTGTCGCATGGAATCCCTGAGTTTACCAATGCAGGTACAAAAGCCGTAGCACCCGGCAAGCACTCAACTTCAATATTTGTTTTTAAACATTCGCGGATCAGTAAAAATCCGGGATCTGAAATTCCGGGCGTGCCTGCATCTGTTATTAATGCAGCTTTTTTATCTTCAATCTGCTTTATGACAGACTTAAATATTTTATGCTCATTATGTTGATGATATGCCACTATCTTGTTTGATATCTCATAATGAGAAAATAATTTTGCAGAAGTTCGCGAGTCTTCAGTAAGTATAATATCGGCTTCTTTTAATACTCTGACTGCCCTGAAAGTAATATCCTCAAGGTTTCCAATAGGAGTAGGAACTATATATAGTTTTCCCATTAAGATAGTTGTTTTATAAATAATTATGTCATGTATCTTCTTTGCACTAAATAGGCAAATTTATCAATAGTGTCGGGAGAATCCTGTATATCCCAAGAATAATTCTCATTAAGGGTATTGATATAATCGAATGCTTCGTCAATATTTTCAAAAGAGTTGAGTTTATTTATAGCTTCATTATATGCATCAATATCACCCTCAAAAAGTTCATTTATAAACAAGAATTTTTCATTAACACCAATGCTTTCTTTTAGGTTTTTAATTGGTTTATGTTGCATTCTTGTTCCTATATCTACGGCTTCTTTCATTTTAGATAACCTGACATTCAGCGAAGTATCTTCATTAGCAACGTATTTATCTCCGATTGCTTTACTTTGTTGCTTTCCGGCAACTTCGGCAACTGATTTATTTTTTCTTTTGCCGGAAGTTTCTTTAGCTTTTTTTGGTGTTCCTTTTTTTAATGATTCTGATTCTGTTGACTCGCTTGTTTGTTTAGTTTCATTTTCTGTGTCTTCTGTCTGTTTTTGAGGTGAAACTTCTTTTCTTTCCTGCTCTACTTTTTCCAAATTATCTTTTATAGGCCTTTCCTCTTTTTCTTTTTTGATATCGTCTTCTTTGCTATCTATTATTTCTTTTTCAGGTTCTTCCTCCTTTTCTATATCCTGAGGCTCTTTTATTTCATCTTTTGGAGGTGGAGTTACAAATTTTCTTGGAAATGTTCTCTCTGAAGTGTCTTTTATATCTGTTGTTATTTCTTTGTTTTTTTCACTTGAGTATAATTGTCTTTCATTTATTTTTTTTAACAGATAAAATTCTTTGTATAACTGCTTTAATTCATCAAGAACTAAATCAATTTCCATAAGAGATTCCGGTTTATCTGTCTTATTAATGCTTTCTGTTTTTTCTGCAACAGATTCAAGAAGATTGCAAATTTTGTCTTTTATTAATGTGTTGTCCATATTTTTGATGTTTTATTTTTTTACAGTATAGTTTAATAATTCTAATTAATAAGTTTGATTTTTGCATATTTTAACAGTAATTTTTTCTTTCCAAAGCCATTAAATACTACTGTTGCTTGAGTATTATCATTTTCGCCGCCTATTTCAATTATTTTGCCTTCGCCGAATTTTTGATGCTCAATAATCATATTAACGCTTAAGTTTTCTTTATCAAATATTCTAAATTCACCGTTATTTTCTTGATTAACGGTCTTTTTTGATGATTTTTTTAAAGGGGTTAGTGATTTTTTTGAACTGTCACTCTTACTAACTCCTGTAGTTTTATTCTTATCAAATGTTTTTTTGCTAGTTTGATAATGTTCAAAGCATTCTTCTATGCAGTCTTTATTAAGTTCTTCAATAAATCTGCTGGGTTCGCAGAAATTAAAGTTTCCATATTTAAACCTTGAATCGCAATGAGATATTGTTAAAGAGTTCATTGCTCGTGTAACTGCAACGTAAAATAATCGCCTTTCTTCTTCCAGTTCAGTGCTTGAGCCTGTTGACATAAATGAAGGGAACAAATTTTCTTCAAGCCCTACTAAAAAAACGTTTGGAAATTCCAAGCCTTTAGCCGAGTGTATAGTCATTAATGACACCTTGTTGGTATCTTTAGGGTCGTTTTCGGTGTCAAGATCTGTCATTAAAGCTACATCTTGCATAAATGCTTCAAGCGAATCAGCTTTTTCTTCTCCCTCAACATCTTCTGTTTGGTTAATATTATTTTCACTATTTATTATTTCACAAAATTCGCTAAGACCATTAATTAACTCTTCGACGTTTTCTTTTCTGTTTATTGCTTCCGGGTTGTCTTGATCGAAATAAAACTTTAAAATACCGCTTTCTTTAGCAACTTTTTTGCCCAACTCATAAGCATTTAGCTTATTTAATTGAAGATTAAAGCTTTTTATCATTGATGAAAAGTCACTGAGTCTCCCGATTATATTGCTTCCAAGAGGTATTTTAAACTTTGCGGGATTCTCTACAACATCCCATAATGATGCGTTATTCTCGTTGGCAGCAACTATAAGTTTGTTTATTGTTGTGTTTCCTATTCCTCTTGCCGGAAAGTTTATTATTCTCGTAAGAGCATCTTCGTCTTTGTTGTTAATTATTAATCTGAAATATGCTAAAACGTCTTTTACCTCTTTTCTTTGATAAAATGAAAGCCCGCCAAAAACCTTATAAGGTATTTGTTTTTTTCTTAAAGCTTCTTCTATAGCTCTTGATTGAGCATTAGTCCGATAGAGTATAGCAAAGTCTTTATTTTTAGCTTTATCATTATCTTTTTTGTCGGAGATTTTTGAAGCCACCATTGCAGCTTCTTCTGCTTCACTGGATAAGTTTAATATCCGTATTTTTTCACCAGTATCATTGGAGGTCCAAATCTCTTTAAAAATTTGCTCTTTATTGTTTTTTATTATTCCATTTGCAGCTTTAACAATGTTTTGTGTTGAACGATAATTTTGTTCCAGCTTAAAGATTTTGTGTTCGGGATAATCTTTCTTAAAATTCAGGATATTAGCGATATTTGCTCCTCTGAATGCATATATGCTTTGAGCATCATCGCCGACTATACAAAGATTTTCGTTGTCCGATGCCAGTTTTTTCACAATCAGGTATTGAGAATAGTTTGTGTCTTGATACTCATCAACAAGAATATACCGGAATTTCTTTTGGTATTTGTATAATACATCGGGAAAATCTCTTAAAAGAACATTTGTAAAAAAAAGTAAGTCATCAAAATCCATTGCCGATGCTTTGGCAAGGCGATTTTGGTAGATGCTGTACAAAAGTCCTATTTTAGGTTTATTCGCCTGTTTGTCATGTAGTTGTATCTCAAAATCTTCGTTGTAATCATGAGCAGATATTAAGTTGTTCTTCGCCGATGATATTCTGTTTAGTACTAATCCGGGATTATATGCTTTTTCATCAAGATTTTGTTCTTTTATTATCTTTTTTATCAATCTTTTAGAGTCGGTAGTATCATATATTGTGAAGTTATTGTTAAAGCCAATTTTATCAGCTTCGGCTCTTAAAATTCTTGCAAAAACGGAATGGAAAGTTCCCATCCAAAGGTTTCTTGCAAGGTTATGACCAACTAATGAGGCGATACGCTCTTTCATTTCTTTAGCGGCTTTATTAGTGAAAGTCAGAGCTAATATTGAAAATGGGCTAACGCCTTTACTAAGCAAGTATGCAATGCGGTATGTTAGTACCCGGGTTTTCCCTGATCCTGCTCCTGCTATGACCATAACAGGACCTTCAGTTTCTTTTACCGCTTGTTTTTGCGAGTCATTAAGTTGGTTTAAAAAATCAGCCATCGAAAATCAATTGTTTTTATTTGCAAATATATTAAAAAATACGCCGGGATAAAATGAATTATTTTACAGGTTTTCCACAATTTTGTAAGATATGAAAAATTAAAGTATATTTAGCATTAAGAAAATGGAATAACCTCCCTAAAATTATTGTTTTATAGGTTTTAGGGAGGTTGTTTATCTATACAGAATTATTTATTATTCTTATCTAGCAAGCTGATTTAAAATGGGTCACATTCTGTTTTAATTAACAATTTTATTATACCTTCTTTCAACTTCCTTCCAGTTTATCACATTCCAGAAAGCTTCAATATAATCAGACCTGCGATTCTGGTACTTTAAATAGTAAGCATGTTCCCAAACGTCAATACCAAGAATAGGAATTCCATGCATGTCAGCTACATCCATTAAAGGGTTATCTTGGTTTGGTGTGCTTGTTACTTGTAACTCACCTTCTTTATCTACTATAAGCCAAGCCCACCCACTGCCAAAACGAGTTGTAGCAACTGCATTAAACTCTTTTTTAAAATTATCAAAAGAAACAAATCTTTTTTCTATAGCAGCATATAGATTTTTACCTGGTTTTCCACCGCCTTTTGGTGATAAAACTTTCCAAAACAAAGTGTGATTATAGTGCCCACCACCATTATTTCGCACGCTAACAGGATGCTTACTCATATTTTCAAATATGTTTTCTAAAGACATTTTCTCCAATTCAGTGCCTTTTATTGCTGAATTGAAGTTGTTTACATATGCCCGGTGATGCTTACTATGATGAATTTCCATAGTGAGAGCATCTATATGCGGCTCTAAGGCTGCATAATCATATTCCAATTCCGGTAATTTGTGAATATTTGTGTCCTTATGTTTGTTTCTCTTTACTTCACAAATATTTTTATGTGATTGTAAGATGCCACCTATAACAAGAAATGTTATAATTAGTATTGCCGGCTTTTTGATTAAATTTCTTTTCATAACTTTTTATTATTTTTATACATTAATTTAATTTTTTATAACAAAAGTAACATTCTTAAAACAAAATTGTTTAAATAAATGATAAAAATTATTTCCTGTAAAACTTAAAACTTTTAATCTACTGTAAATGTATGATGATAATTACCGAAAAGGTCTCATTAATTTAGGAGGTGAGATTTTTGAATATCTTTATAAAGACTAAAATATCTTCTATTGCCACAAATAGCTATCATTGGACCTTTAGTATGATTAAAAAACTGATAAAAATTACCTCTTTTAAGATATTCTGTCTATCTTTGATAAAAAAACCAACAAATTACTATAGCTGTTATATTGTTGCTTTAACAAACCTATCCTTATCATTTATGTCTTTTTTGATTTCAATGTTTGAAAAGTTCTTGTTTTTTAATAATTGCTTTATATGCATGCCCAGAGCTTCGTTGATTTCAAAAAACACTAAACTTTTTGGTTTTAATATTTTTTTTGCCAGCTCTGAAATTTTTTCGTAAAATATCAAGGGCTCGTCATCATTAACAAAAAGTGCCTCGTGTGGTTCATGAGTTAAAACATTGTTTCTTATATTACTTTTTTCAGAAATTCTGACATAAGGAGGATTGCTTACCCAAACATCCCAGTCTTTTTTTATTAAATCGTCTTTTTCTGTTAAAGAAAAAATGTCTCTTTCGAAAAATTCTGCTTCAATATTATTATTGGATGCGTTTTCTTTAGATAGTTCTATAGCTTCATGATTTTTATCCAGACCGCAAACGGATAAGCCCGGCAATAGTTTTTTTATAGCTAAAGCAATACACCCACTACCTGAGCCAAAGTCTAAAAGATTACCTTCGGTTAGTTTTTTTTCTCTCAATTCTTTTTCAATCCAAAGAACTAACTCCTCAGTTTCAGGTCGCGGAATCAAAACAGGGGGCTTTACTTTCAACTTCAAATCTAAAAAATCAGTAACGCCTGTGATATATTGAACAGGTTCATGGTTTTTTAAACGTTTTACAATTTTAATAACATTGACGATTTCCGACTCACTTATTCGCGTATCAGGTGATAATATAATGTCTTTTTTACTAATGCCGAATGAGTTTTCCAGAATAATTGTTGATATTGCTTCTGACTCATTTTCAGGATATAAATCTTTTATTTCGTTCTTGATAAAATCCTTTATATTTCTAATTTTATTTGAAAGTGGATTCATTACAAAATGTATTATTCTTCAACTTTTTCTGAATATTTTTGAGCTTTTTCCGGCTCTCCTTTTCTCAAATAAGTAAATGAAATATTTCTCATTAAGTTCTTGTCTTCAGGGCTTACTTCCAATGCTTTATAAAGGAATTCCAGAGATTTTTCAAATTCGTTTATTATTCCATAAGCCACACCAAGATTAGCAAGGGTTGTAAGATCATCAGGATTTATTTCATAAGCTCTGTTAAGATATTTTAGCGATTCTTCTATATCGCCAAGGACCTTTCCTTTTATTTCTCCGATTTTTCTTATGGCTTTGTAATGTCCGGGATTAAGTTCAATAACTTCATGTAGAAGATCAATGGTTTTTTCAAATTCTTCTTTTTTTTCATAAACTAAAGCAAGTTCATAAATATATTCGCTGTTTTCAGGGCTTCGTGATTTAAGTTTTTCAAAGCTTTTTTGTGCTACTTCAAGGTTGTTTTCTCTTCTTGCTCTTCTTCCCAGCATTAGCAGGTTATTGTATGCCAACTCGTAGTTTGGGTTTATTTCAAGGCAGCGCATATATGCTTCCATTGACTTTTCTTTATAACCGGAATAAACATAAGCATTCCCCAATAGCAACCACCCGGAAAGATAATTTTGATGCAATGAAACTCCGCGTTCAAGGTAATTAATGGCTTTTTCAAGTTTTAATTGCTTCTCAGCTTCACTTATTTCAGGTTTTAATGCTTTTTCTATTAAAGCACCTCCGGCGGAAACATTAACTTTTATGCTTTTATCAGAGGTTTTCACATCTGTTGTAAAAAGAGTATAGTCATCTTTCCATGCTTTATTCCTGTCTATCGTTTTATAGCTGAATCCTGCGAGAATAACAAAAAACAATACTGTAGTTATGTATGAAGCATCTTTATGTTTAATGATTTCTCCTGTAATAATCTTTTGTATAAAATATCCTGCAGCTATACAGAATCCCAATGAAGGCATGAACATAAACCGTTCATTCATAAAAGTTCCTATAGAAAACAAGATATTCGAGAAAATCGAAAATGTGAGTAAGAAGAACCATATTCCATATCCTGCAGTATGCTTTGTTTTTAAGCTTTTGATGGCAAAAACACCTATGCTTGCGTAAATTAAAAATGAAAGTATAACGAGAGGGTGTTCCCATCCAACTATAGGTATGTGATTCGGGTAATAATCATGTGTAAGAGGGTGGGGGAATATCAATAGTCTAAGATAAACAAACATAGTATAAAATATTGTTGCATATCTTTCACTTGTTGTGGCATATAAAAATGGGTTATTTAAAATTTCTTTTGATGTTATACCCGAGCCGATAATATATCCTAATGCGTTGTATCTCAATAAGAAAAAAATGGCAATAGGTATAATAAGAATGTAGATGTTTTTAAGATTATCTTTTAATGTATGCTTGGTAAAATAATATATGCTAAGAGGAATAACAGCAAGAAAAGTAAGAGCATTTTCTTTGGATAATAGTGCTAAAAGAAATATTCCGCTTGTTAATACTCCGAAAAATATTTTGTTTTTCTCCTGCAGAAATTTAATATAAAAATATAAAGCAGCTATACTGAAAAGCATACTTAAAAGTTCGTCTCTTCCCTTAATATTTGCAACCACTTCAGTATGAATAGGGTGAACGGCATATATTATTGTAATAATAAAAGGTAAGGAAAGAAACCATTTATTGTTGTTTGAGTTTGATGGGAGTAGTTTTTTTAGTGTGATAAATATTAAACAGCATAATAAGGCGTGGAGTAATATATTGATTAGATGTCCGATAAAAGGATTAGGTCCAAAAAATTCATATTCAACAGCGAAAGTTATGTGTGATAATGGTCTGTATCTTCCTCCTTCAAGCAGAGCTTTTTCTTCTTCAAAAAAGCCAAAAAAAGCATCTGTTGTTAATATACTTCCAATCCCTTCTATGCCTTGTTTGGTGAGTTTGTTCTCGGTTATCATCAAAGTATCATCTAAGGCATAATCATGACCTAAGGTATTGATGTATAATGCAAAAGAGACGGCAAAGATTAAAACTAATGGTGTGGATAATTGTTTCTGCATAATTAATAAATTTAAAAGTTAAAGTATAATGCAAAATTACACTTTTATCAAAACTAATAAATCAAATACTTTTCTCTTATTTTTTTAAAATTACTTAAGTCTTTTTCCCATGATTGCCTGATTTCTTTTTCTGTGTAATTGTTTATTATCTGCTTTCTAAGTTTGTCTGTTCCGGCAAGCAGATCAAAGAAGTTATTAAAAAAATTATCTTTATCCGGAAAGTTCTTATATGCCATTAAAAGGTATGAGAGGTCTAGATATCCTTTATTCCGTATTTTTTCGGGATTTATTTCAGACAGGTTCATTCCGTTGCATGTTTTGTTAAGCAGGGGAGGTTCAGGTGCAGCAGGAACACTTTCCGGCACAAATTCATAATTAAATATATTCTCTGGCAGAGAAGGATGTCCAAATATTTGAAAAGGCTTGTTTGTTCCCCTTCCTACGCTTATTTCAGTACCTTCAAAAAAGCATAATGACGGGTAAAGATATATTGCTGTCATATTCGGTAAATTAGGCGAAGGCTTAGTTTTGATATTAAATGGCATACTACGGTCGTAGTTGGCAACTTGTATTATTGTCAGATTGCTTTCAAGATTATCTTTTAGCCATCCTTCACCATTAACCATCAGTGCATATTCCCCAACTGTCATGCCATGAACAACAGGTATGGGGTGTAAACCGACAAATGATGAGTATTCGGGCTCTAAAACAGGTCCGTCAACATAATGACCATTAGGATTCGGGCGATCAAGTATAATAACGGGGATGTTATTTTTTGCAGCTTCCTCCATAACATAAGTCATAGTTGATATGTAAGTATAAAATCTTGCTCCGACATCCTGAATGTCAAAAATTATTACGTCAATATCAATTAATTGCTCTTTTTTTGGTCTTCGGTTTTTGCCATAAAGACTGATTACCGGGACTCCTGTTTCGATGTCTGTTCCATCTTCAACATATTCGCCGGCTGCTGCTTTACCTCTGAATCCGTGTTCCGGACTAAAAATTCGCACCAGCTTAAAGCCTGAGCGGATTAATGTATCCACTAAATGAACTTCTCCGATTTTTGATGTATGATTTCCTACAAAACCGATACGCTTATTTTCAATTAAGGGGAAATAGTTTAGTGTTTGATATGCTCCCGGCACAATGTCAGAATTCTTCGAATCATTATGGCTTTGCCTCCCACAGCGGGGGCAGCAATTTAAACCATTCAAGAATACAAAAAAAAGAATTAAAAAAGTTATTTGCTTCATTAGTTTTATTATTAGCTATTTTATATGTTTTTCAGCATGATAAGAAGATCTTACCAATGGTTGACTTTCAATAAATTTAAAACCTTTTTTCAGACCAATATTTTTATATTCCTCAAATTTTTCGGGGGATACATATCTGTCAACCGGCAACTGTTCTGTTGATGGTTGAAGATATTGACCTATGGTCATGATTTTACAATTTACGTTTAACAGGTCATCCATAGTTTCATAAATTTCATCGTCGGTTTCACCCAGTCCTGTCATTATACCTGATTTTGCTCTTATACCTTTGGATGCGATAAAAGATAAAACATTCAAACTTGTCTCGTATTTTGCAACGGTTCGTATTTTAGGAGTTAGTCTTCTAACAGTTTCAAGGTTATGAGAAATGATATTCGGTTTTGCGTCAATAACTTTTTGAATCAGACCGGGCTCTCCTTTAAAGTCAGGAATAAGTGTTTCTATGGTTGTTTTTGGGGATTTTGTTTTTATTGCAATAATTGTTTCTGCCCATAAAGAAGCTCCTCCATCTTTGAGGTCATCTCTGTCAACGGATGTTAGCACACAGTGCTTGATCTTCATTTTTGCAACGGCATTAGCGATATTTTGCGGCTCATTATTGTCGGGAGGTTTTGGACTTCCTGATTTTACAGCACAAAATTTGCAGTTTCTTGTACATATATCACCTAATATCATGTAAGTAGCCGTTCCATTTTTCCAGCATTCGGCTTTGTTTGGGCATTTACCGCTTTCACATATAGTGTGTAATGAACCGGAGTTCAATATATTTTTGATTTTTGAATAATTCTGAACTTCAGTTAATTGTGTGCGTAGCCAAGATGGCTTTCTTAAGTATTTAGTTTTTCTTTCTTCCAAAGGAATATTACTTTTAAGTAAAAAATGATTTAAAATAGTCATCAAAATTACAAAAAAGAAAACAAATTAATGGTTTTTAAAAAAGCTTCACGAAGGAAAATACAAATTTTGCCTGACTTTGCAATTTGTTAAAGAATAGAGAAAATAATCAAAGATTAAATCAATGAGTATTATAATTTTGATTTATTATCGGTGATTTGTTCAACGTGTTGAACTTGAATACACGCAGGACAAGTTTGTCTTTGGCTTTTACAGCTCATAAGACCAATAAATAAAACTATAATAAAAACAGCTATAATAAATTGTTTCATCTTATTTATAAATTTAGGTTAATGAAATTTTTGTAGCAAATTATGAATTTTAATTAACTATACACATGAATACTTTCCCATCTTTGCTTCGCTTTACTTCAAGTGCCTTAGCATAGTTCACAACATTATTAATGGTTTCTTTGCTTGGAGAATCGCTTTTAGTATTATTAAATTTGTTTCTTAGTTCAAATGTATTATTATGTTTCATAAGTACGGGAGTTTGGTTAAACTTTTGGTTTTAATATCTACAATATCAATTTACTGCATTTATATGAAGTAACGAAATATATGTAATTATTATTTTTAAAATTTCAAAATAAATTAAAAAAACTTTTGTCATTTAATTACAAAATCAATATTTTTACAAAATAATTCTATGTTAATACAGTATTAATAAAAAAATATTATATAATGAATTTACATGAATATCAAGGAAAGTCTTTATTAAAAAGTTATGGTGTGCCTGTTCCGGAAATCCGTGTGATGGATGATACTTCTTTAGCTCGTAAATATGCTGAAGAGATTTCTGAAGCTACCGGTTGTAAAGCTTGGGCAGTTAAAGCACAAATTCATGCCGGAGGCAGAGGAAAAGGAGGGGGTGTAAAAATTGCTAATTCTCTTGGTGAAGTTGAAAAATTTGCTTCTGATATTTTAGGTATGCAGTTAGTAACACCTCAAACAGGAAAAGATGGTAAAAAAGTTAAAAAAATCCTTATAGAGCAGGGTATATATTATGAAGGGGATTATGAACCTGCTGAATTTTATATGAGCATATTGTTAAACAGGTCAACTTCAAGGAATATTATTATGTATTCACCCAGAGGTGGTGTTGATATTGAAAAAGTTGCTGAAGAAACACCGGAGCTTATATATACAGAAGAAATTGACCCCAAAACAGGGGTTTTGCCTTTTCAGGCAAGGCGAATAGCTTTTAATTTCGGTTTAAAAGGGGATGCATTTAAAAATATGGTAAAGTTTGTTCCTAAGCTTTATCAGGCTTATGATCAAACTGATGCTAGTCTTCTTGAAATTAACCCTCTTTTTAAAGCCGCAGATAATAAAATTTTGGTTGCCGACACAAAGATGACAGTTGATAATAACGCCCTGTATCGTCATCCTGACATATCAGAAATGCGCGATTTTGATGAAGAAGACCCAATGGAGGTTGAGGCAGGCAAGCATAGTTTGAATTATGTAAAACTTGATGGTAATGTCGGATGTATGGTTAATGGTGCAGGATTGGCAATGGCAACAATGGATATAATTAAGCTTTCCGGAGGAGAACCGGCAAACTTTCTGGATGTTGGTGGTTCTGCCAACGCCAAAAGAGTTGAAGAAGCTTTTAGAATTATACTGAAAGATAAGAATGTCAAAGCAATACTAGTGAATATATTTGGTGGTATAGTTCGTTGCGACAGAGTTGCTAATGGAATAGTTGATGCATATAAAAATATCGGAAAGATTGACGTGCCGATTATTGTCAGACTTCAAGGAACAAATGCCGAAGAAGCTAAGAAAATCATTGACGAATCAGGATTAAAAGTTCATTCTGCGATTTTGTTGAAAGAAGCTGCAGAAATGGTGTCAGATATTTTAAAATAATTTTTTTATTGGTACTTAACTTCAGATTTTTTCAACATCAAGTTTTTCAAACTTTGAGTTTTGAGAAATAAATGAAGGAACTATCTCTTTCATTTTTTTTACGATTTCAAAATCATCTTTTCCTTGTTTTGATAATTCTATAAGTTCATTTATCTGGGCTTCAATATATGAAAATTCATACTCTTCAATTTTGGCGATCATAATTTTTGGATTGTGAGTAGGTATGGTATTTTCTTTTTCACACAAAAGTTCTTCATATAGTTTTTCACCCGGACGCAATCCGGTAT
>SL_3KL_010_SEDDRAFT_10001421_pt1 | contig 21729 bp, 17 predicted proteins | sample SodLakKL_010_SED_2_FD_10381 | JGI IMG/M metagenome (IMG submission 10381) | reverse complement strand
CCCAACGCTGGCGTCACTTCTGAAAGGATACTGGCGGGCCATGTTAAAAGTCATGGTCGGCAGGCTCATATCTACAGTTTCCTGGCTGAAGTTCTGGTTGATCCTTGCATTTGCCCTCAATGAGAAAGGCAGATCAGGCCAGTTATAGCTGTATGAAACGCTTGATTGTGCAGTATTTGTAGCATGCCTGTCAGGGTCTACTTCATTGAACCTGTTATATGAACTTGACCCGAAGTTTACACTGGCAGAAAAACTGCTGTTTGGTGATGCTTTTGCATCCTGTCTGTGCTGCCAGGCAATTTTGTAGGATTCGTTTTCCTGATAGCCAGGCAGTCCTTCCTGGCCTGCAACGTTTCTTGAGAAAGCCAGGCGGAAACTGCCGTTATAGCTGTACCTTTTCCTGTAGTTTGATTGCGCTTCGGCTGCCCAGGAACCAAGGGTGTAAATATCTCCTTTTACACTTAAGTCCATATATTCGCTTATTGCAAAATAGTATCCCCCGCCGGAAAGGTAAAATCCCCTGGATCTTTCCTCACCGTAGCTTGGTGCAATAACACCAGAAGTTCTACCGCTGGTGTTTGGGAAATATCCGAAAGGGAGGCCGAGGGGAAGAGGAATATCTTCAATTACCAGGTAGAGGGGGCCGGAAATGATCTTGTCGTCAGGTATAACCTTTGCCCTTGACATGGAAATGTGAAAATGAGGGTCATCTTCTTCACATGTTGTAAATTTGCCTCGCTGAATATGAATATGGTTGTTTTCCTGTTTCTTGGTGGTTTCCCCGTGGAGAAAGCCTCCTTCCTGCTCTGTTATGACTCCTGAAATGTGCCCTTTTTTCGTCCTGAAGTTATATCTTATGGTTTCCGCCCTGAACGTTTCATCTCCTTCTGTAAACTCTGGTCTCCCCGTTTCAATCCCTGCGCTGTCGATACTTCCCTTTGCAAAAAGCTCATCTTTTGAAAAATCAATTTCAATATAACCGGCACGCATTTCAATATCCTCATATTTTACATAACCCGATCCGTAAAGGAATACTTTCTGGTCCTCAAGTGCAAATGTGATGGAATCGGTGGCATTGTATTCCACCTTTGAGGTAAGAACTCTCTCCTTTGCATCACCTCTCTCTGCAATTTGCTGATCCACAGTGTCATTCACAGGAACAACAGTTGTATCACTACTTCCGGATGCAAAAATTCCGGACGGAAGTAAAAAAAACAGCAGGAAAATGGCTGTAAAATGCCTCTGATAAGATGTGATTTGCAATTTTTATATACTATTTTTGTAAAAAACGGGTTAAAAAAGCAAGTCCAAAACTACAAAAAACAGATCATTAATTTATGGACCAGGATCAGCTGGCATCTTTATTAAAGATTAAACGGTCATCAGGCATTATTCTTATATGCCTCGCACTGTTTTTTTTGATGTCGCAAGACACTTTCTCTTCTTTAAGGGACGATAACAGCAAACCGTTTACGGTTGTAATTGATCCCGGTCATGGAGGAAGGGATCCTGGTGCCGTAGGACAAAACATCTATGAAAAGGATGTTGTTTTGCCCATATCACTGAAGGTTAGAGAATATATCAGCGAATACCTTCCGGATGTAAGAGTTATTTTCACCCGCGAAAAAGATGAGTTTGTTGAGATACACAGGAGGGCTGAGATAGCAAATTCTGCGGGGGCTGACCTGTTTATATCCGTTCATGCAAACTCTAACAGAAACAGAAGGATACAAGGCACTGAAACATATGCAATGGGATTGCACACGTCAAAGGAAAATCTTGAGGTTGCCAGAAAAGAGAATGCCGTAATATTTAAGGAAGACGACTATGACGAGCAATATGACGGGTTTGACCCGACTTCTGAGGAGTCTTATATCATTTTTTCACTTATGCAGAATACTTATCTTGCTCAGAGCCTTAACTTTGCTTCTATGCTTCAGGATGAGTTCCGGTCAAGGGCAAGACGTGTGGACAGGGGGGTTAAGCAGGCAGGATTCATAGTTTTGTGGCAGACTACAATGCCCAGTGTTCTTATAGAGGTGGGCTTTATTTCAAATCCTCAGGAAGAGAGGTTTCTTATGTCTGACCAGGGACAAAGCTATATAGCTTCGGGTATTTTCAGGGCGGTCAGATCATACAAAGAGTCAATCGAACGCAGGAGCAGAACACTCGCATCAGCTTCCCCCGGAAAGTCAAATGTAATGTCTGCATCTGCCTCCGATTCCCTGGGAGATGATGAGACCTTTATGGAAAACAGAATAGGTTTCAGGGTTCAGGTAAGCTCTTCGGGCAGCCTTATATCCCTGGATTCAGAATACTTTAATGGACTGGATGATATTGAGGTTTATGAATCTGATGGCCTTTACAAATATGTTACAGGATATGCTTCTTCAATTGAAGAGATAACAGAAAAAAGAAGGGAGATCAACGAGTTATTTCCCGATGCTTTCATTGTAGGTGTTAAAAACGGTCAGCTCATAACTCTCCAGGAAGCTTTGAGAGCTTTGGAAGCTTCGGAATGAAATATATACCACTTAAAATCTTTCTGGAAACGAGTCTTTATGATAATGTACACAAGATCAGCGATTTAATATAAATTTGCTTATGAAAATCAGAGGAGAAATCAAGGCAGGTATAATACTTGTCATAACAATAACAGTATTTGTATGGGGGTTTAATTTTCTCAAGGGAAGAAATCTGCTAAAAGCGACAAACAGTTATTATGCTGTATATGAGCGTATAGACGGATTGAACGAGTCTGCTCCGGTTTATATTCACGGCTACCAGGTCGGTCTGGTTTCAGATATAAAACTTGCTGATGATCTGGAAAAGGTTATTGTGAAAATACATGTAGATTCAAGGTACAGTTTGACTGAAAACACAATTGCCAGTATTTTCAGCACAGATTTTATGGGCACGCGGGCAGTAGAGCTTATACCGGGCGAAAAGCGCGGCACAATACCACCGGGTGACACACTTCTGACTGCATTAGTTCCGGATCTCAAAGAAGAGGTGTTTTTGCACCTGCTGCCCGTAAAAGAGAAGGCCGAGGGTTTGATACTTTCAGCTGATTCGCTCCTTGGTGCTTTGAACGTTCTGTTTGATGAAGAATTCACTGATGATCTTGCCTCGGCAGTTGCAAGTGGAAGGGAAACAGCCCGGTTACTTCAAAAAGCCGCATATTCGGCAGATACATTGCTGTCTTCTGAGGAGGCAAGATTTAAGAGAATACTCTACAATCTTGATAATGCCAGCGTTAATATATTGTCGTTAAGCGATTCCCTTGCAGCTTCCGATTTGCATATAGCAGTAAACAAGCTAAAGGAGGTACTTGATTCATCCGGTGATCTTATTGCAAATATGAACAGCGGGGAAGGCACAATAGGGCAGATGCTTCATGATGAAGAGCTATATATGAACCTTAAGAGAGCTACTGATAACCTGGACAGGCTTTTAAAAGACTTTCGCGAAAACCCCGGCAGGTATGTCAGCTTTTCACTTTTCGGAAGGCGTTCATCAGGTAATGATCCTGATAACAATTAAAACTGATAGCTGCAAGTTATATTTTAATTATACTCTCCCTTTATCTTAACCTGCTGGCCTACTGACATATCATGACTAACGACCTGATATTCTGCGGCTTGTGATTAACGGGATTTGGCAGAAAATTATTCCGGTGATTATTTTTCTTTAAAAAAAGATCAAAAAAATTTCGAAAAATTATCTTACTTAAACTATAATATTCTTTTATGTTATTAAGGTTTTAACTGACAATTTTTTAACCGGATATTTCTATAACTTCCCGGTTAACAGCATAATATATAAAAAAATATTTTTTTTTTATATATAAGGTGTTGTCAGTAACAAGCTTGATTCTTTTTATCAAAAGTCAATACCCTTTCATATTTTTTTTTTCTGTTTTTTTTAACAAAATTGCTGTTTGATTAGAAAGGATAATATCTTCAAAACTTCCTCATAATATGGGTAAAAAGTATGATATCGTTTGGAACAACTGTTTAAAGGTTATAAAGGATAATGTGCCATCAATTAGTTACCGAACATGGTTTGAGCCTATTGTTCCTCTTAAGCTTGAAAAACAGATCCTGACGATCCAGGTACCAAGTCCTTTTTTTTATGAGTATCTTGAAGAGCAGTATATTGATATTTTAAGCAAAACGCTTCGAAAGGAGCTGGGTGAAGGTGCCAAGCTGGAGTATAACGTTGTAATGGAAAACAACGGTGTTGGCAATGTTAAGCCTTATACTGTCAGGTTTCCCGCAAAATCAGGTACAGAACCGAAAAACAAGCCTGTTTCATCTCATTTTGAAGTTGATAGGGGAGACAAGAATATAAAAAATCCGTTTATTATACCGGGCATTAAAAAACTTCATATAGATCCGCAGCTCTGTCCCGAAAAATCTTTTCAGAACTTTGTAGAGGGAGAATGCAACCGGCTTGCTCGCTCTGCAGGATGTGCAGTTGCAAAAGATCCTGGCGGTACGGCATTCAATCCGCTTTTTCTTTACAGTGAGAACGGTCTGGGCAAGACACATCTTGCTCATGCAATCGGACTGGATGTAAAGGAGAATTTCCAGAACAAAATAGTTCTTTATGTTGATGCCAATAAGTTCTCAAATCAGTTTGTTGAGGCGGTCAGGAACAATAACCGCAACGACTTCCTGCATTTTTACCAGATGATAGATGTACTGATACTGGATGATGTTCATGATTTTGCAGGTAAGGGAAAAACACAGGATGTTTTCTTTCATATATTCAACCACCTTCACCAGTCCGGCAAGCAGCTTATACTCACATCCGACAAGCCGCCTGTTGAAATGCAGGGACTTGAGCAGAGATTGCTTTCCAGGTTCAAGTGGGGTTTGTCAGCTGATATTCAGTCGCCTGATTTCGAGACAAGAAAAGCGATACTTGCCCAGAAGGTTTACAACGACGGGATCGATGTTCCCCCGGAAGTACTGGATACCCTGGCAAAGCATATTACAACCAATATACGCGAACTTGAGGGTGCACTAATAAACCTTCTTGCACAATCAACCCTCAACAGAAAAGAGGTTACCATAGAGCTGACGCACGAGGTGATAGACCGTTTGGTACGCAATACAAAGCGGGAAATGTCTGTCGATTACATTCAGAAAGTTGTAAGCGACTATTTCAATATTAACGTGGAGCAGCTTCATACAAAAACACGTAAACGGGAAATTGTTCAGGCCAGGCAGATAGCAATGTACTTTTCCAAGAATCTCACCAAATCCTCACTTGCTTCCATCGGTTCCCAGATAGGGAAAAAAGATCATGCAACCGTCCTGCACGCATGCAAAACAGTAAACAATCTGATAGAAACCGACAAGCAGTTCAGATACTATATTGAGGATTTAGGTAAGAGACTCAGGCCGTAAACCCATATATATCTAAGTAATAGCTATTCAGAATCAGAGCATGCAGGGTTGTTAACCACAACCGGATCATGTCAGTTCAGTTCTTCTTCAAGAATGTTCTTCAGGGTATCTATGCCTATCTGCTTAGCGATGATTGTTTTGCTCCCGTCAAGCAGATACAGGGTAGGGACACTGTGTATATCATAATTGAAGCGGAAATTGGAACTGTGCCGGGGGTCGTATACATTTATCCAGTTATCAAGTTCATTTTCCGCGATATATCTGTTCCATTCATCAGAATCTCCAAGTATATACACACCGAAAACCTCAACTCCCATGTTGCTGTATTCACTAAGCAGTCTGGTCAGTTCAGGAGTGACCTGCTTGCAGAAACTGCATTCCGGCTCGTAAAAATAGATTATAATGTATTCGGCATCAACCTGGTGAAGTGAAATTTCACTGCCGTCAGGCTTAGTCATTCTCATATCCTTTGCTTTCCGCCCAATCAGGTTTGGTTTTATGCGCTCAACCCTGTCTCTCAGCCTTTTAAGCATATCGTCATTTGCCCAGGGAGCCTGGCCTGACAAATAGTACTTTTCTGCAAGGTGAACAAAAACCTCATCCAGTCCCATTACTGAAGACCTTTCAAAGTTGTTCAAAAGATATACAAGAACATACTGGTAAACCTCATCATCAGCTTTTGCAAGCTCCACTACACGGTCTGCTTCCGGTATTATTGAATCGGGGTGCTGCTGAAGGAAACGGTTGAAAAAAGAGTTAATTTTGTTATGAAGTACCGGTGTACGCAGGAGCCTGGAGTCAGAAAAATCGATATTGTCGAAATACCTTTCCCTGTTATAGTTGTATCTCATAGTCCACCTCACCGAGTCAGGGTTTTCCGAATCCGGCGGAACCTTAATTTCAGGTATTTCCGGTTGTTTCATTGCTTTTACAAGTGCTGCAATAAAAGAGTCCGGGTATTCATTTATCAGATTATCCCAGTACCCCATCACCCTGTTGTCCACTTCCTCCATCTTTTCCCGGATAATAGAGAGAGAATCCGGATTATCACTGTTCCTGTTAAGTCTTTCCCTGAGAGAAGCAGATTCAGTCTGACTTTTATTCATAAACAGTTGATAATCTACAAAAAGCTCATTTTCCCGGGAGCCGGCAATTTTCATATCCTCAAGGGGTTTCTCCCTGCTTGTTACCAGGCTGAATTCCTGCTCTCTGTCGATCATTATTTCAAAGTAGTCCATATCCGGCATTACAACCAGGTATATTCCTCCGGGAAGTCTTTCCTCTCCGCTGAAAACCGTATGGCCCCGGTTGTCTGTTTCAAGTGTATCTTTAATATACTTTTTGTCACCGAAATGATAGGCTATCAGGATAGTATTGTCCTCAACCCCGTTTATTGTAATGTCAATATTGTATCCGTTTGAATATGTTTCCCCGCAAGAATTAAATAAAGAAGAGAGGAGGATGATGGTCAGCATAAATGTTTTTAGTATCATAGCAGTATTTTTAATAAAAGCATATTGCAAAAATAAGTAAACTATTTAACTCCGGAATATTCAGGCAGTAAAAATTCCTGGCTGATTCCGTTTTGGTGACATGCAATTTTATTCAGGCAGGGGAGAAGAAAGTAAATCTAACCATATGTGTTATCTTTGCAGTTTTACGATTAATATTCAATATAATCATACAAATGATCCTGGAAAAAAAGATAGAAAGGGAGGTTGCCCGCTACCTGGAGCTAAAGTGCGGTAAAGGGAATTATAAGGAGCTGGTAAACATCCAGAAAACCCGTCAGGAATTCACAGGTGACATGACCCTGGTTGTTTTCCCGCTGCTGAGGGTGTTGAAGCAAAAACCGGAAGAAGCTGCTGAAGGTATTGGTGATCATCTTTCCGGAAGCATGGAAGAGGTGAGGTCTTATAACGTAATAAAGGGGTTTCTGAATATAGAGATTGACCCAGCATGGTGGACATCTTACCTTAACAGGGCAATGAAGGAGGACATCCTTGCAGATAAAAGAAGAGACAGTAAAATCCCGCCCGTGATTGTTGAGTTTTCTTCTCCCAACACCAATAAGCCTCTTCATCTTGGGCATATAAGGAACAATCTTCTCGGTATAAGCATATCCAGGATAATTGAGGCCACCGGCAAGCCGGTCAGGAAAGTCAATCTTGTCAATGACAGGGGCATACATATTTGTAAAACCATGCTTGCCTGGCAGAAATGGGGCAAGAACATAACACCTGTTGAAGCGGGTGTCAAAGGAGACCATTTTGTAGGCAGTTTTTATGTAATGTTCGAGCAGTCGCTTAAAAAAGAGATAAAAAAACTTGAATCTGAAGGTTGCTCAGAAGAGGAGGCATTTCAAAAGGCACCTTTGATGCAGGAAGCACGTGAAATGCTCAGAAAGTGGGAGAATGGAGATGAGGAAACGGTGAAATTGTGGAGAACAATGAACGGATGGGTTTATGATGGCTTTGATGAGACGTACCGGGCCCTTGGAGTCTCTTTCAATAAAGTATATTATGAATCGGATACATATATGACCGGTAAAAAGATTGTTGAAGAAGGCCTTGAAAGAGGGCTTCTGATACAAAAGGAGGACAACTCTGTATGGGCGGACCTTGGTGAACACTCACTTGATGAAAAGCTTTTGCTCCGCTCCGACGGCACTTCGGTTTATATAACCCAGGATATAGGCACCGCGGTGTTGAGACATGATGATTTCAATGCCGGGGAGATGCTTTATGTTGTTGGCAATGAACAGGATTATCATTTCAGGGTGTTGCAGATAATCCTGAAGGAGCTGGGATATGAATGGGCTGAAAAAGTAAAGCATATTTCATATGGCATGGTGGAATTGCCCGGGGGAAGGATGAAATCGCGGGAAGGTACCGTTGTGGATGCCGATGATATCATATCTGAGATGGAAGAGACCGCACATCGCCTTTCAGCTGAACTTGGAAAGCTTGGCGGGGTACCTGAGGAAGAGAGGAGGGAAGTGGTAAAAATGATCGGAATGGGGGCGCTTAAATATTTCATCCTGAAGGTGGACCCCAGGAAGAACATGTTGTTCAATCCGGAGGAGTCTATTGATTTCAATGGAAATACCGGACCATTCATTCAGTATACACATGCAAGGGTTTGTTCACTCCGGCGAAAGTGCAGGGATGCCGGTATAAATGAAGATGATAGCTTTACAGGGGTTGATATGAGCAGTAAAGAGCTTAAACTGCTGAAGATGCTTTACGAATTTCCTTCCGTTGTATCACAGTCGGCTGCGGATTACAGTCCCGCACTTGTTGCAAATTATGTATATGAAGTGGCAAAGGAGTATAATCAGTTTTATCATGACCATCCTGTACTGAGGGAAAGTGACCGGGATGTGCAGCAATTCAGACTGCTTCTTTCCGTTTATACCGGTAAGGTGATAAAAAAGGCAATGTATCTTCTGGGAGCTGAAGTTCCCGAACGTATGTAGGAGGGGTTGCCGTTGTTGGTAATTTTCGACAGATTGGGTATTTTTACTGAGAAATTAAGAGGAATATGTTTGACAACTTAACTGAAAAACTGGAACGCTCCTTCAAATTGCTGAAAGGAGAGGGGTTGATAACCGAGGTAAATGTTGCGGAGACTCTGAAAGAGATTCGCAGGGCACTTGTAGACGCCGATGTAAACTATAAAATTGCCAAAACTTTCACTGATACCGTGAAGGAAAAGGCGATGGGTCAAAACGTCGTTTCATCGGTAAAGCCCGGCGAGATGATGATAAAGATAGTCAATGATGAGCTGACGGCCCTCATGGGAGGTGAGGCTGAAGAGATAAATATCAGCGGGAATCCTGCTGTTATTCTTGTAGCCGGGCTTCAGGGTTCGGGAAAAACTACTTTTTCCGCCAAACTGGCAAACTATCTGAAAAGCAAAAAGGGAAGGCAGCCGCTTCTTGTGGCGTGTGATATTTACCGTCCCGCTGCCATTGAGCAGCTTGAGGTTTTGGGTGAGCAGATAAATGTGCCTGTTTACACTGAAAAAGAGAACAGGGATCCTTCAAAGATAGCAGCCGAATCGGTTAGACACGCCAAAAAAGAAGGGCACAACCTGGTTATAATCGATACTGCAGGAAGGCTTGCCATTGACGAGCAGATGATGAATGAAATTGCATCTGTCAAGAAAGCGGTAACACCTCACGAAATTCTGTTTGTTGTGGACTCAATGACCGGTCAGGATGCCGTAAATACCGCTGCGGAGTTTAATGAGAGGCTTGATTTCAATGGTGTTGTCCTTACAAAGCTTGATGGTGATACCCGTGGTGGCGCAGCACTTTCTATCCGTTCAGTGGTAGATAAGCCCATAAAGTTCATTGGTACGGGTGAAAGGATGGATGCGATTGAGTTGTTCCATCCCGGCCGTATGGCCAGCAGGATTCTTGGGATGGGCGATATAGTTACACTTGTAGAACGGGCCCAGGAACAATATGATGAGAAGGAAGCACGGAAGCTTCACAAAAAAATTGCAAAAAATCAATTCAATTTCAACGACTTCCTTCAGCAGATAAATCAGATAAAGAAGATGGGAAACCTTAAGGATTTGGCAGGTATGATTCCGGGTATTGGCAAGGCCATGAAGAACCTTGATATGGATGATGATGCTTTCAGGGGCATTGAAGCAATTATTAAATCAATGACACCGGAGGAGAGGGAAAACCCTGCTGTCCTGAACGGGAGCAGAAGAAAGAGGATAGCACGCGGAAGTGGCACAGACATTCAGGAAGTGAACAGGCTGGTGAAGCAGTTTGAGGATACAAGGAAAATGATGAAAAAAATGACCGGCGGAAAAGGAAAAGGAGCCGGAGATCTTTCTCAGATGATGGGTAACATGCAGATGACACCAAGGAAATAAGTAATGATAAATAACAGTATATCAAGTATTATAATATTACTTACTAAATCACAACTTTAAGCGTTGTTATTTTTTTCTGCGATTGTTATTTTGCAGAATCATTATTATTACGGAACCGGCCTATTATTTAATCTATGTTTTAAATAAGTCACTATTAAACCCTTAAAATCATGAAGTTAATAAAAGGTAAAGAAATTTCTGAGCTGATAAAGGATGAAATTGCCGTTCGGGTAAAGGAACATATAAATGCCGGCGGAAAAGTGCCTCATCTGGCCGCTGTCATTGTTGGCAACGACCCTGCAAGTGAAACATATGTTGCACACAAAGTGAAAGCATGTGAAAAGGTAGGATTCAGGTCTTCACTTATAAGGATTGATGAGAATGCGCAGGAGCAGGAGCTTTTAAACAGGGTAGAAGAGATAAACAATGATGATAGTATTGACGGCCTGATTGTTCAGCTACCATTACCGGATCATATGTCTGAAGATAAAGTAATTGAAAAAATAAGTCACAAAAAGGATGTTGACGGTTTTCATCCTGTAAATGTGGGTAGAATGGTAATAGGTCTTCCTTCATACCTGCCTGCAACTCCGTTTGGAATTCTTGAGCTTTTCAGGAGATCTGAAATTAAGACAAAGGGGAAGCATTGTGTTATCCTTGGCCGGAGTAACATTGTTGGCAAGCCTATGGCTATGCTCATGTCAAGAAAGGCCGAACCTGGCAACTGCACAGTTACAATGTGTCACAGCAGCACAGAAAACCTGGCCGGGATTTGCCGTACGGCAGACATTATAATATCGGCAATGGGTACACCGGGGTTTGTAAAGGCCGATATGGTAAAGGAAGGCGCTGTAGTTATAGATGTGGGGATAACACGCATAAAATCCGATAAAACCAAATCGGGCTGGAAACTGACAGGTGATGTTGACTTTGAGAATGTTGCCCCAAAATGCAGTTACATAACCCCTGTTCCCGGAGGTGTGGGACCGATGACTATTGTTTCGCTGCTTGAAAATACATTAAAGGCTGCCGGAAAGAAGATTTACTTCTGATTGCGGCAGCCGGAAATGTTTTTTTATTCAAGTGCAAAATCGCCGGTGCCGGCAAGTCTTCCGTCAATAAAAACTTCTACACCGTAAGTCCCGGCTTCCAGTCTTTCAGGATGCTCCACTGTAAAATTTAGTTGCAGCGGCCTGTTTGCATATTCAACAGTCCTGCTAAGTGTGTAATCAACCTGTTCGCCATCAATTTCCATTTCTCCGGCGGGATACATTACATTGCCTGCAGGGTTTGTCAGGACAACATGCACGTTTCTCGGCCCGGCTTCTGCAAAGAGGCTGCCGTTGATTTCAAAATCAATGAAGGTCTGGTCTACCCTGCGGGCGCGCTCCACATACCTGTCAGGGCATATCCATCTCAGCTGCCTGTTTTTGACGCAAATGTTGTAGGCATTCAATTCCTTGGCCTTTTCCTTGCGGTCAATAAGTTGCTGCTGTTCAACCTGAAGATTATCAAGCTCCCGGTTGACCTTTTGCAGGTCTGTAACAAGCTTTCTCCGTTGTTGCTGAAGTTCCTGATGCTCGTCTTCCAGCTCCCTGTATTCAGCAAGCTGATGACGCAAAGATTCCGCTTCTGCTGCTTCACGGCTGAGCCTGACTATACGTGCATCCTTTGCCCTGATTTCACTTTCAAGGTCAGCTGCCCTTTGCTCAAGCTCTTCAACCTTCATGTTAATCTCTTCTATAGTAGCACGGTACTGCCTGTTGGATTCAGTAATTTTTTGGTTCTCTGAAACCACCAGGTCCTTTTCAGCCTGCAGCTCATCATTCATGTCTGACATCCTGGAACTGCGCGTAAAAAGAATAACATTTCCAATTATGGAAAGCAATAGTATAACGGCAATAACAATTGCCGTGTTCCTTTGCGTTGTCAAACGGCGTTCAAGTCGCTTTTCTCTGTAGTTTTCCATTTTTTTAATTTTGTTGATTTAAACCTGGTGTACACCCGTTTATTTTGATCTGAAAATTGATGAGAAACGAATATTGCCACCAAATCAGTTTAGCTAATATATAACGTTTTTCCAATTATTGCAAACGATTCAGGATGTTTGTAAACAAAAAGGGCAGATTATTCATAATGAGAAATTCTCAGCATCTAATCTTTTAATCAGCTTCAAAAACCTTAACAAACACCCAATAATATATATATAGTTTATTATCAATATTTTAAAAACGCCCATCTAAACAATAACTTAAAATTTCTTACCGGTAATTTGGATTTTTGTTTTTGTTTTGATAAAGTAATCATGTTTTAAGGGCCATATTTTCCACCATACGGGAAGATGTTGATAAATGTTGCATTTGTTGTAAGATATTGCTGAAAAAACAGGAAAATTATTCATATTTTTGAGGGTGATAAAACATGTAGTTCACTATGCCGGAGGAAAGAGATTTTTTGGCCAACCATAAGCTGAATCATATCAGGCGATATGAGGAGATGATAAGGAATAACACTACCTGTTATTTCGACGTGGACCAGTTTGAGGAGATAATCGATTACTATATGCTTCACAACAAAACCGGCAAAGCTCTCAGGGCTGTTTTTCATGCAACTGAACAGCACCCTTCTGCTACAAGTATTTGCCTGAAAAAAGCGCAGGTTTTGAACGACAAGGGAGAACCACGTGAAGCGCTGGGTATTCTCAGGAGCATTGAAAGTATTGAAGCTTCAAATCCGGAAGTTTACTTTACAAAAGGGATTGCCCTTTATAAATCAGGCAATTCCGAAGATGCACTTGATCAATTCAGGATTGCCATACGGATTGCCACTGATTCAAAAAGCGAAATGATCTCTAATATTGCTATGTTTTTTGAACAGCAGGGGAAGCTCGACATGGCACTCAATTATTTTCATATGGCTTACAATGAAGATCCGGGGAATGCTTCTCTGCTTTACGACCTCGCCTGGTGCTATGAGAGGAGAGAAGATTTTGAAAAATCTTCCCGGTATTATGAGCTCTACCTTGATTTCGACCCATTTTCCCCTTCAGTATGGTATAACCTTGGAATTATCTACAACCTTACAGGCAGGCATGAAAAGGCCATTGAATCTTACGACTATGCAATTGCAATAGAGGATGATTTTTCTTCTGCCTACTTTAATAAAGCAGGTATTCTTGCAAATATGAGCAGATACCGCCAGGCAATAAATGTCTACTTTGAATTAATGGAGCTTGAGCCCGGTAATGAAGAGGTTGCAGCCAGCATCGGGGAATGTTATGAGAAAATTGAAAAATGGGATGAGGCAAGGGATTTCTACTCAAGGGCTCTTGAGATAAATCCCAGGTATGCAGGGGCATGGCTTGGACTGGGTATGATACTGGCCGGACAGAACAGGATTTCTGAAAGCCTTTATTTCGTAAAAAAGGCTGTTGAGCTTGAACCGTGCAATCCTGAATTCTGGAAAACACTTGGGAATATTTATATCAGGCTGGAATTTTCCGGAAGGGCACTGGAAGCATTTTCAAATACTGTAAAACTGGATCCCTCTGATAATGAATCATGGCTGATAATCGCAGATATTTATAACCAAAGAAAACAAACAGCAAAATCGGCAGAAATACTTGAAAAAATTTCAGAGGGTGACCCCGGCAATACTTTGGTTAATTACCGGCTTGCAGCGTACTGGCTTATACTGGGAAAACATGAGAAAGCTCACAATTATCTTGAAAGTGCCGTTAAAAGAGATTATAGTATGCATCATGAGTTTTTTAACACCCTCCCTGAAGGCTCGGAAAATGAGCTTTTGAAGAATATGATAAAAAAGTATAAAGCAAACAGGAAATAGTTTTTCTGATTTTTTCTGTTTATTCTTGCTGTGAAATCCGAAGTTTTTACATTAAAATAGTAAATAATGATGCTGTTATCCGGGAATTGCAGCCTGGTCTGGTTGTATCGCAAGTATAAATAAAAGCTTATAGCCTGTATTTATGACAGTTAAAACAATTTAATTAAAGTGTTTGTAAAGGTATGCCTAATCCTGGCAGGATAAAAGAATTTGTTTTTGCCAATATAAAGGTGTCCGCTAAAGGATTTATAGTGGGTGCGGCAAATGTAATTCCCGGTGTTTCGGGTGGCACCATGGCACTTATCACCGGAATTTTCGAAAAACTGATCCACTCCATAAGGTCTATTGACGGCAATGCTTTTAAAATGCTCTTATCCGGCAGGCTGAAAGAGTTTTCATCTCATATAAATTTTTTCTTCCTTGTTGCATTTTTCACCGGAGTTGTTATAAGCATTTTCACGCTTGCAAAGCTGCTCGACTATCTTTTTCAATACTATCCTGTTTTTATCTGGGCATATTTTTTCGGACTTATACTTGCATCGGTTTATCATGTTGGAAGGACTATACCACGCTGGAAAATTGACACAATGGTGTTTCTTATTGCCGGGGCATCAGTTGCTTATTACATTTCACATGCTTCGCCTGCAGCTGAGAATGAAAACTTTCTCTATCTTGTTCTTTCCGGGGCAGTGGCTGTTTGCAGCATGATTCTTCCCGGTTTGTCAGGCTCTTTCATACTTATTGTAATGGGTAATTACCAGTTGATTGCAATAGAAGCCATTAACCATCTCAGGCTGGATATTCTGTTTCCTGTCTTTATTGGTATAGTTGCAGGTTTGCTGGCATTTTCAAGAATTCTGTCCTGGTTGTTCAAAAGATACAGGGGCAGGACTCTTGCCATTCTTACAGGATTCATCGCCGGCTCGTTGCCACTTTTATGGCCATGGAAAACACCTGTTTACAAGACGGATATTACCGGAAATACAATTGCCGCAAAAGACGGCACACCCTTAATTGAAGGGTATGAGCGCTTCATACCCGGATCACTAACACCGGAAGTTATTACAACCGTGATTATTATGGTTGCAGGTATAGCCTCAATACTTCTGTTTGAGTTTGCGGCGGGATACGGCAAACCAAATAAACAAAAAGAGGATTATTAACTTTAATTGACTCCCCAGGGGTAACGGATGTGAAAGAGCCGGCTGTTGGAAAGCTGCAATATTCACAAATGTAACTATAATTACTTCTGTTTTTTTCGCATTACAAATGCAAATATTATTTCTATATCAAACGACTAATCAGTCAAATAACATCATTAAATAAAGTGAAAGTAGAACTATTGCGACATATTACGGGAACATTTGTAAAAAAGAACACTAAATAGGCTTATAAAATACATAATACCAGTTAAATATAACCTTTATTTTATATAATACATTAAATAATAAATATAAAATAACAGAATTGTAGAGCATTATCTATTATATCACCGCCAATCCTGAAGTCTACCATATTCTAATAAACTTGTATATAATTGATAATAAACTTTTCTATCAAAATTACAGCAAATCTATCCGGTATATTTAACCGTAATTAAGATTACAGATGTAAACAGCTAAAGTTACTTATGTAAACTATATTTTTGTTACATTTGTATAGATAAATAGAGTTTTGTAATCAACAATTACTGTTATGAAGGACAGGCTTTTGAAGTTTTTAAGCCAGGAACAGCTTACATCAAAACAATTTGCCAGTCTTATTGGTGTCCAGCCGTCCAGTGTTTCACATATTTTATCAGGCAGGAACAAACCAAGTTTTGATTTTATGGAAAAGATAGCCCTTAATTATCCCTCTCTTAGCCTGAAGTGGCTTATTACTGGCAGAGGCAGTATGTTCATCGAACCGGATGCTGTTACTGACAAAAATGAAAGAGATCTGTTCAGCCAACAGGAAGAAGCCGTAACAGCTGATGATGACGAGAAATCACAAGAAGTTACAAATGTAAATTCAGGTCAGTCCGACAGTGATTACAACAGTAACATGATCGAACGTAACAGGCACGGTCATCCCGAAGATATGATTTCTTCATCCGGTAAAGGAAAAAAAGTGGAGAAGATAGTTGTTATGTTCTGTGACAGGACTTTCTCTGAATATTTTCCTGAAGGTTGATCATTTACATATCAGATTTTGGCTTAACTTTACACTAAAAATGTTTTACCGATCCGTTATACGGCCTTTACTCTTCCTGTTTCCACCCGAAAAGGTTCATGATTTTGCGGTTTTAACCGTCCGCATAATGATGAACATCCCTGTTATAAGCTGGATTACCCGTAAAATTTTTCTTATAAAAGACAGCAGGCTTGAACGCAAGGTCTTCGGCTTGCTGTTTTCCAACCCTGTTGGATTTGCTGCCGGATTTGACAAAAATGCTGAGTTTTACAATGAATTTTCCGATTTTGGTTTTTCATTTATCGAGATAGGTACTGTTACCCCAAAAGCTCAGTCAGGCAACCCCAAACCCAGGTCATTCAGATTCAGGGCCGATCATGCACTTGTTAACAGGATGGGATTCAACAATAAAGGAGTCAGATACGCCGCAGAGAAACTGAAAAAGAACAAATCCGGAATTATTATCGGAGGCAACATAGGTAAAAACACCCTTACTCCAAATGATGATGCTGTAGCTGACTACAGGGAGTGTTTTGAAATACTTTATGATTATGTTGATTATTTTGCAGTTAATGTGAGCTGTCCCAATATTGGAGATATTAAAAAGCTGCAGGATAAGTGCGGGCTCACCAAACTGATGAAATCCCTGAAGGAGATCGACCGGTCAATGGGCGGTAACAAACCTGTCCTGCTTAAAATATCGCCCGACCTTAACAAAAACCAGCTCGACGAAATTATAGATGTTGTAAGGGATTCGGGAACGGACGGAATAATTGCCACAAATACCACGGTTTCCAGGGAAAATCTCAGGACTCCCACGGAGGTTATCGAAAAAACGGGTAATGGGGGCTTGAGCGGCAGGCCTCTGAAAGACAGATCTACCGAAATAATAAGGTACCTGGTGCAAAAATCGGGGAAAACCATCCCTGTCATAGGAGTTGGGGGTATAATGTCACCTGAAGATGCAATAGAAAAACTTAATGCAGGTGCATCACTTGTCCAGGTTTATACAGGCTTTATTTACAGCGGCCCGTTTCTTGTGAAAAATATAAACAGGGAGTTGTTGAAAACTATTGATAAAAAACAGCCTTAAAAACATGTTTTTTAATCTCTCTGGCAATATTTTTGTTTGTGTGAGATCTTTCCCCGGTTTTTTTCAAACTTTGCGGGAGAAGCAAAAAAAACAACAAAAAAACAAAAAGCGGAGAATTGATCTCCGCTTTTTGTGTGATTCAGCTGAGGCTCGAACTCAGGACCCCATCCTTAAAAGGGATGTGCTCTACCAACTGAGCTACTGAATCGTTGTTTTGTTATTTTTAAAACGATTGCAAATATAATATCTTGTTTTTTCTAATCAAATTCTAATCAAAAATTTTTTCCAAAAAATGAAAAACAAAGTTGTGATTGTTACAGGGGCCTCATCTGGCATTGGACTGGCCTGTGCAAGGGAGTTTGCAGGTAAAGGGGCCAGGGTTGTCCTGGCTGCCAGAAGTTTTGGTACGATCGCTTCCGTTGCAGAAGAGCTTAACAATTCAGGTTTAGCAGCAATGGCTGTAAAAACTGACGTTTCAAAAGAGGATGATTGCAAAAAACTTGTTGAATCTGCGGTTGAGTGTTTCGGAGGAGTAGATGTACTGATTAACAATGCCGGGATTTCAATGCGGGCACTGTTTGAAGATACAAGTCCGGATATACTGAAAAAGCTCATGGATGTGAATTTCTGGGGAACAGTCTACTGTACAAAATTCGCTTTGCCCTCTCTTCTTGAGCGAAAAGGTAGTGTTGTGGGGGTTTCGTCTGTTGCAGGTTATATGGGACTGCCGGCGCGCACCGGATACTCGGCTTCCAAATTTGCCATGCATGGTTTCCTGGAATCCCTGAGGGTTGAAAATCTGAAAAAAGACCTTCATGTTCTTATTGCAGCACCAGGTTTCACAACTTCAAATGTCAGAAAGTCGGCTCTTACGGTTGATGGTTCACAACAGGGGGAATCGCCCCGTGCAGAGAAAAAAATGATGTCACCGGAAAAGGTTGCCCTTTACCTTCGCAGGGCTGTAGAGAAAAGAAAAAGCACTCTGGTTCTCACATTTGAAGGCAAATTTACAATAATGATGAAAAAATTCGCACCCCGTCTGCTGGAGAAAATAGTCTACAATCACATGGCCAAAGAGTCTGATTCCCCTTTCCGTTAAACAAGTGTAGGTTTTTTTATAACAAATCAACCATGTTAAAAAGCCGCGAAAAACAGACTGTTGGAATGGATTCATACTTTTTTCGCTCTGACTGGAAGTTTTATGTAATGTTTTTCTTTCTTGATCGTCTTAAAAGCAGTAATGGATACAGCCAGATTTAAAAAAGAGGTTTTGCCGCTGAAAGATAAGCTATACAGGTTTTCTTTGCGGTTGCTGGAAGATCAGGACGAGGCCCTGGATGCAATACAGGAGGTGTTTATAAGACTTTGGAATATCAGGGAAAAACTTGACGGTTATAACAGCATTGAGGCTTTATCTGTTACGGTAACAAAGAATCATTGTCTCGACAGGCTTAAGGCAAGACGTACCGTTTCAATTGAAGAAAACAGCTATACGGTCGGATTAACAGATGCAGGCAGTGATTTAGTTAAGGATACAGAAACAAAGGAAAAAGCGGCAATTGTCAGACAATTTATAGAACAATTGCCGGAGCAGCAAAAAATGATAATTCAGATGAGGGATGTTGAAGGATACGAATTTGAAGAAATGGAGAAAATTCTTGAAATGAGCGTAAATACAATAAGAGTGAATCTGTCAAGGGCAAGGAAAAAAATAAAAGAGCAATATATTAAATATGAAAACGAAGAACTTAGAGAAAATCAGGGTTTTGCTGGAAAAATTCTATGAAGGTGAAACGGACAGGAATGAGGAGGAGTTATTAAAGTCATTTTTTCTCTCCGCTAATGCCCCGGCCGATATGGAGTCAGACAGGCAATTATTCCTGGCGCTGCATGAGGAATCTTCACTCGAGGTTCCCGACGGGGAAGGTTTTGAAGAACTTTTTTTCGATGCACTCGAAGATATTGAAAAAAAAGAGCAGAAGAGCGCACGCACTATCTATCTCAGGTTCGCTGCAATAGCAGCTTCTTTTCTGTTAATTGCAGGTTCCTACTTTCTGATTGTGCATGAATACGGAATAGAGAAAAACGGCTTGAGCTATCAGGAGTATTCACCTGAAGATCCTGAAAAGGCATATAAGGAAGCAAAAAATGCACTTTTGCTGGTTTCTTCAGTTATGAACAAGGGAACAGAAGAGTTGCAAACGCTATCGAAATTTGAAGAAGCAAGAAATGAAATGGCCAAAATTTCAAAGTTTCATGATGCTGTGGTAATGATTGGCAAATAATTGAATTTAAATAACCAAAACTATTAAAAATGAAAACAATTGCAGTTATACTTATGCTGGTGCTGGCGAATATTGCAGGAGCAGCGCAGAGTAATCCGGTGGACAGGCTTTTTGATAAATACGCCGGTCAGGAAGGTTTCACTTCCGTTTATATTTCAAGTCATATGTTCAGCCTCTTTTCAAATATGGAGAAGAGTGATAAGGATTTTGACGAAGTATTCGGGAAGCTTAAGGGAATAAGGATCCTTTCATCAGATAAAATGATACCCGGAGTGAACTTTTATGATGAGCTGATGAAGGATTTGCCGCTTAGTCATTATGAAGAACTTATGGTTATACATGAAAAGGATCAGAACGTCAAGTTCCTGATAAACGAAAAGGATGGTATAATAAGTGAACTTTTGATGGTTGTGGGAGGAAAAGATGAAAATGTCCTGATCAGCATTCGCGGACAAATAGACCTTAAGACCATCTCAGGTTTGTCGGAGTCAATGAAGATAAAAGGACTGGAGCAGCTTGAAAAGATTGAAGAAAAAAGATAGAAGCAGAAACAGCCCCTTTGTCCTGGCAGATCATAATTCTGTTTTTATTACAACCTGGCCAGGTCAATAACGGTTATCTCCGGCGGCATTCCAATCCTGCCGGGGAAACCCGTGTATCCAAGTCCCCTGTTCACATAAAGATACTGTCCGTTCTCCTTGTAGAGCCCCGCCCACCTTGGGTACATCCTTTGAATCGGGCTCCATTTTATATTTCCCCTTTCTATCCCAAACTGCATACCGTGAGTGTGCCCAGAAAAGGTCAGTTCAATCCCCGTTTTATTAAGGACTTCCTCATCCCAGTGTGTAGGGTCGTGGCTTAAAAGCATCCTGAAATCACAATCATCTGTTCCCTCCATAGCCTTATGCAGATCTCCGTATTGAGGAAAAGGAGGTAAGCCCCAGTTTTCCACTCCAATTATCGCGATTTTTGAACCTCCTTTTGAAAGAATTTGCGAGCTGTTATTCAATAGTTTAAACCCCATTTTTTCCTTGGCTTCCAAAAGTTCGGCCATATTTTTCTCTTTGGCTTCCTTTGAGCTCCACTGAAAGTAATCGCCGTAATCATGATTGCCAAGAACCGAGAATGTACCGTGCCGTGACCTGATGCTGCCCAGCAATTCGATGAACCCGTCAAGCTCTGATGAAAAATTATTTACCAGGTCGCCTGTAAAGAAAACCACATCGGGGTTCTGACTGTTTACAAGATCAGTTGCTTCGGCGAGCCTGTCATAGTAACCCCGGAACCCCCCGATATGAAGATCTGAGATCTGCACTATCCTCAATCCGTCAAAGGCTTCAGGAAGATTGGAGAATCCGATTTTTTTGGAGATAACACTGAAATTGAACCTGCCTCTGGTTATTCCGTTAAGGGCGCCCCAGAAAGGAACTGCTGCCACCAGTAAGCCTATCCTGGAAATAAAAACCGATCTTGTTATTTTCTCACCTCCGGGAAGGGTTTTTTCCGGTTTTTCCACCCTGAGCCGGTTTTTAAGCTTTAATGCCAGATGCACCAGGTCATCCACTAAATGAAACAGAATGAAGACTATTTTCGGCACATAAAAAACCACTGTGAACCCTATTATATAATGGAAACTGTTGTAAATCCCAATATCCTTTTCTCCCGTATTTAAATCTAAAGCCCATAAAACTGACAGAATAACTGCCAGTGGTACAATCCAGAATGTCACTTTGAATATCTTTCTTACCAGGCCTGAGTTTAAATCTTTAAGCATTAGTGAAAAGCCCTTGAATACATAAAGGTCAGTCAACAGCAGTATAACAGAAAATATAATCAGCGGAAACATTTTTCAAAAATTTTATCACCCTGCCCGGGCAGGGAAGTACTGTTTTAACAGTAGAACAAGAATTTGCCGGATAAGTTCAGGAGAACAGCATTAATTTCAGTAATAAACATCCCAGAATTCAACTTCATCGGGAGATATTAGTTCGTTTTCCCCGGGGGAGGAGACCAATTCAAT
>SL_3KL_010_SEDDRAFT_10001420_pt1 | contig 21735 bp, 21 predicted proteins | sample SodLakKL_010_SED_2_FD_10381 | JGI IMG/M metagenome (IMG submission 10381) | reverse complement strand
TTTTGGAATGTCTCAAGGGTGGGCTTCGCTTGACCTAAGTCAATTCAACGGGCCGGCGATGGGAGTAGCTTACGTTCCCAGACAAGGATGTCTACCGTTGCACGGAGGCAACGGCCAATAACTTCAGCAGGATGCACCAAGAAGCGCAGCAGGGAAGCCCCGTCCGTGCTAGCGGAGGGCGCGGTCAGGAGAGCCGGAAGGCTATGTGCCCCACCTGGTGAAAGCCGGGTGGGGCTTTTTGTCGCCGGGTGGTTTTTGTTTTAAGGCGCGTTACTGAAAGCGAGTGGTACGGAAGCTTTCCCGGGCAATAACGGCCTCATGCCAGTCCGCCAGGGCCGGGTGACGGGGCTGCCAGTCGATTTCCGGCATGCGGAATAGCAGGTAGTCCAGGGCCACGGCCACGGCGATATCGCCCAGGGTCACGGTGCCCCCGTTGCCCGGTTTGTCCCCGCCCGTAATTACCTCATTGTCCAGTGCCGCCAATGTCCGTGCTATCGCCCGCGCCCGGCGTTGACCCAGAACGGAGTCATCGGCCGCCGCGCCGTGGTGTTTGCGCCCAATCACGGAATTGAACGCCGCCTCCATCAGGCCTTGGCCCAGACCGGCCCGGTGCAGTACCTCCGATTGTTGCGCCCCCGGCACCAGGTCGGGGCCTTGGCCAACGGCATCCAGGTGCATGGCAATCAACGGCGATTCGACCAACGCCGTGCCGTCATCGGTGGTCAGTGCCGGCACCCGACCCACCGGGTTCACCGCAAGCAGCGCCGCATCGTCACTCCATGGGTCGCACCAGATCAGTTCGACTCGGTCCGCCAGGCCCTTCTCCAGGGCTGCGATGCGGGCCACGCGGGCGTAAGGTGAGGTCGCGTTCAGGAAAAGCTGCATGGTTATTGCCTCCGGGCGGTTTCAGGTGTGATGGTGTAGATCGGAAAAGCGACCTTGCTGGTGAGGACGAGCAGGGTGGCGGCCATCAATACGAGGCTTCCCAGAAGGAACAGCGGCATATAATGCCCCTGTGCATCGTAATAGGCCGACATGCACAAGCCAGCTGCCGCCTGCGCCGCGGCGAAGCTTGTAGTCGCGATGCCCCAGTATCGTCGATGCGCTTGAGGTCCCACGAGTTCAGAGAGGCGACCGGAGGTTAGCGTAACAATTCCGGGCACAAGTGCGCCGACGACGAATGATGAGATAGCCAAGCTGAATGGGCTGACCGATAACAGTGGGAGTGCGACAGCGACCCCCTTGGTGAGAAAAGCGAGTAGCAGAGAGGTAGCCCAACCCAGCCATTGGGCGGCAAGGCCAGCGACAAGCGGACCGAGAATCGCCCCCAATCCGAACAGAGCCCATTGCTGTGCCGCCAGGGTCTGGCCCAGCGCTGCCTCCCGGGCAATGAAATCAACCCAGAAGACGGTATGGGGCACGAATCCGATCGCATCCATGCTGTACGCGGCGATGACCAGCACAATGACCGCCATCGGTAAGCCGGTTTTGGGCCCGGTGGGAGAACCGGTTTCTTGAGCAAGGGGTGGTCGCTCCATATGGCGAAGACCCCATTGGCTTGCGAGCCCTGCGACCAGGCAAAGGGCGCCGAGATGCAGCCACGTCCACGCCAGGCTGACCTGCAAGAGCCAGGGGATCAGGGTCGCGGATAGCAGGGCCCCAACGCCTATCCCCGTGAAGATCAAGCCCGCCACCCGGGGACGCCGTTCAACGGGTGTGACCGAGAGCGCAAGCGATGGCCCCACCACCATGAGCACGCCTCCAGCAATGCCGGCAGCCAGGCGCCAGCCAAAGAACCAGGCGAAGGGCGCGGACTGGGCGCTACACAGAAAGCTGAGAATAGCCACCATGGCAGCGATCCAAATGACCTTATGTGCACCGGCCCGGGATGCCAGGTGATTCGCGGTGATTGCGCCAAGCAAGTACCCCAGCAAATTGGCTGCACCCAGGTAAGCCGCTTGAGCCGGCGGAAACCACTCGGCCTCTATGACAGCGGGTACTAGTGGGGTGTAGGCGAAGCGTGCCAAACCGACGCCGATCAATGTCGCCGCAAAGCCGACAGCCAGTGCCGGTAGGTCTTTCTGGAACATTCGCAATCAAGTGCTCCCTACCACGTCATGGACAGAGCGCAGGGTACGGCTGGTAGAGAATGCTTAAAAACGATAAATTGCGATTGCAATTATCGCTTTTTATGAATATCGCGGGGCGTTGATGCAAATCAAGTCGTTACGTCTGTTTTTGGCGGTGGTGGAGAGTGGCAGTTTTGTTGCGGCGGCGGAGCGGATGCACACCGTGCAGTCTAATGTCACAGCGCATATCAAGCGCTTGGAGCAAGAACTCGATGCTCGCCTTCTGGACCGCCAGGCCAGGGTCCGCCTGACCCCCGCGGGCCGGAGTTTGGTGGCACACGCTGAGCGTATTGTGGGTGCGCATGATGAAGCGATTGCAGCCTTCCAAGGGCAGTGCTCGCCCAGCGGTGCGCTTCACCTCGGGGCCATGGAGACCACAATGGCCTTGCGCCTGCCGGCCCCGCTGGCCGCGTTCCATGCCCAATACCCAGACGTCGACCTGCGGGTTCGGACCGGGCCCACTGCTGACCTGGTCGAGGCGATGGCTGCGGGACGCCTGGACTGCGCGTTTGTCGCAGGCCGGGTGGAAGATCCGCGGCTTTACCAGGCCGTTGCATTCAATGAGCGGCTAGCGCTGGTAGCCGGGCACCCCCTCAGTACTTTGCCCTCCTCAGAACAATTGCAAGGTTCGACCTTTTTGGCCTTCCGCCAGGGCTGCAGCTACCGGCAGCGCGTTGAGCTCCTGCTCGCGAGCCACGGGATATCCTCAGCCAGAATTTTCGACTTTGGCACCTTGGATGCCATTTTGGGGTGCGTGGCCGCCGGGATGGGTTATGCCCTGCTCCCGCAGGCCGTGGTCGAGGCCCACGCCGATCGTTTTGGCATTCATGCCTGTCTGCTGCCGGAGGAAATCGGCGCGGTGGATACCTGGTTCGTTGCCCGCTCCCAAGAATGCTGGACCCCGACCCTGCAGCGGTTCGCTGAGTCAGTGTTGCCCCCGCGGCATGACGACCCAGAGCAGTAGCGCTAACTGGAATACCATTGCGCCAGTCCATAGTGCTGCTGCCGACCAGAGTCCGATCAGGGTATCGGCCCAGAGGATCCGCAGCAGCGCACTCAGGCTGACCAACGCGGTCACGAGCAGCAGCCAGCGATAGAACCCGGGCAAGCAGCGGTGGCGGTGGCCCCAGGTCCGGGTGATGACCGCGGTACTCAGAGCCCCTAGCGCACCGACTGTGATGGCGTGGGTGGCGGTGCCCGGCGCGAGCCATCCGAACTGAACCGCACCGAGCAGCAGGGTGCCCGCCACCAGCCAGCCGTAACCGACCCCGAGCGCGATCAGGTCCGGGCGGTGGGTGCAGCGCCAGAGCTGCCAGCGGAACAGGCGCGCCGCGGCCACGCCTGCCGTGGCCAACAGGGCCAGGCCAGCCGGCAGGCCAAGCCCGGGTATGGGGGCACACACGATGGCCAGCGCCATGAGCAGGAGCAGGGCCGCCTCCAGGCGGGGTTGCACCCGGGCTTCCAGCCGCCCGCCCTGGCGCTCGATCGCGCCCGCTACGGCCGGGGCGATCATCCGCCCCCCGACAAAGAGCATCAGCAGGGCAAACAACAGCACCGATTCGCGGAGCAACAGCCAGCTGACGCCGTAGTGATCCAGGCCCCGGGCCAGGTGGTAGAGGGCAGCCACCCCGCAGACGGCCAGCAGCAGCCAGCCAAAGGCCTGGTTGCGCCACTTTTTCGCACTGCGAAGCAGCGGCGGCAGGATCTGCGTAGCCAGCAGAAGGACGAATAGTCCGTTGAGCAGCGCGGGCAGCGCCCCGTGTGGCATTGCCGCGCCACTGACCCGTGCGGCGAGCCAGAGCGTGGCCAGGGTGAGCAGGGTGGGTAAGGTGACGCGGGTTGCCATGAAACCGGTGACCAGGGCGAGGCCATAACCGAACAGCAGTTCCTGGCCGTGATCCAGCGGTGTGGCCAGACCGGGTGCCAGGGGCTGATGGTGGTAAATTCCCTGGACGGAGAGCGGGACCGCGATCAGGGCAAAGAGGATCGCGGCAGGGAAGAAGAAGGTGTCGGCCTTGTGATACCGGCGACGGCGGGTCTGGGGCGTGCTGTGAGTTTGGGACATGGCTAAGGCACTTTGGGGCCAAGGTGGATAAATAACAAATAGAATGCATCTTGATGTTGCCGCGCATCAACGCACATCGGGCCCTAAATGAGGCAGCCTGCGGGCGAAGTCCCTCTGCCGAGCGAGGCCTGAATGAGTCGTTCCACCACCGAAAAGCCCCTGGTCTATTCCTGTTCCGGTTGTTCCAGTGTCGCCCAGCTGGCCAACCACCTGGCCCTCCGCCTGCAATCGGAAGGGGTGGCGGAGATGTCCTGCATCGCCGGGGTCGGGGGCGATGTCCCGTCCCTGGTGAAAAAGGCCAAGTCCGGGCGGCCGATCCTCGCGCTCGATGGCTGCCAGCTTCAGTGTGTGCGGCACAGCCTGGCCCGCCACGGCATTGAACCGACCTGGCATGAGTTGCTCACCGATCATGGTGTCCGGAAGCAATACCGCAAGCCCTGGTCGGAAGTGGCAGCGGACAAGATTTTCCCGCAGCTGCTCGGGCAGTTGCAGTCCGACCCCGAGGGAGGGGCAGGCAATCCGGTCGCGCACGGACATGACCGGTAACGGCTGAACCCTTCGCCCAACCTGAGACAAGTTCGCTGCGACTGGGCTACCATGCTGGAAGGGCGTTAGTGTGTGTACTAACGCCGACTGGCGGTAATGGCAACCCGAGGTGCAGCATGAGCAGTGACGCGGTGAATGTGCTGGGTACGCCCCTGCAATCCTGTTGTCGTGATCCCATGACGGGGTATTTTCGCGACGGTTACTGCCATACCGACGCCACGGATGCCGGGCTGCACGTTGTTTGTGCCCTGGTCACGGACGATTTCCTGGCCTTTTCCGCTCGACGGGGTAACGACCTGCAGACACCGCGCCCGGAGTTCGGGTTTCCCGGGCTGCAGGCCGGTGATCGCTGGTGTCTGTGTGCGGCACGTTGGTCTGAGGCCTGCCATGCGGGCTGTGCCCCGCCGGTCATCCTCGAGGCCACGCACGAATCCGCCCTGCAAGTCGCCTCGCTGAAAGACCTGAAGGCTCATGCGGTGGGCCCGGTCTCGCTGTAACCATGGTAGGTGACCCGTCTTTATCCCCAAAGTGCGAGGGTGGGCACTTACCGGTGGCCGACGTCCGTGCACAACTTGAGGCCCAGCAGCGGATTCAGGACTTGATTGCGCGGCATGCGCCTCTCGAAACCACCTTGGCCGCAATCAGCCGGATGGGCGAACAGCTGCTTCCAGGGGCGCTGGTCTCCATCATGCTGTTCGATGCCGAACGCCAGACGCTTACGCTGGCGGGAGGCGACAGTCTGTCACCGGCTTACCGCGCTGCCATGCAGGATATCCCGATCGGTCCCCATGTCGGCTCATGCGGCTCAGCCGCTTATCTGCGGCAGCTGGTGATCACCGAGGATATTGCCGAGTCGGATGCCTGGCGCGGTTTCCATGCGCTCGCCCGGGCGGAGGGGGTGCGGGCCTGCTGGTCCATGCCGGTGCTCGGCCGGGACGGTGCCCTGCTGGGCACGTTTGCCACCTATTACCGCGGACCCGGCGTGCCGGACGAGGCCGATCAGGCGCATATCAACCGGGCCGCCGGCCTGGTGGCCCTGGCGGTGGAACGCCACCAGGAGCGGCGCACGCTAGAGGAGACGGAACAGCGGTACCGGTCACTGTTTACCGAGCATCCCGATGCCGTTTTCCAGATCGACATGGCCGGGCGCCTATGTGCCCTAAACCGGGCGGCCGGGGACATCCTGGGGTTGCCCGAATCTCGTTTGCTTGGCCGGCACTTCAATGACCTGGTCACCGAGGACTGCCGGCAACGCTGTGACGAGGCCTTCGCCGCGGCGGTCCGTGGTGAGCCCCAACACTACGAGATCAAGGCGTATCGGGCGAATGCGGACCAGCCGGTCGCCCTGGATATCACCAACCTGCCCATCATCGTTGATGACCAGGTCATCGGTATCTATGGCATTGCCCGGGATATCACCCTGCGCAAGCAGTACGAGGCGCGCCTGGCCTATTACGCCAGCCACGATGCCCTCACCGGGCTACCCAACCGGCGGGAGTTCGAGTCACGGCTGGCCCACGACTTTGAGCTCTGCCGCCGGCACTGCCAGCCGCTGGCCGTTTTGTACATCGACCTGGACGACTTCAAGCCGGTCAACGACAGTCTCGGGCATGCCTTCGGCGATAGGCTGCTGGTCGCCACGGCAAGGCGGTTGGAGAAGCTGCTGGGGCTCGGGGATACCCTATCCCGGTTCGGGGGTGACGAGTTTGTCCTGCTGCTGCCCAGTCTGGCCGACGAGGAGGAGGCATTGGCTCTGGCGGACCGCGTGCTCGGGCTGTTCTGTCGCTCCCACACCCTGGGCACGGAGCAGGTGCATATCAGCGCCAGCGTCGGTATCGCTTTCAGTCACGACGATGTGCGCAGCCCCGAGGAGTTGGTCCAATTTGCCAACCGTGCGATGCAGCAGGCCAAGCGCCAGGGCCGCAACACCTGGCGGCGCTATGCGGGTGACGACGGGGCGGAGCCCGGGGAGAACGTCAGCCTGCGGCGCGACCTGCAGGAAGCCATCAGCAACGACCAGCTGAGCCTGCACTATCAGCCGGTGGTGGATGCCACCTCCGGTGAGCTGCGCAGTATCGAGGCGCTGGTTCGCTGGCACCATCCCGAGCGGGGGACCCTCTCGCCGGGGGTGTTTATTCCGCTGGCGGAGCAGACCGGGCAGATTATCGAGATCGGCCAGTGGATTCTCCGCCGGGCCTGCAGCGATATGATGGCGCTACAGGGGCAGGGGGTGCAGCCCATCCCGGTGGCCGTCAATATCTCGCCCCTGCAGTTTGCCAGGCCCAGCTTTGTGGCGAATCTCGCGCAGGTGCTGGCGGAGACGGGGTTGCCGGCGCACCTCCTGGAGCTGGAGCTTACCGAAGGGGTGCTCATGGCCGATGCCGATGGCGCCATAGCGAGTCTCAAGGCGCTACGGGAGCTGGGCGTGCACGCGGCCATTGACGATTTCGGTACCGGTTTCTCCAGCCTCAGCTACCTGCGTTACCTGCCCATCAACAAGGTCAAGCTCGACCGCAGCTTTATCAGCGACATGATGGACAGTCGGGGGTCCGCGGCCATCGTGCAGGGCGTGATCACCATGGCCCATCACCTTTCGCTCGAGGTAGTGGCGGAGGGCATCGAGACGGAAGCGCAGTGGCAGGCCTTGCGGGGCCGCGACTGCGACCTGCTGCAGGGGTACCTGTTCGCCCACCCCATGCCGCTGGCGCAACTGGTCGAGAAGGCGGGTCTCAGCTCCGCCGCCTCCTGACACCTGCCGATTCAGCGCCGAGCCGCCTGCCCCCCACGGGCTCAACCGTGGTGGGGCAGGGCCATGCCGGTGAGCTTCTTGTAGAGCGAGACGGCGTAGCCGTCGGTCATGCCGGCAATAAAGTCCGTGAGGTTGAGCAGCAGCGGGTAAGGGGCCGTGATCCGTTCCGGGGCTCTGGTGTCGGGCGTGTACTGGTAAAGGAACTGCGCCGGGACCAGATTGGTGATGGTGCGGGCGCGAGGTGAGGGGCGCTCGCCCTCACATATCGCTACGGCGGTCTCGTGCACGGCCTCGTGGAAGAGATCCAGCAGTCCGCCGATAACGCTGTAGCCCGCGGCGCATACCCCCTGGACCTCCAGGTGGTCGTAGATCTTCTCCTGGGAGTGCTGCGAGATGGCGTTCAGCGCCTCGCTGAAGGGCAGCGTGTCGGTCAACTCTTCGGTGAACCGGCCGGCCAGGATGGCCTGCTCGTGGTCCACGAAGGCCTGGGCACTGGCCTCGACCAGTTCGTTGATGGCCCTGGCGCGCAGGTACTCCACCCGCTCCTTGTCATCGCGCAACCGGGCCAGGCGCTGATCCAACGTCGCCTGGCCCCGGCCCTGGAGTAGGGCCCGGAAATGGTCGTGAACGGTGGCGTAGTCGAGGATGCCGAGGCGGAAGGCGTCCTCGAAATCGACGATCAGGTAAGCGATGTTGTCGGCCGCCTCCATCACGAAGGCCAGGGGGTGGCGGCTGTAAATGCCTTCACCCTGGGGGAGCAGCCCCACGGTTTGCGCCACCTGCTCGAACAAGGGGGCCTCGGCCTCGAAGTAGCCATACTTCTTGCGGCTGATACCCCGGCCCCCGTCGATGGCGTGCGCCGGGCAGGGATACTTCAGCGCGGCCCCCAGCGTGGCGTGGGTTAGTTGCAGCCCGCCCTCGTTGTCCGGGTTTTGCAAGCGGCTGACTACCCGAAAGCCCTGCGCATTACCCTCGAAGTACTCGAACTCGGCCCGCTGTTCCGGCGTGAGTTCATCCAGGGCCCGGCGGGCCACCCGACTGGTCCGCACCCAGTGGCGGATGGCGTCCTCGCCGGCGTGGCCGAAGGGCGGGTTGCCGATATCGTGGGCCAGGCAGGCGGCGGCCACGATCGCGCCGATATCCCCGGGAGCGATTTCACGAAAGCCCTCGCGCTGGACGATCTCCTCGCCCACGCGGGTGCCGAGCGAGCGGCCGACGCAGGAGACCTCCAGGCTGTGCGTCAGCCGGGTGCGCACGTAATCACTCTCTGCCAACGGGAAGACCTGGGTCTTGTCCTGCAGCCGACGGAACGCCGATGAGAATACCAGGCGGTCGAAATCGCGTTGGAAATCGGTGCGAAAGCCGACATGGCCGTCGTCCTCCGGCCGGCCCAGCCGTTGCTTGCTCAGCAGGTCTTCCCAGTCCATCTTTTCGGGGCAGGACGCCATTGCACCTCCGTCGGCTTTATTGCCACCATTTCGGTGGACCGTTCCGGTCCAGTCTGCCTGCAAAGGGCTGGCGGGCGCCAGCCTTAATACGTTGATTCGGCGCGGAAACGAATTGCAAATTTTTGTTGCAGCCGATGGCACCCTCTTGGCATTCTGTGGTCAGATCATTTAACCATGCCTGTGAGTGGCCCGTAGGGCCTGTTTTGAGGAGGGAAGAGAAGATGGCAAAGCGACCAGGTGCCAGCCTGGAGATTTCAGATTCCAGCAAGTGGTCACTGGACCAGCTGCGCGAGTTATCGAGCCAGGTGGACCGGGAGCTGGAGCAGCGGGCACTGAATAAAAAGGCTGCCAAGACCAAGCGCCGTAAGCAAGCGCGCAAGGTGGCTAACGAGAAACCCGCGGAGGAGAATCTCGCTGCGCTCGAAGAAAGCCTGCTGCGCGAGATTCAGGACTATGAACGGGGCCGTAAAGCGGGCGTGATCCGGGTCTGACTCAGAAAAGATCCGGGTTCAATCGCTCCAATCCCCCTGACTCGGGGTTCTTAGCCCCAGCTTATCCAGCCGGTAGTACAGCTGCCTGGGGCTCATGCCCAGCAGCCTTGCTGCCTCCGTTTTATTGCCCCGACACTGCCGCAACGCGGCCATCACCCGGTCCACGTCGGTTTCGCTGACGCGCTGGTAGGGGCGGCCGGCCATTGCCGCCGACGCGGTGGGTCCCGGAAGCGGCGCGGGCGAAAGGGCCTCGTCCGGCGGCGCTGGCTTGCCGCGTTCGGCAATGAGCGATTCCTCATGGAGGATATGCTCGATCTCCTCCGCGCTGATGGCATGCCCCCTGGCGGTGAGCACGGCGCGCTCCAGGACGTTTTCCAACTGGCGGATATTGCCCGGCCAGGCGTAGCTCTGCAGTCGATTCAACACCCCGGCGCCAATGTTCAGGTTGCGCGTGTGCTGGTGGTTGAAGCGGTCGAGGAAGTGCCGCGCCAGCAGCACCACGTCCCCGGTCCGCTCCCGCAACGCCGGCAACCGCAGCGGGATCACGTTCAGCCGGTAGAACAGATCCAGCCGGAAGCGACCCTCGTTGACGGCCACCTGCAGATCCTGGTGCGTGGCGGTGATTACCCGGATATCCACCGGGATGTCCCGGTCGCCCCCGACCCGCTGCACCGTGCGCTCCTGCAGCAGGCGCAGCAGTTTTGCTTGCAACTCCAGGCCCAGGTCGCCGATCTCGTCCAGGAAAAGCGTACCCCCTTGGGCCATCTCCACCTTGCCGGCGCGTCCGCGCACCGCTCCGGTGAACGCCCCCCGTTCGTGGCCGAACAGCTCCGCCTCCAGCAGTTGTGCCGGTATGGCGGCGCAGTTGATGCAGATGAACGGCTTTTCATGACGGCCGCTGTGGGTATGGATGAGGCGGGCAAACTTCTCCTTGCCGGTGCCGGATTCGCCGAGGAGCATGACGGTGGCGTCGCTGCCGGCAATCTGGATGGCCTCGTCCAGCGCCTCGCGCAGCATCGGGCTCTCGCCGAGCACCCCGTGCTGGCCGCCGTGGCGCTGCAGGGCCGAGCGCAGGGACTGGTTGCGGTCTTCCAGCCAGGCGGTGTGCTGGCGGATCAGGGCCTGGATGCGCAGGGTCTGGCCGATCATGGCGGCGAGAATGCGCAGCAGGTGGATATCCGCCTCGAAGGGGCGGGGGCGGTTGCGCAGGCGGTGGCAGCCGAGCACCCCCATGGCCGTGCCATCCAGCATGATCGGCACGGCGATAAAGCAGACCGTCTCGTCGGGCAGGGTGGGCCGGTCCACGGCGCGGAACAGGTAGTCGGCGTCGCTGTCCACGTCCTGCACGATGCAGGGCCCTGCCGACTGCATGACGCGGCCGGTGATGCCCTCGCCCAGCCGATAGGTCCCGCGGGCGCGCTCCTCCGGGCGGAGTCCGTAGGCGTAGCGGATGCGCAGGCAGCAGTCATCGCTGTCGTCGGGCAGTACCACCCGCCCGCGGTTGAGCCCTACCAACTGAGAGAGCAGGCGCAGCACGGCGGGGATGTTGGTGTCCGGGTCGAGCGAGCGACTGAGCAGGGAGGCGGCTTCGGAGAGCAGCAGCGCCTCCTGGTTGGGGGCGTCGTGGTCGGTGTGTTCCGTGGTCATCAGTTCAGCCATGCGCCATCGCTCTACTAGGGGCCACCCGTCCTGAAGCAAGACGGATACCATGCGGGCAGGCCCGCCAATCAGCGGGCGTGCCCGACGAAACCGCCCCAGGCCGGTGCAGGGCCCGCCGGCGAAGGGGGCGGCTGCACCGGCGCCGGGCGGGACGGCTCAGCTGCCCTGCCAGCCCAGGTAGCGGATCAGCGCCACTACCGCCGAGTCCAGCAGGTACCCGATGATGCCGATGAGCAACACCAGCGCCGCCAACAGGTCGTAGGCGAGGATGTCGCGGGCATCGTTGATGGCATAGCCCAGCCCGCTGGTGACCCCGAGGTATTCGGCGGGTACCAGCACCACCCAGGCGATCCCCAGGGCCAGCCGGAACCCGGCGAGGATGTCAGGGGCCACCGCGGGCAGCACCAGTCGCCGCAGGCTGGCCCAAGGGGTTGCCCCGAAGTTGCGCGCCACCTTGAAGTACATGGGGTCGATCCGCTGCACGGCGAAGGCCGTGGAGAACAGCACCGGCCAGAGCGCGGCCATGAAGATCAGGAAGATGATGGCCCCATCCCAGGTGGCGAAGGCCAGCACGGCGATGGGCATCCACGCCAGCGGGCTGACCATCCGAAGTAGCTGGAAGGGAAAGCTGGTGATCTGGCGCACCACCGGCAGGGCGCCCACCAGGATGCCGACGGGGATGGCCACCAGCGTGGCGTAAAGCAGGCCCTGGCCAATGCGGTTCAGGCTGGGGGCGGCGTGGTGCCAGGCCTGGCCGGAGATCAGCAACTCCCAGGCCACCGGTATCGCGTACTGGGGGCCGAACCCGGAGAAGGCCTGGGTGCTGGGGTTGGCTGCAATGGCATACCCGCCCAGCCACCACAGCGCGAGCAGCAGCGCCAGACCGGCCAGCGGGTAGCCCAGCCGCCCGGCCAGCGCCTGCGCCCAGCGGCGGGCGGGTGCTGGCAGGGCGGCGGTCACGACATCGATACGGGCACTCATACCGAGATCTCCTCCTCACGCTCCCAGGGGTTTTCGCCCGAGAGGTCCAGCGGGTGGGCGTCGGGGTACTTCTCCAGGGCGCGGCGCACGAACCGGTCATCCACCAGGTCGTTGGCCACGTAGTCCGGGTCGAGGTCTTCGAGGAAGGTCTTGTCGCCGCCGACCAGCGTCTTGTTCATGGCCCGCACCAGCTCTCGAGTAGCGGAGGGGAAGGGGTAGGGCGAGAAATCGATCCGGCCGACACCCCACTCCGCGTGGCGGATAGCGTGTGGCTCGTCGTAGTAGTCGGTGTCGTAGTGGGTCATGGCCCGGCGCACCACGTTGGCGGGCATGGGCAGGTAGCCCTCGCCGTCCCGGGAGAGCATCTCCGCCGTCTCGGCCTTGTTCTGCTGGGCGTAGAGCTCGGCGCGCACCAGCGCATTGAGGACCTTCTGGGTGCGCTCCGGGTTGGCCTCCACCTGTTGTTCGTTCATGCAGAGCACGCAGCAGGGGTGGTTCTTCCAGATATCCCCGGTGAAGCGCAGCAAGGAGCCGTTGGCCAGTAGTTCACCGGCTGCGTTGAACGGCTCGGCCACGGTAAAGCCGTCGATGCGCCCGGCGGCCAGGGCCGGCGGCATGTCCGCTGGCGGCATGATGGCGAGGTTCACCTGGTTGGGCGCCAACTCGGCGGACTGATCCTGGATGACCGGCTCCAGCCCGGCCTGGCGCAGCGCCATCTGCAGCAGCACGTTGTGCACCGAGTACCAGAACGGTACGGCAATCTGGGTGCCGCCCAGGTCGGCGAACTCCTTGGCGCCGCTGGCCTGGCTCATCAGCACGGCGGAGCCGTTGGTGTGAGCCCAGGCCATGATCTTGACCGGGAAATTGTTGTTGTAGCGCATCCAGACCGGAATGGGCTTTAGCAGGTGCACCAGGTTGTAGCGGCCCCGGGTGAAGCCCTCCACCAGCGGTGACCAGCCACGGATCAGCTCCGGTTGGGCCACCTCCAGGCCCTCGTCCTCGAAATAGCCGCGGTTGTGGGCGACCAGCAACGGGGTGGCGTCGGTGATGGGCAGGTAGCCGATCCGGACCACGTCGTCGGTCCGGGCCATGGCGGTGTTCAGCACCCCCGGCAGGCCCAGCGTGGCAGCGAGTCCGCCGGCGGCCAGGCTGTCCAGCAGGAAGCGGCGACGGCCTTCGTTGATGGTGTAGTCGACGTTGCTGTCGCCATCGTGATTGCAATTACACATGGGCGGCCTCCTTGGGCGGCAGGGTCTGGTCGGGTTCACGGGGGGCGTTCTCGGCCGTTGTGCCCGCCGGGTGCACTGACTCGCGGAAGCGGGCCATCAGCGACTCGCGCAGGGCCGCGAACTCCCGGCTCATCGGGTTGCGGGGGAAGGGCAGTTCCACGTTCATCTCGTGGCGGAAGGTGCCGGGGTTGCGCCCCATGACGACCACCCGTTCGCCCATGGTCAGGGCCTCGTCGATGTCGTGGGTGACCAGCACCAGGGTGATGCCCTTGTCCTGGGCGATCTGGCTCACCTCCAGCTGCAGGTTGCGCCGGGTGAAGGCATCCAGCGCGGAGAAGGGCTCGTCCAGCAGAATCAGCTCCGGCTCCACGGCCAGGGAACGGGCGAGTGCCACCCGCTGCTGCTGCCCGCCGGAGAGGTCCTGCACCGCTGCCGAGGCCTTGTCGCTCAGGCCGACCAGTTCGAGCATCTCCGCCACCCGGGCCTTGAGGTTGGCGGTCTGGCCGGTGAACTGCAGGCCCAGGGCCACGTTCTGGCGCACGTTGAGCCAGGGGTAGAGGCCCGGGCGCTGGAACATCATGTTCCACTCGGCGTGCGGCCGCGTNACCTGGCGGGTATTGATGCGCACACAGCCCTCNCTGGGCAGCAGCAGCCCGGCGAGCATGTGCAGCAGCGTGGACTTGCCACAGCCGCTCTCGCCGATCAGCGCTACGCTCTGGCCGGCGGGGATGTCGAGCATGAGTTCCTCCAGCACCCGTTCCGCCTTGGGCGAGAATCGGTGGGAGATGCCGTTGATCTGAATTGCTGCGCCCATCGCGCTTTGCCTCCTTATCCAGCCTTTCTTGGTGTGGGCGTGGTGCCGGTGCGGCGCCCACCGTGAATGATGCGCTGCAAAACACGGACCACTTCTAAAAGGGACGGCGAAACGGGCGGTTACGTGGACAGGGGGCTGCCGGGTGCGGGCAACAATGAGGACATTGTCGACATTGTCGACTTTGGGTAGCGGGCGGAACGGTCGGGAAAATCTTGGGGAAGGGGAAATTGTTCGTGGGAACAGGTGCCTAGCGCAATCGTTTCTGGCTGGCACGGGCCGTGCAATTACTTCGTCGAGCCCGCGGGTTCATTGCCTGCCAAGCCAACAATGACGACGAGGACCTTATGAGCAACGTAGCCGAGAAGACCGACCGCAAGCCCCTGCGCCCCATCGACCTGGAGGGGCTGAAGTCCCTGGGTGCCAAGGCGAAGATGGACCCGACCAAGGTCAACACCCTCAAGGCGCACACCGAGTGCGAGGGTATCTTCCGCATGATGACCTACTGCCGGGACCTGGACGGTCACCTGATCGACGAGCCGCCAACCCTGCTGGGCGAGAACAACGCCCCGAACCCCTCCGAGGCGGGGCTGGCGGCGCTCGCCTCCTGCCTGCTGGTGGGGATCCACGCCAACGCCACCTATCGCGGTATCACCCTCTATAAGCTCGAGGCCGATCTCGAAGGGGATATCAACATCAGCAGTGTCTGGGGTGTGGGTGACACCAGCGAGAAGCGGCTCGGGTTCACCGAGATCCGGGTGAAGTTCGATATCGACGCCGATTGCTCCCGCGAAGAGCTGCAGGAGTTGATCGAGTGGTCCGACAAGTGGTCCCCCGTGGCCAACACCATGCGCAACCCGGTGTCCACGCACGTGAGCCTGGCGTGATCGCCACCGGTCCCGGCCCCGGGCGTCTGCCCCGGGCCGGGGCCGGCCTGCCGGGCGCGAGGCCACAGCGCATCGCGCCCCCGACCCACCGCCGCAGCAGGAGAACACCATGTCTGCCGTCGCCCGTGTTGTTACTCAACCCGAGACCCCGAGTGTCAACGAGCAGGTCGCCCGCCTGGTTCAGTCGGAGCTCGCCCCCCACACCGTCGCGGTGGACCGCGAGGGCCATTACCCGGCCACCTTCATGCACAAGGCGGGCATGGCCGGGGCTTATCGCCAGCACCTGGCATCGCAGCGGGCGGACGGCCAGCCGGACTTTGCCGAGGCCATCCGCGCCATGGAAGCGGTGTCCCGCGAGTGCATGTCCACCGGTTTTTGCGTCTGGTGTCAGGATGCCCTGTGCTGGTACCTGGAGAACGCCGACAATGCGCGGGCCCGCGAACTGCTACTGCCCGATCTGGCCGATGGCCGGGCGCTGGGCGGTACCGGGCTGTCCAACGCCATGAAGCACTTTGCTGCCATCGAGCCGCTGAAAATCCGCGTGCGGCGCGTCTCGGGCGGTTGGGTGGCCAACGGCACGCTGCCCTGGGTCTCGAATCTCGCCAGCGACCACGCCTTCGCGGCCATCTTTGAGCGCGAGGACGGTGCCGGCAAGCTGATGGCCGTAGTGCACTGCCAACAGCCCGGCTTCCGGCTGCAACAGTGCGCCGAGTTCACCGCCCTGGAGGGCAGTGGCACCTACGCCTGCCATTTCAGCGACAGCTTCATCCCCGACGAGCACGTGATCAGTGACCACGTCCCCGGGCTGGTCCCCCGTATCCGTGCCGGCTTCGTGCTGCTGCAGATGGGCATGGGGCTGGGCCTGGTTCAGGGCTGCATCGACATCATGCGCGAGATGCGCCAGACCCACGGCCACGTGAACCGCTACCTGGACGACCAGCCCGAGGACCTGGAGGAGGCGCTGGCCGATGCCCGCGATGCCACCTACACCCTGGGGCTCGAGGTGGAGGACGACTCCGACGAGTTGTTTGCCGACGTGCTGCAACTGCGCCACGGGGGCTCCGAGTTGGCCCTCAAGGCCTCCCAGGCGGCCATGCTGCACGCCGGCGCCCGGGGGTACCTGGCCGACGCACCCGCGCAACGCAAGCTGCGCGAGTCCTACTTCGTGGCCATCGTCACCCCGGCGATCAAACACATTCGCAAGGAACTGGAGCGGCTCGACGCCGCCTGAGGGAGCAGAGCCATGAGTGAGCAACCCTACCGACGTTACCTGTGCCGGACCTGCGGCTTTATTTACGACGAGGCCAAGGGCGACCCGGACGGGGGCCTGCCACCCGGCACCCGCTACGAGGATATCCCGGATGACTGGGAGTGCCCGGACTGCGGCGTGAGCAAGGCCGACTTCGAACTGCTACCGGAGGGCGACGCCGAGTTCGAGCGGGCGCCGGCAGCGCAGTCCGGCACGACCGCCATGGACCCGGAGCAGGTGGTCGTCGTCGGTGGGGGCATGGCGGCCTGGGCCGCGGCAGAGGCCATTCGGGCCCGCGATCCGGAGCGGGCAATCACGCTGATTGCCCGCTGCAACGGGGATGTCTATCCCAAGCCGCAGCTGTCAGCGGCGGCGGCTCGCCGTCGCAGTGCGGANGATCTGATCACCCAGTCCGGGCCGGACCGTGCGGCCACCCTCGGNGTCGGGCTGATGGCGCGTACCCGCGTGCTGCGCATTGATACCGATCGAAAGCGCGTGATCACCCCCAGGGGCGGCGTGCCTTACGGCGAGCTGGTGCTCGCCTCCGGTGCCCACCAACCCAAACCGGCGCTCCGCGGGGATGCCGCCGGCGAGGTGCTGCAGGTGAATGATCTGGGTAGCTACCGGGCGCTGCGCTCACGGGTGGATGCCCTGGAAAAGGCCCGGGTGCTGATCATGGGCGCCGGGCTCATTGGCTGCGAATTCGCCGATGATCTGTCCGCTGCTGGGCATCAGATCACGCTGGTAGACCTGGCTGACCGGCCGTTGGCCCGGCTGTTGCCAGAACCCCTCAGCGCTGGGCTCACCGAGGCGCTGGCCGGGCGGGGTGTCGACCTCCGGGTCGGACATACGGTGGAGGCGGTCGAACGGGCCGTGCAGGGCGATGCCCTGAGGGTGCGACTGAATGACGGGCAGACGGTGACCGCGGACGTGGTGGTCAGCGCCCTGGGCCTCCAGCCGAACATCGAGTTGGCACGCCGGTCCGGTCTGGCGATCGACAAGGGCATCCGGGTCGATGCCAGCCTGCGGACCACCGACCAGCATGTCTTCGCGCTGGGCGACTGTAGCGAGCACGACGGCCGGTTACTGCCTTACGTCCGGCCCCTGCGGGCGCAGGCGGAGGTGATTGCCGATAACCTGACGGGTACGGAGGCGCGTTACCACCCCGATGCGGGGACCATCACGATAAAGACTCCGGCCTACCCGCTGGTCGTCTTCCCGCCCACCGCGCCGGGAGAGTGGCAGGAGGCGCAGCGCGAGGGCAGCGCCGTGGTGATGGAGCACCGGGGCCGCACGGGCCGTCTCAACGGCTTTGCGTTGAGCGGTGCTTTTACCCGTGAGGCGAGCCATTTCGAGGCGCGACTGGGGCAGTCGGGCTGACTTAACAGAGGGGAGGTATATCCCTTACAGGCTCACCGGCGCGCTCTGGCCGCCGGTGAGCACCAGCAGGTCCGCCGGCGCCAACTCGATCTCCAGGCCCCTCCGCCCGCCGCTGACGTGCACCGTGGCATAGCCCATGGCGGACTCGTCCAGGAAGGCGGCTAGCGGGCGCTTCTGCCCCAGCGGGCTCNCCCCGCCCAGCACATAGCCTGTGGCCCGTTCCACCTCCCGGGGCGGGGCCATGGTGGCCTTCTTGGCGCCGGCCACCCGGGCCAGCGCCTTCAGGTCCAGCTGCCGCGCCACCGGTACCATGGCCATCACCAGTCGCCTGTTGTCCATAACCGCCACCAGTGTCTTGAAGACCCGCGCCGGGTCCAGCCCCAGCTTGTCCGCGGCCTCCAGCCCGTAGCTGGCAGCATCGGGCTCGTGCACGTAGCGGTGGGTGCGAAAATAGATACCCGCCTTGCGGGCCTGGATGATTGCAGGTGTCATGTCGATGCCGGGTTCGGGTACGCTGCTAAGCGAAAGCTCGTTCACCGGTGATCATCGCATGATCCCGGCGGTTCCGCTTATTTTGGGTAGTCGGGCGTCGGTCAGTGGGCAGGGGAGGGCCGTCAGGGTATGGCAGGGGTTGTTGCGCAGAGCGCATGGGTTAACGCGGGCCGCACGTGGGCCCGGCTTCATCGCCGGCTACGGTATGCGGGGCTGGCGCTGTTGGCAGGGCTGCTGGTCGGTGTGACCACGCCGACCCTGGCCGAGCGCCCGCCCACTGTGGCGGCCGCCTCCGACCTGCAGTTCGCTATCGAGGACCTGGCCGGGCGCTTCACTGAGGAGACCGGCCAGCGCGTGCGGCTGAACTTCGGCTCATCAGGCAACTTCCGACGCCAGATTGCCCAAGGTGCGCCCTTCGAGGTCTACATGTCGGCGGACGAGGCCTACGTGGCCGCCCTGCACCAGTCGGGTCACCTGGAGGATGGCGGCGATCTCTACGCCATCGGCCGGGTGGTGCTAATGACGCGCAAGCAGGGCGGCCTGGACCCGGAGGCCGGGTTGGACGGCCTGGCCGAGGCGCTGGAAGCGGGCGAGATCCGCCGTTTTGCTATCGCCAACCCGGAGCATGCGCCTTATGGCGTGGCGGCCAAGCAGGCCCTGCAGTCCGCGGGGCTGTGGGAGGCCATCCGGCCNCACCTGGTGTTCGGCGAGAACGTCTCGCAGGCGGCGCAGTTCGCGCTGTCCACGGAGGCGGATGGCGGCATCGTGGCCTGGTCGCTGGCACTGGCACCGGCGCTGGACCGGCGGTCGGACTGGGCGCTGTTGCCCGAGGAGGCGCACGAGCCGCTGCGCCAACGGATGGCGCTGGTAAAGGGCGCGGGGGAGACGGCCCGGGCCTTTTACGACTTCGTGCTCAGTGAGGCCGGGCGGGCAGTGCTGGCCGAATACGGCTTCATCACCCCGGAGGAGGAGTGAGCAACGCGGGGGTGACAACGGCTCTAGCAGGGGGCGTGCGGTAGATGGATTGGGAGGCACTCGAGGTCTCGCTATGGCTGGCCTTCTGGACCTGCGTGGTGCTCACTCCGGTGGGCATTATCGTGGCCCGGCAGCTGGCCTGGCGGCGGTTCCGGGGGCGGGGGTTTGTGGAGGCGCTGGTCGCTCTGCCGCTGGTGCTGCCGCCGACCGTGCTCGGCTTCTACTTGTTGGTCTCCTTTGGCAGCGACTGGCCCATCGGCCAGTTCTGGCAATGGCTGACCGGCGGGAGCCTGGTCTTTACCTTCGAAGGCATCCTCATCGCCTCGATTATCTTCAACCTGCCCTTTGCGGTGCAGCCGCTGCAGCGTGCCTTCGAGGCCATCCCCCACGAGGTGCGCGAAGCGGCCTGGTGCAGCGGGCTGTCCACTTGGCAGACCTTCTGGCGGGTGGAACTGCCGCTGGCCTGGCCGGGGCTGATCTCCGCCGTGGCCCTCACCTTCGCCCACACCCTGGGTGAGTTCGGCGTGGTGCTCATGGTGGGCGGCAGCATCTCCGGCGAAACCAAGACCATCGCCATCGCCATCTACGACCGGGTGCAGGCCTTCGACGAGGCGGCGGCGGGCAACATGTCCGTGCTGTTGCTGCTGATTTCCTTCATTACCATCGGCATCGTCTACGGGTTGGCCGGGCGCCGGAGGGGGGTGCGTGTCTGAGCAGGGGCTGGCGGTCACCCTCGGCCAGCGTACGCCGATCCCGCTGGACGCGGCACTGGACTGTGCGCCGGGCGAGTTACTGGCGCTGGTGGGGCCTTCCGGCAGCGGCAAGACCACTCTGCTGCGCAGCATCGCCGGCCTCTACCGGCCCACCGCCGGGCACATCCGCTGCAATCAGCACACCTGGTTTGATGCGGCCAGGGGGTTCAGCCTGCCGCCGCAACGGCGCCGGGTCGGGGTGGTGTTCCAGGACTACGCGCTGTTCCCCCACCTGACCGCGCTGCAGAACCTGGTGGCGGCCATGGGGCACCGGCCCCGGGCCGAGCGCAAGCAGCGGGCGGCGGCGTTGTTGGCGCAGGTGCACCTGGAGGGGCTGGAGGCCCGCTTCCCGGCAGAGCTGTCCGGCGGCCAGCGCCAGCGGGTGGCCCTGGCACGGGCGCTGGCCCGCGACCCCGAGGTGCTGCTGATGGACGAGCCCTTCTCGGCGGTGGATCAGGTCACCCGGCGGAAACTGCAGCGCGAGCTGGCGTTGCTGCGGAGCGATCTCTCCATCCCGCTGGTGCTGGTCACCCACGACCTGGATGAGGCGGTCCGGCTGGCGGACCGTATCACCGTGCTGCATCGGGGTGCGACCTTGCAGACCGCCCCACCGGACGAACTCATGCTGCACCCGGCCTCCACCGACGTGGCGCGCCTGGTGGGGCATCAAAACCTGTTCCGCGGGCGTGTGTTGGCCAGCAACGCCGCCAGCGGTCGGCTCTGGCTGGAGTGGCAGGGACAGACCCTGGAGACCGCCTACAATCCGTCCTTCCCGCCGGGCAGCGATGTGAGCTGGTTGGCACCGGCGTCCCACGTGCTGCTGCACCGGCGCGGGCGGCCGTCGCTCGGTGAGCGGGAGAACCCGGTAGACGGGGTGGTTCGCGAGCTGGTGGTGCTGGGTGAGCAGACCAGCGTGACATTGGCACTGAGCGGCGGTGAGCCGCTCAACTTTACCGTGGGCACCCACGCGGCGCGTCGCAATGGCTTGGCCCCCGGTGTTGATGCGCGGGTGTCGCTGCTGGCCGATGGTATCCACCTGATGGCGCCGGAGCCGGACGCGCAACCCGCCACGCGCTGAATGCACCGGACAAAAAAAACCCCCCGAGTCGGGGGGCAAGCGGCAGGCCTTGCTGGCCGCCGGAGGAGAGGCAGGCGTGGTTGCCTCCGTGAGCCCGGTGGTGCGGTCAGCCGCTCAGGTCCGATATAGGGACCCGGCGGGCGCCGTAGTAATCCAGTGTGGCGAGCCGTTCGGTGGTGGCCCGCAGCGGCCAGTCTTCCAGTTCGGCCTGCGGCAGGGGGCGGCGGAACCGAACCAGCCCGTCCACCAGCCCCGGCCAGGGCCAGGCGCGACTGTCGTCGGTCACCAGCGAGGCCAGCAGTGGGCGTCCGCTCTGGCCGTCGTCCTCTACCGAGGCCTCAAGGGCCCGGTCTACGGCGCTGTGACTGGCCTCCGGTACCCAGCGGCGGACCGCCCGCAGCAGCTCGCTTTCCGAGACCAGCCGCCGCTCACGGGCGGCCTGCAGCAGCACTGATCGGGTCAGCAGCCGGATAGCGGGCGGGACCCGGTGTCCGACTGCGGAGGGCGTCATGAGGTCGGCGTCATTGTTGGCGGCTTCAGCCGAAACGTCCGTGGGCCTGCGACCGAGCTGTTCCCAGAGCTGGCGCTTAACCGCCCAGGTGTTGTTCAAGCCGTAGCTGGGCGCGGAGCGGCTGCCGGTAACCGGCGCCGAGGCGAGTCGTTCACTCAGGGGTTGGTGGATTTGCTTGCTCATGGTGCCCCCCAATTTGGTGCGGCGGTTGTTCTGGTGCGATCAGTGGCTGTTCCCGGCACGAGGCGCTGTAGGTCGCCCCACGGCTTCATCTTCGCTTGCCGGCCACCGGTTCGTGCTGGA
>SL_3KL_010_SEDDRAFT_10001419_pt1 | contig 21747 bp, 20 predicted proteins | sample SodLakKL_010_SED_2_FD_10381 | JGI IMG/M metagenome (IMG submission 10381) | reverse complement strand
CCGAGCTGCGCGGCTACCACAAGCCGATCATGATCGCCGGTGGCCTGGGCAACATTCGCCCGATGCTGGTGGAGAAGCAGAAGCTGCCCGCCGGGGCCCGCGTGATCGTGCTCGGTGGACCCGCCATGCGCATCGGTCTCGGTGGGGGGGCGGCGTCTTCGGTGGCCAGCGGCGAGAGCAGTGCGGACCTCGATTTTGCCTCCGTGCAGCGCGGCAATCCCGAGATGCAGCGCCGTGCCCAGGAGGTCATCGAGCGCTGCGCCGCGCAGGGAACGAACAATCCCATTCTGTCGATCCACGATGTCGGGGCCGGCGGCCTGTCCAACGCAATTCCCGAACTGCTGGACGATGCCGGCGTCGGCGGCCGCCTGGAGCTGCGCGCGATCCCCAACGATGAGCCGGGCATGTCGCCGTTGGCCATCTGGTGCAACGAATCACAGGAGCGTTACGTGCTGGCCGTGCGGGCCGAGGAACTGGCCCGCTTTGCCGCGCTCTGCGAACGCGAGCGCTGCCCTTGGGCGGACCTCGGCCACGCCACGGCGGAACGCCGCCTGGCCCTGGATGACAGCCTGCTCGGCGAGGCGCCTGTCGATGTGCCGATGGAGCTGCTGCTGGGCAAGCCGCCGCGCATGCACCGCGTCGGTGAGCGGCGGGTGCGCAGTGGTACGGACTTCGCCACGGCCGGCATCGATCTGGCCGAGGCGGTCGATCGCGTGCTGCGGCTGCCGACGGTCGCGAGCAAGGAGTTCCTGATCAGCATCGGTGACCGCACAGTGGGCGGCATGGTCTGCCGCGACCAGATGGTCGGCCCCTGGCAGGTGCCGGTGGCCGACTGCGCGGTCACGCTCAGCGGTTATCACGGCTATACCGGCGAGGCCATGGCGATCGGTGAGCGCACACCGCTGGCGCTGCTCGATGGCCCGGCGTCCGGTCGCATGGCGGTAGCGGAGGCGGTGACGAACATTGCCGCAGCGCCGATCCGCGCCCTGGAAGATGTTCGCCTGTCCGCCAACTGGATGGCGGCGACCGGCGAGCCCGCCGAGGATGCCAGCCTGTACGACACGGTGCGCGCCGTGGGCGCGGAGTTCTGCACGGCCCTCGGTATCGCGATCCCCGTCGGCAAGGATTCGCTGTCGATGCAGACGGTGTGGGACGAGGATGGTGAGCAGCGCCGCATGCGCGCCCCGTTGTCGCTGATCGTGTCGGCCTTTGCGCCGGTCACGGATGCGCGCCTGGCGCTGACGCCGCAGTTGCGCCTCGACGCCGGCGACACCCGGCTGTGGCTGATCGACCTGGGTGCCGGGCGCAATCGCCTCGGCGGTTCCGCGCTGGCGCAGGTGTGGAATCACCTCGGCCAGGAGGCGCCGGACATCGCGGAACCCGAGCGCTTGCGCGCCTTCTTCGCCACTGTGCGGGCGCTGGGTGATGACGGCTGTCTTTTGGCCTACCACGACCGCAGTGATGGCGGGCTGCTGGCGACTCTGCTGGAAATGGCGTTTGCCGGCCACGCGGGGCTCGATATCGATGTCGGTGGCCTCGGTGCGGATGCGATCGCGGCGCTGTTCGCCGAGGAGGCGGGCGCGGTGGTGCAGATCCACGCCGGCGACGCCGAGCGTGTGCGCGAGGCGTTCGCGGGAGCGGGCCTCGGTGATTGCATTCACGACCTCGGCACGCCGACGGCGGATGACCGGGTCGTCCTGCGGGCCGGGGACGCCGTGCTGTTCGAGTCCCGGCGGCCCGAACTGCATGCACGCTGGCACGAGACCAGCTACCGCATGCAGGCCCTGCGGGACAACCCGCGCATGGCGGAGGAGCAGTACGAGACAATTCTGAGCGGCGAGGATGCCGGCCTGACGCCGGTGGTGCCGTTCGATCCGGCGCAGGATGTGGCCGCGCCCTTCATCGCCAGTGGCGCCCGCCCACGGGTGGCCGTGCTCCGCGAGCAGGGGATCAACGGCCAGGTGGAGATGGCGGCGGCCTTTGACCGGGCCGGCTTCGAAGCGGTCGATGTGCACATGAGCGATCTGCTGGCCGGGCGCTCGACGCTGGCGGACTTCGCCGGCATCGTCGCTTGTGGCGGGTTTTCCTTCGGCGATGTGCTGGGCGCTGGTGGTGGTTGGGCGCGTTCGATTCTCTACAATCCGCGCACGCATGATGAATTTGCGGCGTTTTTCGAGCGCGCGGAAACGTTCTCGCTGGGTGTCTGCAATGGTTGCCAGATGCTGTCGCAGTTGCGCGAACTGATCCCGGGCACGGACCACTGGCCCGAGTTCATCCGCAACCGCTGCGAGCAGTTCGAGGCACGTCTGTCGCTGGTAGAGGTGGTGGAGTCGCCATCGCTGTTTCTTGCCGGCATGGCCGGGGCGCGTCTGCCGATTGCAGTGGCGCATGGTGAGGGCCGGGCGAGCTGGGGCGGTGGCGGTCCGCCGTCGCTGGAGGCGGTGGCGTTGCGTTATGTCGATCCCTGGGGCCAGGCGACGGAGACCTATCCGTGGAATCCCAACGGTTCGGCCTGCGGCGTGACGGGTGTGACCAGTACGGATGGGCGGGTGCTGGCGCTGATGCCGCATCCTGAACGCGTGTTCCGCACGGTGCAGCATTCGTGGCATCCGGATGACTGGGGCGAGGATGGGCCCTGGTTGCGGATGTTCCGGAATGCTCGGGTGTTTGTTGGATAGGGTGGCATTGTGGAGGGGTGGCTTGCGGGGACCTTGCTCCGGGGTCGCTCGAGCCGTCCATGGGCGCTTCATCTGCGGCCATCCATGGCCGCAGACCCCCCTGCGCAAGTTCCCCGCAAGCCACCCCTCCACAATGCCGCGAGTTGTTTGGGGGGTTGACGTTTCTGTTTTCGCTCTACCCTTGATGTTTCGGCCCGTGCGATCCTGTTTCCATGGAGGTGTAATGCATGGCTGTTGATCCGATTCGCCTGTACTTCTGGCCGACGCCGAACGGGCAGAAGGTCGCGATCATGTTCGAGGAGACCGGGTTGCCTTACGAGGTGGTGCCGGTGGATATCACTGCGGGCGATCAGTTCACGGATGAGTTCCTGCGCATCAGTCCGAACAACAAGATGCCGGCGATCGTGGATCCGGACGGGCCGGACGGGCGCGAGTTGGCGCTGTTCGAGTCGGGCGCGATTCTGCTCTACCTGGCCGAGAAGACGGGCCATTTCATGCCGCGCAGCGGGCACGCCCATTGGCACGCGATGCAGTGGCTGATGTTCCAGATGGGGGGCATCGGGCCGATGCTCGGCCAGGCGCACCACTTCCGCAACTACGCCCCCGAGAAGCTTGATTACGCCATCAATCGGTACACGAATGAGGCGGCACGGCTCTACGGCGTGCTGGATCGGCGTCTGGGCGAGGCGGAGTACATCGCCGGTGACGAGTACTCCATCGTGGACATGGCGACCTGGCCATGGATCCGGTCGCACGCCAATCAGGGGCAGAACCTCGCCGACTTCCCGCAGGTGCAGCGCTGGTTCGAGGCGGTGGCGGTGCGCCCGGCGGTACAAAAGGGGATCGAGCTGCTGGCCGATCGCCGTAAACAGGGCCGCAAGGACGGCGGCTTTGATGACAAGGCCCGCGACATACTGTTCGGCAATGCGCAGTACCAGCGCCGCTGAGCCTGTCGATCTCGCGGCCCTGCGCGCTCATCTCGAGCGCCTGGCGGCGCGGGGGCAGACGGCGACCTACCAGGAGGTCGCGCAGGCGCTCGGCCTGCGGCCGCCGCACACGATTCATCGTCTGACGCTTGCGCTGGAGGAACTGCTGGCCGCTGATGCCGCGGCCGGGCGGCCGTTGCTGGCGGCGGTGGTGGTCAGCCGCAGTCGTGGTGGCCTGCCTGCACCGGGATTCTTCGCACGCCTGCGCGCACTCGGGCTATACGCCGGCGCGGACGCGGGGGCGCCAGCGGCGGCACGTCACCGCGAGCTTCTCGCCGAGGTATTCGCGCGTCACCGGGCCTCTGGTACGGAGGGTGGCGAGGGCTGATCGTTTACGCTTGGATCGGCGCGCGGCCAGGGTGAGCGGTCAGGCGCGCGGCAGGGCTTCGAGCAGACAGCGGCGGAAGGCGTCGACGATGCGGGTCGACTGGTCGCGGTGCGCCCCCAGGTAGAACTGGGTCGTGCAGTCGTACTCGCCCGGCAGGAGCTCGCGCATGAGGTCGTCGCGCACCCAGGTTGCGGCAGAGTGCCGGGGCAGGTGGCCGACATAGCGCCCACTGAGAATCAGCAGCGCAGCGCTTTCCATGTGCGCGACGATGGGGCCCACGCGGTTGTCGTCCCGGGGCAGGAATGCCGGGCTGTTGTAGCTCTTGTCGCAGAATCTCGCCGATTGCAGCGCCTCGCGCAGGACGGCGGGGTCATGCTCCTCGAACAGAGGGTGGTGCTGGCCGCAGAACAGGCCCTGCTGTTCGACGAAGATCGGTGTGGCCTCGACGGCGTCGTGATCCGGTTCCACGCAGGTGATGATCAGATGGTACCGACCATCGAGGACACCCTGCTCGAGTTCCTGTGGTGACGAGATGTCGATGTGCATCCCGACGTCGGGCGCCATGTCGGCAAAACGGCGGAAGGCATCTTCAAGCCCGATCTCGCGATAGGTCGCCAGGGCATCGACGAAACCGAGATGCAGTTCGCCCGCCATGTTGCCGCGCACGTCGGCAACGACTTCGCGGAAGTCCGTGATCGAGTCGAACAGCGGCGCCAGGCTTTCATGGATGCGCTCGCCCTCGCGCGTCAGCGCGAACCCCTTGCGCCCGCGCTCGCACAGCGTGAATCCCAGGCGTTCCTCGAGCTGCTTGAGCTTGATGCTGATGGTCGACAGCGACAGGCCCAGCGTCTCCTGCGCGGGCGCCAGCCCCTGCGCCTGCACCACCGCGTGGAAGATCCGCAGCAGCTTGAGATCGAAGTCGGTGAGGCTGGGGACGTTCGGATGGCGTGCGGTCATGCTTCCCGGTCATGTGGTGTCTGGGGATCACGGCCTCGGAGGAGCGCGATGGTTGCAGGCCGTCGCCGCTCGTTGCCGATTCTTGTGTCATATTGTCACGGCGAGATGTCCCGTCAAGACTCCAGTGACGCGGCTGCACCGAAGTTCGCCTGCAGCCACGGCGGGGTCGGGCCGGCGGCGAGCAGGTCGGTGAAGGCGGTCTCGAGTTCGGCGCAGCGGCGCAGCACGCGGTAGTCGGCAAAGCGCGGCCCGACGACCTGCAGGCCCACCGGGCAACCATCCGCGGTGAAGCCGCAGGGCACGGAGGCCGCCGGCTGCTGGGTGAGGTTGAACACGAAGGAGTAGGGCGCCCAGTCGGTCCAGCGCTGCTGCGTGGCCGAGTCGGTCAGTTCTTCACCGGCGCGCGGCGGGCGTACCGGAACGGCGGCGCTGATGATCAGATCGTAATCGTCGTGCAGCGCCTGGATCGTGGCCGCTATACGCGTGCGCGCGGCCATCGCGTCGAGATACTGGTCGAGAGTGAAACTGCGGGCTTCCTCGACGATGGCACGAAAGCCGGGATCGAAATGGTCGATGGCATCGGCAGGCAGGGATCGCACCAGTTGCCGTGCACCGCTGTACCAGTGCAGGCGGAATACGTCGTACACATCACCGACCTCTGCGGTCACGGGTTCGACCTGGGCGCCAAGCGCACCGATGCGCTCGACGGCGGCCTGCACCACTTGCTCCACCTCGGGGTCCATCTCGATCCCCGGCAGTCCGCTGAGCCAGGCGATGCGCTGGCCGCCCCATTGCGCATCGTCGTCGTCACTTTCATGCAGAAACTGCGGGTCGATCGCGGCGGGGTCGCGGCTGTCGGGTTCGCTCAGGACGCGCAGCATCAGTTCGGCGTCGGCGACGGTGCGGGTCATCGGCCCAATGTGGGCGAGGGTGCCGAAGGGGCTGTGCGGGAAGGCCGGCACGCGGCCGAACGTCGGCTTGAGACCGAAGGTGCTGGTGAAACTGGCGGGAATGCGGATCGAGCCGCCGCCGTCGGTGCCGACGTGCAGCGCGCCCATGCCCGCCGCCGCTGCCGCTGAGGCACCGCCACTGCTGCCGCCGGGCGTCAGCTCCGGGTTCCAGGGATTGCGCGTGATGCCGGTCAGGGGGGAATCGGTGACCGCTTTCCAGCCGAACTCCGGGCTTGTGGTCTTGCCCAGCAGCACCGCGCCCTGGCGGCGGAGGTTGCGCGTGGTCGGCGCATCCTCGGTATCGGGCGTGTCAGCAGTGGCGCGGCTACCGCGCCGGCAGGGCCAGCCGGCCGCCTGGATGATGTCCTTGGTCGTGGTCGGGATGCCGTCGATCGCACCGACCGGTTCACCCCGGTGCCAGCGCTCCTCCGAGGCCCGCGCGTCCGCGCGTGCGGCGTCCGCATCGACCAGCACGAAGGCGTTGAGCACCGGGTTCAGGCGCTCGATGCGCGCCAGCACCGCTGCGGTGACCTCCACGGGCGATACGTCGCCCGCTGCGTAGTGCTGGAGCAGTTCATGGGCCGACTTGTCGGCGAGGGCATCGTCTGAATGCATGGGCACTTTCACCTTGGCTGGGGGCGGTCCGATTCCCGCCGACTTGACACGGGTTCCGGGCCGCCAGAGAATCAGGGCACAATCATAATATGATGATATTAACATGTCTGCACGCATCCCAGCTTCCCGACACGGCTCCTGGCCTGGCCATTCCGCCTTCTGCGCTGCCCGCACCTGCGGCGAACTCATCGTCGTCGGCGGTCAGGTCGATGTCGATGCCGACGGTCGGGTCGAGCATCCGGGCGATCTGCCCGCGCAGGTCACGGCCTGTACCCGGCACGCACGCGAAGCGCTGGCCGCCGCGGGCGGGCGCAGGGACCAGGTCGTCAAGGTCGTGGTCTACTTCGTGGCGGAGATGGCGGAGTCCGCGGAAGCCATCGAACGCCAGGTGCTGGCCGAACTCGCAGTGCCAACGCCGCCGGTGATCACGCTGGTGCCGGTGCCGTGGATGGCGTTGCCCGATGTCCTGGCCAGTGTAGAACTCACGGCCTCCACTCGCATCGATGGGGACCATCCGCCCGTGGCGGTGCGGCCCGCCGATCACCATCCCACCACCGGCAGCCAGGCGGTACGGGCGGGGCGCTTCATCTTCACCTCGGCGCAAATGACGGTCGCCGCGGATGGCAGCGTCGAGCACGCCGGCGACATCGTCAGCCAGTCGCGCGGCACGATGGACCGCATCGCCGCGTTGCTTGCCGAGTTCGGCGCGGAACTCGATGACGCGGTCAAGTTCAATATCTATTACGTCGGCGAGGGCACCTACGAGGACTGGGAAGTCGCCGCGAAGATCCGTGCCGGTTACTTCACCGAGCCGGGGCCGGTCGCCACCGGCATTCCGGTGCCGCACTCGAGCGCCCCGGCCTGCTCATCAAAATGGAGGTCTGGGCCATGCTCGGTGAGGACGGCACGCGTCTGCCGCGCCAGCATGTCTGGCCGGACAACCACTGGGACTGGGCCATCCACCTGCCTTACAAGCACGGGCTGCGCTGCGAGGAGATGTTCTTCATCGGCGGCCAGATCGCCACCGATCCCGCGGGCACGGTTCTCGAGCCGGCGGATACCGAGGCGCAGACGCGCCAGTGCCTGACCTACATCGAGCGCGTGATTGATCTGCTTGATGGCGTCGAGCCGGAACACGTCGCCAAGACGACGACCTTCTACAAGGGCGAGGCCGATGCGGCCGTGCACGCGCTCAACGGCCGTATGCGCAATGAGTGGTTCGCGGCCGGCGCACCGGTTACCAGTGATGTGGCGCTGCCGGCGCTGGCCTTCGAGGACATGATGATCGAGATCGAGGTGCTGGGCGCCCGCGAGTGACTGCTGATGTGCCCGAGTCCGGGGAATCCCGGCAACGTACAGGGAGGGACGAACCGATGAGCCGAGTGGAATCCGAACGGCCGGCCTTCGAGGCGAAGCCGGTACCCCGCCAGAAACGTGCGGACGTGCTGGTCGAGCAGATCAAGCAGTGGATCGTCTCGCACGCAATGCAGCCGGGCGATGAACTGCCGCGCGAGAAGGAGTTGATCGAGAAGCTCGGCATGTCTCGCGGTACGGTCCGCGAGGCCCTGCGTGCACTGGAATTCCAGGGTCTGATCGAGATCACGCCCGGCGCCAGCGGTGGCGCCCGCGTTGCCTCCATGTCGCTGCAGCATGCCAGCCAGATGCTGCGCAACTACTTCTATTTCCGCAATCCCTCCTGGGCCGAGGTCTACGAGATGCGGGAGATGCTGGAACCTGCGGTCGCCGCCTCGGCGGTCGGACGGCTCACGCCCGAGCAGTTCGAACGCCTGGAGGCGTCGATCGAGACCTGCCGCCGCGGCGGGACGAGCGAAGCCGAAGTGCGCGCGATCCGCTCCGCCGAACTCGAGTTCCACCGCATCATTGTCGAGGCCTGCCCGAATCCGCTGTTGCGTTTTCAGTGCCACTTCATCAACGACCTGCTGGCGGATTTCGCCGAGTATCGCGACGTCATCGAGCCCGACGGCGAACAGTTCCGCCAGGAAAACCTCGACGCCCATCTGCAACTGCTCGACGCCCTGCGCCGGGAGGACGCCGCCGCCGTCGAGTCGCTGATGCGCGACCACATCCACACGGCGGGCTGTTTCGTCTCNGAGCGCGAGGGGCGGGTGCAGCGATCGCTGCTGCTGTAGTGCGCGAAGTCATCGTCCGGCGCGCGGAGTCGCTGTCGGCCACACCAATGGACCCGAATTCCTGAACCATGGGAGCCTTGCAATGACCGAGAAGAACTTCGACTACTGGCGCGGCGTTGCCGACCGGGCGCTGCCACAGGCGGCCAACCTCATCGACGGCGCCTTCGTGGCCGCCGAGTCGGGCGCCACGTTTGCCGTGATCAGCCCGATCGACGGCGCCGAACTGGCACAGTTTCCACGCAGTGCAGCCGCCGACACCGAGCGCGCGGTCGATGCCGCGCACCGCGCCTTNCGCAGTGGTGTGTGGTCGCGGCTGGCGCCGCGTGACCGTGCGGCGATCATCAGCCGTTTCGCCGATCTGATCGAGGAGAACGCCGAGCGCTTCTCCGCGCTGGACACCATCGACATGGGCAAGCCCGTGTCGCTGATGACGGAGTTCGACCTCCCCGATGCCATCGGCACGTTCCGCTATCTGGCCGAGTGCATCGACAAGGTCGAGGGTGCGGTGACCGCGACCGACCCCGGCGCGCTGCACTACATGCTGCGCCAGCCGCTGGGTGTGGTGGGCTGCATCACGCCATGGAACTTCCCGCTGGCGATGGCGAGCTGGAAGGTCGCCCCCGCGCTGGCCGCGGGCAATACAGTGGTGCTCAAGCCCGCGGAGCAGTCGCCGCTGTCCGCCGCTCTCATGGGGGAACTCTTCCTCGAGGCGGGTGGCCCGCCCGGTGTCTTCAACATCATCCACGGCTTCGGCGAGGAAGCGGCGAAGCCGCTTGCCCTGCATAACAAGGTCGACAAGATCAGCTTCACCGGCTCCGCCGCCGTCGGCAAGCTGATGTTCCGCTATGCGGGCGAGTCGAACATGAAGCATGTCTCCACCGAGTGCGGTGGCAAGACGCCCCAGATCATCTTTGCCGACGTGCCCGATCTCGACCAGGCGGTGGAGTACGCCGCCAACGGCATCTTCGGCAACCAGGGCGAGGTCTGCAACGCCGGTTCGCGCATCCTCGTGCATGCCGATATCCACGACGAGTTCGTGCGTCGGTTCGAGAAGTTCGCCGCCGAGGCCTTCCGCCCCGGTCATCCGCTCGACCCGAACACCGGCCTGGGGCCGATGGTCGATCGCCAGCAGCGCGAGACGGTCGAAGAGTATCTGACCATCGGCGAGGGCGAGGGCGCGAAGCTGCACCGCCTCGCCGAAGTACCGGACAGCCTCGTGCCGGACTGCTACCTGCCGCCGATGTACTTCTCCGGTGTAGGTAACGACATGCGCATCGCCCAGGAGGAAATCTTCGGGCCGGTTGCCTGCATCATGCCGTTCACTTCTGCCCGCGAGGCGCTGGCCGTTGCCAACGACTCACTCTACGGCCTCGCCGCCAGCGTCTGGACCGGAAANCTGCGTACGGCGCACCTGATGGCCCGGGATCTCGAGGCCGGTATCGTCTGGGTGAACTGTTTCGATCACCTGGACATGACCATGCCGTGGGGCGGCTGGAAGCAGTCGGGCAACGGCCGCGACAAGTGCTTCCAGGCGCTGCTTGACCACACCCAGAGCAAGTCGGTCTGGATCGACCTGCCGGGCGAGCTCGACTGAGACCGCCGCCATGCATCCCGCACACGGCCACGATCTGCGCACAAGCTTTGGCGAAGTCCAAAGCCGGGTTTGCAATCTGCTTATGGTTCCCGCTCCCCGGCGTGACCATAGTAATCGCGCAGGTGCGTGGACGTTTGCGGATGGGCCAGAACCCGAGTTCGTCGATCCGGTCGAACGTCCAGCAATCACCGCCCTCGGGGCGGGGGTCGCTGGAGTCGGCCGGAATGCGAAAGAACCGCGATCCGCGGAAAGTCACCACAGGGGCGCCGCCCCGGGGGTAGTATCATGCTGAAATCAAGATCCCTTCATGGATGGACGCTGACCCTGCTGCTGGTCGGTGTCGGCATGGTTGCCGGTACCACGAATGCCCACGCCAAGGAGCGCATCAACGTCGGTGCGTGTGTCTCATGGCCAGGGTACTCCTTCTTTGAAATCGTCAAGCAGAAGGACCTGGCGCCCGATTACGACATCAACGTCTCCATCTTCGAGGACCCTCTGGGCGGGCACTCTGCACTTGCCACGGGGCAGCTCGACATCTACCTGTGCACCGGTGACTACACGCCGGTGTCGGCGGCGCGCGATCGCGATGTGGTCAACGTTGCCATGGAACACCTTGTCTATGGCGTCGACAAGGTTGTCATCGCGCCGGGTCTCGAGCCCGAGGACGTGCGCGGCAAGCGTGTGGCCGCACCCCAGGCCTACATCGGTCAGCTGGTGATGGGCCTGTGGCTCGACAGTGTCGGCATCTCGCCGGATGAAGTGACCTGGGTCAACCTCAACGCCGACGAGGCGGTGGGCCCCATGATGTCGGGTGACCTTGCCGCGGCGTACATGTACGAGCCGTGGGTGGATCGCGTGCTCGAGAACCTCGAGGGCTCGCGCATTGCCACTGATACCCGTGACCCCGAACTGATGGAGACCGGTATCTTCATGGACGTCATGTACATGAATACCAACTTCATTGCCAACCATCGCGAGGCAGCGGTCGACATGCTGCGTGCCCGCTACGATGCCCTGGCGTACTGGAACGAGAATACCGACGAAGCCAATCAGATCTTCGCCGACTATCTCGACTGGTCGAAGGCCGACATCGAGTCGATCATGGGGACCAACGGCAAGTATCTCGAGGGCGGTCTTTACATGCTCGACTTCGACGAGGCCGCACGGATCTGCGGCGTGCTTGACGGGGATCCGCCCCACGGCGTTGCCAACAACGCCATGCGCGACATCGTCGAACTCACCAATGAATGGTGGATCAAGCTCGACCTGATGGACGAGATGCTCGACGATCCGGAAAAGTCCTATGACTGCAGTCTGCTGCAGGATCTGGCCGATGAAGGCTATCGCCAGAGCCTGTCCGCTAACTGAGACGGCTGACAACGTGTTCGTGGTCCGTTGCGGGTTCGCCTGATCGCCCGCAGCCTTGCGGCAGGGACGCCGCTTTCTTTTTGCGAACGCAATGAATGGTTTCCCCGGTCGTTTGCGCCGTGAGGCCGGGGTTCAGCCCGTCACCGGAGTCAACACGCCATGAGTCGACACGCTGAAAGCCCGACCGCGCGTGCAGGTACACGCCGGCGCTGGCTGGAGTTTCTCCGCCCGATTTCCACCACCCAGGCCTTTGTTCTGGGTATCTCCGTCTGGGTCATCTTCTTCGCCGCGTGGGAGTTCGTCACGCTGCGCGGCATGGTCAATCCGCTGCTGGTGCCGCGCGCCCAGGACGTGATCCTTGCGCTCTACGATCTGCTCGCCAACCGCGGTTTCGCGGTCGATATCGGTGTCAGCATCCTGCGCATTCTCGGCAGCTTCCTCGCCGCCTGCCTGATCGCCATTCCACTGGGCGTGCTGATGGGCTCGTTCCGCGCGGTGGAGGCGTTCGCCAATCCGTTCGTTTCGGCCTGGCGCTATCTGCCCGCACCGGCATTCATTCCGATCCTGCTGGCCTGGTTCGGTACGGGCGAGGAACCCAAGATCGCGCTGCTGTTCCTGGGTGTGATCTGGTTCCTGATCACCCTGATCATGGACCACACGCGCAACATCCGCGATGAACTGCTCGAGACGGCGATGACATTGGGAGCGAGCCGCGCGCAGATTCTCTGGACTGTCGTGGTACCGGCGGTGCTGCCGAACATCCTTGTCTCGATGCGCCAGATGCTGGCGATTGCATGGACCTATCTCGTGATTGCCGAGATCATTGCGGCGACCAACGGGATTGGTGCGGTCATGTGGCGGGCACGGCGATTCCTCGATACCGACGAGATCCTCGCCGGCATTCTCGTGATCGGCGTGCTGGGTCTGTTGTTCGATCTGCTGTTCCGCTGGCTGCATCACGTCCTGTTCCCCTACCTGAGCCGAACCGGTCAGTGACCGTCGGAGGCACATCATGAATCAGGCGACACAAGCACGTACCACCGCCGGTGCACACGCAAAACTGGTACTCGAGGACGTCGGCAAGGTGTTCCAGCTGCGCAAGGGCGAGCAGATCGAGGCCATCAAGGATGTCTCGTTCTCCATGAAGGAGAACGAGGTCTGCGTCATTCTCGGACCATCCGGCTGCGGCAAATCGACCGTGTTGCGCATGGTCGCGGGCCTGGATGATCCGACCTCCGGCCGCCTGCTCCTCGACGGTCGCGAGATCGGTGGTCCGGGCAGCGACCGCGGCATGGTGTTCCAGACCTATACCTCGTTCGATTGGCAGACGGTGCAGACGAACGTGGAGTACGGCATGCGCCTCAATGGCGTGCCGAAGAAGGAACGTCGGGAGAAGGCGGCCCACTACATCGAACTGGTTGGCCTGAGCCGTTTCGCCGACGCCTATCCCAAGCAGCTCTCGGGTGGCATGAAGCAGCGCGTGGCGATAGCGCGCACGCTCGCCAATGATCCGGAGCTTGTGCTCATGGATGAACCCTTCGGGGCACTCGATGCCCAGACGCGCTGGCACATGCAGGAACTGATGATGAGCATCGTCGAGTCCACGCGGACATCGGTGCTCATGGTCACGCACGACATCGAAGAGGCGATCTTCCTCGCCGACCGCATCGAGTTCATGTCGCGCCATCCGGGCAGCATCCTCGAGGAGATCGTGCCGGCGTTCAAGAAGGGCAAACGCGTCACGCGCAAGGAGCAACTGCTGGATCTCGACGGCTTCGGAGATCTCGAGCGCCATGTCATGAAACTGATGCGGGAGCAGGGTGGCGATGAGGCCACGCCTGCCGAGCGGGCATGAACACGGACGCACGTCATGTGGTCGTCACTGGTGCCAGTCGCGGCATCGGTGCCGGCATCGCGCGCGCGTTCGCCGCGGCCGGCGATGCGGTGACGCTGATCGCCGATGACGCGCCGGTACGGGAAGTGGCCGCGGAGCTGGCACACGAAACCGGTGCACACGTCGAGGGCGTACGCTGCGACGTGACCGTGGACGCGGACGTCGCCGCCGCCTTCGCCGACGGTCGCCCGATCGATGTGCTGGTCAACAACGCCGGCGTGGAGCTGCCGACACCGCTCGGTGATGCCGACCCGGCCGTGCACGCCGACTTCGAGCGCATCCTGGCCGTCAACGTGACCGGTGCCTGGCGCGTGACGCGGGCGGCGCTGCCGGCCATGCGCCGCCCGGGGTGCATCCTGGTGACGTCATCGATCTGGGGGCGTACGGCGGTAGCCGGCTTCTCCGCTTATGTCGCCTCGAAGCATGCCCTGCTCGGGCTGACCCGTACCTGGGCCCATGAACTGGCCGCGGAGGGAATTCGCGTGAATGCGGTGTGCCCGGGCTGGGTGCGCACGGAGGCCTCGATGCGCTCGCTGCGCTGGATGGCGGAGCGCGAGGGGCGATCGGAAGCCGACATTCTGGCTGAAGTCGAAGCCGGGCAGGTCATCGGTGGTCTGATGGAGCCGGCGGACGTCGCCGGTACGTATCTCTACCTGGCATCGCCGGCGGCCGCCAGTGTGACCGGCCAGGCGATTCCCGTCGATCGTGGCGAGGTGATGGCATGACACGGCAACTTGAAGGTATGCGCGCGCTGGTCACGGGTGGATCGCGCGGCATCGGGCGGGCCTGCGCCGAGGCGCTGGCCGCGGCGGGCGCGCGGGTGGTGATCGTCTACCGCGGCAGCGCGGAGGAGGCCCGCGCAGCACTCGCGGCCATGCCGGCCAGCGAGCCACCAGCCCATGCCGTACGTGCCGATGTGTCCGACGAGGTGCAGGCGGTCGCCGCGGTGGACGAGGCCGTCGCGCACCTGGATGGCCTCGATCTTCTGGTCAACTGCGCCGGGATCCTCGAGGAGCGTGCGCTGACCGAGACGTCGGCCGCCGACTTCGATCGCGTGATCGGCGTGAATCTGCGCGGTGCCTTCGTCATGGGCCGGGAGGCGATCCGCCGGTTCCGGGCGCAGGACGGCACGGGGCGCGTGATCAACATCGGCTCCGATCTCGGTGACCTCGGCCGCGCCGGCAACAGCGCCTACAGCGCGTCCAAGGCCGGCATCGCGGCCCTGACACGCTGCTGGGCGCGCGAATTCGGCCCGGATATTCTCGTCAACACCGTCGCCCCCGGGCCGATCGCCACCGACATGCTCAGCCCGGAGGTCATGAGTGCCGAGAGCCTCGCGGAGGAGACCCGCACGCCCCTGGCGCGCATCGGGGAGCCGCGGGAGATCGCCGACGTGGTCGTGTTTCTGGCGGGTCCCGGCGCCACGTTCATCACCGGGCAGACGCTGGGCGTCAATGGTGGCAGCTCGATGTAGCGCCGTGTGCGCAGTGACGACCCGATTGCTTGCAGAGGAGAGACCCTGATGGCCCGTCCCGATTCCTTCTTCCGTCCATTGAGCGGGGACGTACTGCCGCGATTCGCCGGCCCGGCGACGTTCATGCGCCTGCCGCAGATCGAGGATCCGGCAGACGTCGATATCGCCCTGGTGGGCCTGCCCTGGGATGGCGGCACGACCAACCGCGCCGGTGCCCGGCATGGCCCGCGCGAGGTACGGAGCCAGTCGAGCATGATGCGCCTGGTACACCAGGCGAGTCGCATCGCCCCCTATGACCTGTGCCGCATCGCCGATCTGGGCGATGTGCCCGTCAATCCGATCGATCTGCAGGATACTTTGCAGCGCGCCACCGACTTCTACTCCCGGGTCCACGCGGGCGGCGCGGTACCGCTGACCGCGGGTGGGGATCATCTCGGCAGCCTGCCCGCGCTGCGCGCGGTCGCTGCGGAGCGACCGGTCGGCCTGATCCAGTTCGACTCCCACTCGGACACGAATGACAGCTATTTCGGCGAGCACAACAAGTTCACCCACGGTACACCGTTCCGGCGCGCCATCGATGAAGGGCTGCTCGACCCACGCCGCATGATCCAGATCGGGATTCGCGGATCGCTCTACTCGGCGCACGATCTCGACTACGCCCACGAACAGGGCATCCGCGTGATCGAGATCGAGGAATATTTCGATCTCGGGCCCGATGCCGTCGTCCGCGAAATCCATCGCGTCATCGGCGATGCGCCGGTCTACACCACCTTCGACGTGGACGCACTGGACCCGGTGTACGCACCGGGGACGGGCACGCCCGAAGTCGGCGGCTTCACCAGTGCCGAGGCGCAGAAGATGCTGCGCGGCCTGCGGGGCCTGAATCTGGTTGGCGGCGACGTCATGGAGGTCTCCCCGCCGTTCGATACCGGCAGCATCACCGCGCTCACGGGTGCGACGATGATGTTCGAGCTACTTTGTGTGCTCGCCGACGCCGTGGCCAATCGCCGGAGTTGATCTCCGGATTTGATCGTGGCCCGCGGCGGGGCCCTACTCGGTCAGGAAGCGGATGTTGCCGTACCACGCCTCGACCGGTTCGCCGACATCGTCACAGTCGGTCATGATCGCCACTGCGTTGATCGTGTCCGGCTCGCGGTCATGGTACCGACGGAAGTCCTCGAGGATGTTGCGGCGCTCGGTCTGCCAGCCGGAGCCGCCATCCTCGCCACTGCGCATGGCGATCATGCGGGCCTGCGAGGCGTAGGCGTTGGGCCAGTCCTCGCCCTTCGCCTTCTCGCTCGCCCACACGTAGTTGAGTGCCCGGGTGCGCCAGCGCAATACACCGCTCTCATCGACGACGTACACCCGTGCGGCGTAGTCATCGCCGGCCTTGACGGTTTCGTCGATGCCGCTGAAGGTTTCGTCGACGCGCCATTCCCACTCGATGATCGGGGTCTCGCGCAGGTCGACGTCCTCACGATAGAACAGCCCCGAGGCTGTGCCGCCTTCACAGATGGCGTGAATCGCGGTGCGATCGTCGATCTCGACGCGCTCATACCGGGTTTCGCCCGCGAAGGAGTGTGGCTCCCAGTCGAGGATGTCATCGGCGCTGAACTGCTGCTCCGCCGCGGGGAGGGCGAAGCTGGCGAGGAGAAGCGCCGGTGAGGCGATCAGGGTGAGCAGGCATGGACGCAGTTGCATGAGGGCTCCGGGGCTTCCGGTGGTGGGGGCTGGGTGTACATGGTCCGGATCCGGCACGCCCCGGGCATCCGCAGTTCCCGCAATGGAGTCGCGCGGAATTGGCCATTGCGGGTGTGGACGTGGCACTGTACGCGCCTTGTATTCATGGAGTAGCTGTCGATGTCGCAGGTTCCCCGGTTGATCTTCAGCGCACGCGCGGTCGAACGGTTGCAGGGCGTGATCGAAGCGGAGGCCGAGGCGGGCACCCGGCTCCGTGTCACCGTATTCGGTGACGAGGCCGCCCCCAGATTCGGGTTCTCGCTCGATCACGAAGTGCGCGAGGAGGATTCGATCATCGAATTCGGCATGATCGAGGTGGTGCTTGACGAGGAGAGCGCCGCCGCCCTCGATGGCAGCGAGATCGACTACATCGACGATGACGAAGGCGAGCGCTTCGTCGTGCGCGCCCAGCAGCGGGGCTGGTGAGCCTGCCTCACTCGGCGCGGGTGCCGTCCCGCGTGTGGATGTCCACCACCACCGGATCGTGATCGGATGATCGCCATGGACCGTCCACGCGAGTGAAGTCGTGCAGGGCTGCGGGTTCATCGGCATTGATGGGCCAGGGCCGGGCGGCAGTCACATCTCCCGCCAGGGATTCGCTTGCCAGTGCCACGTCGAGATTGCCGGATTCGCCGCGAAAGACGTACGTGTAGCGCTGCTCGGGCGGCAGCGAGGCGAGCAGATCCCCGAACCCGCGCGCCTGCAGGAGTCGCACCGGGTCTTCCGCGGCATAGCTGTTGATGTCGCCGATGATCAGCACGCGGTCGGTGCCGGTGCGTTCGCGCTTGCGCTGGAGAAAGTCCGCCAGGGCGCGTGACTGCTCCGTGCGGCGCAGGTTCCAGCAGCCCTGGCCGCGGTCGATGTCGCCCTCGTCCGGGCAACCCACCTTGGCCTTGTGGTGAATGACCACCACCAGCTTGCCGGGCCCCTCGTCGCCGAAGCGGAAATGGCCTGCGACCGGCGGGCGGTGATGCGTGTCGGCCGTGTCGATGAACGGGCCTGCTACCCGTTCGACGCGCGCCGGATCCCAGGCCAGGGCGACGCGGATGGCGTCGGTGCCCACGGGCTCATCGATGGCGAAATGCTGGTAGGCGCGGCCGACCGCGGCGCGGCCCAGGCGCTCGGTCAGATCGGTGACCGCCGCAGGCCGGTTCTCGACCTCGGCCAGGCCCACCAGCGCGGGCTGGAGGGCCCCGGCGACGGCCTCGAGCTGCTGGCGCTGCTGGTCGAGTTCCGCGCGATTGGCGGCGCCGCGTTCTCCGAGGGTCACAAAGTAGTTCTCCACGTTGAATCCGACGACGCGCGCGGCACCCGGTTTGGCGGCGGGTGGATCCGGTCGCGGGTTGCGCGCCACGAACTCGACTGCTTCCGGCTCCACGGGATGTATACGCCATGCACCGAAGGCGTGGGTGAGAATGCCGCTGAGCTCCGGCAGGACGCTGCCCACCCGCCGCGTGCCGTCGCGGTCGAGCCAGGGGACGGGGCGCGGATTGCGGGCGTAGCTGGCGTCATCGAGGATGATGCGGCGCGCCGCGTGATCGTCGCCGCGGGTATCGGTGAACTGCGTGGGCCGGAACAGACGGCCGCCAGCGGCGAGATCGAGCGCGCCGAACCGGGCCAGGTCGTAGTTGCCGGTGACGGTGAGCGCTTCGTCCACGCGTACATGGACGCCTTCGAGCCGGCGCCAGCCGTCGCGATCGGCCTGCGGGAAGGGCAGGGTCACGGGCTCCGGCAGTCCGGGCCGGGCGCAGACCTCGACCGCCTGCACCCAGGCGATCTGCGGTTTGCCGCGGAAGTCGGCGGACTCGCCAGTGACCACGACTTCGTCGCCGGCCCCGAAGCCAAGGTCGCCGCGCTGCAGGTCCGGGGTGAAGACGAAGATGCCGTGCGGCAACTCGTCGCTGTCGCTTCGTGTCTGCAGGAAAAAGCCGCGCAGACCGTCGTCGCCGCGAAAGTCGCCGGACACCACGCCGCGCACGCGGATGTCCTCGCCGCTCTGCATGGCTGCCGGCGGCAGCAGGTCCGCAAGGTCGGTCGTGGCACTCGGGCAATCCGCCGCCACAATGGCCGGCGCCAACAGCGCCAGCCCCGCGGCAATCCCTGCCGTCAGCATTCGCCCCCGCATGCGTATCCCTCCGCCCCTGCCGATCCGGCAGGGAATACTGGCGGTACTGGCGCGGCCTGTAAACGGTCGCGGGATTGCGCGCGGCGGCGCCGCGGAATTCAGTCGCGGTAGTCCGGCTCCTCGCGGTCGAGAATGCGCATCAGAGCATCCAGATGCTGCTGCGCGGCATGCGTGTAGTCCTGCAACTGCTGTGCGGTCTTGCGCGCCACCGCGTCATCGAGAATCCGCGGTTCGCGGCCGGTGCCGAGGACCAGCAGCCAGGTCTGGCAGGCGCGCTCGAAGTAGTAGAGGTTGTCGAACGCCTGGGCGACGCTGTCACCGACGGCGATGACGCCGTGATTGCCGAGGAGGATGATCGGCTTCGCCGGATCCGCGAGGCCGCTCAGGCGTTCGGCTTCCTCGTCCAGCCCGAGTCCGCCGTATTCGGTATCGATGGCCACGCGCTCGAAAAACTGTGCTGCCGTCTGGTTGATCGGCGGCAGGGTCGGGTCGGCCAGGCAGGACAGCGCCGTGGAGTAGGGGGCGTGCGTGTGCAGCACGCAGCGCACCGCGGGATTGTTGCGGTGGATGGCGCCGTGGATGTGCCAGGCGGTCGGATCCACGCCGGCGGGCTTCTCGCTGGCGCGGCCGTTGACCTCGACCAGGTCGCTGGCGCGGATCTCCGAGAAGTGGTGACCCTCCGGGTTGATCAGGAACTCGTGGCCGTCAGCGGACACCGCCAGGCTGTAGTGGTTGGCCACGGCCTCGTGCATGTCGAGGCGAGCGGTCCAGCGGAAGGCGCAGGCGAGCTCGATTCGCTCCTGCCGGTGCGACTGTGCCTGCGGCATGCGCGATGCCCCGGTACTCGTGTTCATGGATCTCTCCCGTGGTTTCAGGCCGGTACGCGGCGCAGGGCCTGGGCCATGCAGTGGATGCCGCCGCCGGTCTTGCAGATTTCGGCAACCTCGACCTCGGCCACCTCGAATCCGCGCGCACGCAACTGTTCAACCAGCGTCTTCGACGTGGTCGGCGCGATGATCCGGTCGTTGCCGAGGGACATGAAGTTGCAGCCAAGGGCAATGGTATCAGGGAAGGGCACATCGATGAGTTCGTGACCCTTTGCGCGCAACCATTCGATCACGGCGGGCTCGGTGCAGTCGAGGCAGACGGCGGTGAGTTTCGGTGCGATCGGCATGACCATCAGATCGATGTGGACGTAGAACTCGTCGAAATAGGCCAGCCGCGTCTCCCAGCCCTCGCGATCGAACCACTCCTTGACCTGCAAGGCACCCTCCTCCTGCGTGCGGCCGCCACCGCAGCCAATGAGCACGCAGCCCTCCTCGATGACGTTGAAGTCACCGCCCTCGAAGGTGCCGGCGGTCACCATGTCGTAGATCGGGATGCCGAGGGATTCATAGGTGTGGATCGCGGCGAAGTTCTCGCCGCGACGCCACCACTGCGCCATCGCCGTGATGATCGCGCCATGGGGGGTCATGGCGCTCGAGTCGCGCGCGTAGACCTGCATCGGCAGCTCCGGCGTTGGCTCGTGCCAGTGGATGCGTACGTCGAAGTGCTCGTAGGCCGAGACCAGCTCGGCATGCTGCGCCTTTGCCACCTCGACGTTGCAGGGGGCATCGCGCAGGTGCTTGCGCGACAGGGAACTGGTCGACAGATGGCGCAGGTACTTCGGTGAACCGAGCAGGACATCCGTGAGGACATCGGTTTCGTTGGCAAAGCCCCACTCCTGCAGAACCGGTGTGCCACCGTCGGCCTTGCGCTGGCGCAGCGAGAAGTGGTCCTGGTTCTTGTGAATCGGCTCGATACTCATGTTCATGTCTCCCGGTAGGCAGGGGCGTTCAGGATGCGTGCCGGTCCGCGCCGGCGTGCAGGGATTCGATTCGTTCGGTATCTCATGTCTCTGCCTCGCGGCGTCGGAACAGCGGCGCCAGCGCGCGGCCGAGGACTACGAGTACGGTCAGCAGGATCAGCACCGCCGAGATGGCCGCGATCACGGGGTCGAGCGCATCGCGCAGGCCGCTCCAGATGCGGCGGGGCAGGGTGATGACATTCACGCTGGTCACGAACAGCGTGACGGCGACCTCTTCCCAGGACAGGACGAAGGTCAGGAACAGCGTCGAGAGGATGCCGTGGCGGATGTTGGGCAGGACCACGAGGAACGTGGTCTGCATCATCGAGGCGCCGAGGCTGCGCGCGGCGGTCTCGATGCGGCGGTCGAGCTGGCTGAGCGCGACAAGAACCACTACCACGGCAAACGGCTCGACCATGATGATGTGGGCGAGGATCACGCCGCCCAGGGTGTCATTGCCGATCCACGGCAATACGCCGCTGACACTGGTGCCGAGGAAGTAGAGCACCATGGCCGAGATCACCGGCGGCACGGCCATCGGCAGCATGACGATGATCAGCAGTGCCACGGCCCAGCGCGAACGCAGGTACCAGACGCCGAGCGCAAAGCTCACGGCCAGCGTGGTGGCGACCACGCTGGCAATGGCGGCCACCAGCAGGCTGGTACCGATGCTCGACAGCCAGGCAGTGCTGGTGAACAGGGTTTCATAGTGCTGCAGCGACCAGGTGTCCGGCATCGACAGGTAGCGCTTGTCGGTGAACGACACCGGCAGCACCACCAGCAGCGGAAACACCAGGAAGGCCATGCCCAGCGAGGCGAGTACATGGGCCGGAATGCCAGCGCGGCGGATATTCATCTCAGGTCACCAGACGGGTCACGCGGGTCACGCGGAAGATGGCCCAGATGAGTGCGGCGGCGAGCAGCAGCAGGATCACCGACAGCGCTGCCCCCAGGCCCCAGTTGCCGACCTGGAACATCTGCATGTAGATGTATTCGGCCACCATGACCACGCGCCCACCGCCGACGATGGCCGGCGTGATGT
>SL_3KL_010_SEDDRAFT_10001418_pt1 | contig 21747 bp, 8 predicted proteins | sample SodLakKL_010_SED_2_FD_10381 | JGI IMG/M metagenome (IMG submission 10381) | reverse complement strand
ATAAAGTTCTGGGAAATTTGTTTTTGGTGAAGCCCTTCTGCTGCCGGGTGGTCAGGATCTACCGGGCTGTTTTCATTGGTCAGCCGCATGTAGGAAAACATCAGGTTCATGGTTTGGCTAAGCCGAAGCATCAGGTTGGAGCCGATTTGCTGGCGGTTCATGGTGGATATCCTGGTTTCGAGCAGGTTGTTCTGCCCCTGGGAAAAGGTTGCAGATAGGTTGGCTCTTCCTTTAAACATCCGCACCTGGGAGCGGAAGCGGTAAAGCTCCTGGTCACTGCGGATCTGTCCAAGGCCCATGGAGCGGAAGCCGGGCTGAATGCGCTCGTACAATCCGTTTAACCGCAGAGGTCCCGCAGAGAACTGCCCTGATATCTCTCCGGCATAATCCATGCGGCTGCTGCGTTTCGGGGTATATTGATCTGATATTAATTCCGGAATCTCTGTATCTCCCAGGTCAAGATCTTCGCTGTTGCGATCCCGTGTAAAAGCCGATACCGTCACATTGCTTTCCAGGATGAAGCTCCCGTCCATAAAGGAAAGCCTGAGCTCCGGGGTCAGGCTTAAGTTTTCTGAGGGCAGCATCTCGCCGGTTTCATCAATGGATTCAATGACATCATAGGCATAAAGCCCGGTAATGGCAAATTCTGTCCGGCCTTTTTTCCCGAATCCCATGCGTCCTGCATAAAGCCATCTTTCGAAGGCAGGTTCTCTGAAGCCGGGTTCATCCGAAAAGGAAACGGCTCTTTGGGAACGCCCCCCGGTCAGGGAAAGGGAAAACCAACCGGGGTTGATCTCCACCAATCCGCCGGTAACGGTCACTCCGCTGAGGCTGTATTTGGAAAACGTGGGCTGACGGTTCCGGCGGAAAGGGTTAACCACCGCCAGGTTCCATGAAAATGGAACTGATTCATGGATTGCCTGAGCTGGTTATCATCGGTATTGTATAAGAGGTTAATGCCCGACTGCAGCCCTAAGAGGTTAAAGTTTGTAGACAGGTTTACCTGCCCCATGCCCGGGGGGCGGCGTCCCTCAATGCCATTAACCGTATAGGCTTCACTGGTAAGCCCTAACCTTCCGCTCATCCCAAAAGGTCTGGGTCCGGTTCCTTCATCTGGTGGGGGTTCCTGGCAAATGCCCGGCTTACCCTGCAAACAAAGCAAAATCATAAGAATAAATATGGAAATGCCTTTGCCCCCATTTACCTTCAATGCGTTCAACAGTTTTGTTTTTTTCATGATAATTCCCCCAAGTATTATTGGTCAAAAAAAACCTGGTTCAGTTATTGGTTTCTACCGGCCTGACGGGTGATCCCGGCCGGCTTTGGTTTCCGGAAGTATCCACAGCCCTTACCCGGTACCAACTTTGAATATCACCATCCTGGTCAAAGAATCCTGTTTCGTTGAGCAGGCCTTCATGCAAAGGTTCGTAGCGGCCCGTAGGAATGTCGGCCCGGTAAACCTTATAACCTGCAAGGTCTGTGGCAACCACCCGTTCCCATCTTAATTCCACTCCATCCTCATGAGCAAGTGCCTGGATGTTGCGCACCGACCGTGGCGGGGTATTATCCCTGAAAAAAATCGTGTCGGGTGTGGAGAATTCACTTTCATTTCCTGCCACATCAATGGCCGTAACAGAATAAACATAAGTATTTCCCACGGTGGCATCCCGGAAAAACCTTGTTGTCAAGGGAACTTCTTTTATTTTAAGGAAATCCTCCTCTCCTGATTCCTTGCGATAAACGGCATATTTCTCCAGGTTGAGTGAGGAAACAGCCCCCCAGTTCAGATTGACCCTGAAGCCGTTGTCATTGTTGGCTACCAACCCTTTGGGTGCCTCAGGGGCCGTTACTACCGGAATGTCAAGAACTACAGAAACGGTATCGCTGTATCGTTTTGAAGTGCTTGAAGAAAACAACACATAACGGTAACTTCCGCCTTCCAGAAATCCGGCACCGGCATCGCCTTTGTCCCTGAAGGTTGTGTTTGTCAGCATTTCAGGATTCACCCTGCTTAAGGCACCGGGGCGCAGTACATCTTCCCGTCGGCGCATGATAATAAAGGTTTCAAAATTCCGGGTAAACTCCTCCATTTCCCAGGATAGTTTCACTTCCCTGGTATCAGGATCATATTCTGCTTTGAAATTACCGGGGCGGGGAGGAGGGAAGAGGTCCGGTACCCTGGCCATGGCTACACTTCCTTTCTCGCTTTCATTTCCCTGATTATCCACTGCGGTTACAAAGTAAAAATAGGATGTTCCTCCAACAACAGTGGAATCCAGGAAGAATAACTCTGAAGGTCCTGTTGGGGTTTCGGTAAAGCGCTCAAAAGGTTTAGACATATCGGAACTGCGGTATATATGGTACCCTGCGATCCCGGGTTCGCCCGCAGGCTCCCACTCCAATTCCACCCAGGGATCGCTGGTCACTGATGCCGAAACTTCATAAATGGGTTTGGGTGGAATATTGTAGATCAGTTCATATTCGTAAATGTTGCTGTAGTCGCTCTGCTGCCCCGTAATATCCACAGCGGTAACAACATACCTTTCCACGGTATTGATTACCGGCGATTCAAAGGTATACTGGTGAACATCCACGGCATTGTTGCGAATGACCACCCGGTGGTTTAGCAGTTCCGGTTCTCCGGTTTTGTGGTCCAGCCTGTAAACGTAAAACTGGATCACAAAATCGTCTTCATCCGGTCCAACCCTTGGGTATTCCCATTTCAGGGTCACCCTGCGCCCGGTGTTTTCGGCACTGCTTAAAAGGGGAGGGTCGGGCTGTTGGGGTTCCAGCAGGATGGTTTTTTGAAGTTCTTTTCCGGTGGGCCGGTCCATGTTGTTAACAAATTCGATCCGATAGGTCGCTTCCCGGTTTATCGGGGGTGATTCATCAACAAAAAGCCTTCCCATGGAAAAAGCAGCTTTGGGAAACAGAAAGGACGCCAGTCCTGCTTCAAATCGTCTGGTGCGCATACCAAGCCAGATCCCGGCCGGACTTTCTGCTTCAAAAATTTGAAGCACATCCTGGTACCGATCGCCAAGCATGGGGCGAAGATCATCTGAACGTGCAGCGCCCCGAATCACCTTTTCATTGATCCTGTCAAAATCCCCGCCCGGACGATCCTGCCGGTAAACGTTAAAACCATGGCCGGGCGGAAGACGGTGGGTGTGATAGATATAAACCTCCCCTTCCTTTGGCACGATGCGAATGGCAGGTTCAACGGCAAGCGCATTGCCGCTAAGCAAACAAAACCAAAAAACAGATAAGCAGTTAAAAAAAATTCTTTTCATAGTTCAAACTTTTTTACCAACCTATTGGCGGAAAACTTGGTGGAAGAATGGGATCCCATTGGGGTGGTGGAATGATGGTTACAGGGTGATTGTAATCTTCGGTAACCGTAGTGCTTTTCATTCCCGTATTGGTAACTGTTACGGTAACCTGATAGCCTGATTCGGATTCAGGTACCCAGTGATTGATCACCGGGTGGTTCACAGGTTGCGGATAATACCCTTTGATTCCCTGAATATTCATTAACTGCATGTAATTCCCGGTGTCGTTAACTTTAACCCTGTAGGATACATTTTGTATGGCAGCACCCTCATCGTAAATGTTCTGGATCTCAATTTGCAGATTTCCGGAATCGCTGTCGTAGTCAAGGTTTACAACAGGTTCATCGGGATAGGTCCCCAGCTTGAAGGGTCCGCTGGAAACCACCCCCGAAGTCAGCCCTTCACCATTGACAGCCCTTACATTAACGAAGAGGTTTGTGTTGGAGGGCAAGCCGGCAACCGGTATGTTGTGTTGTGGTACCTGTATGGGCTCGGGTTCAATGGAAAATATCGGGTGGCCTATTTGCCCGCTTACCAGCAACTGAATGTTCTGCTCAAAATCTATGGCACTGCCCCAGTTTTTTATACTGGTATTGCCGGGAGAAGTGCCAACCGAATATTGATAGCCTTGTACCTGTGATTCAGCATCTACAGACAGAAGGGGCAGGTGCAGTCTTAAGGCATTTCCAAAAAGGCGCACATTGGCCACAGGTTTTGACGGTGGGGTAATATCTTTGGCTTTCACGGCTTCCACTGTTATGATATTCTCGCTGACCAGCCCGGCCTTGTTTCGTGAACGAATGTGGAAGTACAATGGATCGGAATAAGATACCGGAGGACCGGAAATAGTAACCTGGTTTTCCCCGGTATTTCCAATATTAGCTGCCTGCTGAAATGCAGATTCCGGGTCAGCGATGGTAGAAAGCACATATTCATAACAGCTAATTCCCGATTCCGGATCTTCTCCCGGTGACCATTGCAGGGTAACAGATGGCTGAATATATCCCTGGGGTTCATTGTATTTTCCGGGTTCCCAGTCCGGAGGGCCGGCCACCTGGGGATAAACCGTCGGGCTGCCACCACCGGATTGCCCGTCGGGTACCTCAGCCAATTCCACTGAAGCAGGAGCAGATGGAGGCGTTGCGTCAAAGATTACCCGGGCTCTTGGAAAGTTTTCACCGTAGCTTCCCTGGGTATTGTAGGCCCTGACACTTATAAAATAAGTGGTATTGTGTTCAAGGGAAAGATTGAAGATGCTGGTGTTGATCTTCCGGGTAATTCCTCCCTCCCCAATATCAACCGGTTCAATAACGCCCACAGCTTCAGTCCAATCCAACACATCTGTGCCACCTTGTGTTGTACCCAGTGCATATTCAAAGGAAGCGATGTCAGAACCCTCTGCATAGGCTGTGATGCTGAAATCCAATCGGTTTGGATTGCTGGTATAAAACTCCAGGTATGGCGGGAAAGTGGCTATAAGCTTGCTTTCATAAGGGAAAGCAACCACAGGAGTGGAGGGTTCGGGAACATCATCCGGAAGCTGGTCGCCGCCGGCAGAATGGTTTCCGTCAGGATCTACCGCTACGGTAAAGTTCGTCATTTGAATGGAGGTATTTCCCCCTTCGCTCCGGGCCCTTAAACCGATATTGAAACTCCTCTCAAGTTCTTCTTCGGAAGTTTTGAAAACACTGAAAAACAAATTGGGAACCCCTCCTGCAGAAAGGAAAGGTCCTATTCCATCTTCAGCGAAAGAATAGCTTATCTCACTGCTCCAGATGGTGGACCAATATACGTTCATATAGCCGCTATAAGCCAGATTTGATGGATTGATGGTAAATGAACTGATCACAGGCGGCTCCAGCATCTGGGCCAGAGAGGCCTGCAAGGCAATGAGGTCACTTTCTCCGTCTTCACCCAGTGAATCGTGCATGTAAGCATAGATTTCGATCATTCCGTAGATGGTGGTGATCATCTGGGCCTTAATGGTATACATTCCATCTATGGCATCTGTAAAAGAAGCATGCTGTGATTCCAGCTGGTGGAATACATCTGCAAAATGATCCGAGTAAATGTCTATGAGGCTGTCTGCTGCAACATGCATGGGAGAACCCGGAGAAGAAGTAAAATACCTGCCCCATAGAAAGTTCATGTATTTTTCATAAAAGGATTCGATGGATCGTGCAGCTTGTGTGTAGTTTTCGGAGAGGTAACTGAGGTTATTAGGATTTTGAGGGTTTCCCCCTCCCGGGAAGAAAAAGTGTCCCCCAGACGGCAGATGGAAGCCCGAGCCAAATTGATTGAAGTTTTGCGCCAGGTCTAACCCAAATAAATCAAGGGCCTGCTGTGTAAAATCAAGGGTAGTATTCTGGGTTCCTTCCATCAGCATTTCCAGTTGAGCCAGGTTGTTCATGGCCCGGGCAATGCTTTCTTCATAATGTTCCATAATGGCCTCGATGTTCTCTTTTTCTTCCAGCAGGTTTACCTGGTTGGTATTGGAAGCAGCTTCAGCAAAGTTAATCTGGGGGTTGGCTGCTACCTGCAAGTCTTCCAGGTCTTCTCCGCTCAGGTTTCCCTCAATGAATTCAATGGGATTTTCCAACTGGGCAGCCAGCATTTCGGTTTCTTCCAGTAAATCGATCATTTCCAGGTTCGCTCCTTCAAAGTGGCTTCTTACCTCGGGGGCAATGGAATTGACATAATCAACTTTACTTTCCATGTTGTTTTTTGCATAAATGATGCTATAATGTGTTTCCACATAATATTGAAGGTCTTCAATAGCCTGTTCAACATCGGCCGCAAACTCCAGTTCTTCCATTGCACTGTCGATATCATCCTGTATGGCCTGTGTGGCGGCAAGCAGGTCCTGGGCTTCCTGGTGTGCCTGTTCGACAATGTCCTTCAGGTCGTCTCTGACCCCTTTGCCGGCATCCCAGCCTTCTTCTCCGTAAAAGGAAACATAACCACAGGCATCGCCGGATCCCAGCAGAAAAACATCATAGGATCCGCAGCCATGGGCATAAAACAGGGCTTCGCTATAGATATAGGCACCAAAAAGCTCTCCTTCCAGTTCAAAACCCGGGCCTGACAGCATGGCCCATAACTCCCCATAGGCCCCGAAATCCGGCACCTCGTAAATATACCATACAGAAGCGCCCACATCGGCAGCAACAGCCCATGTGCCGTACCATCCTGATTTTTCAATGGAAAAATCCATCCCGAAATCCACCAGCATTCCGTCATTGCAAACAATAAACCCGCTATTGGTTTCCAGGATGAAGAAGTTGATCTCTGTTCCGCCCCATACGGCCCATAAGGGGCCTGCCGGGCCAGCTCCCAGATAAAAAGCAACATTACCGCTGCCGTTGAGCGCAGAACCGTAATCCAGGCCCAACTGAATACCCCCTTGCAGGTATGGGTCATCATCACCCCAGTTGACTTCCAGAAACTTTATGGCCTGGATCAGCGACCCCGGTTGGTTCTGCCCCATCATATAACCATCCAGATGAATAACCACTCCATCATTGGTGATCTCCATAAAGTATTTTCCATCAATATAAAAATTGCCACCGGTTTCAATCAGCCCGATGCCGGCCTGCAGAAAAACGGCAAAATGGGGATGCGTAAAGGTGGGGGTATATTCGTCGTGAAAACTCATTTCTGCAAGGTTGTAGACAGTCTGGAAATCATCCGGCTCTGGATTATAGAAGAATCCGCCTCCAATTCCGGTGAGGCTTATTGTGCCGGGAATTATCAGTGGAATTCCAGGGTGCGGGAATTCGGCATTTACGAAAAACCCGAATCTCAGATCCCCCTGGCTGGTATTCTCAACCATACCGGCCATACCCAAAGCGGCATCATCGAAAAGGGTGACCCTTCCGGAAGCTCCAAGGTAGTACGAACCTCCTTCTCCTGAATTGTATTTCATGCTAAGATTGGCGGTTGCATGATCACCCAGGGCAACATTGGCACTATCGATCTGGAATAACAGGTTTTCATCCAGGTCGCGGTAGAAAAGGAATTTTTTTACCCCGCCTCCGAAATTGTCCATGCCGCCTCCACCATTACCAACCATAGTAAGCTGGGCATTTTCAATCAGCAGATGATACTGGGTCTCTAACTGGGTGGGTTCCGGGTCGGGGATGTCGTCCCCTGATCCTGAAACATCTGTTGCTACTTCCATTATATTAAGGACCCCTCCATTAGGTGCAAAGTCAAAAGCTCCTATTTCAAGGCTCAGTTTATCCATAATGGTGATATTTCCCCCGTTTTGAAAATTCCCCCAGCTTTCAATACTATCGGCAGAGATTTTGAAATCTGTGAAGTTGGCGTTCATGCTCAATGCAGTGAAGTCCAGGCCGATTTTGCCGTCCAGCTTTACACCAAATACCTTTGGATCATAGGTTTCGGCAGTAAATATTGTGAACTCAAAGAAGGCTTTCTGGTAATCAAACAGGGGGTTGTCGGGGGTGCCGGTACTGGTGGCATTCCAGGTGGCCCCGTCAGCAATGCTGTATCTGAATCCCGGGGTTTCGGAAATGTTGTTTCCGAAACTGATCTCATTTTTTACCCCGTTTTCATTTTCCAGGAGCAGCTTGCCGTTGGCCGCCAGCATCGTATTGTCCATATCCTGAAAATCAATGTCGGCCATTATTTCGGTCAGCTGGAACTCAATCCCTTCAGTAATTTTAAAAATCCCCTGTTCTTCTCCAAGTTCAAGGTGGGCACCCTTGAAATCCACACGCAGGTCGTCACGCCCAACCTGGGCTACCACCACCTGTATGGCGGCAAGGGTGTCTACCGGGGCGGGCAGTTTGGCCTCACCATCAATGGTCAGGCTGAAACAGGTGTGGGTTTCCTCATCTACTTCCACTTCCTGCATTCCAAAAGTGATCTGATTTATAAGCAGGTAATCTGTCGGAGGCAGAACGGGAAAGCCGGTTGACAGCAATCCGATGGAAAGTCCGCCATCGGCACCAAACCCGATGGAGCCGTCACTACCCACCCTCATCTGGTTCAACTGGGCATCTCTGCCTAGCACGTTAAGCTCACCATCCAGGGTAACATAAAACACCCCGTCTTCATATTCAGGACTCAGATGATCGATAATGGCCTGAACCTTATCCTGGAAGAAAGATATTTCCTGTTGAGGAAAGTCAGCATCGATAGCTCCGACGCGAATGCCGGCAGTACCTATGAATAAGGAATCAATGGATACGGCAAAATCATCCCCGAGTAAATCAGGTATACTGATGACACCTGACAATATCAATGCGAATTCACTCTCTGTTGCCGAAGCATCAAACTGGGTGATGGCCAGCCGGGCCAGCGACATTTCAATGGGGTCGTTATGGTCAAAATCAAGGGAGAAATCCCATCGGCCTTGGACATGGTCATAAATTGATGAAAAAGGCAAAGAGGAGAGTTCTTCAGTATCATCATCCCTGAAAAGGTTGCTTTGAAACGTACCGTTGATGCCAAAAGAATTTACTTCTCCAAAAGAAACGTTTGCATAAAAGATATTGATAACAAAAGCATCTTCTGCAAAGGATTTTGAATACTCCGGAACTGCGGAGTGGTCAAAGTCGGGTTCTCCTATAGAGAAACTGGCTTGTTCGAACCCTTCTTCACTCAGTCTAACTTCGTCAATAACCACATTCAGGTCGCCGAGCGATTCGGGAAGCTTCAGCAGGGCGCCGGCAGAAAGCACCCCAACGTCATCCTCACCCCGCTCATATTTAATACTGGTAAGGGTAATGGGCAAATCCGGTATTTGGATGGGATTATTATCCAAAACATCATCCCCGTTTTCCAGGTCCACGGCAATGGAACCGCTAATAATCTCAAAGGCGTCATTTACAGTTATGTCAAACGATGCCCTGAATGAAGGCTCATCGGTTAGTCCGGCAATAACTATTTTCACCCCGTTTTCGTCCACGGTGCGCAAGGTGTTTTGACCTGCATCCCTTTCGAGCGAAACGCGCAAATCCCCATCTTCTCTAAGCACCATATAGGCCATATTGAAATTATCGTAAACCGGCAAACCAAGGGTATCGGGTATCACGTCGAACATGTCCAGCAGGTTGCCAAAACCAATTCCATCGGTATCATACCACAGCAGGAGGGAGGATTCATCACCTTCATCCAGCCATAGTTCACTGCGGCCGCTTTTGGCTTTGGAAGTGGGAGGCATGTTCAGGCGGAAGTCATCTTCGAAAACCAGGCGAAGGTTTTCAAATATCATTTCTTCTTCCGGGTCTTCAGGATCATCTGGATCATCAGGTTCATCGGGGTCATCCGGATCATCGGGGTCTTGTTGTCCATTGGGGATTTTGGGAAGGCGCAGCTCTGCAATTCCCTCGCCTGCAAAGGCCAGGCCGTTTTTGTCGAGTTTAAGCTCAATATCTGCCATGCCCATACGCACCAGGTTTGTATCCACCGGGAATTCATGGGTGGGGGGTACCATGCGCCATTTTACCGGCAAAAACATCAGGTCGAATGCAAAACCTGAACTAATGGAAGCTTCTCCCCCCTTGATCTGCAGATCAGATAAACCGATAAGCAATTCATCAAAACTGACATTTACCTGTATGTTATCCATTACCTCCAAAGAGCCGTCTGCTTTCAGTGTGAAGCCCGCCGAATCAAGTCTTGCCTGCTGAACATTGAACAGCAGGAAAGGATCCGTTGCATCTGCAGGAAAACCCCATTGAAAGGCATCGGTTATTTCTATGGTTCCCTCAAGCAATGAACCGTTAACGAGGTCGTAAACCAGGTCGCCCTGTATGTTTACAGTCGGTTCATCTTTCCTTGGAATGCTGAGTTGTGCGCTTCCATCGATTGTGGCTGTTTGCTGGTTGTCAATAAAATCCAGTTCAAGGGTTGAACTCAGGAATGACAACCCCAGTTTTCCAATGGGAATTTCCCCGCAGGGTATGAAGTTTTGAATGTTGCCTTTAAAACCCCTTCCCTGCACAATAGAAAAAGCAAAAGCAGCAGGCTCGCAGGTTTCTTCGGTTTCAAACTGGTGAAAAGGAGGGATCTCCCCTTCAATTTCTATTTCGATGGACTGTTGTGGTATTCCTTCCTCCATAATCTCTGAAAGGGTGCCGGCAAATCTTTCGATATCCAGCTCATTATCTCCGAAGGGAACGGTTATGGGTTGTATGGGTTCATGTACTTCCACCGATCCGGTGAGGCGGCCGTTTTGAAAGCCGGCATCCAATACGGTAAGTGAGATACCTTCCAGGTTCGGGGCCATTTCTTCCAGACCCGGAAACGAAAGGGCAAAGTCCAGGTTTGGGATCAAACCACTGAGATCTCCGGGGCTGAAACTGAAAACATCAACCACCACATCGTGTGTGCGAAATGCAAGGGGTTGCAGTTCAAAACCTAACAACTCTATGGGAGGCACCTGCAGAGGGGGCGTGGTTCCGTCATGCACTTCCTGTGCGGGAATGGCAAAACCTCCGGGTCTGATTTCAATGCCCTGTAAAGGGATTAAAAGGCTGTCTTCTTCAAACTTCATCCCAAATTCAAAATCCAGGGCCGCATAAAAGTCAAAACCATCTTCCTTGTCGTAATCAAGCGAAAGGGAATGCACCTCATTTATCCTGAAAATAAAGGGGTCCAGATCAAAATAGGGAGTCTGACCACTGAGCTGGTAATTGAAGTCTGTCAGCAACCCGTGCTGGTTGTATGTTATGGAAATGTCCGCCCCGGCGTAGTTATCCTCATTAACTTGGAGTAAAAAGTTGCTTGCCAGATCAAAATGAAAAACGGGAGGAATCTGTGGCTGTAAAAGGTTGTAAGAGCCGTAGCCGCTTACTTCTTCAATGGTTATTACGGCCAGGTCACTGCCCGGAACCAGGGGAATGCTGGCATTGAGGTCTTCCATTTCTACGGAGCCTGACATGGCCCCATCAGTGGTGATGCGGAAAGCAACTGATGCATCTTCACCCAGCTCTTTCTCAAACAAAAAGAGATTCCCCCTGAAAAACAATCCGTCAAGTGCTAAGTCGTCCTGTTCAATATTCCCGTAATAAATATCTTTCAGCGAAAGGGGTATGCCAAACCGGGAAAGATCGAAATAGTCATCCCCATCGGGAATAGATACCTGCACTTCGCCTGATTCAAATTTCAGGGGAGCCAGCGACACCACCAAATCCGAGAACTCTACTCCCACAACCGGGGGTGAGGACAGATCGCCTTGCAATACCGGGAATACAAAATTAATTTCCTGGCCTTCTTTGGTGTTGATCACTGCGGCAAAATCATGTTCGGGATGCTGCTCTATATCCACCAACAGTTCTCCTTCCTCTTTCAAAACCAGGTAGGCAACCGAATGGCTTGGCAAAGGAAGTTTGTCGGGGATCAGGGCTTCAAGGTCGATGAAATCGAAAGCCGGGTGAAACCCATAGGGGTCAATAATGGCCACCAGCGCACCATCGTAGATAACTTCTATTTGCCCGCTGACCACCTGAAAAGGATCGAGTCCAAAGGCAAAATTATCGGAGAAGTTCACCGTCAGGTCCCCGGTGGAAAAGGTGGCAAATTTTATTTCAGCATCTGCTGTGCCGGAAGCATGCAGTCCGTCTTTGTCAATGCTGACTTCTCCTGCCAGTTCAAAATAGATGCCCGGGTCAAGATGCTCAGACATCCCGCTTTCAAGGGGTAGCGTTTGGTAGGCAAGGGAAAAGTCTGCAGGATTGATGCCAGCTTCAAATGCAAAACCGGAATCAAAATCAATGCTGCCGCTGATTACCTGGAAGTTGAACAGGTCGAGCAGCAACTCGTTGAATGAGACATTGATGGTGGTTTCTCCGGCGATAAACTCCTGCTGTCCATTGATAAACAATCCTTCTTCAGAAATAACCGCTTCCTCAATATTGAAGCGTAAAACCTCGTCTTCGTTCGGGATAAGCCAAACAAAGGGTTCATCAATATGAAAGTACAGGGTATGAAATTCCCCACTCATCAGATCGATCCCAACTTCACCCTGGATCTGGTTCATCCCTCCATCCTGTGTTGGGAACTCAAGGTAAGCCGTGGCATCAAAACCTGCCTGCTGGGAGTTTTGGTTACCAGAAAAGCTTAGAACCGATTCCTGTATGCCTGCTGTATAAGGACCTATTTTCAAAGGACAGGCAGGGATGATATTGGTAAACTCCCCTTCAAAAACCCCATTGCCCATTAATTTCAGGTTTTCTGCAGACAATTCAACAGAAGTATCATCGCAGTCAAAAGGGGTTCCCATGATCATGGAAGCATCTGCCTGCAAAAAGCCGTCCAGGGAGAAGTTCCCCCCATGCATTTCACCAAAGATCCCCCCGCCAAGTTCCTGAATGGAAAGCTCATAACCCGCACCCAATGTAAAATGGCATTCTCCTTCACCGAAAGCAGTTGGCGGTAAGTTGGCAGCAAAAGACCCGCCCGAAAAGCTTGCCTCATGAATGCTTAGTGAGAGATTACGCAGACAGGAAGGCAGGTAGTTTCCAAAATTTGGGGTAGTCAGTTCAAAATCAAAGGAAAAATCCCAGGGCCCGGGCATCATGCCATCCCAGTCAAACCAGGGAAAGGTGAATGCTGGCAGTGTAAAAGCGGTAAGTTTTGCCCCGAAGCCGGCAAGTTCCAGGCTGGGAACCCAACGAAGGGCTTCTTCATCGAAATGATAGTCCGGGAAATGAATGCCATACCGGTCAAGTGTTAATCCTGCAAACCCCGTCAGTTTTAATTCATCAAAATCCGGGAAAACAAGCTCTGCATCGAAGTCTATTCCAAAGTCCCATTCATTAATGGTATGATCATAGGCGAGGTAAGGATCCTGCATCCTGTGTATTTTTAAATTTGCCAGACCCAGGTCAATGGGAGGAGGGTTAGATATAATAGGGGGAAGCCAAACCTGGAACAAAGCGCCCTGTTCAGATGAAAGGCTGGCCATCATGGGAATTTCATAGACGTTGCCATGCAGGGCTTTCAGGTGAATGGAGCCGCCTGCATCTAAAGCAAAATCCAGGCCTGCATCTTCTCCCCAGGAGAAATTGATCTCTCCCGAAGCACTTTGCAGGAAAAGGGTTGCTAAGTCTACTCCGGGCATGAGGGGGATGTTTTCCCCTATATCGCAGGAAAAAATAAAAGTTGCGGGGGATCCGGTAATCAGCACTTCAGAGATCTGGCATGCTGAAGCTTCCTGAAAAAACCGCAGGTTGGCATCCATGGTAAGGTAAGCACCTGGGAAATAGGCGGAAACTTCATTAACAAGAAGTTCCAGGGGGGATACGCCTAATTTCAGCAGAGGATCGCCAGCAGGCCCTGTTGCGGTGATTGATCCGTAAAGCCCTGCCGGTGACAGATTGAGCAACCCGGAGGCCTCCAGGAGATCGCCGGTGGGATCAATAATTCCTGCTTCTACCGTAATGCCATCAAATATATTCCAGTGTATGCTTTCCAGGTCAATGATCTCTGTGACCCCNTCCAGAGGAAGNATTTCTGCCGCAATCGACCCTTGTATTTCTCCCCCGGTGGCTATAGCCTGATCAAAGCCGCTTATCTGTATTTCCAGGTCAAAACAATGAATATTTATATCTACCGTGCCCAAACCGGCTCCCTCCAAATATAAACGAAGGGTGGCCAATCCATCCAGTGTGAAAGTTCCGGTTGCTGTGTTAAACTCGGCGGTGAGGTTCTCCAGATTGATAACCTCTGCAAAATCAGGAACCAGTTGTATGCTTTTCAGGTCGTCAAAGTCAATGTCGGCAAACATGTCGCCGGCAGTAAAGGTGAATATCTCGCTTTTTCCGTCATCACTTACCGGGATGCGGCCATGGATCTCACTTGCCGTAACCATCCAGGCATATTCATTGCCCACCTCTAAGGGCAGATGTTCATGGGTGTGGATAAACAGCGGATGAGAGGTGGTTTCCAGGACTACTTCCCGGTTGGCAGTGATGGCTTGATAAGGAGTTTGGTGGGGGAGAATCTCCACAATTAGAATTTCATACTCGAACTGGTATCCCGGAAATGCCAATACGGGCGTCCAGGAAAAAACAGAATAGTTAGGAGGGCTGAATCCCTCATCCATTGGAGAAATCAACAAAGGCGGCTGCGGAAACCGTACTTCAAAATAAGCAAAGCCTGGTATGCTGGTTATCATGTCAAACCCATCGAGGGGACGAACTTCAATCTCGATCATGTAACTGCCTTCGGGTAAAATGCCCTCCCGAATAACCTTGTCGTAAATGTCTCCGCTTATTTGATCCAGTGGGTCTGCAGAAAAGCTGACCCTTGGATGTTCTTTAAAAGTAGAATAATAATAAGTGCCGGGGGTGTAGCTTACCGGCTCAGAAGTCATGCTCAGAATTTCTTTGCCATCTTTTGTAAGATAAACATCGTACACAAACTCCACCGGGTCGGGATTGTTGTTGGCAAAGATCAGTTGCATCTGGTATCGCCCCTGATGATAATTATTTTCCAGGTCACTCACATAAGGAGAGGGGAGCATGGGAGGTATTCCTGTAATAATCACCTGTGTTGACCCCTGAGAAAAAGCTAAATGTGCATTGCAAAGAAAAAGCAACAAAAAAGCGGTTCGTATCATGGCACGGCCCTTTTGGTTTTGTGGTTAAATGAAAGCTGAATATATCTTCTGTTTTTTTGGCTTTAAATGAATGTCAAATCCCTGATGACAATTTTGAAAAGAAGACTGGCCTCAGGCCGGCAGGAAAAAACGATCAACAATCAACAAACAACAATCACACACTTAAATCTACAGCTGGTTTTTTGCCGGTAAAAGTTCCTTTTTGTTATTGAATGTTTTTATGATTCATGGGCAAATATATTAAATATTTTAAACCTTTTTAAAAAAAGTCTAAAAAAAAATGTTATCTGCAGGTAAAAAAACAACTTTTATGTTATAATAAATAAGTTAAATCTATAGAAATTATAATATATAGGTTTAAATATGAAATTTGATTTGAATGGCTATGGGAATGCTTAGTAAGAATGTTTTTTTCAATATCTATACTTAACACCACATATGGTTATTGATTTTTTTTCTATTCGTTTTCATCCGAGAAATCCGTGGCTGTTTTTTTCCCACGAATGGATTCAATGTTTTTGACGTAAAATTACGTCATTCAAAAATCCATTTGTATCTTTGTAGTTCAACCGATCCATTTGGTTGATTATTTTCCTGAAAAACAGGCAAAATGTTGAATAATTAAATACTTAATTTATGTCAGATCTTTTTGAAAAATATGGGATCCAGTCCGGCAAAATTCTTTCTGTTAGTCCGCGTGAAACCAAAGAACTGGTCCATAAGGGTGCATTCCTGATTGATCTGCGCGATCCCGACTTTTCCGATTACAAAGCCTTTGACGTGCCAAATGTCGTTAATTTGCCCATGGAGGTTTTTGAGGAGCGCATTGAAAAGCTTGACCCGGCAAAGTACTACATTCTGGCCGATTCATCCGGTTTGAAAAGCAGGTTGTACGCTGAGAAAATGTTATCCAGGGGGTTTAAGCATGTTTCCAGCATGGGCGGTGGTTTTGTGGAATGGGAGCGCGATGGCATGCCCGTGCATACCGATGTGAACGAAAGGCTTTCGGGTGCCTGTGCCTGCCAGCTAAAGCCCAGGGAAAGAAAAAAATAAACCCGCCGGCCTGCTTCAACACCAGCTAAGATATAGGATTGCAACCTCTTCTTTTTTTATTATAAGACAACTTATGGTAGGTTTTTCCGATCCTTAGATTTTTTAGAACCATTTTCCGGAATATAAAACTCCCTCTGAAGTGGTATTCAGGGGGAGTTTTGCTTTACTTTTTAAAAACCTAAATTAAAGGATTTGTAAAGGTTTCAATTCCAGAACCACAATGGTTTTACCCAGGATTTCTTAAGGTTTCGGTTGGGTTGTGGGTTGCTGCCCTGTAGGAGATCAGTCCGACAATGGTCCAGGCCAGCAGTAAAACAAATACCGGAGGCAGGATAAAGATCAGCCAGTTGGTATCGGCCCGGTAGGCAAAATTTTCCAGCCAGCGGTTGATGAAATACCAGGCAAGTGGCAGGGCAATCAGGTTTGCTGCCAGAGCGATGGCTCCAAATTCACCGGAAATCAGCCTGACTATTTCTCCCACCTTGGCTCCCAGAACTTTCCGGATGCCGATTTCACGGATACGGGTATTGGCAGCAAAGATGGCCAGTCCTGTCAGGCCAATGGCCGATAAAAAGATGGCCAGCCCGGCAAATGATCCCACAATGTTCAGCACCCTTTCATCGTCCTGATAAAGCGCCCGGGTTTGCTGGTCCATAAAGAAATACTCCATGGGCCAATGTGGGGCTTCTTCTGCCCATAATTCAGTCAGGTGGTTGTATACCATTGAAGAAGCACCTGGGTTATAGCGCACCATGATGTTGAACCAGTTTTGGGGCATTACGGCTTCATGCATTGAACTGAAATGAATGTCTTCGACTACCCCGATCACCTGTCGGGGATTGTTATCATAAAAGCCTCCAAGGGTCACTCCAATTGGATCTTCCGTTCTTAGCCTGTTGGCGGCAGTTCTGTTTATTATGGTGGAATTTTGAGCGTCAGTCGGCATATCCCTAAGGAAGTCCCTTCCATTTATCAGACGGGTTCCAAGGGTTTTAAAAAATTCAGTATCGCAGGAAATAACGGCACCATGGAAATTTTGCCTGCCATCACCGGTTTCAAAGGTAAAGCTTGTATAATTGTTGGGAGTCACCGTGGGAACGTTGTGGGTGAGGCTTACCTTTTGTACTTCAGGATGTTGCAAAAGCTGTTCGCGAAGCCAAACTGCACGTCCTGCTGCATGGTTATCCCATGGGTTTTTGATAACCATGAGGTTTTCCCCATCATAACCCGGATTTCTATCCGACAGGAACCGCATTTGCTGGAAGATCATCAGGCTGCCAACAATCAGTGCAATGGAAACGGCAAATTGCAAAAGCAGCAGCAACTGCCGCATGCGCAATTGATAACGTTTATTGCGAATGCCTTTAATGCTGGATAATGGATTGCCTCCTTTGATGGCCGTTATGGCCTGAAAACGCGACATGATCAGGGAGGGATACATTCCGGCCATTAAAGGGATGATGATCAATAGTCCTGCAATGGCCAGGGGAAGATGTATTGAAGAGAACAGATTTTGTGACAATTGCTTTCCGCTGAGGTCATTTAAAAAGGGCAGTAAGATCTCTAACAGCAAAAGGGCAATAAGCATGGCAAAAACCGTAAACATAAAGGTTTCAAAAAGGAATTGCCTGACCAATTGCCCCCGGTTGGCTCCCAGAACTTTGCGCACACCTACTTCCATATTTCTTTTGACGGCAGCGGCAGTGCTCAGGTTGACAAAGTTAAAACAGGCCAGGAACAGGATAAGCAAAGCCGTGGCGGAAAAAATAAGCACAATGTAAATGTCGCTTTTGAGGGCATTGTCCCAGGCAACATTTCCGGAAAAAAGCCTGATGCTTAACAAAGACTGCAAACGTAAACCAACTCTGTCCTTCCAATGCTCATTGGCGCTCCAGGCAAGGCTTTCAATCCGTTCGGATACCTGGTCGGGGTCTGCACCCTCACTTAGTTTCATGTAGTAATAGGTGCCGGAGTTATTCCAGTCAGTCAGGGCTGAAGGACTAATTTCTCCCAGGCCCTCAATATTGATAAGCATCGAAAAGTCAAGGTGAGATTGTGGGGGTGGGTCTTCAACGACCCCGCTTACAATAAATGAAAGAACGTTATAGAGAACCACCGTTTGTCCCATGGGGTTTTCCCGCCCAAAGTATCTTTCAGCTGCAGAAGCTGTTAAAACCACGTTATGGGGTTCCGCCAATGCCGTGGCAGGATCTCCTGAAAGGAATTCAAAAGACAGGATGTCAAAGATTTCCGGGTCGAACCCGGCAACCCCGCGCTCGGTAAAGGGTTCATCATTTACGGTGATGGGAGTTTCCCTTAGGGGCCATAATCTTGCCATGGCCTGAACCCCTGCCGTTTGTTCGTTGATAAAATCATACAGGACCCCTGGTTGCACTGCAGCCTGATCGCCCGTTTCCGGGCTGTGTTGCAGCAAGCGGTAAACCCGGGGAGCATGTTCATGATGACGATCGTAACTTATCTCATCGGCGATATACAAAAAAATAAGCAGGCAGGTGGCTATACCTACACTTAAACCCGCTAAATTGATAAGGGAGTGGGTGTCTCCTTTCCCAATTTTCCGGAAAAAGCTTAAAAGCGCGTTTTTGAACATCTGACAGGGGTTTTAATTGAATAACCTGATTTTATTAACGTTTTTTAGCAAACTTTATTCCATAAGGCTTATTTATTTGAAAAATAGAACTTTAAGAAGTTAGGTTTTATGCAATATGTCCATATACGAACAATGGACGTCCACCTGCGAACACTTTTGTATTTGAAAATGAATTGTCTCTGAAGGATTGCCAGGAACCTTGCCGGAAAAAAGAAAAAACGTTTAAAAAAAATAACGTAAAATTACGTCATTTAAAAAATTATGACGTATTTTTGCGTCATAAATAAAACAACTGCCATGAACCAACCCAAAGAAACAACATTTGACAATGCCCTGGTCCAACGCGCCAGGCTGTTTAAGGCCCTGGCCCATCCGGCACGTTTGGCCATTCTGGAATACCTTGCGGAAATAAGAACCTGTATAACAGGTGATATTGCCGGGGAAATTCCATTGAGTCGCACCACGGTAAACCAGCACTTAAAAGAACTGAAAGAAGCCGGATTGATAAAAGGCACCGTGGAAGGAGTGAGGACAAACTATTGCCTTAATCCTGAAACCATTCAGTTGTTGAGGCAGCAGACCGATGATTTTTTATCCAAAATTGATGTTAAAAAGACCTTTTGCTGAAGATGAACCCGGTTTTTGGAAAAAGCAAGAAAAAAGTAAAAACTTTAAACCCTTAACCCTGCCTGCCGGCAGGCAGGCTTAACCTTAACCCAATCCATTCTATGAAAGTCTTAATCCTATGTACTGGCAATTCCTGCCGCAGTCAGATGGCCCACGGTTTTCTTGAGTCTTTTGATAAGCGGCTCACTGTGCGTTCAGCCGGTACCGATGCTTCCGGAAAACTCAATGAAAAAGCCGTTAAAGCCATGAAAGAAATTGGTATCGACATTAGCCACCATACTTCCGATCCGGTGGAAAAATACCTTGATGAAGAATGGGATTTTGTAATCACCGTTTGTGGCGGGGCCAATGAAAACTGCCCGGCTTTTATTGGCAAAGTAAAGCATCGCCTGCATATTGGTTTTGATGATCCTTCTCATGTAGTAGGCACCGAAGAGTTTATCTGGAGCGAATTTATCCGGGTAAGAGAAGAAATTAAAGAAGGTTTTTACAAGCTGTATAAAGATGAAATTGAACCGCAGTTATAAATTTTAACCGCAAGGGACGCAAAGTCGGCGCAAAGATCCTTTATCATTCTTTGTGTTCTTTGCGTAAATCTTCGCGCCCTTTAACATTTAGAACCCTTAAGACATGAACAAAAAAGACATCAAAACCATCGTAAAGGAAAAATACGGGAAAATAGCCCTGCAGTCTGATTCTGCTAATCCATCGGGTTGCTGCGATACCTCTTCTGATTGCTGCAATGTGGATTATACCGTATTTAGTGAAAACTATGAAAGCCAGCAAGGCTACAACAAAGGCGCCGATCTGGGGCTTGGATGCGGAATTCCTACCGAATTTGCAGGACTTAAACCCGGTCAGCATGTGCTTGACCTGGGCAGCGGGGCCGGCAACGATTGCTTTGTGGTACGCGCCATTGTTGGGGAGTCAGGTAAGGTAACCGGGTTGGATTTCTCCGAAGAAATGCTGGCCAAGGCCCTCCGAAATGTGGAAAAAATGGGCTACGAAAATGTGGAGTTTGTTGCAGGCGATATAGAAGAGATGCCTTTGGAAGACAATCAGTTTGATGTGGTCATTTCCAATTGTGTACTTAACCTGGTGCCTGATAAGAAAAGGGCATTTACTGAAATCCTTAGGGTGCTCAAGCCGGGCGGGCATTTTTGCATATCGGATGTGGTGATCCAGGGAGAGCTGCCGCAAAAACTCCGGGTTGATGCCGAAATGTATACCGGCTGTGTTTCGGGTGCCCTGCAATTGGAGGACTACCAAAAAATAATTCAGAAGGCAGGTTTTCAGCACATTAAACTGCATAAACAGCGCCGCATTACCATCCCTGAGAATATCCTAAAAAACTATTTGAAAGGGAGTGAACTTTTGGATTTTCAAAAGGGCAGTACAGGGATTTTTTCTATTACGGTGAGCGCTGAAAAGGATACCAAATAAGTAAGTTGTTAATCTATTAAAAAACAAATTATGACAGATCCGATTAAGAAAACAGTAATACCAGATAAGCCAAAAAAAACCATTGGTTTTTTTGAGAAATACCTGACCGTATGGGTAGCCATAGGCATCCTGGTGGGCATCGGCATCGGGCACTTTGTAGGAGATGGCATTGAGGTGATCAGCAGACTGGAAATCGCCAGGGTTAACATCCCCGTGGCCATATTGATCTGGCTGATGATCTACCCCATGATGTTGCAGGTTGATTTTTCCAGTATTAAAAAGATAGGCAAAAAACCCAGGGGAGTGGTATGGACCCTGATCATCAACTGGGCCATCAAGCCGTTTACCATGGCCTTTTTTGCCTGGATATTTTTTGACAAGATTTACGCTGCATGGATTGATCCCGAGCTGGCAGGAGAGTACATTGCCGGGGCCATCATTCTGGGGGCTGCCCCCTGCACGGCTATGGTATTTGTTTGGTCATACCTCACCGAGGGAGACCCCAATTACACCCTGGTGCAGGTTTCTATAAACGACCTGATCATTCTGGTGGCTTTTATCCCTATTGTAGGCCTGCTTCTTGGAATTACCGATGTAATTATCCCTTACGATACCCTGGTGGCCAGTGTGGTGATCTTTGTAGTCGTGCCACTGGTGGCTGGAGTGATCACCCAGCGCATTTTACTGCGCAGCCATGGAAGAGAATGGTTTAAAAATGTTTTTCTGCCAAAACTCAAACCCGTCAGCATTGTGGCTTTGCTGGTAACCCTGGTGTTGCTGTTTGCTTTCCAGGGCCAGAATATTTTGAATAATCCGTTGATCATCTTGCTGGCAGCGGTGCCTTTGGTTATCCAGACCTACTTTATCTTTTTTGTGGCCTGGTTTGGTGGAAAGAAGCTGAAGCTCAGCCATGCAGTATGCGCCCCTGCTGCCATGATCGGTGCCAGCAACTTTTTTGAGCTGGCCGTTGCCGTGGCCATCGCACTGTTTGGATTGCAGTCGCCTGCTGCCCTGGTAACCGTGGTGGGCGTTTTGGTGGAAGTACCCGTAATGCTTTCCCTGGTAGCCTTTGCCAATAGGAAAAGGTATTA
>SL_3KL_010_SEDDRAFT_10001416_pt1 | contig 21752 bp, 17 predicted proteins | sample SodLakKL_010_SED_2_FD_10381 | JGI IMG/M metagenome (IMG submission 10381) | reverse complement strand
CCGCCTTCACACCCACCCCCTCAGCTTGCAGGCCTCGGCAACCCGGGCTACGGCGAGCATGTAGGCTCCCTGGCGCAACGATACTTCGTTGTTTGCACACACATCGAAGACGCTTTGGAAGGCTGCCGTCATTCTGGTATTCAACCTCGAATGGACTTCCTGAAGGTCCCAGTAAAAGTTGTTGGCGTTTTGAACCTGTTCAAAATAGGAGACGGTGACCCCTCCTGCGTTGGCGAGAAAGTCGGGAAGCACCACCACACCCCTGGCGTTGAGCACTTCGTCCGCTTTGGGCGTCGTGGGGCCGTTGGCCAGTTCGCAGCAAATTTTGCAGCCAATGCGGGATGCGTTGTCCTCGGTGATCGCGTTTTCAAGCGCTGCGGGAAAGAGAACGGTCACTTCCAGTTCGAGCAGTTCCTCATTGGTGATTTCTTCGGCGTTGGGGAATCCTTTCAAGGTGCCGTTGCTGTTTTTGTATTCCACCAGCTGTTTGGCATCCAGTCCCTTGGAATTGTAGACACCTCCTTTGGAATCGGAAACGGCAACCACCTTCAGGCCCAGGAGTTCTTCCCCCAACAGGGCGGCATTTTGCCCCGCATTTCCAAAACCCATGACGGCCATGGGGCTTCCAATGAGGGTGATGTCGAATGCCCGACCCGCTTCCCGCGTCACGTAAATTCCTCCTCGCGCCGTGGCGTCACTCCGGCCTCTGGACCCGCCGAGGGGGATGGGCTTGCCGGTGATCACACCGGGGTGACATTGTCCTGCAATGGTCTCGTATTCATCCATCATCCAGGCCATGATTTGCGGTGTGGTGTACACATCCGGAGCGGGAATGTCTTTGGTGATGCCCAGGGAACCGGAAAAAGCTCGAATGTAAGCCCGCGCGAGCCGTTCTTTTTCTCCCGAGGACATTTCTTTGGGGTTGCAAACGACCCCTCCTTTGGCTCCTCCCAGCGGAATATCCATGACGGAAGTCTTCCAGGTCATCCAGGCTGCCAGGGCCCGGACGGTGTCAATGGTTTCATGAGGGTGCCAGCGAATTCCACCCTTTCCTGGTCCTCTTGCCATGTTGTATTGGACCCGAAAGGCTTGAAAAATCTTCGTGGAGCCATCGTCCATTTTTACGGGGAGCGCCGCACTGATTTCGTGCATGGGGTTTCGAAGCAGTTGGTGCGTTATGGGATCCAGCTCCAGCTTTCCAGCCACCTGGTCCAGTTGCTCTTGTGCGATTTTGAAGGGATTGTATTTCTCCTGCATCGTAGCTCCTGCGAAAGTGAAAGAGAAGAGGAAAGGGCTTTTGAGTTCAGAAGTCATTGGAAGGGAGGGGACCGTAGAGGTCACCCAAGCCAGGAATGTTTTCGTGAGAACGTGCATGTCTCACGCCTTTGAGGATGGCCTGAGCAACGGCCACGGCAGCCAGGGAACCCACCACGCTGGGATCAACGGGGTCAAGGTCTCCGTGGCTGAGGGCAAAAATGGTGTCACCGTCAAAGAGGGTGTGTGAGGGGCGAACAGTCCTCGCCAGGCCGTCGTGCGCCATTTGAGCCACCTTGGTCAACTGGGTCTTGTTGAGACGCGCGTTGGTGATGACGCTTCCCACCACGGTGGACTCAAGAGTGGAAAAACCGTTTATTTGAAGTCTTTCGAACATCTCAAATTCAGTGTTGGAAAATTCGAGGCTTTCGGGACTCCGCCTGCAGCCGGCAATGATCCTGTTTTGATCAGGGTCCACCACGTCGCCGAAAGCGTTCACCACCATGATCGCGCCCACCTCAAGACCCGAAGGAACCCGCAGGTGCACACTGCCCACCCCTCCCATCATGGCCCGCTCCAAACCGCAGATCTTGCCCACGGTGGCTCCCCTTCCAGCGCCATGGCTCCCGTCAGGCACGGGATTTCCCGAGGCATTTTCGCAGGCTTCATAGCCCAGGGCCGAATCGGGCAAAAGCTCTGTGGTATTGACTCCCAGGTCAAAGATGACAGCACCCGAAACGATGGGCACCACTCCGTGGTCCGTTTCAAAGCCCAAATTGCGCTCTTTGAGGAAATAGCGGATGCCCTCTGCCACACTCAGTCCGAAGGCGCTTCCTCCTGTGAAAAAAAGTCCATGTACCCGGTCCACCAGGTTGAGAGGATGAAGACCGTCCGTGCCCACCGTTCCCGGGGCTCCTCCGCGAATGTCCACTCCCGCGACGGCGCCTCCTTCGGGTAGAATCACTGTGCAGCCAGTGGCAATTTCCGGAATATGGGCGTGCCCCACGTGGATTCCTTTCATGGCTGTCAGGGTTTCGTTGCTCATGGTTGCCCTTTCAGGAAAGCGTTGTAGGTGATTGCCGGGGAACACTTTATTATTGTGCTGGAAAAGATCACATCTTCAATGAATTGCAAAAATCCATACTTCAACAAGTGTGAGGGAAAGTCAATCGCATGGAGAGAGGACTTGGCGGGCAAAAGGGGAGAAGATGGTTGACATCCCTTCACAAGGAATTAAGTATAACTATTATTCATGAGCGTTTGAGAGTTTCTGTGCATTTTAATGGATTTTAAGGAAGTGTTTGTCTGAACTGAGGGGTAAGTGGATTTTTTCACTCCTCTTTTCTGCAAAGCACGCGTTCATTCAACAAGGAGTGATCAATCATGGCCAGTCCAGAAGACATCTACCAGTGTCAGTCAACCAATTGCGGCTGTTTGTATGACCCAGATCGAGGAGACCGAAAAGGGAAGGTGAGCAAAAACACCTCATTTGAAAACCTTCCTGAAAACTGGAAATGTCCCGTCTGTGGTGCCGGCAAAAGAATGTTCCGGCCTCTGACGGGACCTGGTTCCGTTGCGGAAGAAAACCAGTCCAAAGGCTCTTGAAAAGAGCCGCTGTCCCATATCTTCAGCATTCATTGAACGATCATGACGTTCATGGTTCAGAGTCCCGTTACCGCATGCAATCTTTATGGAAGTGGGCCCTGTTCCTGGAAAGGCTTAAAATGAAACCCGTAGAAATTAAGGACTCCGTTTACTGGGTGGGAGTGATCGATTGGAACATCAGGGATTTTCACGGTTATTCCACACCGGCGGGCACCACTTATAATGCCTACCTGGTCATGGATGAAAAGGTCACCCTGTTCGACACGGTCAAGAAACCCTTCAAAGGTGCTTTGCTGGATAATATCCGAAGCCTCATCGATCCTCGCAAAATTGATTACGTGGTGGTCAACCACGTGGAGATGGATCATTCGGGAGCCATACCCGAGCTGCTGGACGTGATCCAGCCTGAAAAGGTCTTTTGCTCCGCCATGGGAAAGAATGCCCTCTTGGAGCATTACCAGCGTGAGGATTGGCCNTATGAAGTGGTGGAATCGGGGCAGACCTTGAGCCTGGGTAAAAAGACTGTTCAGTTTCTTGAAACACGCATGCTCCATTGGCCCGACAGCATGTTTTCTTACCTCCAGGAGGATCGGCTTCTCATTTCCAGTGATGGCTTCGGCCAGCACTGGGCCACCAGCGAAAGGTTCGATGATGAAGTGAACCTCGAACTCCTGCTGCATCATGCAAGCAAGTATTACGCCAACATTCTCCTTTTATTCTCACCTCTGGTGCAGAAGCTCTTGGGTGCCGTTGAGGAGGCGGGGCTCAAGATTGACATGATCGCTCCCGATCATGGTCTCATCTGGAGATCCAGCCCAGAGAGAATTCTTCAGGCCTATGATGCCTGGAGTCGCCAGAAGGCCGAACGCAAGGCCGTTGTTTTCTACGACACCATGTGGCAGAGCACGGAGAAGATGGCTGAAGCCATCGGAGACGGTTTGCGGCAGGAGGGTGTTCAGTACAAGCTTTTCAATCTGAAAATGACGCATCGCAGTGATGTCATGACGGAAATAATGGACGCGGGGGCGGTGCTGGTGGGGTCTTCCACCCTCAATAATGGAATGATGCCCGGCGTGGCAGACATGCTGTGCTACATGAAAGGGCTTCGCCCGGCCAATAAGGTGGCGGCGGCTTTCGGCTCCTATGGCTGGAGCGGGGAGGCCGTGAAGCTTGTCACCTCCGCTTTGGAGGACATGAAGATGGAAATTGCCGACCCGGGATTGCGCGTGAAGTTCGCTCCCACTGAGAAAGACCTTCAGAGTTGTATGGAGCTGGGCCAAAAAATCGCCCGCATGCTCCAAAAGGAAGGATGAAAAAAGGCAAAAGGCTTTCTTTCCCGGAAAACGGTTAACGTTGCACGCAGCGCAATTGGAAAAAATTGATGTGTGACGTGGTGGGTGATGCAGGAAAACAGGGGCAGGCATCGGATTTTGCCGATGGCTGCCCCTGTTCTCATTGAAATGGATGCTCCCCTTTCGTGAGGGGAAGACAGGGAAGCAATGAGGTGTTTTGAGATTATTTGTGAATCTTTTCCAAGGGCGAGGTTGACAACTTTTGTCCCGTGATTCATTAGTGACCCTTGTTTGAAATTCTCCGCGCAGGAGAACAGGTTCGCAAATCACCGGGGATGGCATGACCATGAAAGCTGGCAAGAAGAAAAAAAAGGAAAGGGAGAAAGCTCCCGAAACCGTACCCCGCCAGGTGGATCTCCGCAAAGAGTTCCGAAGCACGGCCCGTGTCTGCTACATCATTGCGGGGTCTCTTTTGATTTATCCTCTCGTCATGGAACTGATCAAAATGCTTGTGGGACCGGGGCCCCTCATGTCCGAAGGGGATTATCCTCAAATGCGGGAGATTTTTTTCGCCATGGCACTGGTGGCATTATTCATCATAAGATTTTTGCACAATGCCATGCTGAAAAAAAACCCTCAGGAAGGTGTCAAGGTCCTGGTCAAGAGGCTTCGAAATGCCCATGTGGCTACAGCCGCCCTTTGTAAAATTCCGGCCCTTTTGGGCTTTGCCCTCTTTTTTATCCATGGCTTTTCCAAAGAAGTTTATGCATTTTTTGCCTTCTCCTTTGTCATGATGGTTCTCTATTTTCCTAAGTTCGACCACTGGGTTGTCTGGCTGCGCAAATGATGCCCTGGCGCCCGGGGCAGTCATGAGTGGCCTTGCTTCGCGCTGGTCACTCATCCCTTCATCTCTTCAAAAGGCTTGGATCTTGTCATGACAGAGGGGACTGCGCTGCCCCGGAAGGGGTACTTTCTGGTCGTTGTGGCCGCTGTTTTATGGGCTGTGTCCGGTTCCTCGGGGAAGTTTCTCTTTCAAAGGGGGGTCACGCCCGCTGAGTTGGTCCAGTTGCGTGTGACTTTGTCCGCATTGCTGCTTTTCATCTGGCTTCTCCTGAAAGACCGTCAACTTCTCAAAATTTCACCCGGCGACATATTTTATTTCCTCATCCTTGGCACCGCTGGCATGGCCATGGTGCAGTACACCTATTTTTACGCCATCTCCAAGATTCACGTGGCCGTGGCCATTCTTCTGCAGTACCTCGCTCCCTCATTCATTGCCTTGCATGCCGTGCTGTTTGCAAAGGAAAGACTCACCCGTCCCACTCTCATTGCCCTGGCGGGGTCGACATGCGGGTGCTACCTGGCGGTCGGCGCCTACAACTTCAACCTTTTGACCATGAATCTTGAGGGCATCGCTTTTGGCATTGCCTCAGGCATTGCCTTCGCCTGGTATGCCATACAGGGGGAGAGGGGCATGAGGCGCTACAGTCCCTGGACCGTCCTTTTTTATGCCCTCTTGTTTGCTTCTCTATTTTGGAATGTGGCCCTTTTTCCCCTGAAGGCCTTTCATCGACCTTATGGTTTGGTGGAATGGAGTTGGATGGGTTACATTGTTATTTTTGGAACAATCGTGCCCTACTGGCTCTATTCAGAAGGCATCAGCCTCATCCGGGCAACCCGCGCCAGCGTCACGGCCACTCTCGAACCCATTACGGCGGCCTTCATCTCCTTTTTCTTTCTGAAGGAGATTCTCGAGTCTCTGCAGATCTTAGGGGGATTTCTCGTCATATTTTCAGTGATTCTTCTGCAGATCAAACGGGAGCACGACGAAAACACGCCCGTCCTCATTCGCGCGCGCCAGAAGCTTCAAGGGGAACAGGAAAAATGACAGGGAAAGCCAGTTCCATTGAGAAAGCCATGCTCATCATGCTCCGTGCCCACGAAGGCCAGGTGGACAAGGGGGGGGAACCCTATGTGCTGCACCCCTTGAGGGTGATGATGCGTGTCCGCTCCACGGAAGCGAGGGTCGTTGCCCTCCTCCACGATGTTTTGGAGGACAGTTCCCTGTCTCTGGAGGATCTGCACTTCAAGGGTTTTTCCCCGCAAGTGCTGAATGCGGTGCAATGCCTCACGCGACGAGCTGGAGAAACATACTCCCGGTTCATCCTTCGAGTGCGTGATGATCCTCTGGCTCGAGAGGTCAAAATCGCGGACCTGGAAGACAATCTGAACGTGAGTCGCATGGCTTCCCTGACGGAAAAGGACCTTCTGCGGCTGAGAAAGTACCACGAAGCCCTGAAGGTCCTTTCCATAAAGTGAACTGGGGTTTTTTTCGCCCTAGGCCCTTGAAATCACATGCTTTGTTTTTTGTAAGAACACTTTGTTCAAAAAAACATTTGAATTCATATCAACCGTTTATACATCCTGGGCAGATTCAAGGCCCAAAAAATATTTAACATTTTAAAGATTTTGTCTTATGGTCCCAAGCTTGTGGTCCTTGGTCTTTTCCATATTCAAACACGTATTGAGGAACAATAGAGGGAGAAACATGTTCACGCAGAATGTTGCTCAAGCGAAACAACCCTACCGAACCGATGCCTACCTGGACACGTTTCAGATGTTCTCGGGCGTTGCACTGATCCTTTTCATGTGGAGCCACATGGTTCTGGTGGCCAGTGTGAACCTGGGGTCCAGGGTGATGAACTCCATTGCTCATTTTCTGGAGGCCACTTACCTTGCCCAGATCGGCGGTCCCATGATCGCCCTGATCTTTCTGGCGCACTTTGTCATGGCGGCACGGAAGATTCCTTTCAATTACAAAGAACAAAAGGCCATGTGGACCCACTCCGTACGTCTGAACCATCTGGACACCTGGCTGTGGATTGTTCAGGCAGTGACCGGCATGATCATTCTCATCATGGGAAGCATTCACATGTGGACGGTTCTGACCGATCTGCCCATCACCGCCGCCAAGAGCGCCGCACGCATTCAGGGAGGCTGGTGGCTTGTTTTCTACATGATGCTGCTGCCCGTCATTGAACTGCACGTGGGCGTGGGCTTCTATCGCCTGGGTGTCAAGTGGGGATGGATCACCCGTTCCAACCGAAAATCCCTCAAAAATTTTGAAAACAGGCTGACCATTGGCTTCATCACCATCGGCCTGATCACTTTGTTCACCTTCTATTTCATCATCAAAGCTGCATAAGGAGCCGAAATTGGATACCTTCTACACCGACTTATTGTGCATCGGAGCAGGTCTGGCTGGCGAACGGGTGGCCGTGGAAGCGGCTTCTCGGGGCTTTGACAGCATCTGCTTGAGTATAGTTCCTCCCAGAAGATCTCACTCGTCGGCCGCCCAGGGCGGCATGCAGGCAGCCCTGGGGAATGCCTGCATGGGTGAAGGCGACTGCCCCGATGTCCACTTCGCTGACACGGTCAAAGGTTCCGACTGGGGCTGCGACCAGGAAGTTGCGCGATTGTTTGCGGAAACGGCTCCCATAGCCGTTCGCGAAATGGCCCACTGGGGCATTCCCTGGAACCGCGTTGTGCCGGGCACCGGCACCTTCTACAAGGGGGGGAAAGAGTACCAGAAAATTGAAAAGAAGGAGAAAGAGGGGTTCATCACCGCCCGCGACTTCGGCGGCACCGCCAAATGGAGGACCTGCTACACCTCCGACGGCACCGGGCACACGCTCCTTTTCACCATGGACAATCAGGTGGTCAAGCTGGGAGTCAAGGTCCATGACCGTGTGGAAGCGGTTGCGCTCATCCACGACGGACAGAGATGTTTCGGCGCCGTGGCCCGCTGTCTCAAGACCGGAAAGCTTCGCGTTTACCTGGCCAAAGCCACACTCGTCGCCACCGGCGGCTACGGACGCCTCTACCGGGAAACCACCAATGCCGTCATCTGTGATGGCAGCGGTGCCATTCTGGCACTGAAGACGGGAATCGTCCCCGTGGGCAACCCTGAAGCGGTCCAGTTCCACCCCACCGGCATTGTTCCCACCAGTATTCTCGTGACCGAAGGTTGCCGAGGTGACGGTGGAACACTCAAGGATGTGGATGGGAAACGCTTCATGGACACTTACGAGCCCGAAAAGCAGGAACTGGCTTCCCGTGACGTTGTTTCCCGCTGGATGACGCACCACATCCGTGAAGGCAAGGGAGTGAAAAGTCCTTACGGGGATCACTTGTGGCTGGATATTCGTCATCTGGGTGAGAGACATATCAAGACCAAACTCCGTGAAGTGGATGAAATCTGTCGGGAGTTCCTGGGCGTGGATCCCGTGACCCAGATGATCCCCGTTCGCCCTGCACAGCATTACAGCATGGGAGGTGTTCGCACCAACAGGGACGGGGCCGCTTATGGCCTTGATGGTCTTTTCTCGGCGGGTGAAGGCGCCTGCTGGGACATGCACGGCCTCAACCGCCTGGGCGGTAATTCCCTTGCGGAAACCATTGTGGCTGGCAGAATCGTGGGCGAGAAGGTGGCCGACTATCTGGATGGCTGCGAAGTGACCTTCAAGACGGAACTGGTGAGGGACTTCGTCAGACAGGAAGAGGAGATCATCAGCCGCCTCATGGCCGGAAAGGACGGCCGGGAAAATGTGTACGACGTGCGCAATGCCATGCAGGATGTGATGATGGATTATGTGGGCATTTTCCGCAATGCCACCGACCTGCGCCATGCTGTTGTCCAGCTGCAGGAAATACATGAAAGGGCCAAAAAAGTCGGCCTGCGTTCCTCCTCCCCTGGAGCCAATCCCGAACTTGCCCTTGGCATGCGCATCAAGGGAATGGTTCGTCTGGCCCTCTGTGTGGCCTATGCTGCCGAACAGCGTACGGAGAGCCGTGGTGCTCACGCGAGGGAAGACTATCCGGAGCGCAACGACCGTGACTGGCTCAAACGCACTCTGGCCACATGGAAGGAAGGGGACGATCTGCCCACCCTCAACTTTGAACCCAATTCCCAGGTCTGGGAAATTCCTCCCGGACAGCGAGGTTACGGGGTGAGCAAGATCATTCCCAGCGAAGATCCTTCGGTCGTGGGCAACGGGGAAGCTTCCAAGGCGCAGGAGGTTCCCGAGGTTTGTAAAACTCCCGAGACTCCTGAAACAAATTAAGGAAAGGTGCGACAGTGGGAAGACAACTGAAGTTCAACATATTTCGATACAATCCTGAAGACCCCAAGTCCGTCCCTCACATGGAGTCCTTTGACCTGGAGGAAACGGAAGCCATGACCCTCTACATTGCCCTCAACAGGCTCCGTGAGGAGCAGGATCCCAGCCTTCAGTTCGATTTCATGTGCCGCGCGGGCATTTGCGGATCCTGTGCCATGATGATCAACGGAAGGCCCGATCTGGCGTGCCACACCAAGACCAAGAATCTTCCTGATGAAATCAACCTCATGCCTCTGCCCGTGTTCAAACTCATCGGGGATCTTTCCGTGGATTCGGGCACATGGTTTCGCGCCATGAACGAAAAAGTTCAGTCCTGGGTGCATACGGACAAACCCTTTGATCCCAATGCAGAGGAAGAACCCATGGACAACCAGTTGGCTGAAGAAATCTACGAGCTGGAGCGTTGCGTCGAATGCGGGTGCTGCGTTGCCGCCTGTGGAAAAGCCAACATGCGTGAGGACTTCATGGGTGCGGCCGCTTTCAATCGCATCGCCCGCTTCATGATGGATCCCAGAGACGAACGTACGGGAACTGAATATTTTGAGGTGGTGGGGAACGAAGAAGGGATCTTTGGATGTCTGGGGCTGCTCGGTTGCGAAGATGTCTGCCCCAAGGAAATTCCCCTTCAGGACCAGCTGGGAATGCTTCGCAGAAAAATGGGCTGGCAGTCCATTCGACATCTCTTCAGCCGTCTGCTGCCCGATTGATTCCATTGGGCACGCAAGAACAGTCAGATTGTCGGAAGGGACCAGAGGAGTCCTTTTGGTAAGTTCAAAATAGGCAGGGATCCAATCCTCCCCCATGTCCATCGGAATGAGCGGGGGCAGTGAGATCTCTGTTTTTTGAGGCATCAAAGCAGGCGGAATGCACAGCATTCCGCCTGCTTTTTTTTTTAACGCCGGAAAGGGGCGCTGCCTGTCTTCCCTGAAGAAAAATCTAAACCAACCTTTTAGAAAAGCATGTTTTTGTCACAAGACGTTTGCATTTCTGTGTCATTTTTGCTTTACACTCTCCCCAACATCTCGACTTGAAAAGAGGATTGAACAGGAAAAATCGGAAAGGTTCAGATGGCTGAGATCGTTCTCATTCTGGCATTTGCGGCGGGCATTTACATGGCATGGAACATCGGGGCCAACGATATCGCCAATGGAATGGCCTCACCGGTGGCGGCCAAAGCCGTCACACTGCGACAGGCAGTGGTCATTGGCGGATGTCTTGACTTTGTGGGCGCAACTTTCATCGGGTCACACGTCACCGCCACCATCTCCCGCGGAATCCTGGATTCCAGCAAGATCGGCGATCCACAGGTCGTCATGGTCGGTCTGCTCTCGGTCCTCATCGCTTCAGCTGGCTGGGTGTTTGTGGCCACGTGGAGGCAACTGCCTGTCTCCACGACTCATTCCGTGGTGGGCGCCATGGTGGGCTTTGGTATTGCCTCGGGCGGATTTCAGGCGGTGAGATGGATGACGATCCTTCCCATTGCCTGCAGCTGGCTCGTTTCGCCCCTTTTCTCGGGATTGCTCACCTATTCCATCTTTGCTTTCATTCGCAGAAGCATCCTCATGCAGGAAAGAGTTTTTTCCTCCGCTCTCAGATGGACTCCCCTGTTTGCAGGGGGAGTGGTGCTGATTGTCGTTCTCTCCTTCCTGACCAAGACCCCCCTCGGCAAAAGGCTGGGGGTGGATGATTACAATGGGGTGATGGTCGGGTTGTTTCTTGCGGTCATATTGGGTTTTGCGGCCAAGAACTGGATGGCGAGAACCATCAAAAAGGTGGAGCGCGAAGGTGCGGAACAGATTTTCAGGCGAATGCAGGTCTTCACGGCGTGCTATGTTTCCCTGGCCCATGGAGCCAACGATGTGGCCAATGCCGTGGGGCCTGTGGCTGGAATCTATTCCATTTACAGAACGGGCGTCGTCCTCCCTGAGGCTCATGTTCCCATCTATCTCCTGGCTGGAGGGGGACTGTTCATCGCCATCGGAATTTTCACGTGGGGGTACAAGGTCATTGAAACCATCGGCCACAAAATCACGGTGCTCAACAACTCGCGGGGATTTTCCGTGGACTTTGGCACGGCCACATCCGTTTTGATCGCTTCAAAGCTGGGTTTTCCCGTTTCCACCACTCATGCTGCGGTGGGTTCCGTGGTAGGAGTCGGCCTTGCCCGTGGTGTCGCGGGTGTCGATTTCAAAGTGGTTGGCAGAATCACTCTCTACTGGATCATCACTCTTCCCCTTGCTGCCTTACCCACCATTGTCATTTTCACGATCCTTAAGTCTATATTTCTTTAGGAGGACTGCCCATGCGGACGGCTTTTCTGAACTTATTTCGCCAATCGCCTTTTGACGGTCTCAAGAAGCACGCTCAACTCATTCGGGATGTGGCACCGGTCTTTCGTGATGCTTTGAATGCTTACCTGGTGGGCAGCATGATTGAGTTTGAAACTTGTCACAACAAGGTGACCATCATCGAGGACCAGGGGGATCGTATCAAGCGAAACATCCGAGGCCATTTGCCCAGGGGCATCCTCCTTCCCATGGATAAGTTCAAGCTCCTCTGGTACCTCCGTGAGCAGGATAAAGTGCTGGATGCTGCTCAGGACAGCTTGCACTGGTTGTCCTACCGAAGGACGGAGATTCCCGAAGTATTAGGGGGGGACTTGTTGTTTATGGTGGAAAAGATCAGCGAGGTGCAGGAGTCGATTCTCCCTCTCGTGGAAAGTGCAGAGGTTTATTTTCAAAGCTTTTCCGAAAAGGAGCGAACAAACGTCAAGGTGAAAATCAGAACCATTCGAGAGTTGGAATTTCAATCGGATCAGGTGGAGCGAAGCCTTTTGTCGGATATTCTCAGTTACCCGTTTGAAAACGCCACATCAGCCTACCATCTTGCGGAACTGGTGCGGCTCATGGGGGGTGTTTCCAATCATGCAGAAAATGCAGGGGACATGATGCGTGCCATGATCGCCCGCTAGAAGAGTCTGAAATAACAAAACCCAAGGTCCTGAAAAAGAAAAAGCATGGCCTTTCATGGGGACAGGGCTTCTTCCAAAAACTGCATTGGGTCTGCCCGCCTTTGATGCACCTTTTCTGCAGCAGAGCCCGGATTCTTGTGATGGCTGGCGACGCACAAGGCAGCGGCGGTGGCGATGAAGTCGATCATCTGGGGAATGGAAATGTGCTGGTTGAAGCCTCCGAGATGAGGGCCTGTGAGAATAGAAATGTCCTTCTCCCCTTGGTGGAATCCTGTTGAGACTTCCTGGGAAAATCCCCTTTCCCTTAAAAACTGCTGAAAGTGATCCTCCGTCATTTCCCTCTGGTCTGTTGCCCGCAGAATTTCTTCCATGTGTTTATCAAGGCCCATTTCCTCACGCATCTGAATGGCCAGTTCCAGGGCCGTTCCTTCCATGTCTTCCATCAGCGCTTGGCCAGTGAAACCCCGGTGATAGCCGTCCACAACGGCAAGGATGGACTCTTGAAGGTGGCTCACGTCAAAAAGGTGGCGGGTATCCACAGGGTTTCCCTTTTCATCGAGGCCCAGGCGGCTGGCATCCTTGTTGCGGTAATAACTGCCTGCCACCAGCAGAAGGCTGAGGATGTGTGTTCCAATGTGGTGGTAGAGCTGTTGTGGGGAGCCTTCAAATGAAATGAGGTGTTCCAGGTCCCTGATGCCCGTCAACCCAATATTGGGAAATCGGCATGAGTGGAGCCAGCGATCCAGCCTGCCGCGTCGCTGCCATTGATAAACTCCTCCATCAGCTCTTCTTCCCCTCTGGACACGGTTATGAAAGAGGGGTATGGGGGCCGAGTGAATGATGCCCCGGGAGGTGAGCCTTCCCAGGAGCCAGGCATTGCGGTGGAGAGCCCCGGTGAACTCTGGGGGGCTGAGGGGTGTCCCGTGGTCGTGTTCGTTGATGTAGCAATAATAATCCCGATGGGCCCAGAAAGCGATGGCATAAGCTTCGTTGTGAAACCCTTCCACGGCCATTTGGGCGCGGGGGCCGTCTTTCAGTGCCAGCAGGCTATTTCCTTTGATTTCAAAGGGTTTCGGGATGTCAAATCTCATGGGAATTGAAAGGCAGAGCTCTTCAAGGTGTTTCATCCACTGGATTTCCCGCAGACTCAGAATCACGGAGTCCTCGCGGAGAAGAAACTTGACCACAAACCACTGGTCCTCCTGACCACAATCCACCGCAAGGCTTCTTCCATACACCCTTATTTTCATGGAACGCGGAACCCTGGCTTCATGAAGAAGCTCGGACCATGTGATAGATTCACTGGAGTGCCTGAGAGCTTTCTCTTGCTCCAGAGGAGGGCCTTTAATACCCAGGGGAAGAGAGCCCAATGCCTCCGTTGCGGCTCTGTGAGGGGGGCCCTTCTCGCTCACCGCAAGCCTTTTCAGGGTGAGCAGTGCATTTTTTGACACCAGTGGTCCGGTGCGGGGGGAAACCGCGAGAGCAGTGAGGCTCAGAGCCGCTTCCTTGTACAGAAAAAAAGCTTGTTTCTGAGATCGGTGTTCCTGACTTTTCAGCACCGAGGCGAGGGTGCTGACCGTTTCCTGGGAGGCTTTCTGCGGGTGAGAATGGAGCAGCCGGGCGAGGTCATTCACTGCCACATACGTTGCGGAAAAATCGCCTTCCTCTGCAATGAGCTGCTTCTGGAGGGTCCGGATCTCTTTTTCGAGGGTCCAGTTCTTCATGTCGTTTCCACGATTCAACTCATGGGTGGTGGTGCAAAAAAACGGTTGCCGTTCAGAGATGGTTCAAAAAAACTCATTTAGCTTGCTCTTCAAAGACTTTCAAGGGACTTTTCAAGACCTTCAAGTGCCGAAGATGTCCGCATGATCATTTTCCTCCAGGTGCCTTCGCTCTTTTCATTTCCATGACACGCACGGACTTTTCGCCGGCAGGGGGGGAGTCACTCCGTGGGGCAAGCCGTTGATGCAAAAGGTCCTCTCAAAAGAATGGGGAGGGTCATTGACCTTGGAGGACAAAGAATGTCAGTATTTGAAATGAAAAAAACATCATGTGGAGATCAATGATGATGCGAAAACGGGGAAAAGGTGAAACTCGGGTTGGCGCTCTTATTCTGTTGATCCTCGCAGTCATTGGCGGCACTGTTTTCTGGAAGCAAAGCCGCTACGACCCTCGGGTTTTCAGCTTGTCCCCGCATCAAGAGAGTGATCCCTCTCAGGGGTTGTCCGCCCGGAGCTTCCAGGAAACGGACCTGAGTCCTTTCATGCCCGAAGGCATGTTGCCTTTTAGCCCTCTTGAACGCTTTCACAGTGAAAATCTCTCGGATAAAATCAACGGGAAAGCGGAATTTTACCTCTCTGCGGGGTTTCAAAGCCTTGTGGCTCAGAGGTTCGCCAGTGAAAGACTGCCCGGCCAGTGGATGGAGGTTTTTCTCTACCACATGGAGGATCATCGCAACGCCTTTGCTGTCTACAGTGGACAGAAGAGAGGCACCGCTGAAGACTTGGATCTGACGCCTTTTGCCTACCGGACAGACAACGCCCTCTTTTTTGCAAAGGGCCCTCACTATGTGGAAATCATCGCTTCGGCCCCCGATCCCACCATGCAGGACATGATGCTCGCCTTCGCGCAAAACATGATCGCGGAACTGGCCTGGGAAGGGGCGTCCCTTCAGGAATTGGATCTCCTTCCGGAAAAGGGGCTGCTCACGGACAGTGTGTACCTGATATCTGCCGATGCCTTTGGTTTTGAGGCCCTGGATAATGTGCTCACAGCCCGGTATGACATTCGGGGAAAAACCATGACGGCTTTTCTTTCCATGCGGGATTCCGGGGAGGAAGCGCAAAGCCTGGCATTCTCATTCGTGGACTTCCTTGGCTTTTTCGGAGCCGAATCTCTGCCTGAAAAGCCGGGAATTCCCCATGCTGCCGTCCTGCAAGTCTACGATGCCTATGAAGTGGTTGCCCATGAAGGGCCGGTGCTCTTTGGTGTCCACGATGCTCCCGGCCTGGAAGAAGCTTTGGAGCTCGCCAGGCGTATGCACCAAAAGCTCCTCGAGTTCGACTGGTGAGGATGATCATGGAAAAGAAGGAGACCCTTCATCGGCGTGATTTTCTTGTGCGTTCCCTGAAAGTGGGCGCCGCCGTCGGTGTCACGGGTTTATTGGGTTGGAAGTTTTACGATCCTGCGGGGCCATCAGGCGTTCAGCAGCAAGCGGAAGAGGTGAGCCTTCCCGATTTTGCCATTCCAGGAATGGAGCACAAGCTGGTGGTGGTTCGAGGGGAAGACCGTGCCGCAACCTTGGAACTGGCCCTTCTCGCCCTTGGGGGAATCGAGGCTTTCATCAAGGGGGGAGACCGGGTGATTGTGAAAGTGAATGCGGCCTTTGCCAGTCCCCCCATTCTTTCAGCCACCACTCATCCAGCCATCGTGGAGCAGCTCGTTCATCTTTGTTTCAAGGCAGGTGCCGCGGATGTGATCGTCACAGACAACCCCATCAATGACCCACAGAGCTGTTTCATGCTCTCGGGCATCGAGGAGGCTGCCCGCCGTGCCGGAGGCCGGGTCATTTATCCCAGGAGTGATCTTTTCCTCCCCACAACCCTGCCCGGGGGCAGGCTCATACGATCATGGCCNCTTCTCTACGGCCCCTTCCATGGGGTCAACAAGTTGATCGGCGTGGCTCCCGTCAAAGACCATCACCGAAGTGGAGCTTCCATGATCATGAAGAATTGGTATGGACTGCTGGGGGGAAGGAGGAATGTCTTTCACCAGGATGTCCACACCATCATCACTGAATTGGCCATGATGGTCAAGCCGACACTGGCGATTCTGGACGGGACGATGACCATGATGACCAATGGTCCAACGGGAGGTTCCCTGGCCGATCTCAAGGCCACGCACACCCTCATCGCGGGGACGGACCAGGTGTCTGTGGATGCCTGCGGGGCAACTCTTCTTGACAAGACGGCGTTGGACCTGCCCTTCATTCTGAAGGCTGAGTCCGCAGGGGTCGGCACCTCCCGCTATGAATCGCTGAAACCCATACATCTAAAGGTCTCCTGAAAAAGGTCTCATGAAAATCAGAAGAAAGCCGTCCCCATGGCCATCGTCACCGTAAGGCGCATCAGCCAGGTCTTCTTTTTCCTGCTTTTTGTCTGGTTCTGCTATGTGACCACGGCGGGGGAAGAATGGTGGGAACTGCGAGGCTGGCCCGCCAACTGGTTTCTCCAGCTGGATCCCCTGGTGGCCATGGTCACTTTTCTCGCCACTTTCACCTTCTATTCGGGCCTTCTGTGGGCACTGCTCACCATCCTGCTCACCCTTGTGCTGGGAAGGTTTTTTTGCGGATGGGTCTGTCCCTTCGGCACACTTCAACACTTCGTGGGGTACTGGAGCCGCCGTTTCGAAACGCCTCGGCACCTCCATGCCAAGAACCGCTATCATCCTTTCCAGGTGATCAAGTACTATCTTCTGTTTTTTTTGCTCTCCATGGCCCTGGGGGCGGCCCTGCAAAAGGTCATTCAAGGGGGTGCCTGGACGGCCTGGCTCCTTTATGCGGTCATCGCGCTGTCACTGCTGCTGCTCTTCCGTGCCACATGGATCTCAGAAAAGAAGAGCAGGGCCATGACATCCATTCTTCTGCTCACGGGAGCTTCAGGCCTTCTGGTGGCTTTTCTTCAGGGCGGTCATCGCATCCTTGCGTCGTCGGTTCAGACGGGACTTCTGGATCCCATTCCACTCATGCATCGCTCCTTCAACCTTTTTCTTTTTCCCGTGGTGGGAGAGCCGTTCCGCCGGGGAGTGATGGAGCCGAGGCTCTACGAAGGCGCCTGGTTCATCGCCCTGATCTTTGTGGCCGTTCTTCTTTTTTGCATCAAAGTGCCAAGATTCTATTGCCGCTTCATTTGTCCCCTGGGTGCTCTCATGGGAATCCTGGGGAAGTGGGCGTTGTGGCGTGTGGGAAAGAGCCGCGAGAGCTGTCAGGACTGTTCGTTGTGTGAAGCCCACTGCGAGGGGGCCTGTGAACCCATGGGCACCATCCGTCAGCATGAGTGCGTCTTGTGTATGAACTGCCTGAATGATTGTCAGCACGGAGTGATGGGTTACAGGACGGAAAGGTCTTTTGGAGGAGAGAGGGATGCGCCCGATATGTCAAGAAGGGGGGTGGTTTTAACGGTTGCCGCTGGAGTGGTGAGCATTCCTTCCATGAGGTTAAGCGGCCTGCTGGGTTCCAACTGGGATCCCCACCTGGTGCGCCCGCCGGGGGCCTTGAGGGAGAAGGAGTTTCTGCAGCGTTGTATCAAGTGTGGTCAGTGTATGCGCATTTGTCCCACCAACATCATCCACCCTGCCGACCTTTCCCACGGCATTGAAAGCTTGTGGACCCCCGTGCTCAATTTCCGCGTGGGGACAAGCGGCTGTCAGCTCAACTGCATTGCCTGCGGGCACATTTGTCCCACGGCGGCCATAAGGCCCATCACTCTCGAGGAAAAAATCGGAGAAGGGGCATTCGCCGATGTGGGGCCCATCAGAATGGGAATGGCTTTTGTGGATCTGGGACGCTGCCTGCCCTGGACCATGGATCTGCCCTGCATCGTCTGCCAGGAGAACTGTCCCGTGAGCCCCAAAGCCATTGTGGTGCACGAGGTTTTCAGACCCATTCGTGATTCGATCCACCGGGTCCACTCAATCATGAAAAATGATTTCATCGTTGTCACCCTGGAAAGGCTCGCTCTGCAACCGGGAACTCTGGCCACGGGGGACTATTATGTGCGGTGGGTGGGAGATGAAGCGCGCTGGAGAATCCAGCGCAATACGGAAAGAGAAATCGAACTGGTCCCCCAAGCTGGACGCAACATTTCCACCCAAGAGGGAGCGGAAATAGAGATTCTGGTCAAGCTGCATCTGCCTCAGGTAGATCCCCACCGATGCATCGGATGCGGTGTGTGCGAACACGAATGTCCCGTGAGCGGCAAAAGGGCGATTCGTGTGACCGCGGAGAACGAAAGCCGGGAGAAACGCCATGCGATGGTCCTTCGTGGATCATGAGGGCTCAGCCCGGAACTTCGCTGAGAAAGCTGCCTTCACCATAGAAGTTGAGGAGACGCATTATGTCCGACGACAAAAGTCTTTCGAGGCGGAGATTTCTGAAAGCCGCCAGTGTTTTGGGAACCGGGTCCCTGGTCTGGCCCCGGTGGGTTCATGGGCAATCAGGGTCACAGCCGTCCGCCCGGGATTCGCTGGATTCCCACGTGGTTCCGACCAGACCCTTCGGGAGAACGGGCGCTCATGTGTCCTGTCTCTCCCTGGGAGGCATGTTTGACATTCCATCCAACCAGCTGCTTCTCAGGCAGGCTGTGCGCTGGGGAGTGACCCACTGGGACACGGCCTCCACTTATGGCGGGGGAAGGAGTGAGGAAGGAATCGGGCAGTTTTTTGAGAGGCATCCCGAAACTCGCAAGGAAATATTTCTTGTGACCAAGTCCGAAATTCACCGCCCTCAGGGCATGACCGATCGCCTCAACCGCTCCCTGAACCGCATGAAAACAGATTACGTGGATCTCTACTTCGTCCATGGTGTGAGAAATCTCCGGGGCATGGATGCAGAAATGAAGGCCTGGGCGGAAAAAGCCAAGTCCCAGGGCAAGATTCGCTTCTTTGGCTTCAGCACCCACAGCAACATGGAAGAATGCATGCTGGATGCGGCCAGGCTTGGCTGGATCGACGGCATCATGATGACTTATAATTTCCGGCTGATGCATGAAGACAGGATGAAAAGAGCGGTGGATGCCTGTGCCGGGGCGGGCATCGGACTGACAGCCATGAAGACGCAAGGCGGTGGTTCCGTGAGCATGGAAACCGAAGGGGAGATGCGCATGGCGGGAAGATTCCTCCAGGCGGGTTTCACGGACAGGCAGGCCAGGCTCATGGCCGTGTGGGAGGAACCCCGGATCGCCAACATCTGCTCTCAAATGCCCAACCTGACCATTCTCATGTCAAACGTGGCCGCTGCCCTCAATCGCACCGGGCTGACCCGCGATGACAAAGAAAGCCTCAAGCACTTCGCTTCTGAAACCGCTTCGGGTTACTGTGCCGGGTGTTCCCGAATCTGTGAGGGGGCGATGAATCATGAAGTTCCGGTGCAGGATGTGATGAGGTGCCTCATGTATTACCGCAGTTACGGGGATTCTGGTGAGGCCAGAAGGCTTTTTGCGGCCATTCCCGAAATGGTTCGCAGCCGAATGGGCCGGCTGGATTATTCTCCCGCTGAACAAAGATGTCCTCAAAAGATGCCCATAGGGGTGCTCATGAAAGATGCCCTCAGCATTTTGGCTTGAAATCCTGGTCAAGCAATCATGAAAGGTCACATGGATTGATAAGGAACAAAGCACCTCTTGAATGGATGCTGGGCATCCCAAATCTCCTTTTGGAAAGTGACCTTGTTCATGCCCTTTGTTCTGAATAATGTGGAAGAGCATCACACGCAAGGGTCTTTCCACAGCCCGTTTCGTGTGGTGATTGAACGGCACTTTCGCTATATTGGGTAAAAGACAGTCAATGAGGATTTTTGCAGATCAATCTTCGGAAGGCAGTCCCTACCCTGATTGTTTGCAAAGTACGTTTTTCCGGCATTCCGTTTTTGACGCGAGGGTTGACTCATTGATTTTTGGAAGCTTTCATTGGAGATCTTAAGGGCTCTCAATATTTCCGGGCCCTGTTGTCTTCCGGTATGAGGTTCCACTGTCAAGGGTGAGTTTCATGCTGATTTCCGTTGAAAGGGGAGGAAGGGTATGGAAAAGAGCGCCAGGGTTTTACTCATCGTTTTTTCTTTTGTCTGTCTGTTTTCGGGAAAAGCTTTTGCTGTCCCACAAATGGGAATCATCACAGGAAGTGAGCAGGGCACTTACTTCCAGTTTGGTTTGAACTTGCAGCAGCTGGTGGGGCCGCGTGGCATCATGCTCAGTGTTTATCCTTCCAGCGGTTCCATTGAAAATATTCATGCGGTTTATAAAAGACCCCGGACTCAGCTGGGAATTGTGCAGTCGGACGTTTTGGCCTTTGTGGCTAGAGTGCAATCCAACCCAACCCTCCGCGATGTGGCCGAGAAAATTAAGTTGGTGTTTCCTCTATACAACGAAGAGATACACTTAGTCGCAAGAGAGGGTGTCAAAGATTTCGACGATTTGGCCGGCCGACGGGTGGCTATCGGACAAGAAGGAAGCGGCACATTCCTCACGGCAAGGCTCCTGTTCGAGATTTCAGGTTTGAAGCCCGAAGAAATGGTGACGGTGGGAACGGATGAGGCGCTTTCTCAGCTCAAGACTGGGGAGGTGGACGCCATGTTTTATGTGGCAGGATATCCGGTGAGGCTTTTTCAGGAGGGAGTTTCGAGGGAAGATGGCTTGAATCTCATTCCCATCACCAACCAGGATGTCATGGAATTTTATCCTGCATCAACGATTCCTGGTGGAGCTTATCCCTGGGTTGCTGATCCTGTGCCCACGGTGACAGTCAAGGCGGTCTTGGTTTCGTACGATTTTAAAGGTGATAATTGTGGCCATGTGGGAAACGTTGCCGCCATTCTCTACCAGAATCTTGATTGGTTGAAACGAGAAGGGCATCCCAAGTGGAAATCTGTGGACCTTGACTACGAGTTGAGAGGCTGGGAGCAGTATGGTTGCGTTGAACAGGCATTGCGGAGGGTGCAGAAAGCTCCACCCCAAAGGGCTGTGGAAGTCAACCCAGTTCTTGAGGCCATCAAAGAAATTCTGCAGTGAAACAAAGCGTGTGCCCTGAGTGGAGTTTTCTTCACGCCATGTGATGTTCCATTGGAATCAGGAGCCTGGAAAAAACACAACCCACAAGGCGAAATCTCATGTACCTGGACTATTACGGCATTGACAAAGAACCTTTTCACATCACGCCCGACCCGGAATTTCTCTTTCTCAGCACAAGCCACAAAGAAGCCCTCGGGGCCATGATTTATGGTGTGCAGCAACGCAAGGGATTCTTGGCTGTCACGGGAGAAGTGGGGCTTGGAAAGACCACGGTCCTTCGTGCTTTCATCGAAAACCTTGATGAAGCCCATGTGAAGACGGTCATCGTTTTCAACGCCAATGTCAGCTACAAGGGGCTGCTCAAGACTATCTACCGGGATCTGGGACTGGAGCTCTCCAACGATGATGTTTTTGAAATGGTCAATGGATTGCACGAGGCGCTCATTGAGGAGTACAAAGCTGACCGCAACGTGGTTCTGATCATCGATGAAGCTCAAAACATGCCGGTGGAAACCTTGGAAAACCTTCGAATGCTCTCCAACCTGGAGACTTCCAAGGATAAGTTGCTCCAGATTCTGCTCATCGGACAACCGGAACTGGAAGCCATCCTGGACCGCCCCGAACTGAGGCAGCTCAAACAGAGGCTGGCCGTTCGAGCCAGGCTCGAGCC